>Ga0310121_10006190_pt1 | contig 10078 bp, 7 predicted proteins | sample CB27_Tmax_986_MG_FD_203504 | JGI IMG/M metagenome (GOLD analysis project Ga0310121, IMG submission 203504) | Marine microbial communities from Western Arctic Ocean, Canada - CB27_Tmax_986 | ecosystem: Environmental > Aquatic > Marine > Oceanic | place: Canada: Western Arctic Ocean | collected... | reverse complement strand
CGTGGTGGTGTGTGGGCGCATCCCCCCCAATCCGGCAGAGTTGCTCAACAGCAGTCGAATCGATGATTTTATCGAGCAAGCGTGCCAAAAGTACGACCGCGTGTTGTTTGACTCGCCACCCGTCAACGCCGTCGCGGACGCCATGATTCTAGCGAATCGAATCGACGGCGTGCTCTTGGTGGCCAAGAGTGGTCGCACCACAACCGAAGCCCTACGCCATGCGACCAACACGCTCCAGTCGGTGGCTGCCCCATTGGTTGGTGTCATTCTCAATGACTTGCGAGAAACCCATCTGGGCTACTACCGACACAGCTATTACCGCAAAGGATACTATTCGCTCAGCGACGAGGAACGACAACGACGGGGTGAAAAGCCACCGCTCGAGGTCGTCAAATCCTGAAAGCACCCATCTCTTGGTTAATCCATTCAGGCTTCGATTTGTTCAAAAGGCGTTGGTTGCTATCGTCGACCAGGGAACGCTGTCGGCCATTAACTTCATCACCTCACTCGTGGCAGCGTGGATGTTGCCCAAAGCCCACTTCGGTGCCTACGGCTTTGGACTCTCGTTGGTCTTCTTTGCCCAGACCATCCAACACGCGCTCTTGGGAGAATCCCAGGAGGTACTGACCTCTTCCATCGGTGGGGAGCGGTGGAAGCGCATGGTCGGGACCATGCTCTTTGTGGAGGTGCTGCTCCTTGTGGCTGTGGTCGGCATCATCTTGCTGGCGGCAGCCCTGTGGCCCCACGATCCTATTCCAACGGTTCTCTTGGGCAGCGCACTTTTTTCGGCCACCCTTTTGCCCCACGACTTTGTCCGCCGGATCTTGTTGGCACGATTGCAAGTGGGGACAACCTTGGGTCTGAGTGTCAGCCGATTCATTGCTCATTTTGCGGTGTTGGGTGCGTTGCTTTGGGCCAACGAGCTCACACTCTTCACGATCTACGTTGCGGGGTCGGTGGGGGCAGCAGTGGCATCGTCCATCGGTGGTCTACGAGCCTTGCGCGGCTTGGGGTCCTACATACGCATTCACAAAGAAGAGATGCACGATTTGTGGGCGTTCTCTCGATGGATCATCTTGAAAAACCTCAGCCGGTACATCTTGTTGAACGTGGGCTACTGGGGAGTCGTCTGGATGCAAGGCTTCGAATCCGCTGCGATCTATTCGGCGGGCTACCTCATCGTCGCCGCGCTTTATGTCGTCGGGACGGGATTGTCCAGCTTCTTCACCCCTTACTTTGCCAAGCTCTTCGTGGAGCGCCCCCACCTATTCTCCAAACGCATTCTCCTTTCTTTGGTGGGCTGGATCGTGCTCTTCGGCCCGTGCACCGCCGCGATCATCCTATGGCCCGGGCTCTTACTCTCCCTCTTTTACGGCGACAAGTTTCTCGACGCCACGACCGTGGCCCAAGTGTGGGGCGTCGTGAGTACCATGGGCATCCTGACCATCTTTTTCGACATTGTTCTTAAGTCCATGCGACGGCCGCAAGAGGCCTGGGCCGCTCAGCTCATCGCGATGATTCCACCGATCTTCCTTTTGATTCCGGCCATCAACGCCTTTGGTGTGGTGGGTGCGTTGCTCTGCGTGCTTGTCCAGCGAGTGTTGTTGAACCTGGTGATGGGCTGGCGTGTGCATCGTCTGATAAGCAACCACCGGAATCAGTCCGATAACGCGCACCGCCTCCATGAGACTCCTGAAAATGAAAATATCACGTAAACATCGTCCTGTGTGGCTTGACGTAGAAGACCAAGCACCTGTTAAATTGAGTGCGACTCAACACATGGACAGACCATTGCTGGACAACGAATGAAGCTTTTGCTGTCGGCCTATGCCTGCGAGCCCGGAATGGGCTCCGAACCGGGCGTTGGATGGAATTGGGTCCACCAGGCCGCTCGTCATGGCGAAGTGTGGGTTCTTACGCGGACGTCCAATCGCGCGACCATCGAAGATCATCAAGGGACCCATCCACAGCCGAACATCCATTTTGAGTACCTGGATCTGCCCGACTGGGCACGCTTTTGGAAGAAAGGGCGCCAAGGAATTCATACCTATTACTACTTGTGGCAAACCATGGCGGCGAGCCGGGCTCGGAAACTCCACAAGTCCATCGGCTTTGATTGTGTGCAACACGTCACCTTCGTGAACTCGTGGATGCCTAGCTTCGTGTGGACGAGCGGTGCCCCCTTCATCTGGGGACCCATCGGGACCAACCCCACCGTTCCCGAGGCCTTTCTGGAACGGTGGACGCCAACCGAACGCGCGGAAAACCAGTTGCGCCGAGCGATCACCTGGTCCGCACCACGGATACGACCGGATGTCATGGCGACCGCCGAGCATGCTCAGCACATTGTCTGTGGCTCACAATACGTCCAAGGCCTCTTACCAGAGCGCTTCCGGACCAAGTCCTCCGTCATCTGGCAAAATGGCATCCATGAATCGGAAATCGTCCACGCCTCGACCACATCGCGAGACCCCAATACTCCCCTTCGAGTCATTGCCGTGGGACGACTGATCGCTATCAAAGGCATGGATCGGGTCCTTCAGGGCTTTGCGGCGGCAGATTTGGCGGACGGAGCCACCCTGACCGTCGTAGGAGACGGGCCGTGGAAGGAGCGACTGGACGGCTTGGCGAATGAGCTGTCCATTGAGGATCAGACGCGCTTTACGGGCACCTTGCCCAGAGACCAGGTACTGGACGAGCTGCGAACGTCCGATGTACTTCTCTTTCCCTCCTTTGAGGGGGCGGGGATGGTCGTCATGGAGGCCATGGCCAGCGGACTGCCCGTCGTGTGCCTCGACGCGGGCGGACCGGGCGAATACGTGACCCAAGAGACTGGCATTAAGGTCCCGGTCATCAGCCCCTCACAAGTTGTGGACGACTTGGGCGCTGCTTTGCGAACGTTGGCCCACGATGAAGACGCACGAAAACGCCTGTCCGATGCCGCCTTGGTTCGCGCTCAACAAGCGTTCCTCTGGCGACACCGAGGAGACGCGTTGAAAACCCTCTACGACAACATCAAGGGGACGTGACCGACCAGTCCGACGACAGGACATCGTCCAGGACCATGCCCAGTGTGTGCAATGCTTGTGTGTGGCGATCTCGTACAGACTCATAGCCTTCAGACCATGCACGCAGATGATACAAGGCGGTCCGTAGTGCGTAGAGTGCCACATGAACCCGCGAGCAGGGTAGGCCCAGTTGGTGTCCCACACGCTGACAAGCGCGAGCAAAGGGTCCCTGCCCTTCGATAAGCGACAGGATCGGTGTAGATTTTCGACGTACGTGATGATGCGTGAACACAATCCAGTGCAACAAATCAAAGAAGGGTGGTGCCTCGTCGACGCTCTGCTCCCAATCGAAGAGAAAGATGTCGTCTCCAGCACCCTTCAAGTTCCAATCGATGAAGTCGCCATGCGCCAAACCGACCGGCTGGGCTGCCGATCCACAGTGGGATTGTGCGCGGGTGATCGCCAAGTCCACCCGTTTCCGCCAGGGCTCCGGGATCCGGTCCTTCACGGTGTCATACCACCCTGTCATCTCACGCCAGAACGCGCTCTCTTCCAGTCTCCGCTCCACACGTGTACGTTGAAAGAGTTCGCAAAGGGCTGTGATTAAAGGAGTGCTTAGCCCATCTTTCCAGGGGCCCAGATTCTTTTCCGGTGCACTCTGAAACACGCCCCGTTCCCGGCCCCAGCGCACTGTTTTCTGGCCATGCGGGACCTGAAAACCAGTCAACGAAAGTCCGGACAAGTACTCGAGCCGCGCAGTCTCCACAGCCAACACGTCGGAAGCCAAGGGGCGTGACGAGAGTTTGGCATAGCCCTGCGGATGTCCATCACTGCCCAGGTGAAGAACCGTTGCTTTTTGATACGCTGACTCGGTGCCTAACGTAACGGCCATCGTTTCGGGCGGGGATACCAACAGATGCTCTGGCGCACCGCCGGCGATGACGACGCGACCACCAAACCACGCCAGACTGGATGCCAATCGGCCCCTCATGACGCCCAGCGCCAAGCGCACCATTGGCCGGCTTGGATTGTATAAAGACAGGGCTGCCCCCAGTTTCGAACGCGGCAGGATAAAGCGAGGGTTGGCAAGCGATGGCAGGACGACATAGACCTGCTGTCCACACTGTGGGGGAAACTGGGTGTTCCCAAATCCGACGGCCCAGCCACCCCGGGCCAGATGCGTCTGAATGCTCGCGGCCGACTCATGACCAGGAACCACAAGGAGACCGTCTGCATCCACGGCCGAATGGGCGTCGACAACCTCCTCGAAGGTTTCGAGTAAAGCGCGGTTGTGCTCCGGATGAATCGGACCCGTCGTCGCAACTCGACTGCCCGGACCTGGAACCAGGTAGCGCCATGCCGACAAAGCCGCACTACCGAAGTCCACGTGGTTGCCGTCCATGACGCTTTCGGTTAGCACGAGCGTCTGCCCGAGGCAACTTCCCATCGTTGCCCTAGAACCCGCAACGGCCGGGGTGACACAGCAGACATGTGTATCACAAGATGATCGCTTCACGCATAGCAGTACACCAAACGATCTGATATAGGAGAGGCCGTTATGTCCTTGTTAAGAGATGCCAACCAGCGCTATCTGACACTCATGTCGCCCGCCATACGACTCATCCATCGGGCGCTACACGACATGAGCAAGCATCACTTTAATGGCCACCAATTCGAGACATGTGTGGACATTGGTGGCGGTGCTTCACGGTATCGTGACCACTTCGAGTGCAAAGCGTTCTACTCCATGGACATCGCAAGCCGACCCGACACAGACGTCCTTGGGGACATCGTCGCCATCCCCCTTCGAAGCGACTGTGTCGATCTGATCTTGTGCACCGAGGTGTTGGAACACATTCGCGACACTGCAGGGGCTCTCCGTGAAATGCACCGTATCCTCCAACCGGGTGGCCACGTGGTCATCACCGTACCGATGCTCTTTGGTGAACACGATGTGTTGGATTTCTACCGATGGACACGAATGGGTCTGCGGACCGCACTGGAGAATGTCGAATTGGAGGTCGTAGACGTCCGATCCCGTGGCGGCTATTTTAGCGCGATGGGAGGGTTGATCAGTCAACTGCCCGCCGTCTTTTTGCCGCCACCCGTGTCCGGGTGGACCGCTTCGAATGGGGCCGGTGACACACTCCGCCTTCTCCTACGAACGGCCATCAATGCACCTTTTCAAATGGTAGGCTCTGTGATTGGGCTCGCCGATGGACTCGATCGAAAACAAGAACACACCGCCGGTCTAGTCGCCTTGGCGCGGAAGCCAAACTAGGACTCATGACCAACCCAACACCCACCGAAGAAGCGAGACTCCGCTACCGGAGCCGATGGTTTCGATACGGAAGCTTGGGGCTCATCATCCTGTCGTGTTTGGGCGCCGCCATCGCACTGGGCGGAATTCATCGAGAGACCATTGTCGCTACATCGGCGATCACGATCGTGGCGCTCGCTCTTGCCCTATGGAATTCAAAGAAGATTGTCGTCGATGCGATGGGATGGCTCTTGCTGGCGATGGTTCTCTACACGGCCCTTCAGCTCGTTCCCCTGCCAATGGCCTGGCTGGAAACTCTGAGTCCAGCGTCGGCCGACATTTGGGACAGCGCAAGAAACGCTTTGGGACAACCCACTGGGCTCCGCGCGCCCATCAGCGTGAGTCCTCCATCCACAGTATTGGGACTTCTGGGACTCATGGGCATCACAGCGGCGTATCTCACAGGATGGCACCTCTCCAGACATCCGAAGCTGGCCAAGACGCTTCTGTTGGCTATTCCGGTCATGGGCATCGCGATCGTGATGATCGGTGTGGCACACGCAATCGTCGGTACCACCAAAGTGTTGGGGATCTATGAACCCACGCGCGACATGTCGACTGCGGTGTTCTTCTCGTCTTTCGTCAATGACAATCACTTGGCTGCATTTTTAAACCTGGGAACCCCGATAGCACTCGCACAGGCGAGCCTCATGGATTCGGCTGAGCGGAAGACCACATGGGGCTTTGTGTTTCTGATCCTTGCGGCCGCAACCGTCTTCACGCTCTCTCGTGCCGGAATCATCACACTGATTCTTGCGATCGCCATCGTGATGGCCAAACAACCACGACGAAAGCTAACCTTCGTCGTGGTTGGTGCTGTTGCGACGTTCCTTGGGGTGGCCATTTGGGGCCCGCTCAATCAGCAGATTACCCACATGATTGGCGCTGAACATTGGTTGAAAATAGTGGATCTTCGCGCACCCGAGCTCGGATGGCTCACAGCAGGAGAATGGCCGTGGACCGGCTGCGGACGCGGCGCCTTTGAGGTGGCCAGCACCCGACTAAACAGTCAATGGCCCGACGTCACATTGTCTCACGCCCACAACACCCCCCTTCAAGTTCTGAGCGAATACGGTTGGATCATAGGAGGCTTCATTCTGGCCTGTGGCACCACACTGATCGTGTCCGGCTTCTGGCGAAAACGAAACCAACCCTTGCTGCGCGCTGCCGCTGCTGGATTGATTGCCGTCGGGCTGCACAACCTCATCGATTTTAACCTCGATATGCCTGCGTTGGCGTTGACCGCCGCGTTGATGGTGGGCATCGTGCGCTTCGATGACACGCGAGAAGGCAAGACCACCGCGTTCGCGCCGGCAGCGCTGCTGGGCATTGCGGTGCTCGTGGGGAGCCTCGGATTCGTGGTGGCACCCGAGGCGGGACCGCGGAGAGACAAGCAATTTGAAGGCGACCAAGCCCATCATCTCGCCACCAATCCCAGCGACTATTATGCGTTTCTTCGAGCAGGCATAGAGCACAAGAACATCGACTACCTTCGTCATGCCCATGCGCTCCACCACGCCGATCCCATGACCATGATGGCCTTGGCCGCTCTGACAGACCGAGATGAATCGTTGACGCTGCTCCAGCGAGTCCTTCAACTCAACTGGAATCGCCATCCGGGCGTCTTCGTGGTGCTGGACTCCCTACAACCGACCCCGAAGGAAATCGTGCGGGTTCTTCCAGACGGCCCGCACTCCCTCGCAGTGTACCTGCAAAGCGGCACCCCTTCCGACACAACGGTACGCTATGCGCTCAACGAGTACCGCGAAGATCCGGAGATCCTGCTGGTGGTAGGTCAAATGGCCATCAGCAACGGCATGCTCACAAAAGCAGAAGATTTGGCGATGCGTCTTACGACATTGGGCGCAAAGACAGGATACCGCTTGCTCGGTCAGGTGTACGCGAGGCGCAAGAAACACGTATACGCCTATCACATGTATTTGGAAGCAGGGGATGCTCACTCGATGATCGACGCAGCGGATCAGGCCATAAAAGCAGGACGAGTGGAGGACGCACTGGTCGTCATTCAAACCACTCGAATTCCAGTACAACTACTTGGCCGAGCCAGCAAAATACAAAAACGTGCCGAAAAAGCACTTCGTGAACGCCGTTCGATCCACTGAACGGCGACGATGTGGGAGGAAACAATGGGAATATTGGTGACAGGGGGTGCGGGATACATTGGAAGTCACGCCGCCTATTCGTTGCTCGATAGCGGCCACGAGGTGGTGGTCATAGACAACCTGTCGACAGGGGTACGAGACAATGTTCCGGCAGCGGTCACGTTCATCGAAGGCGACGTGGGCGATGGAGCGATGGTCCGGACCACCCTCCTGGAACACAACATCAACGCCGTGATCCATTTTGCAGGCAGTATTATCGTCCCTGAATCGGTATCCAACCCGCTCAAGTACTATCGCAACAACACGGCGGCGACCCGCACCCTCCTGGAGGCCTGCATCGCCCAGGATGTGAAACACTTTATTTTCTCGAGCACAGCGGCCGTATACGGTACCCCCTCGGAGACTCCGGTGGCTGAATCGGCGCCGACCGTGCCGATCAATCCCTATGGATCCTCCAAGCTCATGGTGGAACAAATCCTCAAAGACACGGCGGCAGCAACCGATCTTCGCTTTGTGGCCTTGCGCTATTTCAACGTAGCGGGAGCGGACCCACAGGGCCGAACGGGTCAATCCACTCCCGAGGCGACTCACCTCATTAAAGTCGCCGCGCAGGCCGCACTGGGTGTGCGCGACGGGTTGGATCTGTACGGCAGTGATTACGATACGCCGGACGGCACCTGCGTTCGTGATTATATCCACGTCACCGACTTGGCGGATGTCCACGTCCTGGCGCTTCGCTATCTCACCGACGGTGGGGAGAGTCGCATCATGAACTGCGGCTACGGCCGTGGATACTCGGTGCGCGAGGTCATCGACGTGGTACGCAGCGTCAGTGGCGTGCCCTTTCCCGTACGTGAGGTTGGCCGCCGCGCTGGCGATCCAGCCTCGCTGGTTTCGGATCCCTCACTGGTACGAAAAACATTGCCTTGGACCCCAAAGTTCAATGACTTGGAGGTCATCGTCCGCTCGGCATTGGCGTGGGAAGAGCGGATCCACTCGGCCTAGGGTCGCGATCGTTCCGTCGAACAACCGTCAGCGAAGCCAGGCACCCGACAGGGTCCACGGCGTCGCACAACACCGAAACCCTCCGCTGCGAAACGCCACAACGGGGCTGTTGTTGGCGTTGAGATAGAGGGCCCCCGCGTGGGTCGTCTGTGAGTAGCTACCACTGCGCATGAGCACGCTGGGGAGACCGTTGAAGAATCCGAATTCGGGCGTCACACCAGCGAAGGCATTTCCGTTCACGCCGCGAACGCGGTCATCGGTCCCAACAAAAGCGGGCCATTCGGCAGGCACGGCAGCGGCTCCTGCCGTCTCCTGGGTCGCTCCATCGTACCAGGCCACGCCATTGATGACCCAATCTGCCGTCCACTCTTGCATGTTTCCCACCATGCCCACGACGCCCCAACGAGACCGACAAGTGGTGGCGTACGAGTCCGTTTCGACGGCTTCGCCTGTGCCCACGGGACACGCATCCACCGAGTCCGGAGTCCCCAGTGCGGCGATCTGCCACTGCTGATTTGTGCACAAGCGTTTTCCACTCTCCGCACACGCCGCAACGGCCCGAAAATACGTGGTCCATCCGGATGGGCGCACTCCGGTGATGGAGCATGCATAGAGCGCGTCGGCTTCATCCGAGTACTGACCGGTCACCGGCCAACTGGCCGGATAATTGTCCACCTCACCCACGCCAAATTGCGTTCCAAGCCCATCACATTGACGGTCATCCCACACCGACGCCTCATATCGGTCGATGCAATAATCGGCCACACGGACCATCTCGTCCGAACAGCCGTCTCCGACCATGAGGTCCGAGAGCCTCACGGGATCACAGTCACAGGGTTGGGCCGTGTCCGGCTCCAGAGGCGGGGACTGGCATACATCCCCTGGGCTCGCGGGCCCGGGAAGACAGACATCATCACTCACCGGAATGTCGGCCGCCGCCGACGCACTACCGCAACCAGCAAACAGCATGGCGCTGCCGGCCAAACCAATCCAAATCGACGCGTTCATAATCACCATTGCCCTCGTTTGTGGAACCACTCCTTGAGTTGCCATACCCATCGTATTTCATCAAAGAAAATGGATCCAATGCCACGCCCAGACGTGGCCTAGGATCGCTTGCGTGCAATCACCCGATAGGTGTTGGAATGTTTTGCACGGCGCATGAGCGGCGCGTTGAATTTGTCCATGAGCCAACCCAACACGATCCAGAAGCTACCTCCAGACCAAACCAACGAATGGATCAAGCGTTTAAAGACGTTCAGAGGCGGTGCCCACGGCTCGTTGTGTACCGGTGAAAGGCGATTGATCTGGAGATAAGTGGCAAACAAAAAATCAACCGGTTGGTGGGCTTCACCGTGGTGCCAGTGCACCGAATCAAAGCCGTGCTTATCCAAGAGGTCCTTCAGATTCTCTGTCCTCAATAAATGCTGGTGTTGTGGCTGAAACCAGGGCAGCCACCAGCGCCCCAGAAGCCGGCCCAAACGACATTCTGGATCGGGGACCTCAATCAAGAGCATACCCCCCTCTTTGAGGGCCTGGTGCGCCGCCTTGATCTCGTCGATGGGCTCTCGCGTGTGCTCCAAGTAGTGGCTCATGCTCACCACGTCGTAGGTGTCACCCAA
>Ga0310121_10006189_pt1 | contig 10079 bp, 11 predicted proteins | sample CB27_Tmax_986_MG_FD_203504 | JGI IMG/M metagenome (GOLD analysis project Ga0310121, IMG submission 203504) | Marine microbial communities from Western Arctic Ocean, Canada - CB27_Tmax_986 | ecosystem: Environmental > Aquatic > Marine > Oceanic | place: Canada: Western Arctic Ocean | collected... | reverse complement strand
TGGCCTGCATCTCGTCGGAGAGGGAATCCACCATATCCGTGGCGATGAAGCCGGGGGCCAGGGCGTTGACCGTGACGTTCCGCGACGCCACCTCCCGGGCTACGGTGCGGGTGAAGCCGATGAGCCCCGCCTTGGAGGCGGAGTAGTTGGCCTGGCCCGGATTCCCCGCCAGGGCCACCACCGAGGACAGGTTGACGATCCTTCCCCACCGCTTGCGCACCATGGCGCGGAGCGCGGCACGGCTGCACAGGAACGCCCCCTTCAGATTGATGTCCAGCACGGTGTCCCACTGCTCCTCGGACATTCGCAGTAGGAGGCTGTCCCGCGTGACGCCGGCGTTGTTGACGAGGATGTCCACGCCGCCCCACTCATCGAGAATGGTCTGGAACATTTTGTCAATCTGGGCCCCATCGGTGACGTCGGCCTGATAAGCCCTTGCCTCGGCGCCCATCGCCTTGAACGCTTCCACGACCGTCTCCGGTCCTTGGCGGAAAACGACATCGTTGACCACGATCCTGGCGCCCGCCTTCCCCAGCCGCCGTGCGATCCCCAGACCAATGCCTCGGGACGCTCCGGTTACCAGCGCGACTTTGCCCTGCAGCGGTCCATCCTCGGCCATTTGCTACCTCTTCACCGCCAGCCACAGCCGTGTGTTGTCCACGTTCCCCGCTTAGCTCCCCTGCGGCGCCGCTTCCATGGCGCCTGCCCTGCCGAGCACCAGCCGCAGCTCGTCTCGCATCGCGTCCACCAGGCCTATGGCCAGGGCATCCTTCGCCCTGCCCACGGCGTTGGCGATACCTTCGCCCGTGGACTTGCCGTGCCCGACGATCACTGTTCCGTTGACCCCCAACAACGGTCCGCCCGCCGACTCCGCGGTGCTGGCAATGCTGTTCAGCTGGTGGACGGCGGGTGAGTCCGGTCCCAGGCTACGGGCAAGCGCCAGCGCCGCGGCCCGGCCCAGCCCTTCAGTGTACTTCAGCAGGACGTTGCCCACGAACCCGTCGCACACCACCACGTCCGCCTTGTCCAAGAACAGCTCGTTTCCCTCCACGTTGCCGATGAAGTTAAGACCGCTGGCCTCGAACAGAGGGTACGCTTCCTGCACCTGACGGTTTCCCTTCCCCGCTTCCGTGCCCACGCTCAGTAGTCCCATCCGAGGGTTGGGTATCCGTAGGAAATACCTGGCGAAGGTGCAGCCCAGCGCCGCGATCCCCAGCAGCTGGGAGGGACGGCAATCGATCTGGGCACCAAGGTCCATGATGCTGGTCGTGGGCGCGAGACCGATGAACGGTCCGCCGAGCGCGGGACGCTCCAAACCGTCGAACAAGCCCAGGGCCAGCACCGATGCCGCCATGGTCGCGCCCGTGGAGCCCATGGACACCAGCGCGTCTGCCCTGCCGGCTTTCACCAGGCCAACGCCTACTGCGATAGACGCCCTTGGCTTGCTCCGGAGCGACCGCGCAGGCGATCCACCCTCTTGGATGACACCCTCGGCGGGGACCACCTTCAGCGGCAAGTGGTCATGGTCGAGCCGTGCCAGCTCAGCCTCTATCGCTTCCGGGTCGCCCACCAGCAGCACTCGAACGCCGTGGCGGTGGGCCGCCAGCACCGCGCCTTTCACCGGCTCGGCGGGGGCCAGGTCGCCACCCATGGCGTCCAAGGCTATTGTGTAGGGCCGCTGTTCGTTCGTCACCCTCGCGCCTCATGAAAGACCGGAGTTGCCGCCCTACAGCAGGGCCTGTGGGATCGTGGCCTCACCGCTTATAACCTGCACCCCGTCCTGGTTCCAACAGGCCACGTCGTAGGTGATTTCTTGGGCGTCCGCCGGGGCCGCGCGCAGCCTGCCATCGCTCCTCACCGCGTCCCCCGGATGGACCGGGGCACGAAAACGGACCCGCAGCCTACCGCCCGTGAGCCACCGCATGCCAAAGTTGTGGGTGAGCATCGCGGAGAGAAATGCCAGCACCAGCATGCCGTGGGCGATAGTCCTACCGTAGGGCGTCCCTGCCGCGAAGGCAGCGTCCACGTGGAGCGGGTTATGGTCGCCACTCGCATCCGCGTACTGGACCAGCTGCTCCTGAGTCACTTGGTGGGCCGCCCCAGCGAGGGTCTTCGGAGGGCCTGCCACTAGGCTGCGCCCTCCTCGGGAATGGCAATAGAGGCTTGGCCCACGACGGTTGAGTGGCCGTCAGCCGTCACCTGGATCTGGAGCGTCAGGAACCTGGTCCCTCTCCTGACGCTGTTCTGCCCCACGCGCGCCGAGCAGTGGAACTGGGTGGATGGCATAACTGGCCGTACAAACGTCAACTCCTGCCCGGTGTGGACCGCCCCAGGCGGCAACTCGACCGCCCGCATCGCCGCGGCCATCGCCAGCGCTGCGATCGCCATGGGCGGCGTTACCTGGTGCTCGGCGTACAGCGCTTCCGCGTCACCCACGGCCAGCAGGTACACGTCAGCGGCCTCCTGAGAGACCGTTAGCTCTTCGTCGATGACAATCGCACCCGGTCCCAAGGAGCTGAAATCCACGCGCGGCCCTCCTACGGCGTTGGCCGTGGCCCTGATTATAGCCGTGGCCCTGTTGAATGACAAAGCGGCACGCGGTCCGCTACTATGCTTGGGACAAGACGTTGGCGACTACCTTCACTGGCGAGGGTATTTCCTGGATGGATGTCCCACGGTACAATCCCACCTGTCCACGGCCATACGAAGAGGAGCTAGCCATGCCCGGACCTACCAAACTTCAACCCGTCGCCAAGGTGGGCGACCTGGCGGATGGCGCAATGATGAGCGTAAAAGTGGAGTCCACCGACATCTTGCTGGCCAGGATTGGCGACAGCTACTTTGCCATTGACGCCTGGTGCAGCCACGAAGCCGGCTATCTGCTCCACGGCGCCCTCCACGCCGACCTGTGCGAGGTGGAGTGCCCCGTTCACGAAGGCTCCTTTGACCTGCGGACCGGCGAGGCTACCATGCCACCCGCGGAGGACTCGGTGCCTGCCTTCGCGGTCAAGGTCCAAGGCGACGACATCCTGGTGGGCCCCAAAGGGGACGCCTGACTCCCTATCCGCGCGCCCTTGAGGGTGGTCTTGGCGTGAACTCGGGGCTACTCTCTGAAGTGCGCTTACGAATTGTCATTGCGAGGTCCCCGATGTATCAGGGGACGGATCAATCTGGAGGATGGGCTGGCCTTGCAATGACATTGGCGGCGACTTCGAGTGCCAACTGGGCCGTGACTCGCCCATCGCGTCTGAGCTAGCCTCCTGGACCCCATCTGCCTTTTCGGAGGATACAAGCCCCGTGCCGACTCCCGAGGGCTATCTGCGTGAGTACCCCGGCTCCGGCCCTCCACTAGTCCTGGTGGGGGAGATCCTGGGAGGCGGCGCCTCCTGGTCGGCCCACGCCGAACGGCTGTCGCCCCTGTGGCGCGTCAGCACCGTCACGCCGCTCGCCGTCGTTCACGCGGCCCGAGGTGAACTCCCACCCCTCAGCTGGGGTATCCCTACCGAGCGACAAGCCTTGGCCGATGCCCTGCTCGAAATGGGGGTCTGGGAAGCCCACCTGGCGGGTTGGTCCATGGGGGGCGCCATCGCCCTGGACTTTGCCCTGACCTTCCCTGAGCTTGTGCGCACCCTCACTTTGGTCGAACCGCAGGTCCGCTGGCTGTTGCGGGCCCTGGGAAGGGAGACGGCTCTGGAACGCGAGGAGACGGAATGGTTCCGAAACCTCGTGGACGGCCCGATCACCGAGCAACGATTGGGCGAATTCCTTCTCCGAGTCGGTGCGGTGGCGCCGGGTGAGGAACCCCAGCAGAGCCGGGCTTGGCGTCTCGCGTGGGCCAACCGGCTGGCCCTTCGCAGCGCATGGGGTGTTGCAGCCCACGAGGACACACCCGACCGCCTTCAGAGCCTGGACATGCCTCTGCTTCTGGTCCGCGGCGATAGCACCGATACCCTTGACAGGGCTATGGTGGATGGCCTGGCCGAGTTGTTGCCCGCCGCGCGGCGTCTTGTGCTCCCCGGCGCCCATACCAGCCACATGACGGCGATTGACAGGTTCCTCGAAACCTTTGAAGCATTCCTTCAGCAAACCGCGTGATAGCATCGAGGCCCCCATTGTCCAGACCAACTCGGTGGGCCGTGTCGAAGGACGACGGCAGTAGAGTTTCAGTATGAGAGGCATAGCCTCGCTAGAGGCACCTAGTAAATGAAGGTACAAGTCCTCTGCTGGAAGCGCGATCTAGTCGATATGGCAGTTTGATTAGTAAAATTCCTGGTTAGTGGCCACATGCAGAGAGTGGCTGAAAATGAAGCGGTGGTTCGGAGCAGGCTTCGTTATAACAGTGGCCCTGTTATTTGGCATCCTCCTTACTAGCTGCGGTAGCCATCCTGGGCCGTAGCAGACCGTAAGATAGTATTTTGATGCGCTTTCCGCTGGAGACGCGGACGGGATGGCGAACTTGCTTGTACCTGAAGTAAGACAGACCATGAACGAACTCCAAATGGCAGAGATTTCCATCGAGAATCTGAAGCTAGAGACAGTATCGCAGTCTGAAGGTGTAGCCGAAGGGACCGCCACCTAAGATGTGGACTATCCCACCGCAACAAAGGTCAAGGTCAACACCACAGTCGTGGAAGTGGATGGACAGTGGCTAATCTCCGAACTTGGACAGCCAACACCCCAGCCTTCGTGAGCTACGCCTGCCACTACTCAGCGACAAGGCCCTTTGTTCGGTTGCAAAGCCCCGAATTGTTGACCGAAACTGGCGATACGCGCCGTGCTTTCATCCCAAACGGCGCCACGACTTCCTTGTATCTTGGAATGAACGATTCCGAGATCACACCAGGGTACTCAGGGCCAGGCCCCCGGCCATGGTAACGCCCGTGAGCCCATGAAGCTGAGACGTGCTTATCAATGCCCGGTTCAGCGCTGGCCGGCCTTTCGCCTTCCAAAGCCCCGCGGTGGTGGCAAGGGCCCGGGGTAACGTCGAGAGCCCAGCCAACGCCAGTAGGTGTAGGGTTCCCGTGGCCACCAGCGCCACCAGCGATGCGTAGGCGGCCGTCAGCATCCCCACGTAGAGCCACCGGCCGGCGCTGACGCCCATCGCCGACACCAACGTCCGCTTCCCCTCCTCCCGGTCCTCCGCCACGTCACGGAGATTATTGCAGTGGAGAATTGCGGTTACCAGAAACGCCACCGGCGCCGAGGCGCCCAAGGCGGTCCACGACAGCTCCTGCACTTGGACGTAGTAGGCGGCCATAACCATTATGGGGCCCATGAACACGAAGACCGTGGCCTCGCCCAGCCCCAAGCGGCCCAGGGAGTACGGCCCGCCGCTGTACAGATACGCCACGGCGACGCTGGCCAGCCCCACGGCCAGGATGGGCCAGCCCACCTCCCACACGATGTACAGCCCAGTGCCGATGCCGGCGCCAAAGGCGACCAGCGTGCCCACGAGCACGGCTTGCTCCGATAGAAGGCCGCGCTCGATGACCTTGTGCGGCGCTAGGAACTTGGCCGCGCTACGGGTCCGGCGGTGATCCGAGTACTCGTCCGTCAGGTTGGTGGCCACCTGGATGGAGACCGACCCCACCAGCGCCAGCGCGAAGAGCAGCCAGTCCAGGCTTCCGACCTCCAGCGCCAGCGCGCTTCCCATTAGCACCGGCACCACCGCGGCTTGAAGGGAGAAGGGCCGTGTTGCCCAGAACCAGGCACGTAGTCGGACGGAGGACATAGGGCTAGCCCTCAAAGGAACGTCTCAACAGGTAAAACCATGCTTCCCGTTCGCTACCGGAACGGCTTTCTGGTGTGGGGGAATCAGTCCCGACCTGTCGGGACATAACCCGCTTATCCTTCGATAAGCTTACGACGAGCGGATTTTCGCCGCTCGTGGAGAGCTCCAATCCTATAGGGAGCCCGGTAGGCCGGACCTGTCGAGCCACGAACGGCCCCTATAACTCTCCCCGCACTTATTGAACGAATTAGTGACTCAGCATACTAGAAGGCGGGCAAGAAGGCTGCTTGCCGCATCCTAGGCAGCACCCCACAGAGGGTCAAGGCGGCCCTGGATGCCACCCGAGGCGTCACCGCGCCGACGCGCTTCGATAACACCTACCGTATCTTACACGAGGAGGCCGTGTTGAGTAGACTATGTTCCGCGTCAGCAGCGCTTGGCCCGTTGCTGGATTCGATAATATGCTGAAGGGACCGTAATGGCAGAAGAATACGGCGCCATCATTCTTGGAGGAGGTCTTTCGGGGGAGAACATGGCCGGACGGACGGGCCCTGGGGAGTTGCCGTCGTTGTCGAAAGCGAGTTGGTTGGCGAAGAGTGCAGCTACTGGACCTGCATGCCGAGTAAGGCGTTGGCAGGCCGAGGGAGGCTCCTGGCCGCTGTTGGCCGGGCTCCCGGGCGCCCGAAAGGCGGTGATCGGCCGACTCGACGTTGCAGCCGGACCCAAGCGGCGGGATGGTTTCCTCGGTGGTTTCAACGACCAGGGCCAAGTGCGGCGGCTCGACTCCGTCAAGACACGGGGCTGTACCGGAGCCAGGTCCGCCTCGCCGGACTCAAGACGTTGACGGTCATCGCCGGCGACGGCACCGGCACCACCCTCCAAGCTCGAAAAGCCGCGGGCATCGCCATCGCGGGCGAGGTACCGCTGGAGCGCCGCTGGCACGCAATCCCTTCTTTCCCCACAGTCACGGAGGCATGGTTGCGGTTTTTGGAGGTTTACGGCCTGTGCCCCCCTCCTCCCCCCTCGCTCCCCTTGATAGTTGGCGCGGGACTACTGACTGCCGCGGCCCCGATTGGCCTTGACCCACTCCGCGAAGGTAGTGGACACGGCAGGCAGAGGGCGGCGTCGCTCGCGCACCATGTAGAGCGGCCTGCTCCGCGGCAGCTCGGCTATGCGCACGTGAGCCACGCCATCGAGACCTCTATTCTGCAGCGCCAGGATAGAGACGAGTCCCAGCCCGTGCCCGTTCCGGACCGCCGACAGGATTGCGTGCGTCGAGTTCAGCACCATCACCACCCGGTATTGCGGGAACGGAAGCCCCCGTGTGGTCAGGGCCGCGCGAAAGCTTGACAGCGTTCCGGACCCTCCCTCCCGCTCGAGGAATGGCTGCCCATGCAGCTCGACGAGCGGCACCAAGCTTCGCTTGGCGAAGGGGTGCGCGCTAGGGACGGCCAGCACGACCTCGTCGTAGGCGATCTCCTCATACAGTAAGTCACGGCCAGGGATGTGCGTCCCAACGAAACCCACATCCCAGCGGCGCTCCCGCACCTCGGTTACTACCTGCGCCGAGTCCGCGACGAACAACTGTGGGTGTACCGCTGGGTAGAGCTCCGTGAAGCCGGCTACCCACCCCGGAACAAGGAACTCCCCCGGTGTGGTGCTGGCGGCGATGCGCAGATTGCCTGCCACGGGCATCTCCTCACTCTTGAGCCCGGCCACGAAGCGCAAGTCCCGTTCCAACACGTCTTGGGCATAGGTCAGCAGCCGCTGCCCGGCCCCCGTTAACTTCACGAACCCGTGCTGGCGCTCCAGCAGTGTTATGCCGAGTTCCCGTTCGAGGCGTTGGATGTGACGGCTAATGGCAGGCTGAGTGAGGTGCCGCTCCTTGGCGGCCTTTGTAAAACTGCCCACCCTGGCAACAGCGACGAAGCTTTCTAGCTCTGCTAGGTCCATGGCTCCCATGGATGGCTGCTTGTTCCAGCCGGCGGTGCGCCATAGCGGCCGTCGGCTGGTCCTATGCTATCGATATCAACGCCCAAGCAATCACCCCCAAGCGCCATCTTGGTAGGGGGGGCTGGGCCGTCTGTCCACCAAGCGTTATCAGCCGGGGCACGCGGGGCTAACGCGCAGTGGCCGGAGCGTGCTTCAGGTGCTTTTCGAAGAAGGCCAACGTCTTGAACCAAGCATCGGCGGAAGCCGCTTGGTTGTAGCTCTCCCGGTCGTCACAGAAGAAGCCGTGACCGGCATCTGGGTAGAGGATGATCTCGGCCTCTTTGCCCAGGCTGCTGAGCGTATCCCTGATCCTGTCCACGGCCTCCACGGAAATCCCTCGGTCCTCTCTACCAAAGAAACCAATGACTGGGCACGCGATCTGACCAGCAAGGTCGATGGGCGCCGGGCCACTGGCCGGCTGGTCGGGCCTGGGCACAATCCCTCCACCGTAATATACCGCGGCGGCGCCGGCGCCCTCGACCCGGCACGCGGCCAGGAACGACACCCGGCCTCCCATACAATAGCCGGTGATGCCCACCTCCGGCCCTGACACATGGGGGTCCTGCCGCAGATATGCCACCACCGCGTTCAAGTCGCCGACGGTCCCGTCATCGGACATCCCTGTTCGCAGCTTCCCCACCGCCTCGAAGTCCCCATAGGCTGCCGTCTGAAGCCGGCCGGCCCGGTGGAACAGGTCGGGCGCCACCGTCACGTATCCCTCGGCTGCGAACCGCTGTCCCAGGTCTTGGATGTGACCGTTCACTCCAAAGGCCTCTTGGGCTACGATAATGGCGGGGTAGCTTCCCGCATCGGCTGGCCGCGCCACCACGGCGGCCATCGGACCGTCTGGCGTCTGCAGGTCCACCACTTCCGAAACGGGTTCCATGCTTACTCCCCCCCTTTCAATGCGGCGGTATTCTCGCACACTTACCGGCGCTGGACTAGGGGTGCGCCGAAGCTAAACGCGTCAAAGAGGGAAGGGCAGGGGTGACGGTCTGCGAGCGGTTAGAGTAGCATATAATGCTGCTTGGAGAGGTGCGGACACTGGGTACGGATAACCTTCCCGGAGGCGTACCAGAAGAGGTGCCGGGGCCGTGGTCCACGGACCGAAGGATGGGACTGAACAAAGGTGTCGGAGCTTTTCTTTTGGGTGGTCGTAGGAGTCGTTGCCCTGACGGAAGGCCTCATTGTGTTCACCGTCCTTCGCGCCCGTATGGACACCTTGGCCACGGGCGGCCTGGTCGGCAGCCGTAAGGCGGAGGTTGTGTGGACCCTTCTGCCGGTGCTTATTCTCATCGCCATCGCCGTCCTCTCCTTTCAGGCGCTCGAAGACGCGGGTTAGAGGCCTGGGGGCGCCACCGACAGGTCGGGGCCGGCGGCGAGCGACCCTTTGACCCGTCATTCTTCGTCCCCCGACATATCGAGGAACGAAGAAGCCCGCCCCGGGACATTGGACAAACACGAGACCCTTCGCTCGGGTGGCAGCAAAGCGAAGGAGGAGGAAAGCAGGCTTGATGATCGGTTCACTTGGGCCGTTGGGAGAGGTACCCCATGGGCTTGGCTAGCGGGCAGGCCGCGCTATCGGTTGGAGAGCGAGTCATTCGTCGCGCAGGTTGGACCGGTATGCTGGCCGCGCTGCTCACGGTCGGCCTGATCACATACGGTGCTTGGGTGCGCGCCTCCGGTTCGGGGCTTGGCTGCCCGGACTGGCCGCTGTGCCACGGGGTGGTCGTGCCCGAGCTAGAGCGGCATACCGCCATCGAATTTGGGCACCGGGTGTTCGCCGGCGTCACCGTGCTCGTGATGACTGCGGCAACCGTGCTCGCCTTTCAGGGACGCCACGTGGCCCCCTCTACCTTCCGGTTGCTGCTCATTGCCCTGGGCGCCGTGGTGGTCCAAGCGGGACTCGGTGGCGTCACGGTCCTCACGGAACTTCACGGCACGGCGGTCGTTGCGCACCTCGCGCTGGCCATGACTACGTTGGCCCTGCTGATGGCAGGCACCCTCAGCGCCCTCGGGATCGGCCGTGGCAACGGGCCTGGCGTGGGCCTCGCCACGCTCTTGCTGGTGAGCGGCGCCGTCGTGGTGCTGGCCGGGGCAGTGCTTGTTGGAACGGGCTACAGCGCTGCGTGTCCATCCCTGCCCCTGTGTGACTCGCGTACCGCCTTTGGGCCTGCACTGCTGCACACCGTTCACCGAGCCGCCGTGGTGCTGCTGGTTCTGGCGCTGGCGGCGACGACTATAAGGCTCCGTCAACGGAGGGCTACCCCGTTTTTCGTTGCCGTTAACCACGGCGTCAGCCTAGTTATGGTCCTGCAGGTAGTCGTTGGCCTTCTGAGCGTCTGGCGGACGTTCC
>Ga0310121_10006185_pt1 | contig 10085 bp, 10 predicted proteins | sample CB27_Tmax_986_MG_FD_203504 | JGI IMG/M metagenome (GOLD analysis project Ga0310121, IMG submission 203504) | Marine microbial communities from Western Arctic Ocean, Canada - CB27_Tmax_986 | ecosystem: Environmental > Aquatic > Marine > Oceanic | place: Canada: Western Arctic Ocean | collected... | reverse complement strand
CTTGATGAGTAGTGAATGACGAAAACCAAATGACAAATAACAAGTGACCAACTAGATGCGAAGCAAATCGATGCCCGATCCCAGCACAGCACGTGATCATTTCGCCTGGCAGCGCGTACAGGCGCAAGACCGCTTTTTTAAGATCACCAGCGACAGCGGAAAACCGCGCGGCCTGGTATGGGAGCAGATCGACTTCGAGGACGACATGCAGTTGGCCCGCGACGTGAACGACGGTCATCTGCTGGGCCTGGTCGCGATCACGATCCGGTTTTCCGCCGTCCCGGGTGGGGACATGGAGGAGGTCGAAGCGGTCGGCAATCTACGGGCCGCGACGGCCGTGTTCTTGTGGGATGGCGACCAGTGGAACACCGCCGGACGGGTCGTCTTCAACCTGTCGCCGGTGGAAACCATCCAGCATTTCGCCCACGAGCTGGAATCAGTCCAGTAACGTCTTTTCTGGCCGATATCTCTGCCTAGTTTTACAATTTGTGAGACGCTGGCCATTTTTCACGCGGAACCTTTGGCGTGCGCCAGGGTTTAAGGAGTCTATGCGTAGCAATCGTTGACACCGATCGGAGCTTTTGCTGGCGGGGCCGCAAGCAATCATTAATGAATACCGGCGACCAGGCTGGTATTCCAGGAAGCAGTTGAGGGGGCGGTGAAGCAAGTTCCGAGAGGAGGAATGTCATGTCGAGGTGCTCATTTGGTGTGAGTTGGTTGGTGTTGTTGTGCGCGTTCGTCCAGCCCGCAGTGGCACAGGACGTCGTGCCGGTTGATCCTGATGCGATGGCGGAGCACTGTATTGCGCGGATCAAGCGGATCGCGGAGAAATCGGCCGAGTACAATCGGACGACTGCGGCCCGTTGCGTCGAGCACATTCACGCGTTGCTCGAAGCTGGTGAAGTGGAGCGTGCACGTCGGGTGGCGCGCCACTGCATTCGCTTGATCAACCATCACAGCGGCCGGGCGGCGGAAGCGATCCGCCATACATGCCGTCGCTGCGTGCGTGCCCTGCACGAACTCGGCGCCGACGATCTGGCGGCCAGGGTCGCGGAGGTATGCGAGCGGGCGATTGCCCGCGTGAGAGGGTCCCAACAGGCGGCGGTCGCGGCGATCGAAGGTGCGTTCCCGTCGTCTCCTTAGGGTCCACTGCAGCGAAGCCAGCGCTGTGGTCACTGGGGATGGGAGCTATTTGTCGGCTCCCGTCCCCAGACGTTTTTCTTGCCTGCTCGGCTCCTGATCCTCGTCCCGCCCCTTTGCCTGCCGGATGACGGCCGAGTACACTTTCAGCCGTCCCGCAACCCGTAACCCGCATCTCGCTTGCATCCGATGGTCACGTATATTGAGTCGATCTGCAGCGGCTGTGGCAAAAAGCTGCGTGTGGCCGCGGAACACGCGGGACGGTCGGCCCGTTGTCCCCAGTGCAACTCAATCTACACCGTGCCTGCGGCCCAACCCGGCGCTGCTTCGCCCGCGTCATCACCGGCCGACGATGGCTCACCGGCCGCTGGCGGGTCCGCACCGGAAACTTTATCTGCCGAGCAGACTCCCGTCACGCCCGCGCCGCTATGGTCGATGAAAACTCCCGACGGGGTCACTTATGGACCTGTGGATCGGGACCAGATCGAACGGTGGGTGGCCGAGGGTCGGGTGGCCGCCGATTGCGAGTTGCGAAAGGACGATGGCGACTGGCAGCGGGCAGACGAATGGTTCGCTGCTCTGCGCCCGCCACCCGTGGCGCGGGAAGCCCACCCGACTGCCCACCCGTCTGCCAACCCGTTCGCCGAAACTCCTGCCGTGACGGGGCCGCAGCACGCGGGCCTGCCACATCGAGGAGCGTTGATTTTGACGCTCGGAATCATCGGCATGTTTGTCGGTCTATCATTCGGTTGCCCGGTCCTGAGCATTGCAGCCTGGGTAATGGGTAACAATGATATGCGTCTGCTTAGTCAGGGGCGCATGGATCCCAGCGGCATTGGATTGGTTCAGGCGGGCAGAGTGCTGGGCATGATCATTTCCATACTCTGGATTCTGGGCGTGATCGGCCTCTGTTTGCTGTTGGTCGTGGCGTCGGTGGCCGGTTGGTGAAAAAACGAATCGAGATATTACCCCAACTACCGAAACGGAGGCAGACGTCGTTTTAATGGCTATTCTTGGTGCCCACATGTCGATCGCCGGTGGTTATTACAAGGCGGTCCAGATTGCGCGGGACTGCGAGTGCGACTGCGTGCAGATATTTACGAAGAACAACAATCAATGGCGGGCGAAACCGCTAACAGACGAGGATGTCACGTTGTTCCAGCAGCGGTTGCAGGAGTTGCAAGTCGTGGCCCCCTTGTCGCACAGTTCCTACTTGATCAACCTGGCAGCGCCGGCCGACGAACTGTGGAAAAAATCCATTGACGCCATGGTCATCGAGTTACAACGAGCCGGCCGCTTGGGGGTTCCACATGTCGTGCTGCACCCCGGTTCCTTCACGACCAGTTCCGAGGAGGCAGGTTTGGCTCGTATCGTTGCAGCGCTGGACGAGATACACAGCCAGACTGACCGCCATGACGCTGATTGTCTTTTGGAGACCACCGCCGGGCAGGGATCTAACCTGGGCTGGAAGTTCGAGCATCTGGCCACGCTGCTTGACGGCGTGAAACAGCCGGAACGGCTGGGAGTCTGCTTCGACACATGCCACGTGTTTGCGGCCGGCTATGCAATGGGGACAAAAAAGGAATACCAGGCCACGATGCGAAAGTTCCAGCGGCTGGTTGGTGTCCCCCTGATCAAGGCTTTTCACTTGAACGACAGCAAGCGAGAATTTGGCTCGCGCAAGGATCGCCACGAGCGCATCGGGCGCGGCTTCCTGGGCCTGGAGCCGTTCCGCCACCTGCTGAACGACCGACGATTTCGCCAGGTTCCCATGTACCTGGAAACACCCAAGGGGGAAGAGGAGGGCGAGCAACTGGACATCATCAACGTGCGGACGCTACGCGGGCTGATCGAGTAGCGAGGAGCGAGGAACGGGGTGCGAGTAGCGGGGAACGGGTTGATCGACGTTTGTTTAGAAGGTCGGCACGCAGGATTGGAATCGTCTCCCAAGGACCCTCTGCTTGCCTCCCCCGACCCCGCGTCGGAGGGAGCCAACGACTGACAAGCTACTTCAACATTCCTGGCTCACAAACGACCCGCGTCCCGTTTCGGTCTCGGCAACGGGCGAGCCTCTGGAAACCGTCCTGCTCGACCGACGCGATTCGATTTCGTCTTGCTCTAGCCAGTCAGTCGTTCGTCCCCCGACGTGGGGTCGGGGGAGCGGCATCCCGCATCCCGCATCTCGCAACCAGCATCCCACATCCCACATCGCACATCCCACAACCATCACCCCGCATCCAGCCTGATATTGACATCGTCCGCGGCTGAGTGGTCAAGTGTGACGTCGGTGTCATCGGCCAGCTGCAGCGTCCATAGATTGCCCTGTTCGCGGCGGGGACCAACGGCGACGGACATGCCGATGCGGAGCAACGAATCAGCGGCGTGCGAACCCAATTCCTGGATCGTGCCACGGTGGCCCTCGCGGAGCAGACTCAGCCTGACGGTCGCACCGGGCACCACGCGGTCGATATCTTCGGGGATCACCGCGCCGTGTGGATCCTGGACAGGGTGTCCCAATTTGTCGTCCAGGTAGTCCACGATACGGCCGTCCCTGAGGTGTTCCAGTTGATGCGCCCGATCGTGTAATGCCTCGGACGGCATGCCCGTATGCTGCAAATAGGTTTCCCAAAGCCGATGCGCCCTCATCAGGCGACGTGCTTCGTCCCGCCCGTCGTTCGTCAGCATCAGACCCTCGCTCACGACTTCGACCCAGCCACGGCGACTCAGGGCGTGAATGGCGCGACGTACCTGGTCGGCTCCCGCCTCGACATACTCAGAGATCATGCCGCGCGTGATCGGCTGGCCCCCCTCACGGACCATGCAACCCAGGACGTCTTCCAGTACCTGCTGCGGTACCGTTCGGGTTCGCCGTAGCCAGTCGGCGATCAATCCATATCGCGGGGCGACGACCAGCAAGACCAGAAACTGCGAGGTGCTGACGATCACGATCATCGGTCCCGTCGCGACGTTGCCGATCCAGATCGAAAGATACAGACCCAATAACACGCTGCTCACGCCGAATAACGGCGCGAGGAAGACCATGTGCCGCAGGCGGTTGCAAATCATGTAGGCAGTCGCCGCCGGCGTCACCAGCAGTCCCACCACCAGGATCACGCCTACCACCGGGACGGCGCTGACGACAACCAGCGACGTACACGCTGTCAGCAGGTAGTGCATGGCGGCCACCGGGATGCCGATCGAGGCTGCCATGATGGGGTCGAAGGTCGTCAGTTGAAAATGCCGGAACAAGAGGATGATCGTACTGAGCACCAGCGCACAGACAATCGCGATCATCCACAGGTAGCCGTCCTTAACGGCCAGCACGTTGCCCACGACGAAATCATAGATATGAATGTGAATTCGGTGGCTGAACACGGAGGCCAGGATGCCACCCAGGGCAAATATGCCCGTGTACATGATGCCAATCGCCGTGTCATTCTTGATCCGCGTCGCCTGCGACACGAAGCTGATGGCGCCCACCGTGACCAGGCCGGCGATGATGGCGCCCACCAGCATGGCCGCGGCATCCGCATCGCGTCCGAAAACGATCTGCATGACAAGGTAGCCCGCCGTGACGCCGGCCAGCATCGAATGCGACAAGGCGTCACCGAGAAACGCCATCTGTCGCAGCACGATAAAACAGCCGATCACGCCACAGGCGATGGCCGACAGCGTGGCGCCGATGATCGCTTTCTGAAAATGAATCTCGCCCAGGGGGTCGATCAGGGCGCTCCACAACCAGTCGCTCATGGCTGTGCCCCGTCCGATTCGATCTGGGAAAAAATCCGCAAGTTGCCTTCGTAAACCTCGCTCAACAATTGTTGATGCAGCACTGCATCCGGTTGACCGTAGGCATACATCCGCTGCTTGAGCAAAATCAGCGAGTCGAAATACTCGGCCGCGGTCGTCAGATCGTGATGGACAACCATCAAGGTACGGCCCGCCAGCTTGGTTTGCTTGAGCACTTCGAGGATGGCCCGTTCGGTGGCCGCATCGACGCCGGCGAACGGCTCGTCCAGCAACAGAATATCGGCACCTTGAGCAATGGCGCGGGCCATGAAAACGCGCTGTTGCTGACCGCCGGAGAGTTGTCCGATCTGACGTTTTCCATAGGAGGTCATCCTCACCGTCTCGAGCGCCTCGTCCGCGATCCGGTAGTCTTCACGACGCAGGTTACGCCACCAGGGAACGTGCCCGTAGCGGCCCATCGCCACCACCTCGCGCACACTGATCGGAAAATCCCAGTCGACCGCTCCGCGCTGCGGCACGTACGCGACTCGGCCCTTGGCCTTTTCCGCCGGTTCACCGAACAGGCGTACCGATCCCACATCGGGTCGCAGGAAGCCCAGAATGGCCTTAATCAAAGTCGACTTTCCCGAGCCGTTGGGGCCGATCACCCCGACCAGCTGCCCGGGCGGAATCTGAAACGTGACGTCCAACAGTGCCGGCACCGGGCCGTAGCTGACGGTCAAGTTCGTCACTTCGATAGCGGGTTGTACCGCACCCTCACCGTGGCCCTCGTCGATCATGAAACATTCTCATGTTCATGATCATCTTCGTGCTCATCTTCTCGCAGCGCCTCCGGCACGTCGAGAAAAACAGTGCCGCGCACCGGTTCGCCCGGATCGGACCACAGGGTCTGCTCGGCAATCGGCAGCCCATTCCGCAGCAGGCGGATGCGGACGGCATGCGAGGTGTCCCAGTCCGTGCCACCGGTCAGGGCGTGGACGACAAACTCGTTTGCGCCGACGACGATCCCAGGAATGTTGTCCACGACCACCGGGACATTCGCGTCCACGGCATCGTCCGCCGCGAAGACGATGTCCCCCCGAAACAGCACGGATAACACGGGGCCTTCATCATCAAACTCGAACGCGTCGCGCGCGGCGCGAAAGGTCAACGTCAGTTCCATCCCGTAAGCGTCCTCCGTGAAACGCTCAACGAACGTTGGCGCAGGAGGCCGGTACCTTTCGCGAAGAACCATATATAGCTGCAATCCTCCCAGGATCACCGCGGACGTCACGATCGCAGCCAAAGGTCTCATAGCGAACTCACTTCAAAGCGCCCACAATCGTCAACACGTTCTCACGCATCATGCCGATGTACGATTCGCCAGCGGATCCGGCGGGTCCCATCGAGTCGGAATACAATTCGCCACCCACCACCACTCCCGCCTCCTTGGCGATCTCGGCGATGATGTCCGGGTTGACGCTGGTTTCGACGAAGATCGCCGGGACGCCCATCCCGCGTATCGAGTCCACCGTCTTTTGTCGGCGCTCAGACGTAAGGCCCGCTCCAATCTCGTCGCCGGTTGACCAGCCGGCCGGTGCTGCCGAGCGGAACTTGTATGCATCGCAGAAATAGTTGAACGCGTCGTGGCTGGTCACCAGCATTCGTTGTTCCGCCGGTATCGCATTGCACTGCGTGACAATCCAGGCGTGCAACGTTCGTAACTGAGCCAGATACAGCTTGGCACGGGCCTCGTACGCGTGCTGGTGCTCAGGGTCCTGCCGGGAGACGGCCCGCTCAATGTTTTTTACGTAGATCGCTGCGTTACGGGGCGAGAACCAAGCGTGCGGGTCTTTGACTTTCGTGCCGTCCTCGTCCAACTCTAGAGGCTCAATCCCTTCCGTACATGTGACCAGGGTCTTCCGATTGTCCTCGGCCAGCGTGCGCATCCAATCGTGTCCTTCCAGCAGCAGACCGTTCTCGATGCACAGATCGGCCGCGGCGACCAGTTGCGCGTTGTCCGGGGTGATCTGGTACAGGTGCGGATCCTGGCCGGGTGCGAGGACGCAGGAAACGTGCCAGCGATCTCCCACGATTTGACGGGCGAAGTCGGCCGTCTGAGTCGTGGACGTTACGATTTGCAACGGCGGTACTTCTTCCGCCCTCAGTGACGTCCCCGTCAGGCACGGGGCCAGGCACAACGCCAGGCAGGCGAGCATAATTCGCTGGAACATTAAAATTCCCTTTGTTATGGAATTCGATTGATATTTGGGCCCTGCGATTTGAGTTTTTGATTAATCAAACACTCACCATTCCTACTCTACCGAAGGCGGGCGGCGTGTCAAGTCGAAATTTCTGGCCGGTCTAGACGGGGAGTTATCGGTGCGGCCGGTTGTCACTCCGGGCCTCAGGTGGCACGCGAGGGACAACCCGTTCGCAGTTGAGGGGCGACCGATAAAAAAATTTACCTTTGTCCCCTCTCCCGTATGTCTCCTCTCTCCGCTGGGGAGAGGGTTGGGCGAGGGATCGGTCGCCCTTAAACGTCGGATCGGTTTTCGCCCGGGAAGATGTCAGAATCGATAGGCGAGTCCTGTTCCCACGAAAAAGTCATCGGCGGCGTCATTCAAACCCCAACCCACGCGTACGTCGTACTGCAGGTCGTTGCCTGCCAGCCAGGTCAAACCGGTATTCAGGTAGTGCTCTGGCAGTGTGTCAGCACCGGTGGCACTGTGCGGAAACAGGCCGAAGTATTCGAAGTACGCGCCCAGTTGACAGGACAGCGACTTGCCATAGGTGAGTGAACTTGCGAATTCCGTGTAGTCGTGCCCATTGTCTTCACGAGCGCGATTTCCCTGGAAGCTTCCACCCAACGCGGAAGACTCGCTCAACTCCCAGCTGTAGACCCAGTTTAAGCCGGGCAGAACGGAATCGGCGGACAGGTCGTCGCCCAGCGGTACCGTCATTTGCGGAATCAAGGCCATTTCGGGCAGGCAACCGCACTGTTCGGTCAAGGCGATCTTGAATCCGAGGTACAGGTCTTCGGAACTGTCCAGGTTTGTTCGCACACCGCCGGTGCGTGCTAGGCCGTTGTTGTAATTCCAACCTAATCGGAATTCCAGCCATTCAGCATAGACACCCATTCGCAGCAGGAATTCGGGATACGAATGGACGTTCTGCGACGTACCGTTGGTGTCGTCATTGGTATACGTCCAGCCCATTTCGATTTGTTTGCGACCGTAACCGACGGTGCTGCTCGCCTCGGTAAAGTCGGGCCGATCGGTTACTAGCGGTGCACACCAATCTTCTTCTTCATCGTCGCAGCAACACGAGTTCCAGGAGAGCAGTGTCTTTGGCCCGCAGTCACTGCAACCGCCCTGGGCGGCCTTAGACGAGATCGGGCCAGACTTGGACGAATCCAGGTCGGAATAATCACGCACTTCCGGTTCATCGATGAAATCCAGCGACGGCGGAGCGATGTCCTGAAACATCGGAGGAGCGATCTCTTCGGCTGCCCAGACCAGGTGGGGTGACGTGGCGGAAAATGCGATTCCGATCACAAGTACAATCAACCTGAGGGGAGTGATCAGGCTCATCGTCTTTCCTTTCTACAGTTAAACGAAGGCAAATTATCGAATGCATGATCGCATTCGCATCAATCAGTTCTGCCCCGATCTCCTCCGTGAAACCGTACCCATCCTGGGTAGGGAGCTGACACGCGACTGACCGCACGCCGGGATTGACGTTCATGGAATACTGGCTCGGCATTTTTTCGCGCGCACCTTTCGCCAACCAGAAAGTTTTGCCGTCGAATTTGCGACTGCAGTGCGGTCGCGCCGGATACACCGAACGGTCGGGGCAGCTTCCAACGATGTTAACGCGTGGAGCGGTGGCAACCGGGATCGTCGACGTCAACTGTCGGCGGGATGAAAGGGCGAATCCACGGCTCGAGGTCCGACGTTGGCGGCTGTCAATTCCCTTTTAATTGGGGGATCTGACTCAGCCTCGCTGCCCGCGACGGCGGATTTAGTTGACCGGTCCGCAAGCCAGCGATAGACTTAATGTGATGAGCTTGACTTACTTCAAACGATTCAGAATGGAGATCGACCTCAGCCGGCCACTCTTCTCCAGGCCGCCGCTGCCGGACGACTACGATTTGATTCCCTGGTCTCACGAATTGATCGAAGAGCACGCCGAAGCGAAGTATTCGAGCTTTCACACGGAATTGGACGCTAACGTTTTCCCCTGTTTAGGTGAGCGGACCGGTTGCCTGCATCTGATGCATGAAATTGCGTGCAAGGAGAGTTTTGTCCCCGAGGCGACATGGCTCGTGCGGCATAACCAGCGGCACTGGGATCAGCTGCACTGGAACCGGGGCGAGAGCTGTGGCACGGTGCAGGGAGTTCGTGACCGGGGCGATTACGGGGCGATTCAGAACTTGGGAATTGTGTTGGAGCACCGCAACCTGAAGCTGGGAAGTTGCTTGATGCATGCGGCGCTGCAGGGATTTCTCGTGGCCGGCCTGCGACGTGCGATGCTGGAGGTCACCGCCCAGAACAGGAACGCCATTCGCCTGTACCAGCGTATGGGATTCGCCAAAGTGCGCACGGTATACAAAGCGGTCGAGGTCGCCTATTCTTAGCGTGCCGATCGGGGTGCATGAGCGATATTCCCACGAGCTCCGCGGCGGACTGAACTTGCCGAACACGATTTACCAACACCAATACGATAACGGGCTGACACTGCTCGCTGAGCCGATGGACTGGCTCGAGTCAGCGGCCTTCACTATGCTGGTCTCGGCCGGATGCCGCTATGATCCCTTGGAATTGCCCGGACTGGCGAATTTTTCCTGTGAAATGATTCAGCGGGGAGCGGGTTCACGATCCAGTCGGCAATTCGTCGAAGATCTGGAGTTGTTGGGAGTCGACCATTCGGCGTCAGTTTCCAACGCGCACGCCAGCTACGGCGGCGCCATGCTGGCCGACAATCTGGTCGAGTCTCTCAGGATTTTTGCCGACCTGTTCCTCTGCCCGTTGCTGCCCGCTGAGCAGTTAGAGGAAGGTCGACTGGTCTGTCTGCAGGAACTGTGGTCAGTTGATGATGACTTGGCGCAACAGGTCATGAACAATATTCGATTGTGCCTGTACCCGGATCCGCTGGGTCGATCGATTCACGGTAGCGAGGCGTCCTTGCGCACGATTTCGAGCGAAGATATTGGC
>Ga0310121_10006182_pt1 | contig 10088 bp, 10 predicted proteins | sample CB27_Tmax_986_MG_FD_203504 | JGI IMG/M metagenome (GOLD analysis project Ga0310121, IMG submission 203504) | Marine microbial communities from Western Arctic Ocean, Canada - CB27_Tmax_986 | ecosystem: Environmental > Aquatic > Marine > Oceanic | place: Canada: Western Arctic Ocean | collected... | reverse complement strand
CAACCGTCTAGGCGATCTAACGGAGTTTTCGCGCTAATAGCTCACGCGATATGTTTCCAATGCGTCGCGGTCCAACTCCACGCCCAGGCCCGGTGTATTCGGCACCACAGCGGCACCTGCGCTGAACTCGATCGGATGCACGATCAGATCGTCCTCGCGGAATAGATTTCCGATGATGTCGCAGGGCAGCTCGCATCCCGCCGCGGCGGCACAGTGGACGCTGCTCATGTCCCGTACGCCCAGGTCCATTCCGGTCCCCCGCCAGGTCGGGCACCCCGCCGCCTTGGTGAACCTGGCCCACTCGGAAAACTCCTTGAGCGGTCCGCCATACGGAGAAAGGTTTTCATCAAATTACGCGAACCGATTGCAAACCATGAAGCTTACATCGAGATATCTGGCCGGGTTGGCGATGGTACTGTTCGCGCCCGACTTCGTGTGGGCGGCGAACAAAATCGTCGAGCATCCCGCGACGCAACCCCAGGTCCTGAATAACTTCGTGACACAACTAATAACAGCGGAGGACCTCGCCGGTGATGTCCACGAATGAGTTCCAGAGCCTCGTAGATTCCGCAGCGTCTTGGCCAGGCCGGGCACGCCCTCCAACAGACAATGGCCCTGGCAGAAGAGCGCGATGAGCACCTGCTTCAGGACCTCCGACCGGCCGACGATCGCGCGACTCAGTTCCGTCGTCAGCTTCCCGTAAAGTTCGGCGCGTTGCTCGGCAGCCTTCAGATCCTGGTCATCGATCTGCCCAAGTGCCCACCTTACGGATCCGCCAGGTCGACGGTCAATTCGACCATTCGTAAATCACCGGCGCGAACGGCCGCCGGGAGTTGATCGGCAAATTCGTCGAGACTGTCACAGCGAGAGGCGGGAATTCCATACGCCGCCGCAGCACGAACGAATGAGTTGCCAGTCATCCGTGTGTATCCGCGTTTATCCGTGGTTCTAAATATGCTGTTTTCTATTTGTTTTGCTTATTTGCGGCTTAGATATTCGCGCTTATTCGCGTAATTCGCGGGCAAAAAATTGAGGGCAAAACGACGAGACCATAGACCATAGACCATAGACTCGCTACGATCTTCATGAATAATCCGGGCTAAGCAACACGGCCAAGGAAACAATCATGATGGAAATACTGCCGGATTCACGACAATACGTGATCGTGGGGGCCGGGGTTCACGGACTCAGTACGGCCTGGCACCTGGCTATGGAGCTGAAGGCGCACGGCAAAGGCTCCGGCAAGGACATCATCGTTCTCGACAAATCACGACCCGGTGCGGGAGCCAGCGGGCTGGCGTGCGGTGCCGTGCGGGCGTTCTACATGACCGAGGCGATGCATCCGCTGGTTCGCCATTCGGTCGACGTTTGGAACTACGATCCGGTTGCTTTCGGCTTTCAGCAGGTGGGTTACATTTCTTGTGCCGAAGGGGACCTGTTGCCTGAGTACGAAAAAATCCATGCCAGTCAAAACGCGTTGGGCTATACCTCGGAACTCTATGAGGGCAAGGATGCTCGCAATCACCTGAAAAAGATCTGGCCCGATTTTCGACCGCACAGCATTGATGTCGCGTTGCACGAGCGATTGAGCGGATATGCTGGAACGGCCCAGGCCATTCGAGGGTTAACAAGCATGTGTGAGCGTCATGACGTCCAGATACTTCCTGCGACGGAAGTGCTTAGCTATGGCGTGGTGAATGGCGTGGTGAACGAGTTAAAAACGAACAACGGGACGATCAAAGCGGAGGTTGTGATTCTGGCACTCGGCGCCTGGACTCCCAGGCACTGGGAGATGTTGGGCCAGCCGATGAAGCTTGATGTCGGCTATGGTGATGGTTCGCATGTGAAGGACAAGGATATGTGGACTTACTGGAAGCTCGAAGAAGGTGAGATTTACTTTGACGGCCCCTACTACACGGCGAAGAATTTCAATCCGCCCCTGATTCACATTGAGCTGATGAACACACCGGTGATTGACTCCAGCGGAAAAGAGCTACTCGACAATGTATACGTGTATTGGAAGAACGGTACCGAACGGATGGAACGACCGGGGATCCAGGGTGGAGCCATGCCGATCATGCTGGGACCGACTGCCAAAGTCGACCCGTATGGACATGCTGCGGACGACTATCAAGCGCGTCCTGAGTTTGCTGATTACATCTGCGCTTGTATGGAGATGTTCATGGAGCGGTTCCAGGGCATCCGGCCCAACTTTAAGGAACGCCGAAGTGGCGGCATTGGAGCCTTTACTCCGGATAATATCCCAATACTCGATTGGATTCTGCCGAATACCTACATGATCGCGGATTCCAATCATGGTTTTAAGGCACTTGGGATTGGGAAACTATTTGCACGCGAATTGGTTACCGGTCAGAAAGTTGAAGAGCTGAAGCCATTCGCGTTTAGTCGCTATGCGGCCGGCCAGGGCTACGGGTCGGGAACTACGAATTGTCCGTGGGTTTAGGCGAATCCCGGCACTTGCCTGCGATTTCAACAACTCCGGAGCTACCGGATCACTGAGCCAGCCATGTCGGTGGCATCGACGGTGACGACTTGGGTCCGGGGAGACTTGAGCCACCCGTGAGCCGTGGAGCGAGGGACGCCTCGGTGGATTGCGTGTTGGATATCACCGCTCGATCGGACGAGTTCACGACGACGATGGTCATATCTGCGTCGATTGCGAGTCGTGGTAGCCATCATTAGGGGGAATCGATTAAATCAAAATATCATGAACCGGATTGTGTTTTGTGACGCCGGTAAGGCGCGTTTCGAGGCCTTGGTGTTTCACCGTCAAGCGGTTGTGGTCGATTCCAAGGCAATGCAAGATCGTTGCGTTGAGGTCGTTCACATGCACAGGATTTTCGACAATGTTGTAACCAAAGTCGTCCGTCTTACCGTAAACAATACCCGGCTTCACGCCACCGCCAGACATCCAGATACTAAAGCAGCGGGGATGGTGATCGCGACCATAGTCTTGTTTTGTAAGTTTGCCCTGACAATACACCGTGCGGCCGAATTCTCCTCCCCAGATCACTAGGGTGTCCTCCAGTAGGCCACGCTGCTGGAGATCGCGAATCAATGCCGCAGACGGCTGATCGGTATCTTTGCATTGCTTCGACATATGATCCGGCAAACTGTTGTGCTGATCCCAACCCATGTGATAGAGCTGCACGAAGCGGACATCGCGCTGAATCATCCGTCGAGCTAGCAAACAGTTTCGGGCATAAGTACCCGGCTTGTGGACATCCGGACCGTACATATCCAACACCTGCTTCGTTTCGCCTGAAATATCGGTCAGTTCAGGAACGGTCGCCTGCATGCGGAAGGCGAGTTCGTATTGTTCGATACGGGTAAGGATCTCTGGGTCCGCCGTCTCGGCAAATTTTTGCCGATTCATTTCGGCAATGTCGTCCAACATGCCACGACGCGTGGCCTGGCTGATGCCTTGCGGTGTGTTAAGGTACAGAACCGGTTCTTTGCTACTGCGAAGTTTGACCCCTTGGTATTTCGATGGCAGGAATCCGCTTCCCCAGAGTCGGTCGTACAGCGGCTGCCCAGCAGCACGTCCCATCCCGCGAGAGATGAGCGAAACGAATGTGGGCAAATCGCGGTTGAGCGTTCCCAGGCCATAGGCAACCCACGCTCCCATACTAGGCCGTCCCGCCAGCTGCGAGCCTGTCTGACAAAAAGTGATCGCGGGGTCGTGATTGATTGCTTCGGTATGAATCGATCGAATAACGCAAAGTTCGTCGGCGATTTTTCCAGTGTAGGGAAGCAAATCGCTAATCCATGTTCCTGCTTCGCCCGATTGAGTAAAGTCAAACATCGACGGCGCGATTGGAAAAGCACTTTGATTCGCCGTCATGCCAGTCAGCCGTTGACCCATCCGCACCGAATCGGGCAATTCGGTACTTCGCAGTGCTTTCAGACCTGGCTTATAGTCGAAGGTCTCAAACTGTGACGGAGCACCGGACTGAAAGAGATAGATAACACGCTTTGCCGTGGGGGTATGATGCGGCAAACCGCCTAACGCACCGCTCGTTCTACTCTCCGTCGAATTGGCATGACCAGTTTGAAAGAGAGAGCCAAGCGCAACCGCGCCAAGACCGACACCACTTTGACGCAGGAATGCACGACGATTCGCGTGTTGAGTAAAAGTAAGGCGGTTCATCGCATAACCTCAACCTGAGTGTAAGAAAATACTACCTAGTGATGGTTTCATCCAAATTGAGAATAACGCCAGCGACTACCGTGTAAGCCGCCAGTTCGGCGGGGCCAACGGCATCGCCGACCGAAGACTCGCCGTGCTCAAGGAGTTCGTTCGCGGCTGCGGAGTCACTTTGATAGGTCTTCAGATTTCGATCCAAAGCCAACAGCAATACCTTCAGCTCTTTCTCGGTGGGCCAGCGCGCTGTGGCAAGACGAAATCCGTGCCGCAATCGCTCGACCTGATTATCCGATACTATGTTAATCATTCGTTGGGCGAGTCCGCGGGCGGCTTCTACGTAAGTCACATCGTTAAGCAAGGCAAGTGCCTGCAACGGCGTATTGGTTATCGATCGTTTGGCTTGACAAATTTCGAAACTCGGCGCGTCGAAGGTGCTCATCGTCGAGTGGGGAACTGTCCGCTTACGGTTGGTGTACAGACTACGGCGGTAGAGGTCGTCTCCCTCGCTTTGCACATAGTCGGGTTCGCCCGCGCCACCGGCAAGTTCCTTCCACAAACCGCTCGGTTGGTACGGTTTCACCGAGGGCCCACCAAGGGTCTTAGAAAGCAGACCACCAATGGAGAGCGCGTTGTCGCGGATCACTTCGGCAGACAGACGAAATCGTGCCCCTCGAGCCAGCAGTCGATTCTCTGGATCATGCCGAAATTCAGCTTCTGTCACTGCTGACGACTGCTGGTACGTAGCGCTCACTACAATCAACTTTTGCAGCTCCTTCAAATTCCATCCCGATTCAACGAATTCAACAGCCAGCCAGTCGAGAAGTTTGGGATGGGACGGCGGATCGCCCTGCGCGCCAAAGTCGTCCGACGATTTCACGATGCCGTGACCGAAGAAACGTTGCCAAATTCGATTGACCGTCACTCGGGCGACAAGCGGATTCGTAGGATCGGTCAGCCATCGTGCCAACGTCAGTCGATTTGGCGGCTCCTCGGCTTCCAGAGCTGCGAACATCGCCGGCACATCGGGACGCAGCTGCTCGCTCTCGTCCGGCGCGTCGTAAACGCCCCGTTTCAACAGGTAAGTCGGACGAGGAGTCTCGAGGTCTTTCAGAATCATCACCGTGGGTATCTGAGAGTCAAACTCTTTACGCTGCTTTCGTAGCTCAGCTTCGGCCTCTTTCACGGCCTGCAGTTCTCCACCGGCGTGATCAGCGACGAGTTCCCGCAAGAGGGCCAGCCGTGTCTCGGACCAAGACTCAAGTTCAAACCCCTGCGGCTGGGCGAGGTCACCAGCAATCAGTTGCTCCATCTCTTCGACAGTAAGAACCCGTTTGAACCATCGAAATTCAGACACCGCTCCGCGGAAAAAGGAGCCATTCGAACGGCGGCCAATTCGCACCGGCTGGTTGGCGACAATTGTGTCTTTCAGATTGTCTTTCTCGACCTGAAGTGTAGTTCGTTTGCAGTTGATGAATACCACCACACCCGAGGCAAGACTGGATCCATCGTAGGTAAGGCCCACATGTGCCCAGCGATCCAGAGGAATAGATTCTTCGGTGGTCACGGCAATGGCGTTATCGTCGCCGTGATGGTTCAAGTGAACTTGCAGGCGACCGTCCTCAAGCACCAAAGTATCCCAACCACGAAAGTTGGCACTGTCATCCATTCGGCTGATGAAGGTCCCATTTCCTCTTTCAAGGCGTATCCACACCGAATAGGAGAATGCCGAATCGCGGTCCGGATTGATCGATTTGCCCAAATCGAGATAGGTGCCAGACCTCCCCACAAGTCGTAGCGATTTTCCTGTCAGGCTGTTTTTCCATTTGGGCGCATCCGCCAGAAAACGCGCTACCGGCACCTGAGAATAGGCCGGCGAACTTGGCGTTACCTCCAACCCACCCTGGAGCGGTAGATGGAGATACGGCTGCAGAGATGGCTTGCTAACAACCGCAGCCCGTAGCTTGTCTAGCCAATCAGATTCCCGCGGGTCAAACTTCGCCAATGTCTCCAACACATTCTGTTCCGCCTGATTGATTTTTGTATCGAATTCTGCCAAACGCTGCTCATCTCCAACACGAGGGACTCGGAGCTTCGGTCCTACATTTCCGCGAGTTTCGCCATAGACACCTTTCTCGTCGATACTATTGAAGAATGCGTAGAATTGATAAAATTCCTTCTGGGTAATTGGGTCGTACTTGTGATCGTGACAGCGGGCACAACCGATCGTCAGCCCCAGGAAAGCTGCCGCGGTTGTCTCTACGCGGTCGATGTTGTTTTCCACTCGCCACTCTTCATCGATCGAACCGCTTTCTGTCACGGTTCGATTATTCCGATGGAATCCTGTGGCTATTATCTGCGACTGACTTGCCTTTGGCAGCAAGTCGCCTGCCATTTGTTCCACCGCAAACTGATCGAACGGCATATTGTCATTGAAAGCCCCAATCACCCAGTCGCGCCAAAGCCACATGCTGCGGCGAAAATCATTTTGATAACCGTTGCTATCGGCAAAGCGGGCAAGCTGCAGCCACTCCGCTGCCATATGTTCGCCATACTGAGGTGAAGCCAACAGTCGATCGACAACTTTTTCAAACGCCTGCTGCAGCGGTGCCCGATCGTTGATGAAATCTTTAACTTCTGCCAACGTAGGCGGCAAACCTGTCAAATCGAGCGTCACTTGGCGAACCAAAGTCTGTCGATCTGCTCGAGGCGACGGTCGCAGTCGCTCCTCCTCCAACCGCGCGAGCACAAAATGATCGATAGCATTCTTGGTCCACTCGGCACTTTGGGTCTGGGGAAGCTCTGCTTGCTGAGGCGGGATAAAAGACCAAAGCATTTGATATTCGGCCCCCTCTTCAATCCAACGCCTCAGCAGCTCGATCTGCTGTTCGTTCAAACGTGGTGTTTGAGAATCACCCGGCGGCATAAGCTCGTCAGGATCGTCCGAGAGCACACGCTTCAACAGTTCACTGCTCTTCGCATCACCTGGTACGATCGTCTCGTGCTCGACCGCCGATTCCCGAACATCAAGTCGCAAGTCCGTTAGCTCACTTGCCTCACTGTTGCGATCGGGGCCATGGCAGGCAAAGCAACGGTCCGAAAGAATAGGACGGATGTCTCGGTTAAAGTCGACCGTCGGCAACGACTGTTCAGAGGCGTGTCCGCCCAAGGCCATGCAAAAACACAACGCCAAACAACAGGCTGTAACGAAATCAGTCATTCGAACGATTGGAATTTGTGGGAACATCGCCCCTCTCTCGGAAATGCACGTCCAGCAACAAACAATCTCGTATTGTATGCTTGCCGAGTTGCGATTGGTAGTTGCCGTTTTCACGGCCGTTCCCCTCTGCGGACTAACTGTGTGGTTCGATCAAATGGAACTTACTCTCGGCGACAGTCTAAGACGAAAGATTTATGAAGGATTAGCCAACTCCCGGTTTGGCGTCGTTATCTTAAGCCACGATTTTTTCTCAAAGGAATGGCCGCAAAGGGAACTTGATGGATTAGTCGCGCTTGAAGATGGAGAAGAGAAGAAGATTCTGCCCGTATGGCACAAAGTAACGAAAGAGGACATCAAGGCTTACTCGCCGATTCTTGCAGACCGACTTGGCGTATTGTCATCGAATGGCATTGAAGTCGTCGTTGATGCGATACGGCGGGCGATAACTAGAAGCACAACTTGAAGGGATGGTAGAAAAAACGGGTGTCATTGACACCCGTGGGCACCGGTTTCCGCTGGTTAGTTCGGTGACACCGGCATACGTGCTTCGTCAACCATCCGTCTTTCCGTTACTAGCGGAGGCTGACTTGCCGAAGCCGGCGAAAGCGGCGATGACGCCGAACGCGATGAATCCACAGGCCGCGACACTCAAGGCCACCCGAAAATCACCCGTTTGGTCCGCCAGTCGCCCAGTGCTCTTTAGCAGTGCAAACGTAACCAGCTCACTTGCAAGTAACCCGGCGGCCAACACGGATCCAAAGTTTCCGGTCGATTGTGACGAAATCTCGCTGACAAGCACCGGATACTCGGCGGCGAAAAAGAGACATGCAATGGTGTAAAACACAGGCACCATGGTGGGAGTTCCGAACCAGAGGGTGCCGATCACTGTGAGTCCACCAATCGGTCCGGCCAGCGTCAAAATCGCGCGCTGGCCAAATCTTTCAGGCAAGACGCACAGGAAACTGCGGGTCAACACATAAGCAAGTGCATGGCCGGCCACAGCCCATGCCGTCGACAACGGGAGCCGTTGGAAGTGAGTTTCCATAAATTGAGGCAAGAACTGGTAGACAGTGTTGTCAGCAGCACCGTGGAGGGCGATCATCAACACGATCAAGAACGTACGATAGTTGAGCAACTCCCGCGGTTTGATGGCACTAGGCGTCTCCAGTTCGACTCGCACCTCAGTTTGCCGGCGAACAGCCAGCAGGCCGCCTCCCGCGAGCAGCACGGCACCCGCGATGATAAAGGGCACAAACAACACGTCGGCGAAAGCCCGATCACCGCGGCTAGCGGACCAGACGAGCATCTGTTGCGCCAGAAACGGGAACAAAATAGCCGGTGCGGCGCTGGCTACTAACTGGACCGAGAACATGCGTCGTTTAAGGGCCGGATAAAGGGCAATCATCAACGCAGGAATCGCCACCCCGCCCATAGCTGTGAACAGTCCAATCGCCACCATGCCAGCTTGAAAGGTAGACAGTTTTCCACCCATTCCGATCACCAGGAAGCTCGCGCCGGTCCCCACGACTGCGAGCGTGACAATGCGTCGGGTTCCGAGACTGGCGATAAGCAATCCAATAAAAATGAGCGAAGGAATGCGACCGAAACTTGACAGACCCATCAACGTCCCGTACTGCTCGGCGCTGATGTCGAAATACTCGCGAATCCGGGTGCCGAAGACAGGAAATACGGCGGTGTATGAGGGGATCGTGACCAAGCCAATCAGGACCAAGGCCAGTCTCCGCCGCTGTGACGCGGTGTTTATTGCAGAGCCAGCGGACGCATCCGGTATTTCCATCATCATTCACGTTTATCGAATAAGTTGCTCAGCCGAGGCCTGTCATGAACCAGGAGAGGGCGACGGTGACCAAGATCAATACGAAACATCCCAACCTGATGATGACAAATCCTCGATAGTACCAGCCCAGCCCAGGTTCCTTACGAATCTCAATAGAACTCGTGGGTCCGCATATTTTGTGCTGGGCGTATCTATCGTACAGACGGGCAATCTTTTCCCCATCGATCTTTTCCCCATCGATCTTTTCCCCATCGATCTTTTCCCCATCGATCTTTTCCCCATCGATCTTTTCCCCATCGATCGTATGCAACGTGTTCGGCACGTCTGTGTGGCCGTCGCTCATCGCAGGAAGGTTGATGCCCGCCTGGACCAAGGCGGCTTCCTGACCGATGGGCGTATTCAAAATGCAGTAGAAGCGGTTGAGCATGGCTTCGTTTTCCGCGCGCCTAACGATACTGACAAACCAAGTTATCGCGGCGCACGTGAAGGTGGGAACACAGACAGTAACCTCGAAGCTTGCACCCGCCACAAACTTGAAAAATAGGTATAGGAAGGAGGCGATAAGCATTGCCAATAGGCATTTTGATGGGCCGGCTTGCCTATCCTAAAGCAACAGCGCGAATATAATCGCGCGAACGCTCAACGTCAAGCAATTGACAGTGCGGGTTCGAAGCGTGGGTTTTTCACGCCGTCCGGCGGGAGCTATCGCGGGCTTGCAAGTCCCCTCGCGATATGTCACCGGGGAACCGGCCGCAGTCGCTGCTTAAACCGACATTTCCCAGATGGCTTGAGCCTGGAACCGATCCAAGCTCGGAACGGACCCCATTTCAACAATGCGCCCCCCCGAAGCCAGCGCGGCATGAATTTCCGTCGTTTTTTTGCCACGATTCTCATGTCTTGGCTCC
>Ga0310121_10006181_pt1 | contig 10089 bp, 7 predicted proteins | sample CB27_Tmax_986_MG_FD_203504 | JGI IMG/M metagenome (GOLD analysis project Ga0310121, IMG submission 203504) | Marine microbial communities from Western Arctic Ocean, Canada - CB27_Tmax_986 | ecosystem: Environmental > Aquatic > Marine > Oceanic | place: Canada: Western Arctic Ocean | collected... | reverse complement strand
CGTGTTCATTGTAGGCAGGCGTGATGCTTCTTACACCCGATGACGTCGCATTTGGTGATTTTCGGGTCAGCGCCGGTCATGTTGGCGCCCGCCGATGAATGGCGATTCAATCGTTGCAGAGCACCAGCAGGCTGACGTTCGCCGTTTGTTGGTAAACTGGGAGTTCTGTCTCAGCCGACCTAGGAAAGACATAATGATCAATTCTCTCACGAAACATCGCTTCGTGGCCCTTCGTTTTGAGTTGTTTCTTGCCATCGCGGCCGTGGCCTGCTATGGCTGGGCAGCGGATGCTGCGGAGGAAGACCTGAAATCGGCTGCCACTGCGTTCGTTGAATTGCTGGCAACAGCGCAATACGAAAAGGCCACCGAGAATTTCGACGCCACCATGACACGCGTGTTCCCAGTCGACAAGGTCGCGGAGACCTGGGCGGCGGTTGTCGGTGCTGCCGGAGCCTTTCGCGGCAGGGGCGGTACGCGTAGCGAAAAGATCGGAGTCTATCGTGCCGTCTTCGTAACTTGCCGCTTCGAAAAAGCGGACCTCGAGGCCAAAGTGGTGTTCGACCGGCAACAGAAGATTGCAGGATTGTTCTTTGCGCAGCCCCGCCCTGAGGTCACCTACAAGCCACCCGCGTATACTGATCGAGCAAAGTTCCATGAGATCCAGGTGACGATCGGCGCGGAACCATGGCGCTTACCGGGAACTCTGACGATTCCCGAGGGTACGGGGTCCTTCTCAACCGTGATCCTGGTCCATGGTTCCGGACCCAACGACCGCGACGAGACGATCTTCTCGAATAAACCGTTCAAGGATCTGGCCTGGGGTCTGGCCAGCCAAGGGATCGCGGTGTTGCGGTATGATAAACGTACCTACGTTCATCCCGAAAAGCTGGCTCAGATCACCGCCTTGACGGTCAAGGAAGAAGTTCTCGACGATGTATTTGCTGCCCTAGCATTTCTCAAGCAACAGTCTCACGTCGACAGCCGACACATTTATGTGGCGGGGCACAGTTTGGGCGGTTATCTGGTTCCAAGGATCTCGGCGCGGGACCAGGCTGGTGCCATCGCCGGTTTCGTAGTTCTCGCGGGCAGCACTCGCCCGACGGAAGATCTCGTCTTGGAGCAGACTAATTACATCGCCTCTCTGGACGGTTCCGTTTCGGATCAAGAGAAAGAGCAGTTGGATCAGATTGAGCAACTTGTCAAGCAAATCAAAGATACCGAAGTCTTGAGTAGATCGTCGGGGCCAATCCTCGGAGCGCCGGCAGCTTATTGGCTAGATCTTCACCATTATCGACCGCCTCAAATAGCGGCCCAAACGAAGCACCCGATGCTGATCCTGCAGGGCGAACGAGACTATCAAGTCACGATGGAGGACTTTGCCGGGTGGCAGCAAGGACTTGCACCGAGAGCGAACATCCGATTCAAAACATATCCCAACCTCAATCATCTTTTCGTAGCTGGGGAGGGCAGAAGCACTCCCTCCGAGTATGAGCTGGGTGGCAACGTGGCCAAACAGGTTATCGACGATATCGCCGGTTGGATTGGGGAAAGGCCCTAATTGGACCGTGCCACTCTGAAGCGGACTTGGGCCATTCAACTGACGAATCACGAATGACGAATCACGACGGAATGTCGAGTTCCCAAGCCGAATGAGGCGCGTTGTCACTCAGCCGGCAAATCACCTTGCCCGCTGTCGGTGATCTCGTAGGTCATGCTGCCACGATGGTGTGAGCGGGAGATGCGGTCCATGGCGTAGAGTCCGGCCAGTACAAATTCAACGCAGGATGCCCGCACGCTGGGGTTGTCCGAGGCGTTCACCTCAAAGGCCGTATCCCAAACGGGCGGGACGCGCTTTAGCCGATCCGCATAGGCGCTGGAGGGCAGCATATCGCCAACTTCGATTTTGACTCCCCGCCCAAAGATCTCACCGATTTCTGCCAAACCATGTTTGTCAATGTACTCCTCGAAGACGATGCGGATCGCTTCGGCCACGACGGCATCGAGTACTTGCCGCTCCGACATCTGATGACTTCCCATCAGATCCAATTCGAGCTTTCCCAGCGACGACGAATAGAGGTGTCCCAGGTCACTGATCCGTGGTACAGCGGGACGTTCGCCCAAGAGCACTGACCGTTGGCGGGCCGAAGCGACCATGGTGCGATAATTGGCGATGCTGACGCGGGCGCTGACGCCAGACTGTTGGTCGACGTACTTTGACTTGCGGGCTTGAATCGTGATCTGTTCCACGATCTCCCGCATGAAATAAGGCACCACAACGGGGAACTCGCCGTCCAAGGCGATGCCTGACTCTTGTTCCATGATCTGTAGGCCCAGCTCTCGCTCGCGCGGATAATGCGTGTGAATGACCGAACCGATGCGATCTTTCAGTTGCGGAATGACCTTTCCGCTCCGGTTATAGGTGGCTGGGTTCGCGGAAAACAGGATCAAGACATCGATGTCGAAGCGAATCGGATAACCGCGGATTTGGACATCGCGTTCTTCCAAGAGGTTGAAGAGCCCAACTTGGACCAGCTCATCCAGTTCGGGTAATTCGTTCATACCAAAAATGCCGCGGTGCATGCGCGGGATCAGCCCAAAGTGAAGGGCTTCTTCCGACGACATGCTGGTTCCCCCGGCCAGCTTGGCCGGGTCGATTTCGCCGATGATGTCGGCGAACTTGGTACCCGGCGATAGGCGTTCGGCGTATCGCTGCTCCCGCGGCCACCAGGCGATGGGAACCTGGTCGTCCGAGTGGTCGGCGACAAAGTCTTGCCCGATCCGGCTGATCGGCCGATAGGGGTCTTCGCGAATCGGCGCGGCGGCAAGATCGAGATAGGGGATTTCTGCATTGAGGAAGCGAACAAGGGACCGCATCAATCGGCTCTTGGCTTGCCCTTTTTTTCCCAGGAACAGCATGTCGTGGCCGGCGATCAGCGCGATGTTGATTTCCGGAATCACGGTGCTGTCGTAGCCGACGATTCCAGGAAACAGGTCTTCGCCGCTGCCCAGTGATCTCAGGAAATTGTCATGCAGCTCCTGCTTCACGGTCTTCGAGACCCAGCCGCTATCGCGCAATTCACGCAAGTTTGTCGGTTTCATTCTATTGTTCTTCTCAGCGCTGCGCCGCCCACTTCTGGACTCTGGAGGACTCTCGACTACTGGACCCTCGACTACTGGACCCTCGACTACTGGGCTATTCGTCAGTAACACAGCCTTCGGACGCCGATTTGACGTTCTTGATGTACTTATAAAGTGTGCCGCGGTTAGCCTTATAGGGCGGCGCCTGCCAGCCGGCGCGGCGCTCGGCCAACTCGTCGTCGCTGAGCGCGACATCAATCCGGTGAGTATTCGCGTCGATGGTGATTTGATCTCCGCTTTCGACTAAGGCGATCGGTCCACCTTCTTGGGCTTCGGGCGTTACGTGCCCAACAATGAAGCCGTGCGAACCGCCTGAGAATCGGCCGTCTGTCATCAACGCTACTTCGCTGCCCAGCCCGGCACCCATGATTGCCGAAGTCGGTGTCAGCATCTCGGGCATCCCCGGTCCACCCTTGGGACCTTCGTAACGGATGATCACGACGTCGCCCTTGTGAATCTGCTTCTTTTCGAGTGCTGCCAACATGTCTTCCTCAGAATCGAATACGTTGGCCCTGCCCGTAAAACTTAGACCCTCTTTGCCGGTGATTTTGGCGACGGCGCCGTCGGGCGCCAGATTGCCCTTGAGAATCTGAATGTGGCCGGTCGATTTGATTGGTTTGTCCAGCATATGCACGATTTCTTGACCGGGTTCTAAGGCCGGCAAAGATGCCAGGTTTTCCGCGAGCGTCTTCCCCGTCACGGTCAAGCAATCCCCGCTGAGCAGCCCTTCTTGCAGCAGGTACTTCATCACACCCGGTGTGCCGCCAACTCGATGCAAGTCTTCCTGAACAAACTTTCCGCTGGGTTTCAGATCGGCAAGATACGGCACGCGCTGACTGACCTGCTGAAAGTCGTCGATCGTCAGCGGGACCTCGACGCTGCGGGCCATTGCGATCAAGTGCAGCACGGCGTTGGTCGAACCTCCCAGCGCCATGACCACGACCATTGCATTCTCGAACGCCTCGCGGGTCATGATGTCGCGCGGCTTGAGGTCTTGCTCCATCAGCGTGCGAATCGCCTGCCCAGCCTGCACACATTCATCCAGCTTAGCGGGGTCCTCGGCGGGTATCGATGCGCTGTACGGCAGCGACATCCCCATGGCCTCGATCGCGCTGGCCATCGTGTTGGCAGTATACATTCCACCACACGCTCCTGCTCCAGGACAGCTCGTGCGCACGATCGCATCGCGTTGCTCTTCGGTAATCGTTCCGGCCAGAAACTCGCCGTACGATTGAAAGGCGGAGACGATATCGCGGGGCGTTTGTTCGTCGCGATGTTCGTCGTCGCGGAACGGTGTGCAGCCAGGTTTGATCGTGCCGCCGTAAACCATGATCGCCGGGCGGTTCAAGCGGCCCATTGCCATCAGGCAGCCCGGCATGTTTTTGTCGCAGCCGGGCAGGGCGACCAGCGCGTCGTACCATTGAGCGCCCATCACGGTCTCGATCGAATCGGCTATCAGGTCACGCGATTGCAGTGAATAGCTCATGCCCTCCGTGCCCATCGAGATCCCGTCGCTGACGCCGATCGTGTTGAATCGCATGCCGATCAAGTCAGCCGCCCGAACCCCGTCCTTGACCCTTGCCGCCAGTTCCAGCAAATGCATGTTGCACGTGTTGCCCTCGTACCACACGCTAGCGATCCCGACCTGTGCCTTCTTCATGTCTTCGTCGGTGAGTCCGGTGCCGTACAGCATCGCCTGCGAAGCCCCTTGGCTCTTGGGCTGAGTGATACGGCTGCTGAACTTGTTGAGCGGTTCCGTCATGCTGGGACCCTTGCACAGCTATGATGTCGAATCGAGGAAGACAAACGAACGAGGCGAATGCCGCCGACCCTCATTCTAAGAGACCAGCGTATGACTGGCGAGCGGGGTCGGACATGCGAAAGGTGATCGTGAAAACAAGGCCCTAGTCAGCGGATCAAACAGAGTCAGATCAAGTAGAGTCAGATCAAACAGAGTCAGATCAAGTAGCGGCGGAGCAAACAGCGGCGGAGCAAACAGCGTTCGCAAGCATGATCTAGTTCGTGATCATGGGCTCTCTAAGGCTTCGCCAGTCATTGGGACGAACGCGACGGCGGCTACCTTCCAGCGTTTGGTGCCGCCGTCGTGCCGCTTCTCGATGACCATCAGAGTTTGCCGTGTATCGCCCACCGGGATAACTAAGCGCCCGCCGGGAACCAACTGGTCGATCAGTGGCTGAGGGACATGGTTCGGAGCTGCTGCCAAGATGATCAAGTCAAACGGGGCCTGATCCGGCCAACCGCGGTAGCCGTCGGCGTGGCGGACTCTGACATTTGCGTAGCCTAACTCGGCCAGCCGCCGCGTGGCTTGTTGCGCCAGGGGTTGCACGATCTCGACGCTATACACCTGCGCACACAACTCGGCGAGAATCGCGGCCTGATATCCCGATCCGGTACCGACGTCGAGTGCCCTGCTGTCGCGTTGGGGCTGGGCCAATTGGCTCATCAACGCCACGATGTAGGGTTGCGAAATTGTCTGTCCGTGTTCGATGGGTAGCGCATCGTCGGAATAGGCGGCAGCCAGATAGCCGTCCATGACGAAACAGTGTCGAGGAACACGTTCCATCGCTTTCAGCACTCGCGCGTCACGGATGTCTCGTGCCCGGAGCTGTTGCTCGACCATCTGCCGCCGCTCTTCGGCAATCGATTCGCTGTCTTGAGCAGTCGTGGTTTGGCGCAAGTCGTTCTTGTCCATTGTCAATTCGGCGCAAAAATACGGGAGAAGATTCACCTAAAGGAGAAGCCTCGCGCCGGCAATCCCGTGCGAAACGAGCCGTGTGGATGACGAACAGCGGGCGTCTGGATCTGAGGCTTGTATCGCCTGGCTCACACGACAGCCGAAGTAGGCACTCGTAAGCATAACGGTGATGTCGCCGCCACGCGAGTCTACTCGGGTCGACTGCCAGCCGAGAAAGGCTACGGAATTGCCACAATCGGTCGTAGGACGAGCTCGAAAACGCTGGCCGTATACGCATTGCTTTACATTCTGCGAGAGGACAGTTTATAGTGACAGAAGCAAGTCGATTTTTGCGCTGGCGCGCGCGTGGAGGGGGGTGCTCCCTCTGTCGAGAAGAGGTAGATCCATGCCCCAAGCGGTTGTCGATCCGGAGGAATTGAGGCGCTTTGCGATGCGTCTTAAGAAATTCAATGGCGAGTTGCAGAATCAGGCGACCCTGCTGGGCAACCAGCTGGCGACGCTCGGTGCCAGCTGGCGAGATCAGGAGCACAAGAAATTCGTCGAGGAATTCGAACAGCAGATGCGGGTCATCGCTCGGTTTACCGAGACGACCGATCAGTACATTCCCTATCTCGTTCGCAAGGCCGAGCACATCGAGGATTACTTACAATCGTGAGAACGGCGAATCGTGAAACTCGAGCCACTCCTGATCGGAAACGATCAACGGTGTGCCGTCGGTTTCTCCAGTGCTCGGCATGCCAACGCTAAGGGACTAATCAGCGATTCTGCACTGGCAGAGCCAGTGGCACCACAACAAACAGATTCATCGGCTTGTAACGCAGCGACATTTGTTTCGCCTGGTGATCGAAAGTGGTGCTGCCACACACGACCTCACTGAGGCGTTGTCCTTGCTGATCTTGTCACCTTATTTTCTGACAGCTCCTATTCACGACTTCTATCTCGACTCACGCAGACCCCCATGGGCCAATTCGCCAACGTTACTTCGATCGAAGCGATTCAGGCACTGCGCACGGCGTTGCGGAAGTTTGAGGCCGGTGCCCGTGATGGGCTCGAGACGTTGGTTTTGGAAGTGCGTCGTGCTGTCGACTGGATTGAAAACGAACGGCGCCGCTACTGGCCAGCGCAGGTACGGCGGGCTTCCGAACGGTTGGTCGCGGCGCGCAACGAGCTGGATCGCTGCCGGCTCACGTTTGGCAGCGACGAGGCGCCGTCTTGCTATGAACAGCAGCAAGCGTTTGAGCGAGCCAAGCGCCGGCTGCGCTGGTGTGAGGAGAAGGTTAGGGTCACCAAACGCTGGGCGCGGATCGTGCAGCAAGAAGTTAGCGATTTCGAGGGACAGGTGGCTCAATTGAACAACTTGCTGGATAGCGATGTCCCCCGCGCCGTCGCGGCGCTCGAGCGGATGGTGCGCGCATTGGACAACTACGCCTCGTCACAACAGAGCGACCCGACTGCGCCGGCCGAGGGTGAGACAAGTGTCGGGGAGGATGACGCCTGAGAGCCGACCGATCAATAACTGTTGTAGCCAGACTCGCAAGAGTCCGGGGACTCTCGTAATTCCCCGAACTCTTCCGACCGTTGCTGCTCCCTTTTTCTGATAGGGGACCACCCCCACTGGGTTAACACGCCAGAACATGAGAATCTGCGATCTTCAGACTGGTAAAATTCGCTTGAGTCGCGCTGCAAAGCTGTTGCGCGATCAATGGGACCAGACGTGCGATCATTGGGACGACGCGAACCGGCGCGACTTTGAACAGAATCATCTCCAGCCTCTCTCGCCGCAGATTACCTTGATGCTGGCGGCTGTGCATCGGCTGGCGGAAGTGTTGCAGCAGGCCGAGCGGGAGTGCTCGGATGACTTTGAGTGAGCACGTTATGGAACGTATTTCGCTGGAGATCCAGCGCGAACGGCTTGATGAACTGGCACGGCTGATTGCCGAGCGTCGACAATCCGAAGATGCGATTCGCAACAGCTTTCAGGCGCGAGATGATAGCACCAACGCCCAGTTTTCCGCAGACCGTGATCGGCACAAGCAGCGGGCCCAAATGGAGGGGCGTGATCTTGAGGCACGCCACACCAGTGTCTTGGAAGGCGTCGCCCGGAGTTATGAGGATAGCGTTGCGCAGGCGTCAGCCGAGCACGGCAGGATTCATCGCGAAACGATCAAACAGGCTGAAGCCCGGCAGCAAGCGGACCGCAAGGATTACGAGCTCGCCCGCCAGACCGCGGAACAGAATTATAAGGACGCCGTTGGCAAAGCGGCCGGCGGATTGCAGGACTTTAAGCACAAAGTTGAACAACATCGAGACGACTTGCGCAACCTTGACCTGGCGGTTGAAAAAGTGCTACGCGGCCGCTGGTGCCTGCGTTTGACGCAGCAGTTGCCGGACCCACAAGTTAGCTGCAACGTGGCGAAGCCCTTGGAACGATACCGTCGGGACGTATTGGCGGCACGCACCGCGCGAGACCAGTTGTCCGGGCAAAGGACGCCCAAGTTCGTCGCTAGCGGATGGTTGGTTGTGATTTTCGTCTTTTCGTGGATCGCCACCATTGTCCTCGGAGTCGTGCTAGGCTTGGGTGGCTTGCCCTTGATCATTGCCACCCTGGCCGTTTCACTGGGACTCAACGCGATTCTCTACGTGAGTCTGAGGCAGCGCGTCGTTCGCCAGACATTACAGCTGTATTCGCAATTTCAGCGGCATATCGCCAGTGCCGACAAAGCACTGGATTCGGCGCGCATTTTGGCTGTGGCTGATGCGGACCGGAAACGTATCTCGCTGAGGCAGCAACGCGAAAAGGAGATCCGTCAGGCAGCTGCGATGCTGGAACAGCAGACTTTAGAAGTGAAGACCGAGCGCGAGAGGGGACTCAAGCACGCAGCCGATTCGCTAGCACAGCAGCGCGCAGCGTTTGTCCAGCAACGCGAGCAACAGCGGGCGGAAGTCAACCAGAGATTCGAAGTACACGACAAGGAATTGCAGCAGGCGCACGATCAGCAACGACGGGCTTTGCAGGAAAAGCAGCAGCGAGACCTGGCCACAAGCCGTGACAGCTTCCGGCGAAGTTGGGACCGATTGGTGCTCGGTTGGAATCAGGGAATCGGCCAGTTTCAATCCTCGGTTGAAGCTATGGGCCAATTCTGTCGTGACCGATTTCCGGAGTGGGACCAGGTAGATTGGAGCGAGTGGCGGGCGGGCGAGGGTGCGTTGCCAGCAGTCCGATTCGGTCACTATGTGATCCGGTTGGGGATGTTCGATGGTGGGTTGTCGAAGTTCGATGAGTTGCGGCCGGAACAAACGGAGTATTCTTTACCCGCTGTAATGCCATTCGGTCAGCGTGCGTCTCTGTTGTTGGAGTCCTGGGGTGAAGGCCGGGCCGCGGCCAGCCGTTGCATGCAGAACGTCATGTTGCGGTTGCTGACCTCGCTACCGCCGGGCAAGGTACGTTTTACAATCGTTGACCCTGTCGGCCTTGGTCAGGACTTCTCTGCCTTCATGCATTTGGCCGACTACGACGAGAAGCTCGTTGCGCATCGTATTTGGACCGAGACCGGTCACATCAATCAGAGGATGGCTGATCTGACGGAACACATGGAGGATGTGATCCAGACCTATTTGCGCAACGAGTTCAGCTCGATCGACGAGTACAACCGGCACGCCTGCGAGGTGGCGGAACCGTTTCATGTCTTGGTCGTGGCTAACTTTCCGGCCGGCTTTTCCGAAGAGGCGACTCAGCGTTTGCAGAGCATTGCTGCTAGCGGTTCGCGGTGCGGTGTCTTTTCGCTAATCAGTATGGACTCGCAGCTGGAGCTGCCCCGTAATTTCGCTCTGGCGGACCTGGAAGCCAACGCGTGTACGATTCAATGGGACGGCGATCAATTCCTCTGGCTCGACGAAGACGTGAAGGATTTGCCGCTGGTTCTCGATACGCCACCTGACGATCAACGGCTGACCGAGATCATTCGGACGGTCGGAGCCCAGGCACGCGAAGCCGGACGCGTTGAAGTGCCTTTCTCGACGGTGTCTTTACCGCCAGAGCAGTGGTGGAGCAAGGACAGCCGTGACGGGATCGAGGTGGCCTTGGGCCGTGCCGGCGCGACCAAGCTACAGCAGCTACGGCTCGGCAAGGGAACTTCCCAGCATGTGCTGATTTCGGGAAAAACCGGTTCCGGTAAATCGACACTGCTGCACGCACTGATCATCAATACGGCAATTCATTATGCGCCGAGTGAAGT
>Ga0310121_10006180_pt1 | contig 10089 bp, 7 predicted proteins | sample CB27_Tmax_986_MG_FD_203504 | JGI IMG/M metagenome (GOLD analysis project Ga0310121, IMG submission 203504) | Marine microbial communities from Western Arctic Ocean, Canada - CB27_Tmax_986 | ecosystem: Environmental > Aquatic > Marine > Oceanic | place: Canada: Western Arctic Ocean | collected... | reverse complement strand
CCCCCCTGTTCACGCTGCATCCTTGTTCCCCGATGGCTGGAGCAACGACAGGCAACCGCTTAACTTCACCAACACCCACCAGTAATGGCAAGCATCCCGGTGGTCGGCCCAAGATTGTATTCGACCTCGACTTGGTTGAACGGCTTGGCGGTCTTAACGCTACCCTTGCTGAAATGGGGACTTTACTTGGCTGTTCTCACGATGTGATTCAACGCCAAATGAAGGGCGAGGATAGTCAGTTTCGCGTTGCCTATGAAAAGGGAAAGGCCAAGTTGCAAACTTCTCTCAAGCGTAAGTTGGTTCAGCAAGCCCTAGAAAACAATAACGTGGTCAGTCTTATCTTCGCTCTGAAGAACGTCTGCCAGTACACCGACCGTGCCGAGGTGAGCGTGGAACACTCCGGGCACATTGCCAGCGAGAAGCAGTTGGTAGTCCAATGGCAGGAGATGCTGGGTGCGCCCAGCCCTGAAAACAACTGAATGACTAAAGAGGAACGCGCAAAAGCCTTATTCAAGTTGATGCTGCCCTACCAGCAAAGGTGGGTTGCGGACACTTCGCGTTTCAAGATATGGCTCAAGTCACGGCAGATTGGTGGTTCACTTGGCACCGCCTTTGAGGCTGTCGCCAGTTGTGTGGACAAACCTAACACCGATTGGGTGGTGCTTTCAGCAGGCCAAAGGCAGTCGGAGGAATGGATGCTGAAGGGCAACAGGGTTGCGAGGATTGTGTCTGATGCAATGGATCTACCCAAGCCTGACTGTCGAACCAGCGAGGTGAGGTTCCCCAATGGCTCAAGAATCCTTGCTCTCCCGGCTAACCCGGACACCGTGCGTGGCTATTCAGCTAACTTGGTGTTGGATGAGTTTGCTTTTCATGAAAGGCCCGACCGCATCTACGAGGCCATTTACCCAGCAATCTCCAACCCTTTGAGGGGTGAGCTAAAGCTCCGCATCATAAGCACCCCGGCAGGACGCAACTCCAAGTTTTACGAGATATGGAACAAGTCGGAGGAACTGAACTTCGTACGGCATAAGACAACCATTCATTCAGCAATCGAGGAAGGGTTGCCAATGGATGTTGAGGCTTTGAAGATAGGGTTGGATGACCCCGAGGCTTGGGAGCAGGAATATGAATGCGAGTTCGTGGATGCCACCAATGTCCTGCTGCCTTACACCCTCATTGACGAATGCGTGAGCGACGAGGCAACCCAAGACTGCGAGGAGGAGAGTGGTGGGGCTGTCCGCTTTGTAGGCATAGACATTGGGCGAAAGCATGATCTGACTGTAGCTTGGACGCTTGAGAAGGTTGGCGATGTGATGTGGACGCGGGAGGTTCTGGTTCTCCGAAACACCCCCTACCATCTTCAGGAGGAACTTCTGTCTGATCGAATCAACAGGGCTACCCATGCAGCCATTGATTCAACAGGGATTGGCAACGCAATAAGCGAATCCTTGGCCAAGCGGTTTGCCTTTAAGCTGGAGGAATGCACTTTCACGCAGGGGTTGAAGGCCAAGATATTCCCCGGTTTACGCAGGGCATTCCAAGAGCGGGGCTTGAGGGTTCCAAGGGATAAGGCCATACGAGAGGATTTGCATTCGGTCAATGAGTTGACCACGCCGGGAGGAAACAAACAGTACAGAGCGGTGAGGCGTTCAGATGGTCACGCAGACAGGTGCACCGCATTGGCTTTGGCCAACTATGCCGCTCTATTAAACCAAGGGTCAGGGGCAATCCAAGACACAGACAACATAATGCTAGGCCGAGCAAGGTTGGCAGGCTTGAGGCCCACATTGGTATGATTGCAGAATTGAGTAACCGTTTAGGGGAACTGTTCAAGGCCAAAAAAGGGCTGAACGGCGCATCTATTGGGAAGAGGGTTATTGCGCCCAACAACCGTGACCGGATGGATAGCAATTCGTTGGGGAGCAAGCAAAGCCCAGCCAATGTAATTGCCATCCTCCGCACAGCCCTGAACGGGGATATTCGTCAGCAATACCAAGTCTATGAGTTGATGGAGGACTCATGGGCGAGGCTGGCAAAGAACCTTCACGAACTGAAAAGCGCAGCGGCAGGGGCAACCTACACGGTGATGCCCTTTACCGAGAGAGGGGAACGCCCAACAGACTCCGCTCAAGCGAAGGCAGACTTTGTCCAGTATGCAATTGACGATTGGATAGGCAATCCGATTGAGGGAACTAACGGCTTCCGCAATGCCATTTATGATTTATGCGATGCAGTCGGCAAGGGGTTCAGCGTGCAGGAAATCCTTTGGGAAGTGAAGCCCGAGGGGATTTGCCCCAAATCAACTTACTTCTGTCATCCTCGTTACTATTCGTTTCCATACGACAAGACTGACCTGATGCTTTCGCCCCAAGGCGATGGGGTTTATGAGGAGTTCCCAAGGAACAAGTTCCTCATTGGCATCTACAAGAACCGTTCAGGCAACTCAATGGGCTATGGCTTATTGAGGCAATTGGCTTACTGGTGGAGCGGCCAGAACTTCTGCCGGGATTGGTTGCTTAACTTTGCTCAAGTGTTTGGTCAACCATTGAGGTGGGCGACCTATGACCCCGGAGCATCGGCCAACATCAAGAATGACATTGCCGATATGCTGGAGAACATGGGTTCAGCGGCATGGGGAGCGTTCCCGACCGGGACACAGGTGGAGTTCAAGGAGGCTGGGAAGTCAGGGCAGGACAATCCTCAATCGTACTTCATCACCCTAGCTGACAAGCTTTGTGACATAACAATCCTTGGCCAGACCTTAACAACTGATGTGGGGGATTCGGGGAGCAGGGCTTTAGGCGAGGTGCATGAGAATGTTCACCGCACAAGGTTGCAGGACATTTGCGAATGGGCAGCGGACGTGTTGAATGAACAGCTTATCCCCTCCTTATGCGAATTGAATTACGGGGACACCTTTGAAATGCCGAAGCTCGTCCCTGACCTTGCTGGGCCAAGTGACCCTGTGCTTGAGGCGCAGAGGGATCAGATACTTTTAGGAAGCGGTATTGATATGCCCCGTGAATGGTTCTACGACCGTCACGATGTGCCAATACCCCAATCCGGGGAGGAAGTCATTACGCCACCAGAGCCTTCCCCAATGCAATCACCTATGTTCGCCAAGGAGGGCGTGGTGGAAGCCGCACAAAGGGCAGAGCCGGGGCCAAGGGACAAACTGCTCAACAATGTGATGGAGGATATTACGGGAGTGAGCGAGGCGTGGCTTGCCCCGGTGAAACCCGCCTTTGTTCAGTTGGTGAATAAAGCAATGGATGATTCCGTTACAGATGAGGATTTTGTGAGGGCAATTGCCAAGGCAGCAAACACGATGCCTGAACTGTTCGACAAGCTCGACACGAAGGTTTTGCAGGACGCGATGGAGAGGAACATGGGGGCAGCTATGGTAAACGGAGCGGTAAAACGCTTTGAAGCTTCCCCATTGGCCAAGGTTGAGGAGGCACCAGTATGATTGCAACCAAGGTAGAACTGCCCTCTGGCATTGCTCGTTTGAAGTTCTCTGACAAGGAGCTTACGGAGGTGCTTACCGTTGGGGCAAGGGGCGTAACGGAATACCTCAAGAAGTTTTATAGGGAGAAGGATGCGAAAGAACCAAACAGGCTTGCTCCCGGCAGAAGGACTCATTTCTGGAATCGAAGGATTGGGGGCAATGTTCAAGCGCCCAAGTCAGAAGGGGCAGGCAAAGTGGTGGTTGCGATTGACGGCGACATTCTCCCTCACAAGATTAAGGGAGGAACAATAACAGCGAAACGGTCTAAATACCTCACCATCCCACTTGCACCAGAGGCTTACGGAAGAAAGGCAAGGCGTTTCCCTGATCTGTTTGTCATCAAGAGCAAAAAGGGCAATCTGCTTTTGGTGAAGCCAGACAAGTCTAGCGGGAGTGTTCCGCGCCAGAAGTTCAGCGCCAAGAAGGAGGCGAAGCGGAAGTTGCCCAAGACCGAACGGCCCAAGAAGGAAATCAAGACCTTGGGGCTGAAGGTGCCAGAGCGGGAGACACCGACAATGCAGAAGGAATCAGGGTTCACCCCTTATTACTTGCTGAAGAAGTCAGTCACCCAAAAGCCTTGGCCAAACAGCATCCCAACAGAGAAGCAGATTACGGATGTGTTCAATGACGATGTGCTTTACTGGGTTAAAACGATAGGGGAAAGGAAAGCAGCCTGATGCCTATACCCACTCCAAATGGTGAACCTAAAAGCGAATTTATCTCAAGCTGCATGGCAAACGATACAATGAAAGAGGAATACCCTGATAAAGGCCAAAGGCTTGCGGTGTGCAACAGCCAATACAAAGCCAAGGGCTACGAGGCTCAGGACATTGTTCATGCCATCAGCACCATGCTGCCGGGGGACGAGTTGCCTGATGACATTCAGTATCTCCCGCCGGGAACCCACAACATCACGGCAACGAAGAATGGCAAGCCAGCGGAGTTGACCTTGGAGGTGGATGCCAAGACAGCCGACCTTTTGCAAATATCGTTCGACCAGATCACGGCAGGGGACAAGGAACAGGTGTTCATTGATTTCAACCATGACGATGGAGAGGCCAGCGCATGGGTAACAGGTTTCTATTGGGCCGGGGCTGACCCCGAAACAGGTGGGGTACGAGCAAAGGTTGAGTGGACAAACGCAGGGGAGGAAGCCTTGCAAGGAAGGAACTTTAGGAAATTTAGCCCGACATTCACGCTTAATTCAAAAGGCGAAATTGAAGGCACAACTTTGAATGCGGGAGGCTTAGTAAATCGGCCAGCGTTCAAGGACATAAACCCGATAGTCGCCGCAGATGGCGAATATCAAAACCCTGACAGTAAAATGGCAGAAATAATCGAAGAAAAGAAAAAAGAAGAAGTCATTGGGCAGGAGGATGATTCCAAGAAAAAGGAAGAAGTCTCTGCTCAGGAAAAGCTGGCCGAAGTGAAGAAGGAAAACGAAACACTAAAAGCCAAGATCAAGGCGTTGGAAGACGATAAGGAGAAGGAGCAAGAAGTTGCTGCTCAAGCTGCCGTTGACAAAGCCGTAGAGGACGGACGCATACCGCCAAAGGACGAGGACGTAAAAGCAAAGTGGGTTTCCATTTTGAACAACGATCCCTCGAACATTATGGCCTTAAATGCACTACCCGTGAATCCCGTCTTTCAGCGTGTGGTGCAAGCCAAACGTCAGGAAGATGGTTCAATGGACACAAACGGTGAGGCGCAGATGCGTGCCGCCAAGGAGTACCAAGCCAAAAACAGTTCAACCTTTGAACAGGCTTGGGATGCCACGCGATACGAAAGACCGCAACTGTTTAACTAAAACACACACAACTAAGTAAAATATTATGGCAGGAGCATTAACTAGAGATAACGCGATATTCGCAATGACCCCCGCTGCAGACCAAACTGGTAAAGAAGGGTATGCAGTCAAGGTGGTCGCTGGAGAAGCCGCAATATCAACAGCACACAACGGAAACTTTGGTGTGATTCTCGATGGAGAAACCACATCAGGTAAAAGCACGGTTGCCTCTATGGCAGGGGCAAGCGGGACGGTAAAGGTGAAACTAGGTGCCACCCCCGGCACAGTTGTCATGGGGTCACTCCTAATGGTGCACACCGATGCAACTTGGAAGCTGCATACCGGCAGTAACAACGTATGCGCGGTAGCTATAGAAGACGGGGTTGCAACTAATCTGATTGAGGCGGCTTTGTGCGTTGATACACACGATTGATCCAGCAACGTCTAACAATTAGGAAATAAAACATTATGGGATTAAGATCAGAAGCATCAGTCAATCCGACCCTTACCAATTATGCGTCAGGCGTTCTGAACGACTTACAATCAGCGACAGCCGATTTCCTTGCACCTCAAGTTCAGGTGCCAGCGACTATCGGACAATACAAGGCATACGATGATAAGAATGCCTTTCAAGTACACGACACCTCACGCGGTGTAGGTGGGCCAGCAAGGCGCATCTTCATGGATGTGAGTGAGCCAACCTACAACTGTCTGCCTCAAGCCTTGGAAATCACAATTGATGATTCCGAGCGTGATGCAGCCGGGACTATAAACCCGTTGGACTTGGAGCAAGCCAAGGTCAAGACCCTTGTGCAGAGCAGCGTGCTTTCGCATGAGCGTCATGTCATTACCACGGTAAATGCCGGTGTAACCGCAGATACTACAACCGTTGGTGGTGGAGTGATGGGAACATGGAGTGCCGCAGGAACCGATCCTGTTGTGCAAATTGATTATCTCATTGAGGCAATCGCCAAGGCAACAGGGCAGCTTCCTAACGCAATCCTCATGGGGATGACGGCATGGAGGCGATTCCGCAACAACGCCAAGGTTATTGAGAAGCAACCGGGGGCCGCGCTTATTGGGTTAAACCAAGGGCAAGCATCTGCAATGCTTATCAATCCATCAACGGAAATGCGTTTGTCAACTATGGCATACGACACGACCAAAGAGGGCACGACTCGCAGCCAAGCGTTTGTGAACGGCGATGATGTTTACATCTTTGTGCGGAGCGCAAGCCCGACCATCTACGATCCTTCAGCATTGAAGACCTTTGCTGGTGGCCGTGGTGGTGTAAGTGCGGTGCGTGAGTACCGGGACGAAAGCAGCAGATCAGACATTTATGCTGTTGATTGGAGCCGTGATGTGAAAATCACCTCTGCAATCAGCATAGAGCGAATTACAACCTCGTAAGCTGACAACAACAATAACCGGGGGGGAGGGGTGCTCATTCCCCTTCCCTCCATCTTTAATCGAATTTTTTAGGAAGGAATAAAAGACAATGGCAAATCCACTTTGGTGCAATAACGTAGTCCCGACAGGCGCGGGAACAGGCAGAGTCAGTCAAACGGCAGAGCAGACAGTAAGTGCAAATGGTAGCCGTACCTCAATCACTTTTCAGAATTTAGGCACAGACGAAATCTATGTTCGCCTTGATGCAACCACTCCGACCTCATCCAACGCTCATTACATAATGTCTGCACCTTCCGCCAGCCTTGGGGGAGATGGTGGATTTCTGAAGGTTGATGGTTATGTGGGAGCAATGAAAGTTTATGCCGGGGGAACTACCTTCACGGTTCAAGTAGTGGAATACCAAACGACATGAGCGCAGTATTAACGACCCCCAAAACAACGAGCGGCGGTGAGATAATCACTCACCTCATAAACTCAACCGATGGCACGGGACTCCACTTCGACGGTGCGGCTGGCAACATCGACATTGCATCGCCGCCCGACTTGGGAACGAAGTTCTCGTGGGAGTTAATTATCCAAGCGGATTCGTTTGGCAGCACAAATCAATATTTCATCGACTTTGGCAATGGTGGGCGATTTCTTCTCGGCTCTCTCAGTAGTCTAGATAGCTATAATCTAGCGATTTTCAGTGCCACCGATTGGGTATCGCTTGGCGTTAAAGTTCTGGATGATTTAAAGGTTCACCATCTGACGCTGACGGTGGACGGCACGGCGGCGATTCTTTACGACAACGGCAACCAAGTCGCCACGGCAACAATCGTTTCGCCAAACATTGACCTTTGTACTGATGCAAGAATCGGGTCGCACAACGATGGTACCTCTGAGTTTGTCAACGGCACTTACTACCGCACAAGATTCTGGAACAAGACGCTTTCCCAAGCGGAGGTCACGGCTTCCTACGAGAACGCGACCGTGCCGTTTGCAGACCAGTATGGGGTGCAAGGCATCCTCACGGCAACCGACTTTACGAGCGCAAGTGGTTGGGCTTTTGAAGCAGGCACAGCTTTTGATGCTGGCAACAACCAAGTCGATTTATCAAGTGCTGGAAGCGGCTACGGATTCCACAAAACAAAAACCACAACGAAGGTTGGGCAGATTTACCGCACCACGATGGTTGTGTCGAATTTTTCGTCTGGCTCCATTGCTGTCCGAGTTGGAGGCAATTTCGGCACAACGAGAACCGGCAATGGAACATTTACCGAGGACGTTACCGTCACCTCCGCTGGCACATTGTTTGGAGCGCAAGCAAAAGCGGCTGGAACAACTTTAAGCGTCGATTCAATCACAACCGATTTAATCGGCTGTGTGGCTGACTACGACCTAGCGTTCGCCAACCCGACCCAATCGTTGATGGTGCAAGATCGGGCTGGTGCGGCAGACGGCACTTCGTCTGCAACGGGTGTGAGTCAGGTGACTCCTCTGGAACAGGTCAACACGAACAAGATTTCTGTCGGCGGTGTGACTCCGTTGGTTGGCATTGGTTTGGCGGCGGGGGTTACGCCGAGCGCAGAACTAGAGATTTCCGCGACAAGCCCAGAGTTTAAATTTAAAGACGGGGCAACTGGGCTGATGACTCTCTCTCACGATGGGTCTAACTGCTCACTTACAGCCGTTACGGGACAACTTAGTCTAGCGGCAACAACTGCAAGCAAGAACATCGAGCTTGTTGCTACAAGAGATTTTGTTTTTAAGCTAAGCGGTGGTTCCGAAGTTGCAGTAATTGAAGCTGACACTGGCAAAGTGGGGATTGGCGTGACGCCGAGTGGAGCAAAGTTGGATATATCAGCCGGAGACAACACAACACCGCAAATAAAATTACGCGCTGTTGGAGCCAACACCCAAGCAGAAATACACGCCTCCGCAAGTACGGGTAATTTCACCATTTTAACTGGTGACGGTGACGGAAGTCAGACTGCAAAATTTACAATAGAAAGAACCTCTGGCCTCGCGACCTTCGCGGGCGATGTTACAATCGACAAGACGACACCCAACCTAAAACTGGAGGCGGATGGTGGGGGGTTATCGTGGATTAGGATGACCGAGGGGACGAATCACGAAGGCGGGTTTCTTCTTTACAACGGTGGCACTAACGTATTTTCGATTGGCGTTCACGATGGCGATGACACCACTTCTGGCAATGACTTCAAGCCGATACAAATTTCGCGAACCACCCGCGTAACAACCGTCACCAACCCCGGTTGGCCGCTGAAAAATGAAATTTCTAATTCCGGGTTCGACGTGTGGAGTAACTCGACGCTGGAGGATGTTGGGGTGGCTAGTGCCTTGTCGCCAAACAATTGTGCAACTTCTGATGCGGGGGATTTAACCGAGGCAAATGCAGTCTCGCCGTGGCTAACTTACGACAGTTCAACTCCCACCTCCGTAACAACCGACCCGCAAACCGGCACTTATCATCTCAAAACGGTTTCGGGTGCGAGTCAAGTGGCTGGCGTTACGACTCCGATTGCGGGTCTGACGGTTGGCAAGCTGTACAAAGTAACCGCTTGGATTCAAGGCGTTACTGCCGGTGGAACTAATGGGGTTTTGGGACAGATAACCATTTCGGGAATTGGCTCAACTTATCCGACGCTAACAGCAGACACTTGGGTTACGGGTGATTTTGTATTTGAAGCAACTGCCACATCTCACACTCTGATTGTTGGGACGGCCCAAAACGAAGCCGGTGGCGACTATGTGTATGTTGACAATGTTTCGGTTTTCGAGTGCACGCCGGGGTGCGTGGCGGCTGATGGGCTGGCGTTTGATGGGTGGACAAAAGGTTCAGACCTTAATCTTTACCGAGAACACGCTGGTGGTGATTCAAAAGACGGTTCTTTCTACTCTCTTAAAATAGCCAGCGACACCACATCAGCATTGCATTGGCCAAAGACCGGCGTAAACACAACAGATGTTGTGCTGCGGCAATTTGAAGGTCGCAAAATTACACTTGGTGCGTGGTTCAAAGCGGACACAGCATCACATATCCGACCGTATGTGTGGGAATCTGCAACAGGATACACTAACGGAGCTTATCATACCGGCGGGGATGCTTGGGAGTGGATAGAAGTTACTGCAACTGTCGCCGCATCAATAACACAGATTCAGATTGGCTTCAGAGCTACTGGCGCAGCTACTGCCTACATCTCGCAGAGTATGCTTGTGCTAGGCAGCGCAATCGGCTCGGGGAATTATTCGCGACCGATGGGGGAGATTGTTTGGTTTGAGAAACGGGTGAACTCAAACTTGCTGCCTGTAACGGGTTGGAGTGATGTTGCTGCAACGGCATTGAATCTGGAGGCAGACTCAAATGGCGTAATTCCTA
>Ga0310121_10006179_pt1 | contig 10089 bp, 10 predicted proteins | sample CB27_Tmax_986_MG_FD_203504 | JGI IMG/M metagenome (GOLD analysis project Ga0310121, IMG submission 203504) | Marine microbial communities from Western Arctic Ocean, Canada - CB27_Tmax_986 | ecosystem: Environmental > Aquatic > Marine > Oceanic | place: Canada: Western Arctic Ocean | collected... | reverse complement strand
CCCTAAAATAAAATAATTACGGGATTCTTCAATATTTAAAATTCTAAAATAATTTCCCGAGCCCTATCCCGGTCCGTGCCCGGGGGCGGGGACCTCGGTCCGGGAGGTGGTGGGCGATGGCTGCAGTTGCAGCCCCCGACGGCGGGTCGGGGAGGGCGGGGAGGAGGTCCCTGGGGGGATTTGGGTTCGGGTTACGCCCCCACCGTCGGCCGCACCGGGATTCCGTGGTCCTGGAGGTAATTCTTGGTCTCCGGCACCGTGAACTCCCCGAAGTGGAAGATACTGGCGGCCAGCACCGCATCGGCCTTGCCATCGCGCAGGACTTCCACGAGGTGATCGAGGGTGCCCGCTCCGCCGCTGGCGATGACGGGGATTCCCACTGCGTCGCTGACGGCCCGGGTCAACTCGATGTCGTAGCCGTCCCTGGTTCCGTCCGCGTCCATACTGGTGAGCAGGATCTCGCCCGCCCCGCGGTTGTAGACCTCCCTGGCCCACTCGATCGCATCGAGCCCTTCCACCGGGTTGCGCCCCCCGTGGGTGTAGACGCCCCACTTGCCGGGTCCCTGGCGCTTGGCGTCGATCGCCACCACGATGCACTGGTTCCCGAAGGTGGCGGCTCCTTCATCGACCACCTCGGGCCGCGCGATGGCGGCGGTGTTGACTCCCACCTTGTCGGCGCCCGCCAGCAACATGCGGCGCATGTCCTCCACCACCCGGATTCCGCCGCCCACCGTAAGCGGCACGAAGCATCGCTCCGCGGTCCTGCTCACCACCTCCACCATCGTGTCGCGCTCGTCGCAGGAGGCCGTGATGTCGAGGAAGACGATTTCGTCGGCCTCCTGCTCGTTGTAGGCCACGGCACAGTCGACCGGGTCGCCGGCGTCGCGCAAGTCCACGAAATTCACGCCCTTCACGACGCGTCCGTCGGTGACATCGAGACAGGGGATGATGCGCTTGGCGAGCATGGGGGGAGGTTAGTTGCAAAGTATTCGTCCGCAAGGTTTGGGCGGTGTTCAGTTTTCAGTGGACAGTATTCAGTGGTCGGTTTGGCCTTCGTGGCCCTGGCGAAGAAGGGAGGTCGGACGCCAGAGGTGGGAGGGCGGAGGTGGGAGGTGGGAGGGCGGACCGGGCGGCACGGGATCCGGGTCGAGCGCCCTCCCCGGTCTGAATACGGAACACGGTTTACTTCCCAATCCCCCACGCCCCCATTCGGGCCTGTCTGGCGCGCTTTTCCAGGCCGTGCAGGCGGATAAGCTGGGCGCCGCTGGGTGTTCCGTCGGGGAGATTGGTCCCCTGGGTGTAAATCCTTGCGAGGCCCTCTTCCACCAGGAGCTCGTGCAGCCAGCGCTCCTCGCCGCCCGTCCTCACGCTCAGGAGGGCATAGATGCGTCCGCTCTGGTAGACTTGTTCGTTCCGGGTGTGGACCGTGAAGGGCGGGACCTCGGTGAGGAGCTTCGTGACCCAGCTCTTGGCCTCCTGCCCGATCCGGACCGTTGCGGCCTGGGAGAGCCCCGCGAAGTAGTCGCCCTGGTGGGCGATGCGCTTCTCGTTGGAGTTGCCGTCGGCGTAGCGCTTCACCGCGGATTCCGGAGCATCGACGAAGTAGAGCCGCAGCACGCGGAGATCTCCATCCGGCATCCTGACCTGGAAGCTGTCGCCATCGTTGATCCGTTGCTTCACGAGGGTGCAGTCATCGTAACGAGTGAATCCAGCCGCTTCGCCAAGTTTCTCCTGCGGCTTGTTCCGGATGATCCAGGCCACGCCCGAGGCGATCATCAGGACGAGCAGGAAGACGGCTTGTTTCTTTTTGCCCGCCATCTCAGGATTTCCCCGCGAAGTAAACGATGGCGGCAATCCCAACCACGAAGCAGTAGTAGGCGAAATACTCCAGCCGCCCGCGCTTGATAGCCGAAATCACGAGGTAGACCGCGAGCAGACCCGAGAGAAAGGACACCACGAAACCGGCCCCGTATGCCGCGCCGCTCTCGCCTTGCGCCACCTCCAGGACCTTCCTGGCCTTCACCAGGGTGCCGCCCCCGATCGCCGGCAGAAACATCAGGAACGAGAACTCCGCGGCCCTGGCCGGCCTGGCACCAGAGACCAGGCCCGCCGTGATGGTGGAGCCGCTGCGCGAGATGCCCGGGAGCACCGCAAAGGCCTGCGCCACTCCCATCCAGAGGGCCTGCTTCAACCCGAACTCGGTCTCCCTGGCGCGGATCACCTTCGGGAGAAGGAGGATGGCGCCGGTCACGACAAGGAAGACCCCCACCAGGACCGGGTTGTTGTAGGCGTTCTCAAAGAAATCCTTGAACGAAAAGTACGCCACCGTGGCAGGGAGGGTGGCGATGATGAGCAGGAGAATCATCCGCCGCTCCTCGGTCCGCTCTTTTTGGAAGAGGCTCAGAAAGAGGGCCCACAGGCGATGCCGGAAGTAAATCACGACGCTCAGGAAGGTTCCGAGATGAAGAACCAGCTCGAAGGTGATGTCCTCATCCGGGGGAGCCCCCACCTCGCGCATTCCCAGGAGGAATTGCGTCAAGGCGATGTGACCCGACGACGAAATCGGAAGAAACTCGGAGAGGCCCTGCACAATTCCAACCACGATCGCTTTCCAAATCTCCATGATGCAGGCCGGCGCAGACTAGGTTCCGAGGGGGAGGCCCGACAAGGCGAATCGCGACGGGCTGCGAAGAATCGGAGGGCCGGGTTCGCGGGCCGCTGAGGAGGCAGAAAGACGCACGGGATGAAGTGAATCGAGCGGTGAGCACGCCCGGGTCTCGTCGACCGATGCAGACCGGCGGGAGGGAATCGACATCCTCAGCGCCTCTCTGCACTTCCGCGATTTCCCATCTTCATTCCGAAGGCGTGGACCGGTTAGAGGAGAAATCGACTATGCTCTGGCAGCCGCCGCAGAAGGGCGCACCCAGGCGGGCGCCCACTGTGACATCGGGAAAATAAAATCGCTCCCGCGCGTTCTCTTCCACCACGCGCAGGCGCCGGTTGCCGAGCACTCCCAAGAGCGTCAAGGCCACCCCGATCGCCAGCGTGACAGCCACCAGCTTGAGGTTGGAGCGATCGCCGATCCCGGCCGGTTTCTCCTTCATGAGGGCGTCGAGGCGCACGGCGAGAATCTCGGTGGTCCGGTCGAGGAAGTCGACGCGGTCCTCGACTCCCTCCAGCGTCACCTGCAGTTCCGCCAGGATCGGGATCATCTGGTAATCGGGCAGGCGGGACAGCCTCCCGGTGCTTTCCTCCAGGTTGGCGAACTTGCTGCTGGGGGTGACGATCTCGCGACCCCGCGTGTCGGATTCGTAGACCACCACCACCCCGTCGCGGTCGGGTCCGATCCACTTATCGTAGAGGAGGCGGGAGCGGCGGTTGAGGTTGCTGTCGAGAATCCCGGCGTAGATTGCGAGGTAGACCGGCAAATCGTGCTCTTCGTGCAGGCGCCGGAGCCGCCTGGAAATTTCCTCGTAGCGATCAGGGTGGCGCTTGAAGATTTCGGCGACGTCCAGGATGTGATCGGCGGGCGGGCCGGGCAGGCGCGCCAGCTCACGGGCATCGGAATCGCTGATCTGGGCGGCGAGGGGCGACGCGAGGCCCAGGCCCAACAGGATCGGGAGCAGCACTCGTCGGTTACAGCTGATCATCACGCCTCCGCTTCGTCTTCTTTCCTTCGCTTGGACTCCTTCTCGCTGCGAAACGTTGAAAGAATCAGGAAAAAGGCTGCAGCGCAGATACACGAATCTGCCACGTTAAACGAGGGCCAATGTCCATACGCGGGCAGTACGAAGTCCAGGAAATCCACCACGTAGCCGTGCGAGAGCCGGGTCAGAAAGCTTTCGCTCTGGTAGGCGGGAAGGAAGAATCCCTGCAAAATGCGATCGGTGAGATTTCCGAAGATGCCCGCGGTGAGGAGGCCCGCGGCGAGGCGCAGGAGGAGGTTGCTGAAGGCACCCCGGCGCCAAAAAAAACCCAGGAATCCCAGGGCGAGCACCGCGATCGCGAAAAACACGACGGGTGCCCAGACCGTCCCGTTTCCCAGCCCAAAGGCAGCGCCCTGGTTGTGGACCCGCACGATATTGAAAAAGCCGTCGATCACCGGGTACCATTCCTGCGAAGCGGTCTGGCCCGCGAGGGGCGGCTCGAAGTTCAGGACGATGATCCACTTGGTCACCTGGTCGAGGACGTAGAGCGGCAGCGTGACCGTGAGGAGCAGACGCGGAAGGTTCGTCATGACGCTACGGCCGACAATACGCTCCCGCAGCGCTCACACAACCCTTCCTGGGTCGCGGGGGGCTCGTAGCGCCGGCAGCGGGGGCACATCGGGTGGGGGGTCAGGGCGGCGGTGGCGGAGATCTCGCTGCCGTCGCGGAGGGCCAGGTCCGAAATGATGAAAAACTCGGTCGCGAAATCGCGATTCGCGAGATGCACTCGAGCGGCGTGATCGCCGGGGAGCACCAGTTCAACCGTCGCCTCATTGTTCTTGTTGAAGGCCTTGGACTGCACCTTTTCCTCGATGGCGGTCTGGATGATCCCGCGCAGCTCGAGCAGCTGGTCGACTGCGGCGGTGGCCTCCCGCGACGCGAAGCGCGGGTCCGGATCCGGAAAGTCCTGCTCGTGGACGCTGCCCTCGCGGCCGGCGTGTTCCCAGGCCTCTTCGGCGGTGAAGGCCAGAATCGGGGCCAGCAATTTCACGAGCCCGTCGAAGACCTCGCTCATGGCCGTCTGCGTGGCCCGTCGCCGCGGCGCGCCGGCCGCGTCGCAGTAGAGCCGATCTTTGGTCAGGTCGATGTAAATGGCGCTCAGGTCCTGCGCGCAGAACTGGTTGATGACGGTGAAGACCTTGCGGAACTCGTAGGTCTCGTATGCGCGGCGGCATTCGCGCACCACCTCGTGGAGGCGTTCCAGGATCCAGCGGTCGACGAGGGTCATGTCCTCCGCCTCCACGGCCTGTGCTGGGGGATCGAATCCATGCAGGTTGCCGAGTAGGATGCGCAGCGTGTTGCGCAGCCGGCGGTAGGGTTCCGTGACTTGCTTGAAGAGTTCTTCGCCGAAGGGAACTTCGTTTTGCCAGTCCACGCTGCTCACCCACAATCGGAGGATGTCCGCACCGTACTTGTTGTAATAGTGGGCCGCGTCGATCGGCTTGCCTGACTTCTCCGCCTCGCTCTTGGAGAGCTTCCCTTTCTTGTCCTGGTCCACCACGAAGCCGTGCGTCATGACGGTCCGGTAAGGGGCCGCCTGCCGGTAGGCCACGCTCAGCAAAAGTGAGCTCTGAAACCAGCCGCGGTGCTGGTCGGTGGCCTCAAGGTAGAGATCGGCCGGGGCGTGAAGCTCGGGGTGGCGCTCGAGCACCGCCACGTGGCTGGTCCCCGAATCGATCCACACATCGAGGGTGTCCCGCCCCTTGCGGGTGCCCTCCGGCAGACCGAGTCGGCTCACCAGTTCCTCCTCGTCCAGCTCGAACCAGATGTTGGTGCCTTCCTGCTCGACGAGGTCCGCCACCTTGCGGGCCAGATCGGCCTCGAGAATGACCTCGCCCTCCGCCGAAAAGAAAACCGGCAGTGGGACCCCCCAGGTCCGCTGGCGGCTGATGCACCAGTCCGGCCGGGCCTCGACCGTCCCGTAGATCCGGTTGCGGCCCCAGTGGGGCAGCCACTCCACCTTGTCGATCTCCTCCAGGGCTTTGCCGCGCAGGCCGTCCAGCGAGATGAAAAACTGCTCCACGGCCCGGAAGATGATGGGCGTCTTGGAGCGCCAGCAGTGGGGATATTGATGGAGATAGATCTCCCGACCCAGCAGGACGCGGCGCTCTTCCAGGATCTCGATGATGCGCTCGTTGCTGTCGAACACATGCCGCCCAACCAGTTCGTCGACTCCGACTTCCGCAGTGAAATGTCCATCGTCATTGACCGGCGAAATCACCTCCAGTCCGTACTCGCGGCTGGCCACGTAGTCGTCGGCCCCGTGCCCGGGTGCGACGTGCACCATCCCGGTTCCGGTCTCGGTGGTCACGAATTGCCCGAGGATGACCTTCGAGAGGCGGGGCAAAAAGGGATGCTGCACCTCCAGGCCTTCCACCACACGACCCTTGAATTCCACCACCTCCCCGACCGGCCTCAGCCCGGTCTTCTCCGTGAACTCCCCGAGGAGGTCCTTCGCAATGACGAGATTGTCGCGGTGTCCGGCCTCGTTTCCGAACCGGCCGGCCACGTAGTGGTAGCCGGCGTGCAGCGCCACCGCCACATTGGCGGGCAGCGTCCACGGCGTGGTGGTCCAGATCACGAGATGCCAGGGACCGTCGCCCGCCGCCCCGGTGGCTTCGCGAAACCCCGGCTCCGACTCGTCCGTGAAGGCAAACTTCACCCAGACGGCGGGGCTCTCCTTGTCCCTGTACTCGACCTCCGCTTCCGCCAGGGCGGTGTGCGCACCATAGGACCACTGCACCGGCTTGCGACTCTGATAAACGACGCCCGATTCCACCAGGGAGGCGAAGACGCGGAGGATCTCCGCCTCGTAAGACGGGTCGAGAGTGAGGTAGGGATTCTCCCAGTCGCCGAAGACGCCCAGCCGCCGGAAACTTTCGCGCTGCGTGTCGATCCACTCGCGCGCAAAGGCCTCGCAACGCCGCCGGATCTCGGCCGGTTCCTCGTCGCGCGCCTCCTGCACCACCTTGAATTCGATCGGCAGCCCGTGGCAGTCCCAGCCGGGGATGAAGGGCGCTTCGCAGCCCGCCATGGTGCGCGACTTCACCACCAGGTCCTTCAGGACCTTGTTGAGCGCGGTTCCCATGTGGACGCCGCCGTTGGCAAAGGGGGGACCGTCGTGCAGGATGAACTTCGGCGCGCCTTCCGCCCGCCGCTTCGCCACAATGCGTTTGTAAAGACCCTCCGCTTCCCACCTGGCGAGACGCCCGGGCTCGTTCGCAACGAGATCTCCCCGCATCGGGAAGGTCGTCTGCGGTAGCGACAGCGTGTCTTTGTAGCCTTTCTCCGGTGCGCTCATCGGCCCTCCTGTAGCCGCGCACCTCCATCCCGGCAAGCCCCGGTTCCCCGGCAGTGCAAGGGAAAGAGCAGTCTTTTTGACTTTTTTCCAACTCTGGACCAAGCTCTCCGCCATGAACATGATCACGGTCCTCCTCGGCGCCACGGGACTCCTCCTGGTGGTGGCAGTGGCCCTCTCGATCGGCGCCATGAACAAGGGCACCGACGCGGATGAGATTGCGAAGCTCAAGCAAGAGATTACCGCCCTCAAAGCGGGTGAGGAGCAATTCGCTCTCCGGCCGTCCGGGAGCGCCCTCGACTCCAGCTCCGGCCCCCTCACCCCGGTGTTGGCTCCGGACCCGGTGACGCTCGCTCCCGGGCCGGTTTCTCCCGCCGGCGGCGGCCCGGTCGCGAATCCCGGCCTGACCCCGCCCGCGCCGGTCTCTGCCGAAACCGACGTCCCCGAGCTCGGCGAGGAGGACGAGATCGCGAAGCTCGAGGCGGAACTGAAATCCCTCGAACAGGAAAACGAGATACTCTCGACCTCCAACGAAGAGACCTCGAATGAAAACAAGATCCTGAAAACCGAAATCGGGATCGCCTGGCAACCCCTCATCGCGGCGGAGGCCAAAAACGCGGCGCGGGTCGATACGATTCGCCGTGCCACCCCGCAGGCCCGCGTCACCCAGTGGAGCGATGAAGGTGGCTTTGCGGTGATCGAGATCCTGGAGCGGGACAACGTGCAGACCGGCACGGTCCTCGCCATCCGCCGCCAGACCGGAATCTACGGCCAGGTCAAGGTGGGTCAGATGTACGAGGCCGGGCAGGCCGCCGCGGATCCCCTCCCCGCCACCTTCCTCGGCAAGGACGGGGTGGATATCCAACCCGGCGACGAACTGATCGTCCCTCCCCTCTAACCGATACCCGGCAATCCGGTCGGGGATCGAGGCCGATGAGAATGAAAATGCTGCGGAGGTAGTCTGGATCGGGGGGTGGTCTGGATCGAGGTAGGGTCGGTGATCGTGATCCCGGAACCGTCGGGGTCGGCCCTCGCGCCGGGCGCCCTCGCGCTTCTGCTACTTAAGCGCCGCAGGGCGAGCCCGCGATAACGAAGGAAGGCGCGGGCGAAACGGAAATTGGGGAGACAGCTTTTCCCCGGGCGGGACGTAAGTGAGTCCACGCTCATGAAAACATACTTCTCGATTCGTTCCCTTGTCACCGTTCTCCCCCTCGCGCTAATGGCAGCCCTCGGGGTGGCAGTCAGTGCGCCCGACAAGGCCGTCGCGGAGGTGAAGGTCAAACCGCTCAAGGCCCTCCTGGTCACCGGTGGCTGCTGCCACGATTATGAAAAGCAGAAGGTGATCCTCCCGGCGGGAATCAGCCAGCGCGCGAATGTGGAGTGGACCGTCGTGCATGAAGGGGGAAGCTCACGCGACCACAAGGTCAGCATCTATTCCAACAAGGACTGGACCAAGGGATACGACGTGATCGTGCACAACGAGTGTTTCGGCGGCGTGAACGACGACGCCTTCGTGGAAGCCGTTGCCAAAGCCCACGAGACCACCCCGGGGGTCGTGTTGCATTGCAGCATGCACAGCTATCGGGCCGCACCGAAGGGTGCCGACGAATGGCGCAAGTTCCTCGGCGTGACCTCCAAAAATCACGGCCCGCACCACTCCATCACGATGAAGAATCTCAAGCCGGATCACCCCGTCATGAAAGGTTTCCCCGCGGAGTGGAAGACGCCCAAGGGAGAACTGTACCGGATCGAGAAAATGTGGGATACCGCCACGCCCCTGGCGGAGGGGACCTCCCTCCCGACCGAGAAGCACATCTGCGTCTGGGTCAATGAATACGGCCCGAAAAAGAGCCGCATCTTCGGAACCACGATCGGTCACCACAACGAGACAATGGTGGAGGAGACCTACCTGGACCTCGTCACGCGGGGCCTGCTTTGGGCCACCGGGAAGCTGAAGGAGGACGGAACGCCGGCACCCGGTTACGGGTCGGCACGATAAATGCTGCGAAGAAACGAAAGACTCGGGGGGAGTCCCTGCGTTATTGAGCTATCACCCAGCGATCCCGGCAGCCTATCTCCATGACACATCCCGGAATACTCAAGTTCGGCGGCGTGCTGCTGGCCTCCGCGATCCTGGCGCCTTCTGCGCCCGGGGACGATCAGGCCACCGGGAAGGGAGAGGCTGTGAAGGGTTTCACCAGCAAGATTGTGTGGGGGGAGCACTGGGCCGGTCCCGAGTTGAAGGGGGCGAAGAGTCTCGATGGGAAGGTGGTCCTGCTCAAGATCTGGGGCGGATGAGTGGGTTGCCGCGGGATCACTCCCGGGATGGTCGGTCTGGCCAGGAAATTCAAGGACAAACCCTTCCACGTCATCGCCTCCCACTGCCAGGCGGGCGATAAGGATGCCACCCTGAAGTTTCTCAAGTCGAGTGGATGGGACGAGGAGATCACCAATCTTACCATCATGTCTCGGACCGACTATCCCGATGACATCGAGATCACCCACGTGCCATACTACCTCATCTTCGATCACACCGGCAAGCTGCGCCATCACCACATGGCGGGGCCCTACCACGGCGGCAACGGCCACAAGTACCAGGAGGAGGTCGCGAACTTGCTGAAGGAAGTGCCCCAGAAAAGGGTGGCCAAGAATCCCGCGCTGAGCGAGCTTCGCCAGTGGATGAATGCGCAAGGCAGGATCATCGAGGCATCTCTTCTCGGCGTGAACGACGACAAGGCCAAGTTTCGGATGCGGAACGGTCGCACCTACGAGTATCCGCTCGAGAAGCTCTCCGGCGAAAGCCGGAAGGAGATCGAGGAACTGGCGGAAGACCATCCCCGGTGAGCGTCCGCGCTTTGTGCACAGGCAGGCGCCCATTTGGGGGAAAACCTACGGGGTTCTCCTGCCGGGGCGGGGCGATTCACCATAAAGCGAGGTAGACATTTGCTCGAATCCGGGCTTTCCTAAGAGACTGTTGAAATACCTCCGTTCGGCGAGAATCGAATTTGCTGATGGTAGCGGAGTTGGTTAAGGTTCGTTAATGATCCGCAAGAAGACTCTCCCCGCGCAGGAAGAACTCTGGGT
>Ga0310121_10006178_pt1 | contig 10090 bp, 5 predicted proteins | sample CB27_Tmax_986_MG_FD_203504 | JGI IMG/M metagenome (GOLD analysis project Ga0310121, IMG submission 203504) | Marine microbial communities from Western Arctic Ocean, Canada - CB27_Tmax_986 | ecosystem: Environmental > Aquatic > Marine > Oceanic | place: Canada: Western Arctic Ocean | collected... | reverse complement strand
GACCCGGATCGCGGGCCAGTTGGCAATGTCGACAAAAAGTTCCGCCCCCTTTTGAACGCCAAGGCGGAAAATCTCCGGGAACCTCAAGTCGTAGCAGATGAAGGGGCAAACGGTGAAGCCCATGCAGGGGAAGACGATGACTTCCGATCCCGCCTCGTACCTCTCCGCTTCTCCGCCGGGAGCGAAGGGCTGGATTTTTGCATAGCGGGCTTGCAGTTCGCCATCAGGGCTCACCACAACCGCCTCGTTGCGGCCGGGCATTTTCTCGCCTTTCTTCACAATCCCCGCCATCACCCAGGAATTGTGCTGTTGGGCGAGCTCGGCCACGAATGATTCGGATGGAGAGGGATCTTCCTCACGGACTTTCTCCACGTCCATGGTGAAGCCGCAGGGAAACATCTCCGGGAGAATAATCAGGCTGTCCGGAGGCACGGTTGTCGACGAAAGCAGCGCCTTGATCTTCCTGAAATTCGCCTCCCGGTCTTCCCAAACAATATCCAACTGGCATCCGATTACATGCATATCGATTCATCTATACGAATTCTGAGCCACGAAGGTCACGAAGAACGCGAGGAAATTTTTGCTTCGCCTGCTGATTTCATCAATCCTTCTGGTTTGCCACGGAATTTTTACCACGGAGGCACGGAGCATCAACAGATTTACTCCGTGGGTCCCTCGCCTCCGTGGTTACACCAACAATTCTTCAAGCCCGGCAACGAGACGTCCGATTCCTTCTTGTGCGGTATCGCGGCGGAGGGCTCCGTAGGCGACGCGGAGGCAGCAGGCACCATCGATTCCGAAGGCATTGCCAGGAATGACGGCAACTTTGTGCTGCTTGACGAGGTTTCTAACGAGTTCTACAGGATGCTGGTCTGTATCGATATTCAGCAGAATGTAGAAGGCGCCCTGGGCCGGACCGACGGTGACTCCGGAGGATAGATTCGACAACCCTTTCAATGCCGTTGAGCGGTTGTTTTCGATTTCCGCTCTCTTCTCAATGCAGTACCGCCGGCCGGACTCCATAGCCTTTACCGCGGCGTATTGGCAGATGACCGGCGGGCAGATCAATATCGTGTCCTGGATTTTTTTGACCGCATCAAGAAGGCTCCCGGGAATCACCATGTACCCGATCCGCCAGCTTGCGAATCCATAGGCCTTGGACAGAGAGTACAAGGAAATGGTGTGTTCCCCTGCCCCGCCCATCGAGCCGGGGGAAAAAACGCGAGCGCCCTCGTAGGCGAAGTATTCATAGGCTTCGTCACTGATGTGATAGATGCCTCGCGCACGGCACAAATCGTTCACGGCGCGAAGGACTTCCTCCGGATATACGGCGCCGGAAGGATTGTTGGGGGAAATGGTAACTACGGCGCGCGTTTTGTCGGTGATCGCATCCCGAATGCGATCCGGTTGAAGTTGGTACACTGCGTCCGTCGGCACAATCCGCGGAGTGCAGCCTGCAATCGTCACTGCCATTTCGTGATTAAAATAATAGGGCAAAGGCAGGATCACCTCGTCCCCGGGATCGGTGATTGCGAGAATCGCATTCATGAACCCCATGTTGCCCCCGGCGGTGACCACAACCCGGTCTTGAGCCTTAACCTCGATCCCATTTTCGAGCGAGAGCTTTTGTTCGATGGCCTGCAGCAGATCCGGAATTCCCTGCACCAGCTTGTACTTGTGATTCTCCGGATCCGGGCGGAATGCAGCAATGCCCTCGTATACCTCCTCCGGAGGCCCGTAGTAGACGACTCCCTGCCCCAGTGAGATGGTTCCCGGATTATCACGTACCATTTCACCCACAATCGGAATGACTGGATCCTGTACGGCCTGCATGCGCGCGCAGAGATTGCGGGACGGGATTGATTCGTTTGCTGGCATGTCGAGCAAGATGTTGTGTAGCGAAGTAGGCAGAAGTCGTCAATCTCCGGATGCCGGAGGGACGAACGTGTAGCAGAGCCTCGGAAAAGGGACAAGGCTAGGGCCGGGCACGAAGGCCGGAGTAGCGTTGCGCGGGGACCTGCCCGAGCGGTCGATTTCTTGCAAATGTCCAAGGCAAGAGAAACTCCACCTCCGACATTCGAAGTTGAGCATTCGATATTCGTGTGGAGCAGAAATCAACGATGGCCAACGGATTCGTGGCGGTAACGAAAGTAGAGCAGACTGGTTTAAGCAGGCCGGTTTACGCAATGATGGATCCGGGTTCTTTGGTGACGGGGGAAAGGGAATGCCCGGGTGGGGACTGCCTATTTGCGCACATGCGAGATGCTTAGGGCCTTGGCCGAGTTTCAGTAGGCGGCAGGACGGCTCCCCGCCTTATCTCCTTGCCCATGCGGGGATTTCGAAGGATACTGGCGTCTGGTTAACAAGATCACGGAGAGCATATTATGCGTGCCATAAATATACGAATACACCTGGTTTTCTACTGCTTGCTTGGGAGCGCATTTCCGCTCCTTGCGGCGGACCTCAGCGACCTGACCTGGTTGGTAAATAAGAGTGGCATCAGCATCACGGACTGCGATACGGCTGCCACTGGTGCGCTGGTGATTCCCGGCACCATCGCGGCCTTCCCCGTAGCGGAAAAGCCGGTCACGGCCATCGGGGATGAAGCCTTTCGCGCCTGCGCCGGCCTGACCAGCATCAGCATCCCCGACAGCGTCACCAGCATCGGGGATGAAGCCTTTCGGTTCTGCACCAGCCTGGCCAGTATCAACATCCCCGCCAGCATTACCAGCATCGGGGATTATACCTTCAGGTCCTGCACCAGCCTGGCCAGTATCGACCTCCCCGAGGGCCTTACCAGCATCGGGAATTATGCCTTCAGGTCCTGCACCAGCCTGGCCAGCATCACCATCCCCGAGAGCGTCACCAGCATGGGGACCTGGGCCTTATATGATTGCACCAGCCTGGCTCATATCACCTTTGCGGGCAATGCCCCAAGCCTTGGGGCCACCGTTTTTGGTAACGTGGACGCGGCGGCGCAGGTTTATGTTTTTTCCGCGGCAACGGGCTTTGGAGCCACCTTCGGCGGCCTGCCGGTGGTGGTTATCCCATCGGAGCTGAGTTACGTGATCAACGGCGACGACACCGTGACCATCACCGACTGCGACACGGCGGCCACCGGGGCCCTGGCCATTCCCGCGATCATCGAGGGCAAGCCGGTCACCAGCATCGGGGAGGAGGCCTTCCGGGACTGCACCAGCCTGGTCAGCATTACGATCCCTGAGGGCGTCACCAGCATCGAGATTTCTGCCTTCAGGTCCTGCACCAGCCTGGCCAGTATCGACCTCCCCGAGGGCCTTACCAGCATCGGGCATTATGCCTTCTCTGGCTGCACCAGCCTGACGGGCATCACGATCCCTGAGGGCGTCACCTTCACCAGCACCGCGATGTCTGCCTTCAGGTCCTGCACCAGCCTGGTATCCATAGATGTATCAGTCGACAACCCGAATTATTCGAGTGTAGATGGGGTCTTGTTCAACAAAAACCAGACCACCATACTGCAATACCCTGCGGGGAAAAGTGGGGCCTACTCGATCCCCGACGGCGTTACCATCATCCTGGATTATGCCTTCTCTGGCTGCACCAGTCTGGTCAGTATCGATATCCCCGATAGCGTCACCAGCATCAGGTATAATGCCTTCTCTGGCTGCACCAGCCTGGCCGGGCTCAACATCCCCGAGGGCCTTACCTACTTCGGGCAATCAGCCTTCCGGGACTGCACCAGCCTGACCAGTATCACGCTCCCCGAGGGCGTCACCTTCATCAGCAGTTATGCCTTCTCTGGCTGCACCAGCCTGGCCGGTATCACGATCGGAAATAGCGTCACCAGCATCGGAAATTCTACCTTCTCTGACTGCACCAGCCTGACGAATATCGCAATTCCTGATGGCGTCACCACTATCGGGGGGAGTGCTTTCGCACGCTGCACCAGCCTGACGAGCATCATGATCCCTGAGGGCGTCACCAGCATCCAGATTTTTGCCTTCTCTGATTGCACCAGCCTGGTATCCATAGATGTATCAGTAGACAACCCGAATTATTCGAGTGTAGGCGGGGTCTTGTTCAACAAGAACCAGACCACCATACTGCAGTACCCTCCGGGGAAAAGTGGGGCGGTCTACTCGATCCCCGCCAGCGTCACCATCATCGGGGATTATGCCTTCTCTGGCTGCACCAGCCTGTCCAGTATCGACCTCCCCGCGGGCCTTACCAGCATCGAGATTTCTGCCTTCTCTGGCTGCACCAGTCTGGTCAGTATCGATATCCCCGATAGCGTCACCAGCATCGGGGATATTGCCTTCAAGGGTTGCGCCAGCCTGGCTGATGTCACGGTCGGGGCCGGCATGGTTAACAACGGCATGTATACCTTGATGGCCAACGTGCTTGGATCGACCGTCGTGAATTACGCCACCGAGATCGCCGCGCTCCAGGCCCAGGTCGCCCTGCTTGAGCAGCGCCCGACGCTGGCGGAAGTCCAGGACGCCCGGCTCGGCTCCGTGGTGTTGATCAAGGATGCCAGCGGCGAGATCAACTTCGACTTCAACCTCGAGGAGACCGAGGACCTGGTGAACTGGACCCCGGTGGCGGGCGGCACCTGGACCGACCCGGGCGATGGCGGCATCGAGGTGGACCTTCCCCTTGCTCTCGACAAGAAATTCTTCCGCGTCGTGGTCGAGTTTCAGTAGGTGGCAGGGCCTTTCTCCCCCCGCCTTCCCGGGACTAACCCGTGACTAATGGGTGGTCGATAAAGGCCCATTTTTGACCAGGGACTACTCAGGGACACAAGCATCGGCAAGCATGGGCAACATTGGATCAGTAATAAAAATGGGGCCATGCAAGCACCCGCAAGCATTTGCAACAATGGGCAAGTATCGACTTAGCTGATTCGACTCCCCCCGCCTCCACTATTTTGATCGTCAACGACTTCTGACGGCTGGGAGGTTTCTCCATTTTGGCGCGCTACCCAATTGTGCGGTGGGAAGGTGTGCTACGGCGGTGGCTCGGTGCTTGGGGCTCCGCAACACGGGTCGGATACCCGTGCCACGGAAGACCGAGGCTCTGACTGGGCATCGCTACGCGAGTCGGAGATTACTCCACTGAATTCACCAGCGTTCCGATTGGATCGATGCGAATTCGAATTTCGTCGCCGGTTGCCAGCGTGAAAGAGCTGGGCGGAACGATCCCGGTGCCGGTCATGAGGAGGCAACCGCATGGATAACTGGTTTCACGATACAGGTATTCGACGAGTTCCTCCGGAGATCGTTTGAGCGCGGTGAGGATAATCGAATCATTGAACACAGCTGCTCCGCCACGCTGAATCGACATTGAAATTTCCGTCTCCGCGGGCAGCGGTTCTTCCGGGACCAGGATACAGGGTCCCACCGCGGCCGACCCGTCATAGACTTTCGCTTGAGGAAGATAGAGCGGATTTTGGCCTTCGATGTCCCGCGAGCTCATGTCGTTTCCGATGGTGTACCCGACAATTTTCCCATGAGATGAAATCACCAGTGTCAGTTCCGGCTCCGGCACATTCCATGCCGCGTCCCTGCGAATCCTTACTTTCCCGCCAGGCCCGATCGCTCGGTGGCCGGGCGACTTGTAAAACAGCTCCGGGCGCTCGGCGGTATATACGCGGTCATAGAAGTCTCCGCCCGCCGCGGTCTCGGCCTCTTCCATGCGCGCGTCACGGCTTCGATAGTAGGTCACGCCCGCCGCCCAGATCTCCTGGTTGAGAACCGGGGCAAGAAGGTCCTGTTCCGGACGCGGAGATGAAGGGGTTGTCTCGGCCTCGGCCCGGGACTCCAGGTGAGCGCGGAGGTCTTTGCGCGTGAGGAGTGAATCGATGGACTCTTCCAAGCGAAGCCGGCGGTCGTCGAGATGCAGATAGGTGCCGCTTTTCGATCGGTAGAGTCTCATGCCGGAAGAGTTGTAACACAACATGTCTACAATACAAACGAGCTTTGTTTTCGTATGCGTACTTGGCCAGGCCGTGAATACCGCTGACATCGAGTCTGCGGCAAATGTTCAGGTGGAAGTTTTCCACGGCGCGAGGGAGAGCTATGGGACCTTGTGGTTTCCTTCTATTGAAAATCCGTTCGTTTACACTGCGGTTATTTCCCCGCTTCTCGCGTGGCAATCGTGAATTTGGTGGTTGAATATTCCTGTTGCGATTCCGGCCCTGTCGTCGTAGCCTGCGCGGGCATTTACGTCTTTACCAGGATTGGCCACAGAATGCCTTATCGGCTGCTACGATTTGCCCTGAATAAAAAGTACCCGGAACCCCGGATGTTCCGGGCGCCTGACGCGCTGAAGTCCAGCTACGATGTCGTCATAATCGGGGCCGGGGGTCACGGACTGGCTGCGGCCTATTACCTGGCGAGGGATTTCGGGATTACCAATGTTGCCGTTCTGGAGAAAAGCTATATCGGCAGCGGCGGGACCGGCCGGAACACCGCGATTGTCCGGTCAAATTACCTCACTCCAGAGGGGGTCCGGTTCTACGACGCCAGCGTGAAGCTCTTTGAGGACCTCTCGCAAGAGTTCGATCTCAACCTTTTCTACTCCAAACGCGGCCACTTCACCCTCGCCCACTCTGATGGCGCGATCCGGACCATGCGGTGGCGGGCGGAGGTGAATAAGCACCTCGGGGTGGACAGCGAGGTCGTCGACCCGGCTTTCATCAAGTCGAAATGCCCCCAGATCGACCTGAGCTGCGGCCACAACATGCCGGTTCTCGGGGCGCTATATCATCCCCCCGGCGCCATCGCGCGACATGACGCCGTTGCGTGGGGGTATGGGCGGGGAGCGGACCAGCGGGGGGTTGAGATTCACCAGCAGACTGAAGTCACCGGTATCCGGGTCGAACGAGAAAAGGTTGTCGGGGTGGAGACCAGCAAGGGGTTCATCGAAACCAACAAGGTCCTCTCCGCAGTCGCAGGTTGGACCCCCTCCATCACTGAAATGGTCAAGCTCCGGACCCCTCTCACCATTCAACCCCTGCAGGCCTGTGTAACAGAGCCTATAAAGCCGTGGCTCGATACCATCATCGTGTCGGGCTCCCTCCACATCTATATCAGCCAGTCTTCGCGCGGCGAGCTGGTGATGGGCGCAGCTCTCGACCCCTACGAAGTTCAAAACCAGCGTTCGACGCTCGATTTCGTGGAAGGTCTGTGCGGCCACATCCTTGAGTTGTTTCCGTTTCTGCACGACGTGAAGATTTTGCGACAGTGGTCCGGGCTATCGGACATGACGCCGGACTATTCCCCGATCATGGGGAAGACGCCGATTGATGGCTTTTATATCGATGCGGGCTGGGGAACCTATGGGTTTAAGGCCACGCCGATTTGCGGGAAAACGATGGCCGAGACGATCGCCGAGGACCGGGATCACGAGTTGATTGGGGCATTCAATCTTTCAAGGTTCGAGAATTTTGACTTGGTAGGAGAAAAAGGTGCGGCTTCGGTGGGACATTAATTTTTTTTTGATTTCGAATTTTTGATTTTTAATGGGTACGGAAAATGAAGTTACTTCGATGTCCGATAAATGGTGAGCGGCCTTTGCAGGAGTTTACCTATGGGGGTGAAGTCAGGGAGATGCCGGATCCGAAGTCGGCTTCCGATGCGGAATGGGCCGACTATGTCTACAACCGGGCCAGCGAACCCGGCATCCGGATCGAGTGGTGGTATCACAATGCCAGCGGGTATTGGTTCCTGGCGGAGCGGGATATTGTACGCGACACTGTCATTCGGACATTTGAGTTTGAGGGATCTGCAATTCCAAATCAAAAATCGCCCAATGCGTGAAAGACTTCCAGCGCCCTACGGCACCGCGATCAGCCGAGCTACCACGATCTCGTTTCGCTTCGAAGGGCGATCGTGCCGGGGATTTGAGGGGGACACGATTTCCGCGGCTCTCTGGGCGAACGGGTACCGTATCCTCGGCCGCAGCTTCAAGTATCACCGCCCGCGCGCATTCTGGGGTCTCGACGGTATCGACAGCAATGTCATGGTGGAATCGGAGAACCGCACTAACATTCGCGGCCATTCAACTCTCATTGAGGAAGGCATGAACATTCGCGCCGTCAACACGATGGGCGGTGTGCGCTTCGACCTGCTGGGCGTTCTCGACAAAATGTCCGCGTTTACACCGGTCGGCTTTTATTACAAGGCGTTTCACTCGAAGCGCCTGTTTCCAATGTATGAACGTAGAATCCGAGCATTGGCCGGACTTGGCTCCGTGAACACCGCCAAGGGCGCCGGACCTCCGACCCCGAAAGATTATGCCTATTGCGATGTCCTGGTAGTCGGTAGCGGACCTTCCGGACTCGCCGCGGCACTTTCCGCGGCCAGCGCGGGTGCACAGGTAATTCTGGTCGAGCGCAACGCCCAGGCCGGGGGAACACTTACCTGGCAACTCGGTCGCAATACTCCGCTCTACGACTTGCACGCCCGGGTCGAATCCTCGAACCGCATCGACGTGCGCACCGGAACCGTGGCTGCCGGCTGCTACGCGGACCACTGGTTCGCGCTCGTCGACGGGACAAAAATGACCAAGTGCCGCGCGAAAGCTGTCGTCTTCGCCACCGGCGCCCTCGAGCAGCCCGCCGTTTTCCGAAACAACGATCTACCGGGCATCATGATGGGCGGTGCGGCGCAATGCCTGATGCATCACTATGCGGTCAAACCCTGCAAGCAGGCGGTGGTCCTGACTGCGAATGCCGACGGATACCGCGTCGCTCGCGAGCTATCGGAGGCCGGCGTGATCATCCAGGCCATCGCGGACCTTCGACCGGAGAACGAAATTGGCGTGGACGATCGTGAGGCCGTTCCCGCCGGGGTCGAACTGATTCCGGCCCATACCATTTTTTCGGCGGGCAAACGTTTCGGGAGACTTTCCAAAGTGTCCCTGTGCGGGACGCCGGGGCCCGGCGATGATTCCGCTTCCGCCGTACGGTCCATCCGCTGCGACGGTTTGATCATGAGCGTCGGCTGGCATCCCGACGACGGTATGCTGCGCCAGGCCGGCACAACCATGGCCTACGATGCCGGGCTGGGACAGTTCCTGCCCACCGCGATGCCCGATGGAGTTTTCGCGGCTGGTCGCGCTAATGGTGTATACGATTTTGAGGACCGCATGCGTGACGGCGAGGCGGCAGGGAGCGAAGCCGCCGCCTATCTCGGTCTCGAATCGGGCGGCGGAAAACCACGTCCTCCCCGCGAAACGACCCGGCGCTCCCACGAATATCCGGTCATCCCTCATCCCCGAGGAAAAGACTTTCTGGATCTCGACGAGGACGTCCAGGTAAAGGACATCAAGAACGCATTCCAGGAGGGATTCGACAATTCCGAACTCATGAAACGGTACAGCACCGTCGGAATGGGTCCCAGCCAGGGAAATCACGGAAATGTCCTCGCCCTGAAAATTCTCGCCCGTTTGCGCGGCGAGGATCTTCATGGAAAGCAAACCACAACGGCGCGGCCCTTTATCACCCCCTTGCCCATGGGTATCCTCGCCGGCCGCACTTTTACGCCGCGACGGCGCACCCTCATGCATTTCTGGCACCAGGAGCGGAATGCAAATTTCATGGTTTCCGGCGACTGGTTTCGCCCCGAATTCTATGCCGTGGAAGGCAAATCGCGTGAGGACTGCATTCGGGATGAAGCAATCAATGTTCGAAAGAATGTTGGGCTGATTGACCTTGGGACACTCGGCAAGATCGAAATCAGCGGCGCGGACGCCGTGGCATTCATCGAATCGTTGTATACCGGACTCTTTACCAAGCTCAAAGTGGGGATGTCGCGGTACGGGGTCGCGTGTGACGAAACCGGGGTGGTGATCGACGACGGCGTAGTGGCCCGGTTGGCGGAAAATCGATTTTACGTGAGTACGACTACATCCGGCTCCGATGCCGTCTACCGCGAAATGCAACGGTGGGCGATGATACGGGGTCTCGATGTGGTCCTCGTGAATGCGACATCGGCCTACGGCGCCATGAATCTCGCCGGCCCAAAATCGATGCAACTGCTTCAGCCGCTCACCGACATTGATCTCAGCCACGAGGCATTTCCCTACCTGGCAGTTCGGGAAGGCG
>Ga0310121_10006174_pt1 | contig 10108 bp, 8 predicted proteins | sample CB27_Tmax_986_MG_FD_203504 | JGI IMG/M metagenome (GOLD analysis project Ga0310121, IMG submission 203504) | Marine microbial communities from Western Arctic Ocean, Canada - CB27_Tmax_986 | ecosystem: Environmental > Aquatic > Marine > Oceanic | place: Canada: Western Arctic Ocean | collected... | reverse complement strand
TCATTTGGAATCCGGCCTGCTTACTACAGGCTTGACGGTGATGTTCGGCCGAGATTCCCGGCTTTGGAAGCGACGAAGACCAAATGCTCAGAGGATTTACAGGTCGACTGAAAAAATTGACCTCACGGGTCGACCGCCACTCGAAGACATCGTGATCCTTTGCCGACGCCACCAACAGGCAGACGGCCAGGGTGGCATAATCGGGGCTTTAACAGCCAGCGGTTTCAACAAATCTTTCGCGCACCTGCCGCGGCGTGGCCGTTCCGGTAACGCCAATTTGTTGGACGGTGACCGACGCCACCAGGTTGGCCAAGGCGGCCGCTTCGGCGCCGGTCGCGCCTCCTAAGAGTGAGAGAATCAGTCCGCTGGTCACGCTATCCCCCGCTCCGCAAATGTCGACGGGGCCATCCACTCGAAGTCCAGGCACGTGGATCGGCGACTGATCAGGAAACGTGACCAGGATCCCGTCGGTGCCCATCGTACAAAAGGTTGGCGAGCCCGTCTGGAGTGACATGGCGGTTGTCGCATCGACCACCTGTTGGTGATCGTGACTCTCGATACCCGCGACTGCCAGGAATTCGGAGAGATTACCCTTCAGGATACCACTATGAAAATGACCGATGTGGCTACGGCTGTCGACCAAGATCGGTTTTTCCGGGGCACTTTCGCTGAGCGCATGGAGCACGCGGCGGAGCTCCTCATTCACGACTCCCCAATTCGATTCGTCGATCTGGTCCAACACAACCAATCCATCAGCGGCAGCGAAGACGTCGCGCAGGTGCTGTTGGACAAGCTGCGACGCTCCGTCGTCCAACGGCTCACGCGAGCGAACATCCAATCGATTCAGTTCGCTCCACTGCTGGTTCGCATCGAGTTTCATCGGCTTGGTGTAGGTGGGAGTAACTCGCTTCGCTGATCGCACGATGCCCCGCGTGTCCGCTGGCAGTTTCTCCACTTCCCGCAGTAAGTCGTATCCGTGACCATCGTCACCAATCACGGTCACCGGGATCAACTGACCGACGCCCAACGCGGTCAGGTTGTTCATCACCGTACCCAGCGCTCCCGGGAAATTACGAACCGTCTGGATCTGATAGGCCTCCAGACCGGTCTCAACCGAGATTTCCTCGACACCTGGTTCGATCATGAGATAGCGATCGAGGAATAGATCACCGACCAAACCGATGGTCATTTTGGGGAAACTCTCCAGCAAAACGTCAAGGCGATCCTGGGGCAACATGACAATCGATGACCTGTGCGTTTCGATTTCTAATCCATTCCCAAAGTGGTCCACAAAGTGTCCAGACACCGGTAGTCGGCCACAATCAGATCGGCCCCGGCATCGATGAGTCTGTGACGTTTCCATTGGTCGATTCCGGCGCGCCCTTCTTCGTCACTGGCCACTCCTACTGCCACGCCACCCACCTTTTTGACTTCTTCGATCTCCACATAGCCATCACCGAACCCGAGTAGCTGTTCACTCGGCACACCCATTTCCTGAATCAGACGCTCGATAATCATGGCCTTGGAAAACTTCTTATAGTCGTCCAATGCGCCATAAATATGCTCGCCAAAATAGTCATTGAGCTGAAGCACGGCGACCTCGTCGAGAACGTATTTTTCATCCGTTCCGGATGCGAGATACATCGGGATCCCGGCATCCTCTAGCCGTTGGACCAGCTCATGGGAACCCGGAACCGTCATCTCATCGGGCGGCACGTGCCCGCTGCGACATGCCTCGACATTCTGACCAACCTGTTTCCACAGCCGATCTAGATATTCGTGTTTGTACTCCAGCGGGTCCAACGGCGTCGCCCCACGTTTTTCCACCTCTTCGGCCAACCGAATCATCTGATAGATGGTTTGCTTGCCAGTGAGTCGCGTCACGAACTCCTTGACCAACCCATGGAGATCGGCCTGGCTCTCGCCGCTTGCCGTGTCAGTCAACACCTCCACCATTTGCGGTATCATGACGTTCTGCCAATTGCGCCGTAGCAATGAAAGCGTCCCGTCGAAATCGAACAGAGCGGCCGCATAGGGTCGCGGGTGAAAGTCAGAGGCAATGATCTCCACACCATCGTTTGCAAGACTCATCATACGGAAGATTGACCTTTTCCAAGAGCGGCAAAGTGTCCAGTCTAGACGACGCACCGGCGAGTCAGCAACACAGTAACGGGGCCTCTCATGATTGCTCCCGCGATCATCGCTGAATCGAGCACTTTCCTTGTTGAATTGCGACGTCCCCTCTATTGACGATTGAACAGCGCTTTGCGCAATTCCTCTTCAAACGAATCGCTGGCATCCACCGCGGCGTCGAAGTCGTTCTTTCCCAACACGTACACGACCAATTCCTCGGCGGCGATCACTGTCGCGTTTCGCGGATCGCCGGTAATGAGCGCGGCTTCGCCGAAAAAGTCACCTTCTCGTAGGGTGGCGACTTTCTCGACCTTACCGGAGTCATCGGCAACGGTCACGTCCACGCTTCCCTGTCGAATCAAGAAAAAACGGTCTCCCTGGTCCCCCTGACGGATGATCGTCTGGCCGGATGGGTATTCTTCCCGGAACATCTGGTCCGCCACCTGAGTCAATGACTGCGGCGTGAGATCCTTGAATACTTCACTCTTGGTGAGGAACTCGCAAATGACGGCGGATTCATGGACCGATACGTCCGAGCGAATGCGTCCGTCCACCATACTGACGATCCGGTCGGCCACATCCAGAATACGGTTGTCATGGGTGACCATAATGATCGCGCACCCATCGTCACGTGCCATCTCCTGGAACATCGTGACCACTTCGCGGCCGGACTCCTCGTCCAGGGCGGCCGTCGGTTCGTCCGCCAGAATGATGTTCGGGCGGTGCGAGAGGCCGCGAGCCACGGCGACGCGTTGCTTCTGCCCACCAGAGAGGTTGCCGGGTTTGTAGTGAATTCGTTCCCCCAATCCCAGTCGCGTCAATAGTTCTTTGATCCGATCGTCACATTCGCGATGACTTTGGTTGAATAGTTCCAACGCCATCTTCACGTTTTGGTAGGCCGTCAGCGATTCGAATAGATTGTGAGCCTGGAAGATAAAGCCTAGCTTCTTCCGCAGTGCGACGAGCTCACGATTCGTAGCTCCATTTAGCTCTTGGCCCACGACACGAAGACTGCCTTCCTGCACGGACCGCAAAGTCCCGATTAAGGTCAACAGGGTCGTCTTACCGGACCCGGACGGTCCGGTCATGATCACAATCTCACCTGGATGAACGAGCAGATAGTTATCAAATAGGACCTGCTTACGGCCATCACCGTCTCCATAAAAGTGTTGCACCTGTTGAACGCTTACGAGTGGTTCGGACCTAGGGTCTTTTTCGATACTTATCACGTGTGGAACCTCGTCAGAACAGATCAGCTGGGTCAGCGGAGACGATTTTGCGAATGGCCAAGCATCCCGACACAACGCACATTAGCGCGGTCAAACCAAACACGGTCAAAACGCGTTCGGCGGAGAAACGCAGTAACAAACCAGTTTGCGCCGCGAGGAAGGCGTAAGTTGCAAAGCTGGCTAAAACCCCCGGAATAAATCCTAGCACCGAGAGATAGAGGGACTCTTTCAGGACCAATCCCAGGAAATATGAGTCGGCATACCCCATCGCCTTGAGCGTGGCGAATTCAGGGAGATGGTCGGTCACATCCGTAAAAATGATCTGATAGCAAATCACAATACCGACAATAAATCCCATCACGGTCCCGACCACGAACACAAAGGCGACGGGAGTGTTCCGCAGCCAAAACATTCTTTCCTTGGCCATGAACTCGGCCTTGGTAAATACATCGACATCGTTGAATTTCTGTAAGGCCTTTGCGAGTTGTTGTTTGGCGTCTTTCACATTTGCGCCTTCCTTCAGCTGCACAAGACCCAGGTCAATGCGGCTCATGGGGTCATCCATCCCGGCTGCGTACGGAAAGTACTGAGCGTAGTTCTGGTCACTCATGATCAGGCTTCCGTCGGTGGAAAAATCGGTCCCCAGTGAAAACGTATCCATGAGATGGACACGGCGGTTTTCCAATTCCGCATGGCTTTTGCGCAGTTGCCCGATATCATCAGTCGGAAGCTGGTATTTCCTCTTGGTCTTGGCGTCGACCAACGCTGAATTGGGCCGGTTGATTAGATGGCTGTTCTCGCCAACATCCGTGCCGTCGAATACGGGGCTGGACAGGTCATAGGCGACCACGCGAATGGGGTATCCGACTTTGTGGTCGACATTCTTCAGCATGCCCATCTGGGTTTCCACAAAGAGCGGATACGCCCCGGCGATTTCCGGCAGTGAACGGGCCTGATCCAGTCGCCGTCGATCAAAGCGCTCGATAGAGACCAATGCAAAACGGGACTTGCTGGCCAAGACCAGGTCGGTATTCAACACCTTGACCAACTCAGCCGTGCTGTCCAGCAGCGCATGGAGAAACCCCGTTTCGATGAAGATCAAGAAAACCGCGAAGCCGACGCCACCAGCGGCCGTCGCCAGCCGTCGCCAATCGTGCGTCAAATTCTTCCATGCCAACGGTATTTTTTTTCGAAATAGCATGGAAACCTCAGAACAAATCCGCGGGGTCGGCCTGGTAGGCTTTCCGCAGGGCAAGTACGGCTGAGCCGACGCACATCCCGAAAGTGGCAATGAGCACGAATATGGAGATATACCAAGACAACTTCACGGGGATATTCGCACCCCATTCGGCCACCCGGTAAACACCCAGTGCGACGGCCATGCCGAGCAGATAGCCCGTCGCGGCGAGGAATGTGGCTTGTCTCATCACCACCGACGATATGTAACGATTGTCATAGCCCATAGCTTTGAGAGTCGCATACTCGCCCAAGTTGCGCGCGATGTCCAATGACAGGACCTGGTAAACGATGGCAAAGCCGACGACGACGGCGACGGCCACTCCCAGCTGAAACATGATCCCGATCGACTTGTCAATCAGGTAGAATCTATATTCAAAATCGCAAGCCTCTTCGCGTGTCTTGGCAACGACATCTCCCGTTTGGCCTGCCAGTCTCGCGATCGACCGTCTAGTTTCCGCGATTTGCTCCTCGGAAAGCCCCGGCTCGAAGCGGATCAACCCCAAGCTGACGCGGTCCTCACCCGCGCCTGGAGTCACGCGTTGAAAACCACGGTCGGTCATCATGACTCCAGCGTTGGCGGCGAATCCGGTTCCCAGATTAAAGCAACCGCGAATGCAGACTTCTCGGCGATTCAGCTCCACACAGACACCCACGTCCCGAGGGCCGAAACGTTGCTCTTTTTGTCCAAAGCCTGCTTTACATTGTTGGTCGACGAGCACGTCCCGGTCCGTGACCAGTTTGTCGAGCTCCCCTGAGAAATGGCTGGGATGGAAGACGTGAGATCCCGGGCGGATTCCCCACAAAAGTACGCCTTGAAATCTCCTCTGCGACACGCTTTCGCGCGGGTGGCACCAGCTGCCCAATATCACGTGAACGGGTGTCACGCTGGCAATTCCCGGGATCGAAGAGAATTGCTGAATTCGACGCGACGAAAATGTCTTGGGATCTCCTAATTGGAGGTACATCGGTGAGTGTAGTATGACATCGAAGTCCATTGCTTCGTGAACCATTGCGGATGTCAGCCTCACGGTCCCCAAGAAGCCCAGCTGCATGAACATGAGGACGACGGCGAAGGTGATTCCCAGAACTCCGACGGCGGTCCTCACCTTGCTGTGAACCAGGTTTCTCCATGCCAACGGTATCTTCATCAGGACAATCCGTCGTGGAATGGCTACGAGTCGTCGGAACCCAGAACAATTCGCACATTGACCTGGAGGTTGATGAGCTCGGTCATCCGTGTGGGGCGAGGTTCATCGGGCGGCGTCTCTCTGGTCTTGCAGCACGGTGACTTAAGCTGGATTTCAACCTGCACGATTCGGCCATCGACTCGAGCCAATGGGTTGAGTTTCTTGAGCTCGGGAGCGGTGATGATTCGGCCGATCGAAGTCACTGACCCCTTAAGCGTCGCCTCAAACGCGGAACTGGTCACCGTGACCTTATCTCCTTTCCTAATTTTAGCGACGTCGGATTCGTAGACTTCAGCGATGCATGTCATGTCATTTAGATTGGCAACCTGAATGATCGGTCGGTTTCCCACCACCTCACCTTTTTTGGCGTAAACTTTGACGACATGTCCTTCAATCGGGCTCCTCAGCTCACTTCGTTCAAGCTGCGCGTCGACCAACCTAAGCTGTGCATCTCGCTGCCGCCGCAGAGAATCGTACTGGATGCGGGCCGCCTGCCATTCTGCTCGCGCTTGGTATTGTCGCAATTTGCTCGTCTCGAACTGCTGGTCGGAAACGACGTCGGATTCACGCCATAGGTCTTCCACGCGTCGGTGTTGCTCCATGGCCGTTTCGTGGAGCTTCTCCAACAAATCCAACTGGCTCTTCTTTGCGTCCAGCTCCGAAGCCGATTGGCTCTCGGGATAATCGGCTTCCGCCTCATCGTCTGTCCGCACCTGGGAACTGGGCGCTGGTGTCACTCCCGATTCACCGAGTCTCGCCGTGAGTACATTTCGTTCATGCATTCTCAAGCTATGGCTAGAGAGTTTGCCCAGAAAATCGTCGGGAGTCACCCAGTAGCCCTCTTGGGCGGATATGGTGTCGATGCGGTCGGACGGCAGCCCAACAATGCTGGCGAGACCTTGGGTGGGTAGCAGTCGCCCCTGGGCGTTGACCACCTTTCGCCCGTTTTCGTCGACTTCTCCAATTTCATCGCTCCCTGTTTCCGTCGATACATCGGTCGGTAGCGGAGTGGATCTTTCACAACCAATGTTCGTCAGGGCCAAAAAAGATATCGTCAACAGCGCTGCCGCCGCCGTGGGTCGACGCCCGGTGAAAACGCCTTTTATGATTCGATCAAAACGTCTCATCTATTCATTCCGCTTGAGACAAGGAAACACATCGCTACCCCCTACCTATGGTTCGGCCTCTCGATGCTGTCAAACTAATTGCAACCGTCCGCCCGCGCCCGGGTAGACCAATCCAAATTATCGACAGAAACGTTACGATAGACGGCCCATGAAAAAACATGCTACCAAACTCGATTGTCCTGAGCGGCTCGATTCGTCGATAAACGTCGCCGCGGGCACGATCGTGACCGCAGCTCCCGTGACTGCAACCCCTACCCGGAGGGGCTGGTTTCCAGTGTGTGTGGGGCCGCGGCGACCAGCGGTATGGTATTCCTGCTTTCGTCGGTTCGGGCCCTTTTCGGATAGGATCCGCGGCAGCCGCGCCCTCGATGCGGAACACCGGAAACTAACGTCGCTATTAGAGGCGATCGGTGTGGGGATCGAAGCCGTCGCCGAGACGATCCGCCAAGTCAGTTCGCGACGATTGGGTCTTTTGTGAGAAATGCGCGCCCAGCTCGAGCGGGCCGAAAAAAAAGACGAAGCGTTGTCGTATTGTGAAAGCTGTACGGATCACTCCAGTACGAGCCACATCCTAAGATCACCCGTGCCAAGGCCGACGTAGCCAATATGCCCGCTGTCGCCACTCATCTTTACCATGCCGATCGACACTGGCCGGAATTCTCGGCGGCACGCCCAGCTCGAGCGGGTAACGGTGCCGCGTGCTACAACTCATTTCTATGTGGAGCGTTGGCACCCGACATGGGATACCTAGCCGGTCAACCTTGGATATCCGACATGGCTCATTATGTCACCACGGGTGACTTGGCCAGAGCATTGGTCCGCGAATCGACCGGCGGCATTGAAGCCGCCTTTGCTTGGGGATGGATCACCCATCTCTTGGCGGATGTGATTTACCATCCACGGATCAACCAGGCCGTCGCACGCCGTGGTTCTCACGCATCGGACTCGCATGTCACATCGCTTTCTTATGCGGATGATTCCGTCGGTCATATGCGGGTGGAAATGGGGTTGGACGGTTTCTACAGCCAAAAACAGCCCCTGGAAGTCCGCTCGATTCGTTTACGACCGCCGTTTGCCCATGTTGACAATAGCTTGTCACGCGCATGCCAGGCCGCGTACGGGCAGTTGGTGGCGCCTGGAGCATTGCTGCGTTGCCATCAGACGTCGCTGAGATTGAGCCGTTGGGTCCAGGATGTGTCGTCGATCATTGGTAGCGAGATGGGTCCGGATAAGATCTTATTGGCGCGACCGATTCGCAGCCAGCTTCTCTATCGGTGCGTTCAGCTCCTAACCTGGTTCGCTCCTGGTTCGCTACTATTCGCCGTCACCCATGCACGAGTGCCCGATGATGCATTGGTTGCCGCGGCGGAGGTCGCGGAAAAGGAGCTGCGACTTAAATTTCAACAATGCATCGAAAACGACGCGTGTTCGCTGGACAACTTTAATTTGGATTTAGGCATCGTCGAAACGTCACCGGGCAGCTACCCACTGACTCAGCGAGCGTTGGTGGAATACGGCCGCCGGATGGAGACAAAACGTGGGGGAAACGCGTGATCCGGGCTAGGAAGTTGCGGTCGCCATTGTACCGCTTCGGGAACGGCGTCGGCAGCGGATTTCGCGTCGCGAAACGTGCAATTCTCGGCTGAGCTGGTACAATCGAAGATAGCGTGGTGAAGCCATGAAAGCGTCAGCGAACGGAGAACCACGATGATCTATCGACCAACTGTTCTTGTCGCTTTCGCGTGGATTATGGTCGCCCCGTTTTCGCACGCCGTCGCGCAGGTTTCCACCGAGTTCATTGCCGATGTGGAATCGGCTGTTTTTGCGACATCGCCGCCGGGTGATCTCGCGAATCTCTTTGTCATCGACCAAGGCTCCAGTGGCACGGCTAACATCCACGTCATTGACAAGAACACCAAGACACTCGATCCGAACCCGTTTCTTACGATCGGTGGCCTGCGCACCGGTGGCGAACAAGGCCTGTTGGGATTGGCGTTCCACCCGGACTACGTCAACAACGGATTCTTCTATGCCTACCTATCGGTGCCTGGTGGATCGAATCACCAATCCGAGATTCGTCGGTACCACGGTTCGGACCCGGAACTGACGCAAACGGTGCTAAGGTTCAACCAACCGTTCAGCAACCACAATGGTGGTTGGATCGGATTCAATCCAAAGATCTCTCCCGACGATCCGCAGTATCTCTACATCGCCACGGGGGATGGAGGAAGCGGTGGCGACCCGTTTAACAATTCCCAGGATACGACCAACAACCTGCTTGGAAAAATGCTTAGAGTGGATGTCGACGCGGACGATTTCCCGAACGACGCGAACCGCAATTACGCGATCCCAGCGGACAATCCGTTTACCGCGCCCATTGACAATCGCGACGACGAGATTTGGTCCTACGGATTGCGCAACCCGTACCGAAATAGTTTCGATCGCCAGTCGGGCGATTTGTGGATCGGCGATGTGGGCCAGATGATCCGAGAAGAAATCGACGTTCAACCAGCCGATAGCCCTGGCGGAGAGAATTGGGGCTGGCGCGTCAAGGAAGGGAATGGCTGTTTCGACAATTCACGGACAGATGGAAATCCGCCTTGCAATCACCCGGATCTGCTGCCGCCTATTTACGACTACACTCATGGCGGCGGAACGACTCAAGGGTTCGCGGTGATCGGCGGCTACGTCTATCGTGGTTCGGTAGCCCAATTTGAAGGGATGTATTTCTTCGCCGATCATGTCACGCATCATATTTGGACCCTTGACCCGCATGCCGTGAACGTCGGGGCTTCGGTTATACGTCGCAACAGCCAACTCGGGACGACGCTCACCTCACCTTCCTCGTTCGGGGAAGATGCTGACGGAGAGCTGTACGTTGTCAGCCTGTCAGGTCCCATCGAGCGGATCAGGACGTCCGCCAGACAAGCTGTCTGGGACGGCAACGCTGACGTCGGCACCCCGGGCGACGGGTCGACATGGGGTAGCGCCGAGAACTGGACCCGGGATAACGTGGCGGACACCGAGTTTCTCTCCAGCGATGAGGTGGTCTTTGGCAGTAGCTCGACGCAATCGTCAATTGACCTGGGGACCGATCGCGTGGTGTCGAGCGTCCGCTTCGACGATGACTACAGGCTCCAATCGAGCCGCCTGACAGTTCTTTCGGGCAACGTGACCGTCAGTGACGGAGTGG
>Ga0310121_10006173_pt1 | contig 10110 bp, 6 predicted proteins | sample CB27_Tmax_986_MG_FD_203504 | JGI IMG/M metagenome (GOLD analysis project Ga0310121, IMG submission 203504) | Marine microbial communities from Western Arctic Ocean, Canada - CB27_Tmax_986 | ecosystem: Environmental > Aquatic > Marine > Oceanic | place: Canada: Western Arctic Ocean | collected... | reverse complement strand
CAGGTAGAACACGCGGGGGAACCCGGTGCCAGTGAACCACGTCTCGTCCCAGGTGCCGCTGTCAAGTTGTGTCCGGCAGAGCCATCGGACGGCTCGGCGCACGGCCGGGTCGTGCGGGCCGTAGACCGCCATCAGGCCCATCGCGCCCCACGCCGTCTGGCTCGCAGTCGACGGGCCCTGGCCCTTGAGCGCCGGGTTCTCGTAGGTGTCGGCCGACTCGCCGAAGCTGCCATCGGCCTGCTGGACACCCTTGAGCCATTGGCCGGCCTGGTCGATCCACCACTCGGACATTTTCGCACCCACGTTGTGCAGCCCGCACAGCACCTGCCACGTCCCGTAAACGTAATTGACGCCCCAACGCCCAAACCAGCATCCCTCCGGCTCCTGCTCGAACTTGAGAAACTCGATCGCCTTCTTGATCGCACGGTGGCGGACGTTGTAATCGAGGTAGCCCAGGCACTCAAGCGTTCTTCCGGTGATGTCCGGGCAGGACGGATCCTGCATGGCGTTGTGGTCTGCGAACGGCACAAACTCGAGGATCGGCCGACTGATCGTGCGATCGAACGCGGCCCAGCCGCCGTCCTCGTTCTGCATCGCCAACATCCATGCCGCGCCGCGTTGCACGGCTTGGCGCGACTCGGCGCTGCCGGCGCGGTGCAATGCCGTTACCACCATGGCCGTGTCGTCCACGTCCGGGTAGTAGGCGTTGTTGAACTCGAAGTGCCAACCACTGGCCCTGACGTCACCGCGCACGTTATTCTTCCAGTCGCCGGCCTGGCGACATTCCTTGGACACCAGCCACCGGCTCGCACGCGCCACCGCCGGGTGGCTCGCGGTCACCCCGGTCTCGGAAAGCGCGTAGGCCGCGATGCCCGTGTCCCAGATCGCGCTGAAGCATGGCTGAAACCGGATCGACTGGTCATCCTCGATCATCAGCCGTTCAAGTTGATGTTCGGCCTCGGCGACGTGCTTGCTGGAACGGTCGTAACCCAGGCAGCGCAGCGCAATGATGATGTACACCATGGGCGGGTAGATGGCGCCCAACCCGTCGGAATGACGCGTATGATTGAGAATCCAAAGTTCGATCCGCCGCAAGGCGTTCTTGCGCAGCAGCCCAATACGCAGGCGCTCGTAAACCTTCAGCAGTTTGTCGGCCCCGAGAAACAGGTTGCGCCAACTGATCATCTTCTTGTCGAACTCAACGATCGGCCGGTGCAGATAGTCGTGGTCCTTGTACAGTTCCATGATGCCCATCGGCTCGGGCAACTGCCGAATCGGACGGTAGTGCGAGATGATCGACAGCGGCATGATCATCGTGCGCGACCAGGCGCTGACCTTGTCGAGGTGGAAGTAGAACCACCGGGGCAGCAGCACCATCTCCGGCGGGACGGCCGGCACGTTGTCATAGTGCATCTGCCCCAGCGCCGCTAGGTAGAACCGTGAGTACGTGTTGCACTTCTCCGCTCCACCGAGCGAAATGATGAGGTTGCGCGCCTTTTGCATGTGCGGTGCGTCGATCTCATCGCCGATCAACTTGAGCGCGAAGTAGGCCTTGACAGTGGCGCTGAGGTCCGCCTTGGCGCCGGGATACTGAACCCAAGCGCCGTCTTCGGCGCGCTGTTGACGGCGCAAATAATTGGCCACCCTCGGCAACCGCGGATCGTCTTCCTGCTCGATGATCCATTTGAGCAGGATGTACTCGCTCTGGAGGATCGAGTCACCCTCCAACTCGGCACACCAGTGGCCATCGGGTTGCTGCTGAATCAGCAGGTTCGCCGCGGCCCGTTCACAGGCGGCCTCGGCGTCGTCCAGCAGGTCCGCGCCAACGGTGCGCGGCGCATCAGGCGGCCCCGATGCGGTCGCCGACGACTGGCCTAGCGGAAACGTCCCGGTGCTCATGGAAAGACTTGGCGGTATCACCGCCGCCCCAATCTCCAGCCGGGTCGCCGCCGCCAAAAGGACGTAACACGACCGGCTTACATAAACATACGCTGTGAAGCGATGATGAACAAATGATAAAGGTCCAACGAGCTATTTACGATACCGTGACGCCGCTTTCCCGGGCCGGGCCAATGCCCTACGATGCCCTGATCCACACAAGGTTTACGCCATGTTCGGAAGTCTGACAGACAAGTTCAACGATGTATTTCGTACGCTCTCGGGCCGCGGTCGGATCAGCGAATCCAACGTCAGCGAGGCGATGGACGAGGTGCGCACTGCTCTGCTTGAGGCGGACGTACACCACGAAGTCGCCGAACAGTTCGTCGAGGCCGCGACGGAAAAAGCCATGGGCACCGAGGTGCTCGAAAGCCTCAAGCCCGGCCAACAGATGATCAAGATCGTCCACGACGAGTTGATCGCGTTGATGGGCGGTGACGAAGACATGCCCGGCGTCATGGAAGTCACCCCGGGACCGACGGTCATCATGATGTGCGGGTTGCAGGGTTCGGGCAAAACCACGACATGCGGTAAGCTGGCGGCTTATCTCAAGCAGCGTGATCGCAGCGTGATGCTGTGCGCCGCTGACCTTCAACGCCCGGCCGCGGTTCATCAACTCGAGGTGCTCACCAAACAGGTTGAAACCGAATCGTCCGGCGGCGGCACCGTCCACTTCTACAGCGAGCCCGACAAGGTCGCCGAGTACGGCAAGGCGGTGGGCGTGGCTGTCAAAGTCGCCGCCAACTCGCTGCGGGCCGCACGGAAAGCGGGCTGCGAGGTACTCATCCTCGACACCGCCGGCCGGCTGCACATCAATGACGACCTGATGGGCGAACTGCGCAAGATCAACCAGGCGGTCCAGCCACATCAGATCTATCTCGTCATCGACGCGATGACCGGTCAGGACGCGGTCAACAGCGCCAAGACGTTCAACGAGCAACTCGAACTCGACGGCATAATTATTACCAAGTTCGATTCCGACACGCGCGGCGGCGCGGCGCTGACCGTAAAACGCGTCACCGGCAAGCCGATCAAGTTTATCGGCACCGGCGAAAATCTCGAAGCCCTCGAGGAGTTTCACCCCGATCGCATCGCGTCGCGAATCCTCGGCATGGGCGACGTGGTCAGCCTCGTCGAAAAGGCGCAGCAGCAGGTGTCGGAAGAAGAGGCGCTTGCGCTGCAGGAAAAGATGTCGGCCGGCAAGATGACCATGGACGACTTTCTCAAGCAGCTCAAATCCATGCGCAAGATGGGATCGCTGAAAAGCCTGCTCGGCATGATGCCGGGTATCGGTCAGCAGGTGAAGGACATGGACATCGACGACTCGCAGATCAATCAGACCGAGGCGATCATCCACTCGATGACCGCCGCCGAGCGCAAGGATGTGGACATCCTCGACACCGCCCGCCGACGGCGCATCGCGAGCGGGTCGGGCACATCCAACAGCGACGTCAGCCAGCTGGTCAAGGGCTTCGGCATGGTCCAGCAGATGGGCAAGCAGATGTCGTCGATGGGCATGATGCAGCGTATGAAGACCATGTCCGGTTTGGGCCAGATGGACCTGGCCGCACTCGGTGGCGGCAAGGGCGCACCGAAACTAACCGGCGTCCCCAAGAGGCCACGCTCACGATTCAAGCAGCGAAAACGACGAAGCAGATGACGGCGATTTTGATTGTTAATTTGCTCGCTATCGCACAAAATCGGTATACTAACGGCCATCTTTGCCTCGCGATCCATTCTGAGCGTCGCTGTTAGCTGAGGGGACGACCCCCGTATGACCCCGGCGATTCCTGCGACGCATGTTCTTTATGATCGGAATATGACCCTCCACCGCCCCGCGTGGGTGTGGGCAACCTCGCGTTGAAGATCAGTTCGCAACCGCTTGATTACACTGGTGCCGCCATGACCACGACATCTCAACTGGCCAAGATGTACACGCCCGCCGACGTCGAGCCGGAGATCGCCCGGCGCTGGGACGACGCCGGTGCGTTTCACTCCGAACCCGATGATCCGGGCGAACCGTATTGCATCGTTATCCCGCCACCCAACGTCACCGCCGCCCTGCACATGGGCCACGCGCTCAATAACACGTTGCAGGATGTGCTGATTCGCTGGCGACGCATGTGCGGCGACAACACGTTGTGGATCCCGGGTACGGATCACGCCGGCATCGCCACGCAGACCGTCGTCGAGAAGCGCGTCCTCGCCGAACAGGGCAAACGCCGCACGGATTTCACTCGCGATGAGTTCGTCGCCAAGATCCAGGCGTGGAAGGACGAATACGAGTCACAGATCACCGCGCAGCTCAAGGCGATGGGTTGCTCGTGCGACTGGGACCGCCAGCGGTTCACCATGGACGACGTGTGCGCCCGCGCCGTGCGCGAGGCGTTCTTTCGCCTGTTCCAGGACAGGCTGATCTATCGCGGCAAACGACTAGTCAACTGGGATCCCGCGACGCAGACCGCCCTGGCTGACGACGAAGTCGAGATGCGCGACATCGACGGGCACTTCTATTACCTGCGTTACCCATTGGCCGAGCCCGCTTCAGGGTGCGTCGAATACGTGACCGTCGCCACCACACGCCCCGAAACCATGCTGGGTGACACCGCCGTGGCCGTGAACCCCAAAGACCCGCGCGCCGCCGCCTTGCGCGGCAAAATGGTGCGCCTGCCCATCGTCAACCGTGTTGTTCCCATCATCGAAGACGATTACGTCGTCTTGCCTGATGCAGACAGCAGCGACGAAAAAGCTCGCTACTCGTCGGGATTTCTAAAGGTAACGCCCGCGCACGATCCCAACGACTACGAAATCGGCCAGCGGTTTGACCTGGCCATGATCAACGTCATGGCACCCGACGGCACGATCAGCGATCAGCACGGCTGGCCTGCGGAAGATTTCGTGCAGGGCGACGCCGGGTTCCTGCTCGGCATGGACCGCTACGAGGCCCGCAAGGCCGTGGTCGACTGGCTCGGCCAAAACAATCTGCTTGAAGGCGTCAAGCCATACCGACACGCCGTGGGGCACAGTTATCGCAGCCACGTGGCCATCGAACCGTACCTGAGCGATCAGTGGTACGTAAAGGTGACCGACCCCCGCCTGTCGGGGGCCGCCCTGCAGGCGATGTCACTCGATCAACGCGGCGCGGACCATAACACCGCGACCGGCGGTCGCGGTCAACCGCAGCCACCGGCCACGGCTTCATGGCAGGGCAATCTCCAATTCGCACCTGCGCGCTACGCCAACACCTTCCGGGCGTGGCATGAAAACATCCGCGACTGGTGCATCAGCCGCCAACTCTGGTGGGGCCACCGCATCCCGGTGTGGCATCTTTCCGGTGATATCTCCGGTAAATCAAAACAAGAACATGAAACGTTCGGGGAGTCGCTTATCAAGCTAAGGAAGGAAAATCGTGTTGAGGTATATAACCGGTCTATTGAAGATGGGACAATTGACCAAATTGAGACCGGGGATATGGAGGATGTTGCGAGCATATTGCGAGGTGCAAGTGCATATGTTTGTATTCGTGATCCCAACGATCCGGAAGCCGTTGACCTGATCGAAGACTGGGGAGGCGTTCAAGACCCCGACGTGCTCGACACCTGGTTCAGTTCCGGCCTGTGGCCGATCTCGACATTGGGTTGGCCTGATGAGGACGGCAACAACGCCCTGCACACGTGGAACCCGTCAAACGTGTTGTGTACCGCACGCGAGATCATCACGCTGTGGGTCAGCCGCATGACCATGCTCAACATCTACTTCCGGGGGTGCCTGCCGTTCACTGACGTGTTTATTCACGCGATGATCCAGGACGGAGAGGGTCGCAAGATGTCCAAGAGCCTGGGCAACGGCGTCAATCCGCTGGACATCATCCATTCGCACGGGACCGACGCGATGCGGTTCACCCTCGTGTCCATGACGACCAACACGCAGGATGTGCGCATGCCGGTGACGCGGGATCCGGACACCGGGCGCAACACGAGCGATAAGTTCGATCTTGGCCGCAACTTCGCCAACAAGTTGTGGAACGCCACGAGGTTTGCGTTATCCCATTTAGCCCCCGATGAATCGCCGGGGGCCGCCCCGGGCGGATCGGCCGGGGCTAAATACCCGCTCGCCGACCGCTGGATCCTCTCACGTCTCGCCCACGCCGTGCGCGCAGCGAACGAGGCGCTTGGCAACTTCGAGTTCAGCCAGTACGCGCAGGATCTGTACGACTTCTTCTGGCGTGACTTCTGCGACTGGTACATCGAAACCGTCAAACCCACCGTCGCGAACGACCCCGACCAGCGGCGCGTGCTGGCAACCTGCCTCGACGTCGTGCTCCGCCTGCTGCACCCCGTGATGCCATTTGTCACCGAGAAACTGTGGGAGCACCTGAACGCAACCGTGCCCGATCGCGGCGTCGAAGCTGTGACCATCTTGCCGCACGAACTACTCGTGCGCGCGCCGTGGCCGAAGGTCGATGATTCACTGATCGATGAAGATGCCGAGCGCGCGTTTGCGTCGCTGCAGGCACACACCGCCGCGATCCGCGAGATCCGCACCAGCCACCAGATTCCGCCACGGGAAACAGTGACGTACGCCGTCGAGACCGGCGATGACGAGTTGACCGCGTTGCTCGCCCCGTACATCAAAACGCTGGCCAATGCCGAGACTGGACCTGCGCCGGCGAAACTGCCGGCAGAACTTGCTGGCTTGACACTGGTGGGCACCGCGCAGGTAGCACAGCGCACGCTAGGTGTCTACCGCGCATCCGGCGGCGCCGACGCCGACGCTGAAGAAAACCGGATGACCAAGCGACTTGAAGAGGTGCAAAGAAGCGTCAAGACCCTCGAAGGCCGACTCAACAACAAGGGTTACACTGAAAAAGCCCCTCCGCACCTCGTGCAGCAGACACGTGACGACCTCGACGAAAAAAAATGCGAGGAGTCCACACTAAAAGAGCAATTGGCGGCACTGTAAGGGGGATGACGCATTACGAATCAGATTCCAGATGTCAACGTTCAATAACGAAACGATGAATATCAACCACTGATGCAGAATCAGGACAAGTCGTTTATGAAAACCACACCCACGCCATTGACCTGTCCAGCGCTGACGACCGCTTGCGACACGGCGTCGTGTGTAGAAGTACTGGGCGTGGGGTTCGCCTGCATTTATTTTATCGAGTGGCTGCCCGAGTCCGTGCCGGGCGTCCTCAACCGCATGGCCCTTGCCTTGCGCGATGCAGTATCCCACCTGCTCCCCGGGCTGATTGTTCGCAAGTGGCAAGTGTTGATCGCATGCCTTGGCTTTAGGTCTGGCCAAGGATGCAATATCCGACGCGTAAGTTAGAAGAACGCTGCAACTCGCTGTCTCCCTCGCTTACTCGTCGGGTTATGGTGTACTGAGGGGGGGAGCGATCAGATCGAATCGGTAGTCCGGGGTTTCCTCGGCCATGCCCGACGATTTCCATGGCTCAACGTGCCGCAGATTTTCCGCACCATAGGTGGCCGCATAGGCGCGGCGGTTGCGATCACTCTGATTGGGATAGCTTCGGTGCAACAGCCCGCTGTTAAAGAAGATGGCGTCGCCGGGCTCAAGCTCGATGGGGATCTGTTTGGAGATGTTCACATCGTGGTCATGGATAATATGTCCCTGGATCGGATGATCGTGGTGCGGCAGGTCGACCGTGTGGGTTGCAGGAATGACGTGGAGGCAGCCGTTCTCAACGGTCGCGGAATCGATGGCGAGCCAAAAGTTGATAGCGTTTGGTTCGAGCTTGGGCCAAAAGGACGTATCCTGGTGCAACGCGGCTTCGATTCCATGGTGGGCTGGCTTCATGAACACGGAATCGCTGAACATCTGGACTCCCGCCTGGTAAAGCGATGAAATCACATTGTAAATCGCCGGGTGGCCTCCAAAAGCCCTGAAATAGGGGTGGTGATGGTACATGTTCGACATCAGTCGAACACGATCGCGCCGCGGGAGTTCCTCGCGGTCTTGCATCTGCGGTTCCCAAAACGTGTAGAAGTGATCGGATAACCAGCCTTCGTACGCCGTCTCTGGTTTGAGTTCACCGTCGAGCAGACGATCGATCATCCGATCAAGTTCGAGCAGATCGCTTCCCGAAATCAGTCGCCGAACAATCAGATAACCTTCCTGTTCGAAATGTTTTCGTTGCTGTGAATCAATTGCCAAGGGCCAGGCCCCTCCATAGACAGTTTCTGCGTATTACTGGGAAACCACAGATTTGCGGTCTATCGCGCGCAGGATTTTATCGCAGGGTGGATTGTACCATCGGATTAGCGGTTTATCGATTATGGCTTGCACAGCATCCCGGGGCCAACTTGCCTGGAATGCGAATCGGAGATATTGATGATTGATCCGGGCAAACTGACGTAACCGTCGAGGTGCCAAGTGCCAGGCGCGCAGTTAGGATAGGCGGGCAGGATATTACTTTAGACTTCGGATTTCGCACCTAAACCCATGCCGCGATTCAAGGATCAGGCGATCTGTATTCGTCACATTGACTGGTCGGAGACCAGCCAGGTGGTGGCCCTTCTGACGGCCGAGCACGGTAAGATACGTGGGTTGGCCAAGGGATCAAAGCGCGCCAGCCCGAGTGCGGTGGCGCGGTTCTCGGGTGGGATCGAACTGCTGACCCTGGGCGAGGCGGTGGGGATGGTCCGCCCGTCATCGGAGTTGGCAAGCCTGACGGAGTGGGACCTTCAGCAGCCTTATGCCCATCTGCGTCGCGACTTGGCGGCACAGCAGACTGCGTTGTACGCCGCGGACCTGGCCCACGCCATGCTGGCCGATCACGACCCGCACTCGAAAACGTTTATCGCGCTGGCCGGGCTGCTCGATGAACTGGCCCGCCCTGAGCGGCGCGAGACGGGCCTGCTGAAATACCAGTGGTTGCTCCTCGACGATTGCGGCTATCGACCCCAGTTGGACAACGACGTACAGTCGGGCGCGTCGATCGTCGATCAACCAACCTACGTGTTTGACCCGCGGGCCGGCGGACTGTCGGCATCACCACCGGGCGCTATCACCGACACACAAAGCCCAGCCGGTCCGTGGCGCGTGCGCCGTGCGACGGTCGAGGTGCTCCGCGGGCTCACCGAGGGCGCCGCCGATGCACCGAGCCAGACCGTGCAACGAGCCAACCGCCTGCTCTGCGTCTATGCCCGAGCAATCCTGGACCGACAGTTGCCGACGATGGCGTTTGTGCTCGGGGAAGAACATGCAGGCGCATAGGCACGGAGGCTCACAAGGGGCTGTCGATTTTGGCCCTTGACCCCGCTTGGCCCTGTGACTCGACCACGCCGCACTCGGCATGCCAAAAATTCACATAAGATTTTGTTTTATAACCTTTTACAATTAATTTTTCTGACCTGCGACTCATTTGTTGACTTCGATGGCGCGGGGCCGCCTGTCCGACGGGGTGTTCGACTGATATCCTATTACGCGACAGCGTCCATCGCGTGTATGGGCCGTTTACTGGGTCGGGTTGGCTTGCGGGCGCCCTTGGTGGGAAGCACCGTCGGCTGCCGCAGTTGGGATGTACCAAGATGCGCATCTATGTTGGGAATCTAAGTTACGAGACGACGGAGGAGACCCTCACCGAGTTGTTCACCGAATGGGGCGAGGTATCGAGTTCGACGATCCTCACCGAACGCCAGACCGGCCGTTCACGCGGTTTCGGGTTTGTCGAAATGAGCAACGACGAGGAAGCACGCAAGGCGATCGAGGAAGCGAATGGCCGTGATTGCGAGGGCCGTACACTGACGGTCAACGAGGCCAAGCCACGTGAAGAACGCAGCGGTGGCGGCGGTTATCACAACTGAGCCGGATTCGGGGGCTGCCAAATCATTCCGTGAGCGCCTGTCACCCAGTCGGGTGGCGCGTGGCGGCGACGGTTGTGTTAATCTCACAGCGGGCGTCGATCGCCGCATCGACCGCGCGGCTCCTTTGGATGCGCTGGCTCCGCAGGCTTTGTTGCTCGGCTGGCGTGGGGCATGAACCGCGATGACGGGTGACATGATCTTTCTGCTCTGCACCGCGGCGGCGGCGCTTCTGCTGGTCGTTGTGCTGGTGCTCTTTTATCGTGCCGTGGTGCGCAGCAAGGGGCGCCATCGCTGGTGGACGCTGCTGATCGGCAACGCGCTGATGCTGGCCGTGCTGCTG
>Ga0310121_10006172_pt1 | contig 10113 bp, 11 predicted proteins | sample CB27_Tmax_986_MG_FD_203504 | JGI IMG/M metagenome (GOLD analysis project Ga0310121, IMG submission 203504) | Marine microbial communities from Western Arctic Ocean, Canada - CB27_Tmax_986 | ecosystem: Environmental > Aquatic > Marine > Oceanic | place: Canada: Western Arctic Ocean | collected... | reverse complement strand
TTGGCACGTTAGGCAGTTGGAGTGGTGGAAGAAAAAACTGGGCATCTCAGATTACGGCGTTGCTTGGATTGCTTTCGCTAAGGGGCTGGTTCTTGGGTATGCCCTGTGCTTCTTCATCTAATAAGCTTGGGTCTGAAGGATGGGAGTTAGTACACTCTACCGGAAAGAACTACCCTACATGGAGCGTCTTTAAACGTCCCTACAAGCTCTGTCCAGAATGCGAACGGAACGGACGTAAAGTAGCTGAGAAAATTGCGGTAACGGAATCGCACTGCGAGGTATGGATGGACACATCTGAAGGGGGAGCTATGAAAAAGCTACTGATGTTCTGCGCTTCGCGCCGCCGCAGGGCGTATCCGGCGTTCGCGTTGACGCTGTTGGTGGCAGTGACCTCCTGTGTCGGGGAAGACGATCAGCGCATCGTGGCTTTCGGAGACGTGCACGGGGACCTCGAAGCCGCACGAGGCGCGCTTCGTCTCGCAGGTGCTATCGACGAGCAGGACCGTTGGATCGGTGGCGAGCTCATCGTAGTGCAGACCGGTGACCAACTCGACCGCGGCGACCAGGAACAAGCGATTCTGGATCTCTTCGAGAGGCTACGGATTGAGTCGAAGGCTGCCGGTGGAGCGTTCCACGCCTTGCTGGGCAACCACGAGCTCATGAACGCGCGCGGTGATTTGCGTTACGTGACGGATGGGGGCTTCGCCGACTTCATGGACACAGTGGAATACGATCCTGGCGACTCTCTTAAAGTATGGGACCGGTCATCTGGAACCTTTAGATCTGCAATTCTCGCCGATTTCGAACCACATCAGCGGGCTCGTATGGCCGCGCTCATGCCCGGGGGCCCTTACGCTGATCTACTGGCCCAGCGGCAGGTGATTGCCCGGGTCGGTGACAACATCTTTGTTCACGGTGGTGTGCTTCCTGAGCACGTCGCGTACGGTATCGACGAGATCAACAGCTCGGCGCAAGCGTGGCTTCGAGGAGAGGCAGACCTTCCGTCAGTGTTGTCGGGTCCGGAAAGCCCCCAGTGGACCCGATTGTACTCTAATGATCCTGACTCCTTGGCATGCGAAGTCCTCAAGGAGGCCCTGACTGCGTTGGAGGCCAAACGCATCGTCATGGGACATACCATCCAAGAGTCCGGGATTACCAGCGCATGCGACGCGCAAGCGTGGCGTGTCGACGTAGCCATGGCCGCGTATTATGCGTCAAGAAATGATTACGGTGGCTCGGTAGAAGTCCTGGAAATCGTCGGCGATTCGGTCCGGGTGCTCAAGGATGGCGGTTGAGAACCTGCTAGGAAAGTAGTTAACAACCCCAGAAAACCTTTAAACACTATCGCCACTGACGCTGAACCTATGAGCACTGTTCTGCGCATCCTGAGTTGCGGGCCTGAATGTGGCAGGGCAGAATGAAGCCATGAAGAAAGCCCTGCTGCTCGCCCGATTTTGTGATTTCAAAAGCGATGGGACACTTCCCATATACTTCAACTGACCGTTCTCAAAGATCGGGTAAGTGACGGTTGAGATTTCCTGATTAGTTGGCAAGACACCGGTTCTTCAAGGCACCAGGTAGGGTTACCTCCGATGGGCCGAGAGCAGAGCTTGCCGCACCAACTTCAGGGGTAGATGTCTACCCAAGCCGTGAGATTATTGTGACGATCCGCACCCACCTTTCGAGAAGATTCTGGCTTACTTTACGGGTGGTGGTCATGAACGTGGCGATGTCCCTTGGCGCTTGCGAGGCGGAGCCTCCTGGCCAAGGGCCGAACGATAACCGGATGCTCCAACCGTCTTTCAGATCCATTCAGCCCGACCTTTTCAATGCGCAGGGTGCCCAGACAAACGCCTGGGCCGACTTCGATAGCGACGGAGATCTGGACCTCTTTGTTGGGTTTCGCGGTCGGCCGAACCGGCTCTACCGCAATGACTTTGGGACCTTCGTCGATGTCGCTAGAGTGCAGGGATTGGCAGACGAGGAAGAAACTCGAGCCTCGGCCTGGGGAGACTACGATGGAGACGGGGATCCGGATCTGTATGTCGGCTTCGCTGCAGTGGGGGTCGGGAACCGACTATACCGGAATGACCAAGGCAGCTTTATTGACGTTGCCGCTGAGCTCGGAGTCGATCAAGCCGGCACCACTCGGCAGCCGACCTTTGTCGATTACGACGGAGACAACGACTTAGACCTCTTCGTCGCATTCCGTGATCGCCCGAACATCCTATTCCGTAACGACGGGATCACGTTCTCAGACGTGACGACCTCGTCCGGGATCGGTGATACACGTCGGTCGGTCGGTGCAGCATGGTTCGACATGGACGGGGATGGTGACCTAGACGCCTTCATTACGAATCAGAACGGCGATGAGGATGGGCTCTTCCGCAATCTAGGTGACGGAACGTTTGAAGATGTGGCAGCAGCACTCGGGATGAATCAACCTGGCCGAGCCGAGGACCAGGGCAGCGTGGGGACGGCTGTATCGGATTACGATAACGACGGTGACCTCGATCTGTTTCTGGCGTCGTACGGCCCCGACGTACTTTGGCAAAACCACGGTGACGGCACCTTCACGAACGTGGCACCGGGGACTCCCCTCGCGGGAGATTATCACTCCGTATCAGCGGCCTGGGGTGACTTCGATAACGATGGGTGGGTCGATCTCTATGTTGGTAGCTTCCTATCAGGTGAGCCGGAAGCACGGGACTACCTGTTCCGAAACGTCGATGGAGTCTTCACGGAAGTTGCGCCGGATACACTGTTGGCGAGAGGTGCGAGTCACGGTGTCGCGTGGGCTGACTTCGATGCAGACGGTGATCTCGACCTCGCTCTCGCCAATAACCATGATCCCGAGGGCAGGCATCCTCTGTATCGAAACGAGATTGAACCGACTCGGTCGTCACGGTCTCTACAGGTGGCAGTTGTGAACAACGACGGCGTCTGGACGCGGCCGGGAGCAACGGTCACGCTCCGTCGTGAGTCCGACAGCTATGTCTCGAGTCGGGTGATGGACACGGGCGGGGGATATGCGTCACAGGGCATGACACCCGTGCACTTCGGGCTCCCAGCAGGTGGAGGCCCATTTACAATCACGGGTTCGTGGTTTGAGGGTGGCGAACGACGGACATTCATTGTTTCCGGCGTTGCACCAGAGGTTTTCCGCGGTCGATGGATGCTGCTGCAGTTGGACCCCTAGTCCCCCCTCCGTGGCACCCAGCTATCCAGCACTGTTTTGCGCAGGGGATTCTTTGATTTCAGATTGAGCTAGGAGTCCCAACCTCCAAAAATTTCCTGAAAAAAAATTGGTGGCGCTACGTCCAGTGTGGTGCTCCCGTCTACGTTGCGGTCCTTCCGGGTGAGGGGGCAGAATTAGGGCATGAAAACTGATGTGACTAGTCTCATGCTAGGCGGCGGGGCACTCGTTTGTGTTTTTGGGATGTCCTTGGTTCTAGAGGATGAGTCCATTCCTGGTGTATGGGCGATCCCCTTAGCGATAATCACCTTGATACTTGGCGGCTTACTCTTCCTCCATCAGCGGAAATTAAGCGAGCAGCGAACGAAAAAGTTCAAGGACTTAGCTGAGCAGATGGGAATGGAGTCCTCAGCGAAGGGCGACGAGAAGTGTGGTGAGTGGATAGAGGATGGCGAGACGGTCACCTACGACCCCTGTTGAGGAAAGTCAGAAGGATGACAGGTGAGAGTAAAGACGGACCATTTAGGAGGTACCACGACAACGGTCAGTTGTGGTGGAAGGGGACCTACAAAGACGGGGTAGAGGAAGGACCGATAGAGACCTACCACGAAAACGGTCAGTTGAAGTCGAAGGGAACCCTCAGGGACGGGAAGGGAGAAGGACTGATTGAGTATTACCACGACAACGGTCAGTTGGGGACGAAGGGCACCTACAACATGGGTGAGAAATGTGGTGAGTGGTTCGAGGGTGGTGAAACCAAGACCTACCCACCCTGTCCTCCCGACCTAGAAGGCGAGAACTAGCTGATGAAGAAAATCGTCACCGCATCGCGTTTGAAATCCGCTTGTAAGTGGGTCTCTTGCGTATCCTTCGTGATCGGTGTGTCGATCATTGTGAATGACGCCTTTATACGGGATATTACCACCCTCGACGCAGGGATCTCCCTGGTCTTCATATCCGTATTCCTGACGATGAGCATCGCGCAGTGGATAGTGGATGCTGTGGATTGGATTGCCACAATATCCTTCGCGGGAGTCGTGATCACACCTGCGGAGTGACTACAGTGGGCGAGGCGTACTGCTGGGGGTACAATAATTATGGCCAGCTCGGTGACGGCACGACCACACGAAGTTCCGTTCCGATCAAGGTCGGCGGGAACTGGTAGCCTGACACCGATGCGTGTGGGCTAGGGACAGCCCCACCTAAATTTTTTTCAGGAAACGGCGTTTCAGTGGCGGCGATGTGTGTGGAGTCGCACCAGTACCGCCCCCTGCTGGCGACAGAGGGTGGGGGCATCGGCAGATCGATACTACCCCTGGATTTTACCCCATGAGTGAGTTGAAATTTTTGCAGAATTCTTTTTGACGAATGGATTCCTCACCACTTAATCAATCGCAAGAACAATTCACATGACTACTCTTAATTGGAGACGAGTTATCTCGGCATTCAGGACTCGGTTTAGCTTGCTGGCGTTACCTGTACTAAGTACCCTGGAATGGATGAAGAGCAACGAAAATATCAGGCGAGGCTCACCGATTGAAGCAAGAGGTTTGATGAGCAGATGTGCTAGCCCGCTATGATTTCCAACACGCTTCAATATTTAATGAAAGCGAGTGTCCTCGTGGCATTCTCTCCACTCCTCATGTTTTCCGTGGAGGCACAAACCATCAGAGGAATTCTGATGGAGACTGGCACTGATCGCAGGATTCAACTTGGTGAGTTGATACTCCTAACCCAAAGTGGTGACACGATTGACGTAACCTACACAAATGAGACTGGAGGTTTCGAATTGATCTCAGAGGATCCGGGTGGCTTTTTTGTCTTCGCAGATGCACTCGGATATGAAGCTAGACTTGCTGGAATATTCGAACTCGGAGTAGGCGGGGAGATAACAATTGAGTACCGGATGAAACCATTCGCACTCCCAATAGAAGATCTAGTCGTTCAGTTCAATCGACCCATCAATCAACACTCCTTAGTGCAGAACGGGTTCGTAGCTCGCCTCAACCGCGGTGTCGGTCATTTTATAACTCCTCACATGATCGAAAAAGCACCAGCGATCACCACTGAGGATCTATTCAGAAATATCATCGGAGTATCTGTAAGACCAGCCGGTACTGGGATCAACGCATTCTTGGGTGATGCTGTACGTATACGTCAGCAGAACGGAGGCTGGTGTGACCCGTTACTTTACATTGACGGCGTAAGAACTGAGAACGACACAGATAGCGGAATGACCCTTGGATTTCTAGTTCCTAGGGATCAGATAGAGGGAATTGAGGTTTATAGACGGGCGGCTGAAATACCTTTGGAATATGGGGTCGGGAGTGCTGATTTCTGTGGTGTTATCGTCCTCTGGACAAAGAAACGCTAGGCAATCAGCTAGTAGTCAGCTAGGTGCCCCATCCCATATCTCTCTTAGATATTCAAAGCTATATATGCCCTTAACTACAGGGATTTATCGGCAATACTGCCATGTTTGATAAGGAGAACAAAAAAGATGTGTCCACTGCTTTGGGAGCAGGGGGTCTCCAGTTCGAATCTGAGCGCCCCGACTAGGTTTTTTGAAAAGTCTACCGAAAGTGCTACCATAGCACGGTTACAGTTGCCCTTCCGATCGCAACGAGGGTAGCTGGTTCTCAGGATGCGTGATCGCTGCCAGTCGTGCACATTTCGTCATTGACGAGACCCTTAAAACGGAGCCGATCCTCGATGAAGACGCCCCTCACTCCGATGCAATTTGCGCGCCGGGCGCGCTCCCTCTACGGATCACGTGAAGCCGTCGTGGACGGGGACGATCGGTGGACGTACGAGGCGTTCTTCGACCGCTGCGACCGCTGGTCCAGCGCGCTCGTGCTACTGGGGGTCAAAAAGGGGGACCGGGTCGCGTACATCGCGCCCAATACTCATGCGCATCTGGAGGGTTACTACGCTGTTCCCCAGATGGGAGCGATCATCGTTCCCCTCAACTACCGGCTGCTGCCCTCGGACTGGGTCTATCTTCTGAATCACTCCGAGAGCAAGGTTGTCTGCGCGCACGAGGACTATCTCGAGCAGATCGACTCGATCCGGGAGCGGATTCCGAGCGTCGAGCATTTCATCGCGCTCACGGGAGATCGCAAGGGATGGGAGAGCTACGAGGAGCTCGTGGCTGGCGCCGAGCCGAACTTCGACCAGCCGGAGATCTCGGAGGACGATCTGCTCTCCATCAACTACACCAGTGGCACTACGTTCGACCCCAAGGGCGTGATGATCACCCACCGCAACGCCTGGGTGAACATCGTCGGAACACTTCTGCACCATCCGATGACGCCCGCGGACCGGTATCTCTGGACGCTGCCCATGTTCCACGCGAACGGGTGGACGTTCGTGTGGATCGTCACGGTCGTCGGTGGCCGACACGTGTGCGCGCCCAACGTGGAGCCGAAGACCGTCTTCAGCCTCGCGGAACAGGAGGGTGTCACGGTGCTTTGTGCGGCCCCCACCGTGTTGATCATGATTGCGAACGCACCCGACGAAATTCTTGCCAAGGCTCCATCCGGTGTCCGGGTCTTGACCGCCGGCGCCGCGCCTGCCGCACATACGATCGGTCGCGTCGAGGACGATCTCGGCTGGACGGTCACGCATGTGTACGGGCTTACCGAAACCGCTCCGCTCATCAGCATCTGCGAGATATGGCCTGAGCACGAAGGTCTATCCACGGCGGAGCGGGCTCGCCACAAGGCACGCCAGGGCGTAGAGCTTATGACTTCTGGTGAGTTGCGGGTGATCGACGAGGAAGGCAGGGATGTCCCGAGGGATGGGGAGACCCCCGGCGAGATCGTCGTCCGCGGCAACGTCGTCATGGAGGGGTACTACAACGACCCGGAGGCAACGGCGAAGGCGTTTGAGGGTGGGTGGTTTCACACCGGCGATTCCGCCGCCGTAGACCCCGACGGCTACATGCTGATTCAGGACCGCATCAAGGACGTGATCATCAGCGGGGGCGAGAACATCTCTTCCGTCGAGGTAGAGGGCGTCCTCCTCACCCACCCCGGAATCCGAGAGGTGGCGGTCGTCGGCCTTCCACACGAGAAATGGGGCGAGGCGCCGCATGCATTCTGCCTGTTGCACGAGGGTGCCCAGTTGGATCTTGAGGAGCTTCGCAATTTCGCGCGCGAGCGACTGGCCGGGTTCAAGGTCCCCAAGGGAATGACGGTCGTAGACGAGTTTCCGAAGACCGCGACAGGCAAGATCCAGAAGTACGTGCTACGGGGGGGGAAGGGCGTGCACGTCCAGTAGGGGCCGCCCGGGCACCTGCTTCGGGAGCAGGGGGTCCCCAGTTCGAATCTGGGCGCCCAGACTAGTTGTAAGTATAGGCCCTGCAATCAGTTACGGTGGTTGTGTGGCTTCTGTCTAAGTAGACATAGAGTCATAAAGTCTACTAAAAGTCTACCATTGGGTCCGTTTTTGAGGGTATTCAAAGGCTAAGAGCTTTTGCCACTGATGCCCTCCCCTCGACCAATCAGCAGGGGTAGGCATGGACCAAGACGACACACATTGGCGGGCCAAGATCAAGACCCCAGTACCGTACCCCCCTATTTGGTCGCCACTCGCCTCTGACTATAGAACAGTATTTTGCGTGAGGGGTTTTTTAATTTCAGATTTGCTAGGAGTCCCAAGCTCAAAAAAATTCTGAAAAAAGTTCAACTCACTCATAGGAGGTTGAATGGAATTCTTAAACCAAGTATGGCAGACAAACATCCTGCTCGTAGTGCTATGTGGAATTCAGGTCCTGATCCTTCTGGAGATGTATGCCCGTGCAAGACACGGAAGAAGCTCTGGAGAGTGTACGCGAGAACGTCATGGAGAAATTTCGAGTTAGTAACAGGAGAGTAGCTCTATGGAGGGAGTAATCTTAATCGTAGGTATTGCTGTTTCTTACTATCTGGCCAAGCTAGGAAAGACTGCAAATCAAGGTGTTGCTATTTTTATGGTTACTATGGGAGCATTCCTATTGGCTTCATTCTACTTCCGCTAGTCAGAAAATTAAGATGAAAAACAAAGGAGCATGGATAGGTATTGGAGTTGGTGTTGGTTCTGCTTTCGGAGTGGTCTTCGGTCTGACAATCCTTGCTCCAATCTTTGATAGTGTTGGTGCTGGAATTGGTGTAGGCATAGGTGTAGGTACAGGTATTGGAGTTGCTATCGGTTCTGCTCTTGATCGCTCGTAGCGTAGGACTAGGACTAGAAATGTGAGTTAGGGTGGACCCAGACTCCTAACACTCTTAGCACTTCAAGCAGGGATGGTCTCAGTGCCTATGGATCGGGGTAGCAGATAGCAGGGGTAGGTATCGGAAGAGTCAGGATATATATCGGGTTCGGTAACTAGCGTTAGGGGGTCGGGCGATTACCTGACGAAGCAAAACGTTAGGGTGCCCGTCTACGTTACGTATCTGCTTTATCTTGAAAAATGTCTTCTATCCCCAATTCAAAAAGCCGAGAAGCTTTGAAGGCTAATTTCAAACTGGGATCGAATTTCCCTGTCTCAATGGCGTTAACGGTCTGTCGAGAAACCCGTAGCTCATCGGCCAACTGAGCTTGAGTCCAATCCCGTTCTGCACGAAGTACCTTAAGGCGATTTTTCATCTGTACTTCCTATGACCAGCGATCATTACGGCCATGAAAGTCAGGGCCATCAATATGATGAGGTGGCTAATTTCCGGCTCGGAATAAATAAGTCTTATGTCTTCCAGCAGTTCATAGCTAAGACCACACACTAATCCCACACCCAGTGTGAAGGCTGCGGCATCAAGAAAGATTTTTTGTTGCAGTTCATCCCACCCTCGCACGTTCCGTTTATTCACCACAATCATTCCAAAACCAACTCCTAGATTGATGAGAACTCCAAGAATTGTTGGCAAAGTAGCGAAATCCCATATCAAGCGAGGGCCAAAAGCTGCCACGGCAAAGGACGCCAGCCAAGCAGCGGTCCAGTAGAGGTTACGGAGAGTGTTTTTCTTGATGTTTGTGGCGAAATCGTTGGAATCTTCCTTCAGTTTGTCCATGTGTTTAACTTCTTCGTTGTAATATAAAGTAAACTTAACTTAACTTATAGTATTGATTACAATTCATAGAGTCAAGTATACTTAACATAATGATTGGTAAGTACGACTTATCGGAACGGGTTAGAGGCGTGGTGGGTTTGGGGAAGGCGAGCCTAGTTCCCGCTGGACTATACAACACTGTTTTGCGCGTCCGGTGTAGTGCTCTCGGCTACGTTGCGGGCCTGAGTCTGGCAGGGCAGAATGAAGGCATGAAGAAAACATTTGCGTTCAGTGCCCTGTTGTTTTCACTGCTCTTGGGGAGTTGTGGGGGAGAAGATGCTCCAACCGCGCCCCCTCCTGTAGTGACGCTACCGCCATTCGGAGGCACGATCTTCATCGACTCGGACATCATCACGTCCTCGGACCCGACCACATTCCAGAACCTGTCCTTCGCCGGGCAAAGTTCTCGAACGATGTTCGACCGACGGGTCAACGACTGGATCACGGTCGACGCCTACCTGTTTAACGCCAGCTTCGACGACGGTCTGGCTGCCGAGATTCAGGTGAATCCGGAGTTCGGCGGGTCCGACGTGGCATTGGTGGAGGCGGAGAAGTACGCCGAGGTGATCGGTCGATTGCCGACCGCGCTTCGCAAGAATGTGGAGACCGTTTGGATCCACAAGGGCATTCAGCCGTTCGGCGGCGGGAACAACAACCTACTCATCCACATAGGCCAAGCCGACCTCTACACGGCGGACGGCATACTGGAGGAGACATTTGTGCACGAGGCCGCCCACACGTCGCTGGACGCGGCTCATGCATCGGCACCTGCTTGGCTTGCCGCCCAGAGCGCCGATCCCACGTTCATCTCTACCTACGCACGCGATTTCC
>Ga0310121_10006171_pt1 | contig 10115 bp, 8 predicted proteins | sample CB27_Tmax_986_MG_FD_203504 | JGI IMG/M metagenome (GOLD analysis project Ga0310121, IMG submission 203504) | Marine microbial communities from Western Arctic Ocean, Canada - CB27_Tmax_986 | ecosystem: Environmental > Aquatic > Marine > Oceanic | place: Canada: Western Arctic Ocean | collected... | reverse complement strand
TGTCGATTCTCCACGAGGCGCCGATGATGAGAATGGACAGGGCCGTGGTCAACAGCACCAGTGGCAGGGACAGGCCGTCAACGCCGGTGCTGTACTCGACGTTGATCATATCGATCCACGACACCACGGTGGCAAACTGTACCCCGCCGTCAGCGAAGTCATAGCCGCACAGCAGGATCACGCTGAGCACGAAGGTGGCGACAGAGCCGAGCAGTGCCAACCAACGCGAATTGCTCTTGCTGACAACCAGACACAGCAACCCTACCACGGCCGGCAGAAAGATCATCAGGTTAAGAATCAGTTCCATGTCATCATTCCGATTGTGAGTATCTCGAGTGGCCAGCAACCCGTTGGGTCGCGGCTATTGTAGATCACCCTTTTTTCATTGCATGACGATGGCCGTCGTCACCACGACCAGCATAACGAGAGCACCCGAAGCGATCATGAGCAGCACGTACACACGCACGCGCCCGGGTTGTGTCGTGCGCAATAGTTGCCCCCAGCCCTGCGCTGTCATCGCAGCGTTGTTGGCGGCGGCGTCAATGAACTTATCGTCGACCCAACCGGCGATCAACGCACCCAATCTGCCAAGCCAGCCGAACCCGTTCACTATGCCGGGAAACCACGGCCAGTCCGCGCGGCCATCGACAATGATCTTGTCAAAGAGGCCACAGATTATGGCGACCAGTTTGCACAGTCCAATGGCGAACACATCATAAAGCGCGTCGAAGTAAAATTTGTTGTACGCCCACAGATAAAACACCTTGATCGGCTTGACATTGACGCGGCCAAACGCCGTCTTGAAAGATGCGATCTTGATGTTCACGATACGATTGCTGATCCCAAAGCCGTTGCGGTACATCAACAGACCCAGTCCGATCATGATCAGCCAGGCGCAGCCGTGCAGCAACGGGCCATGGATGTTCTCCTCACCTGCATGAATCTCGGCAGTGCTCTGCACCATGGTCGCACCGGCCGCGGTCATGGCGTCGGCGCTGTCAACAATCATGCCCCTCCAGAGAAACCAGCCGGAGACGACCGCCATGAACGCCAATATGAGTTGCGGTACATACATCGTTGGGGGCGCTTCATGGGCGTGATCGTAAAGATACTGGTCACGTGGTTTGCCGAGAAACGTCAATGCAAAACTGCGTGCCATGTAAAACGGTGTGACATATGCAATAATCAGCGGCCCCCAGAAAAAGAGACTGCCAAGAAAGCCGTACTCAACCATCGCACTTGAGTAGTTGTACGCGCCGGCAATGATCCCGTCCTTCGAGTAAAACCCGCTGATCCCATAGGACGTGTACGGAATGGATGCCCCGGCGATGGCCAGGGTGCATACGCCGTAGCAGAGCATGGTGATCGGCAGTTTCCTGCCCAGGCCGCCGTAGTGGCGCATGTCCTGCTGGTGGTGAGCGGCGTGGATGACCGAACCGGAGCACTGGAACAGGCAACACTTGAAAAACGCGTGCATGATCAGGTGATAAATCGCGAAAATGTACGCCCCCGTGCCCATGCCCAGGATCATGTAGCCCAATTGCGAGAGCGTCGAGTAGGCCAGCACCCGCTTGATGTCGGTCATAACCATGGCCATCGCGGCCCCCATGACCAGGGTGATCAGACCGATGATTGAGATGAACAGATGCGCATCGGGCGTGAGGATCGGATAGATCCGTCCGGTCAGATAGACGCCGGCGGCGACCATGGTAGCTGAGTGGACGATCGACGAAACGGGCGTCGGCCCTTCCATGGCATCGGGCAACCAGGTGTGCAACGGGAACTGCGCGCTCTTGCCGATTGCGCCGAAGAACAGTCCAATGCCCGCGACGGTCAGCCAGAGCGGAGGATTGGCAATGGAATGGTGGCCGTCAGCCTCGATCAACGCCCGGATGGCCACGAACATGTTGGCTGCCTCACCCTCACCCACCGCGGGTAACAGCAGTTTGCCGCCCACCTGCCAAAACAAGATGCCGAACCCGATGAGGAACCCCGCATCGCCAATCCGGTTCATCACCCACGCTTTTTTGCACGCCAGTTGCGGGCCACGTTTCTCGAACCAGAATCCGATCAGCAAATAACTGGTCAGGCCTACCAGTTCCCAGCCGACCAGCAATTGTGTCACCGAGTTGCTGATCACGATGCCCATCATCGAAAATGTGAACAGCGACAGGTACGCGAAGAACCAGTTGTACCGCTTGTCGCCGGCCATGTAGCCGATGCTGTACATATGCACCAGTGCCGAAACAAGGCTGACCATCACCATCATGGCGATCGTGACGCTGTCGATCAGGGCACCGAGGTACAGGTATCCGTCGCCGGTGCCGGGGATCGGTATCCACGGCACGTTCCAGGCAAAAGCCTTGGCATCGTCGCCCGCGCCGATCCACTTGAACAACGCCACGAGCGACAGCAGAAAGGAAAAACTCATCACCGCGGTCGCGACTGCACCTGCCTGCCTGAAGATCACCCGGCGCGTCAGGACGATCAACGCCACAAACGTGCCCAGCGGCAACAAGGTGGCGGTCACGAGCAGCGTGCATATCAGGGCCTGATCGACTTCAGTCATGCGATCGATCCGCAACCGAAATGGTGATTGGTGGTTTACTCGGCAACACGGATCATCCTTTCAACTTGTCGGCGCGTTCGACGTCGACGGTGCCGAAGTTGTTGTAGAAATTAAGAAATATCGCCAGGGCGATCGCCGCCTCGGCGGCCGCGATCACGATGATAAAGATCGCGAATATCTGGCCATGCAGAAGGTGCGTACCGGCGGCGTCACCGCCCCACTGGTAGCGATTGAAAGCCACGAGATTCAGCGACGCGGCATTGAGAATCAACTCGACACCGATGAGGATGCCGATCGCGTTGCGCTTGGTCAGCACCGTCGCGACGCCTGCGGCAAAAACGATGACCGAAACGAGGAAGAAATGGCCGGTGCCTATCTCAAACAAAAGTACATTTCCGTGTTGGAAACGAGGCAAGAAGTAAGAAGTTGGAAGCACTCATGCGCATGTTTTGCCGTCCCCCAGTGGGGACGCTGCGGATTCTCGCGCCCTCATACTACCCGGCACTTGGCATCTGGCACTTGACACTTGTCTAGATTTCCTATTCCCGGCCGCGTCGCCGCGCCATGTAAGCCGCCCCGATCATCACGAGCAGCAGCAGCACGGCCGAGATCTCGAACGGTACGAGGTAGTCACCCAGCAGCAACAAGCCGATGACACGCACCTGATTGTAATCTGTGACATTGAGCGCGATCGCGTCGGCCCACTCGGTCCGCACCCATGCCAGGATTAAAAGACCCAATATCACCACGGCAAGGACCACGGCCACCGCCTTCTCCCAGCCCTGCACGCGTAATTGCATAAACGGATTCTTGCTCGTCAACATAACGCCGAAGATGATCAGGATCAGCGTCCCGCCGGCATAGACGATTAATTGGACCGCCGCGAGGAACTCGGCGTTGAGCATGAAGTAAAAACCAGCCACGCCGCCCAGTGTCGCCAACAGGTAGACTGCCATGCGTACGATGTTCTGGCTGAGCATGACGGCCCAGGCACCAAGCACCGTCAACAACGCCAAGGCGTAGAACATCAGCGGTTCGACCGGTCCCAGCGGGTGTTGCTCAGCGAGGATCGACACTCAGTAAAGCCTTATGGATGAAGCCTTTGTCGTGACCCAGCACGCCAGCCACGAGTTGGCGCACAACATAGCGGCCGATAACCGGGCGGTCAACATTGCCTATATTGGCATTCCTATAATCCGGGCCTCAAACACCAGCGTGCTGTTGACAAGGCCCTGGATTGCAAAGATTGACCGTCTCCGATTGAATTTCACGCTCTTGCCAAGCACCACCAGCCGATCACCGGGCACCGTCTGGCCACGAAATTTCACGCCTTCACAACCGACAAAGCCGATGAACTTGACCCCCTCAATCAACCGCAGAGTCATGTAGCTGGCCAGTTGGGCGCCGGCCTCGATCATCAACACGCCGGGCAACAACGGCCGCCCGGGGATGTGACCCGGCACCCAGAACTCGTCGTCACGCAGATCCTTGAACGCCATCGCCTCGAACCCGTCGTCCGATATCCATGTCACCCCGTCGAGCATGCGCATATCGCCGCGATGAGGATTAATCTCTTCGATCTGTGCAGCGTCCACGCACACCGCATCGAGATCAATTCGCGAAATATCGAACAACAGCGGCGGGGCCATAATCGACGCTAACCCATTAAATACAACAATTTACAGCCTTTTAGAAAGGCGGCAGACGCAACCCACCACATGCCCGAGGGTGCCCGGAAGGCTCGCAAACGGGCGATCGGACTGATCGAGTGGCACCAGCTTGGGGTGGATCTTACGACCCGCCCGGAGCCTGATCCCTTTCCTCAAGCACCTTCACGCGCAGGGCTTGTGCTTCATTCTTGACGTCTTGCATCAGCTTACGCACCCGCGTACCGGCGGCCTTGTTACCGCCAATCGCGCGACGCACGTCCTCTTCCGCCGACTCGATGGTGCTCTTTAGCCGTTCGTAGGTTTCCAGCACGCCGTGTCTCCTTTTATAAAGCGACGGATACCCTATCTATATGTTGCAGTCACAGGTTATCGAATGAACACCGACGATGCAAAGGTGGCTAGGGTCCGGGGGTCCGGGGGTCCGGGGGTTAGGGGGTTAGGGGTCAGGGGCCGGACAGATCAGCCCGCCCACCACAGTACACTGAAAACCGTGGGGCTACTTGATGAGGCTCAAAACAGACTTGAACTGCTCGCCACCGGCTTCGTGCAGCAACTCAAACGCTGCCGACTCGACGGTCGTCGGGATGACGCCAGCCTGCGTCATTCGCATCACCGCCGCCTGCTGATCAGCGAGCCGCCTCGATCCAATCGCATCGACTGTCACGGCCGTCAAAAAACCGCTGTCAACCAGGTCCAAACAGGTCTGCAGCACACACACGTGTGCCTCGATGCCACAGACCAGTACCGAGCGCACGGCACGACGCTGCAACTGTTGACGAACCGGCTCGATGCACGCCGAGAACTTCATCTTTTCGTGGATGCTGATGTCTGGCGTGAACCGCGCCGACAATGCCGGGTGGGTCAGGCCCAACCCCTTGCGGTATTGTTCGGTGACCAGAACCGGCAACTCGAGCACGCCCGCCACATCGATCAGCCGGCCTGCCTGGCAAAGTAGTTCAGCAGCATTGTGCATGTGCGGCTGGAGTTTCTCCTGCACATCCACAACCAACAACGCGGTCTGGTCGATCTGGAGTTTGGACACCGGCATCCCCTCATATTACACGCTCATCGAGATGACCGGGGCAGATATCACGACACCCGCGCTCAGGTGAGAAAGTGCACACACCATTGCGGCCGGCGGCCTTGGCGACATAAACACCCGGATCAACCACTATCGTGGCATCACCCACCGCCCGGTGGTACTTGATATGAACCCGGCCAAGTCAATCCGATAACCGACCGCACGCGCGGCCAACCCCGATGCCGCGACTGGCCGGGGCGATCAGGTGCTCTCGACGGACGCTTGGGCCATGTCCGTGGCTGGTTTGGCGTCATCGACCTTGTAGGACAGATACGCTTTTTCGCCCTCGCGTGTAATCATAATCGTCTGGCCCCTCTCGAACTCGCCACGCAGAATTGCCTCGCTGAGCATATCCTCAACGTGCCGCTCGATCGCACGACGCAGCGGCCTGGCGCCGAAGTCGGGGTTGAAGCCCTTGTCGATCAGGAAGTCGCGAGCCTTCTCATCTATCGCAAGCATCAGGTTCTTGTCCTCCAACCGCGTGTGAACCTTCTTCAACTCGTACTCGACGATCTGGTACAGGTCCTCGCGGGTTAGCGGGCGGAAGACGATCACGTCATCGAGCCGGTTGATGAACTCGGGCCGGAAATATCGCTCAATCTCGCTGTTGAGCGTCTGCTTGATCTTTTCGTAGTCGGCCCCTTCCGACTGTTGGGTGAACCCGAAGCCACCCTTGTTCTTGATCAGGTCCGCGCCGATGTTGCTGGTCATGATCATGATGATGTTGCGGAAGTCCACGTGGCGGCCAAATGAATCGGTGAGTTGGCCTTCCTCCATAATCTGCAACAGCATATTGAACACATCGGGGTGCGCCTTTTCGATCTCGTCAAGCAGGACAACGGCGTACGGCCGGCGACGGATTTGCTCGGTGAGCTGACCACCTTCTTCGTAGCCGACATAGCCAGGGGGGGCGCCGATCAGCCGGCTGATGTTGTGCTTTTCCATGTACTCGCTCATGTCGATACGGATCAGCGAGTCTTCGTTACCGAACATGAACTCGGCCAGCGCCTTGCTCAGTTCGGTCTTGCCGACACCGGAGGGTCCTATGAAGATGAACGATCCCATCGGTCGCTTGGGGTCTTTCAGACCTGAGCGGGCGCGGCGCAACGCCTTGGCGATCGTTTTGATCGCATCGTCCTGGCTGACGATTCGCTTGTGCAATTCCGCTTCCAGCTTGAGCAACCGCTCGGTCTCCTGCTTTTCAAGCCGGGTCAGCGGGATGCCGGTCATCTTCGAGACGACCTCGGCGACGACTTCTTCATCAACGACGCCGTCTACCTCCTTTGCCTTGGCCGACCAATCCTTCTTGATCTGTTCTTTCTTGGTACGTAGGGACTCAGCCTTGTCGCGTAACTCGGCGGCGCGCTCATAATCGGAGCCCTTGACAGCCCCGTCCTTCTCGATCGAGAGTCGCTCGATCTGTTCTTCGATCTCGGCTAGATCGGGTGGCTTGCTCATGCTCTTGAGCCGAATCCGGGCGCCGGCCTCGTCGATCACGTCGATGCTCTTGTCCGGCTGGACTCGGCCGGAGATATAGCGAGTGGAAAGATCAACGGCACTTCGGATCGCTTCGTCGGTAATCTGTACCCGGTGGTGCGTCTCATAACAATCGCGCAGACCTTCGAGAATCTGGACCGTTTCCTCCTTGCTCGGCGCCTCGACCATAATTGTCTGGAACCGGCGCTCCAAAGCGCTATCCTTCTCGATGTACTTACGGTACTCGTCGAGCGTGGTGGCGCCGACACACTGGATCTCGCCACGACTGAGCGCCGGCTTGAGCACATTCGACGCATCGATGGCGCCTTCGGCGCCGCCGGCGCCAACCAACGTGTGCAACTCATCGATGAACAGCAAGACGTTCTTGGCGCGGCGAACTTCGTTCATCACCGCCTTGATCCGCTCCTCGAACTGGCCTCGGTATTTCGTGCCGGCCACCATCATCGCAAGGTCAAGCACGACGATGCGACGGTCATCGAGCAACTCGGGCACGTCCTTGGTGATGATCTGCTGGGCCAGTCCCTCGACAATGGCGGTCTTGCCCACGCCGGCCTCACCCAGCAGGACGGGGTTGTTCTTTGTGCGTCGGCAGAGGATCTGGATCAACCGCTCGATCTCGTTGGCGCGGCCGATGACAGGGTCGAGTTGGCCTTCACGTGCCAGTTCGGTCAGGTCGCGGCCGAAGCTGTCGAGTGCGGGCGTCTTGCTCTTGGCGCTTTTGCCGGAGGGCACCTCGGCGTCTTCCTTGCCCGTGTCCTCTTCCGGATCCACACCAGCGCCCAGCAGATTGAGTACCTCCTCGCGCACCTCGTCGAGCTTGAGTCCCAGATTCATCAGTACCTGGGCCGCCACCCCCTCGTGCTCGCGCAGCAGGCCCAGCAGCAGGTGCTCGGTGCCGACGTAATTGTGATTGAGGCTTCGCGCCTCCTCAATGGCGTACTCGATCACCTTTTTGGCGCGCGGCGTCTGTGGCAGCTTGCCCATGGTGACCATGTCCGGGCCGGACTTGACCAGCTTCTCGACCTCGAGGCGTACCTTGCGCAGGTCGACGTCGAGGTTCTTGAGCACGTTAGCACCGACGCCCGAGCCTTCCTTGACCAGGCCCAACAAGATGTGCTCGGTGCCGATGTATTCGTGGTTAAACCGCTGCGCCTCCTGGTTGGCCAGCGCCATGACCTTGCGGGCCCGATCTGTGAATCTTTCAAACATCACGTTCTGCTTTCAATTCGTAGTTGCCGTGTGTCTTCACATCCCCACCGAGGACAGTTATATTCTAGTAGGCCAATGTTGCAAAGCCCAGCGATCATCCCCTTGCCAGCCGGTCTGTGGCGAAAATTCGACGCAATATTTGTACCACTGTATCTGATCGGCACAACCAGCATAGAACACAAATAGCGGGCTATATCGGCCATTGTGGCACCAGTCATGCAGTTCCGGCGCAGGCCCCTGCCTTTTTGGCTGACTGGCGCATCAGCTTCCTTATCCATGTGCTTTTTTACCTCGTTTCACCGTTGGTTGATTGAGACCCACGACGGCAGAATCGCAAGCAAGTTGTGCAGCGTTCAGTATTGTCCGTAACAGGCAAGCCGGATCCACCGGCTGATCGGCGGGGCATGGACTTGGCCACAACGGGTTTTGTGGCAGAAAATCAAAGCGAAGCTGATCGACAGGCGGTTATAACATCATGCGGCCTCCAATACGTTGAGGAATTCCGGATCAAAAACCGAGAGGCCACACGAAGCCCATTTTTTCAAATCAGTTGTGAATAATCCTGGCTAGGCGTTGACCCACGTGCTTGACTTCACATAACCAAGCCGGCGCAACACGTCGCCCGACTCGGCATCGAAAAAAGCACGATCGTCGCGTGTGAACATCTTGATCCACTTGAATTGCCGCCGCTGGGGCATCGGCGAAATCAGGGCCGAACTCGGCGGGCACCAGCCGAACACCCGCGACAGCCGGCTCTGCAACACGCTGTTGAATCGCGGCGGCAGAAGCGGTTGTCTGCCCCTCGGCTCCAGGCCCAGGAATCCGCCCAACTGCTCAATCGCGTCGGCGGGCTGATCTACAAGCCGCTCGTACTTCAGGGACAATGCGTTGGGCGCTGCGCGCCAACATTCTACATGATGAGCCCACAACTTCGTCCTGCTCAGATCGACAATCGGATCAGGCACATACCCGTGGTCGCACTGGCGCAGGAACGGGCCGATGTCTTGTCCATGCACCTCGCCGTTGCGCACGCAGGACAAGAAATAGGAGCTCATAACATCCCGCCCGTCACGATACACGCTGATGCACTTGCCGCCGTCGGCGATCCAGTCAGTCCAGACTTGCCGACTCTCCCGCCAAGGCGAAAAACCGGGCAGCGCGTGGGTCTTTAGGATCGGCCTCCTTGCCTTGCGAACGATCGCCAACGCCGTACCGGCGTCGATCGGCGTGTGGTGTGTCGGCAGCAGGCTGTCGAGATCCAGATACAGCTGCTGGTGGCCCTGGCCAGGCCATTTCCACGAGCGGCAGTCGGCAAACTGCCAGCGCAGCAGATCGATGGCCAGATGCGTCCCGGATCGCGGATGCGTCGCCACCACAATCGGTGCACCGGCGCGAGCCAACTGTTCGGCAAGTCGTGACGGCGTCATTTACGGTCCGTTCCGACACATGACGTCAACCTCGCAGCGACGACATCTCGTGAGTCTCGAGAGCTGATGCACACCAGTACTTTACACGGTTTCCGCACCAACCTCGTGCGGGGTGGGCCACGCAGTGCTCAGGCGGGCCCGGGCAACCATAACACACCGCCAAATAACGACGCCGCCTCGTCGAGCGGCGATCATGGCAGACGGCCAGAATGGTTCGGCGATCAGCTCTTGGCCATCGATTCGAGACCGTGGCGCCTGACCATGCGATAGAAACGGTGCCGCTCGACGTTGAGTATCCGGGCGGCTTGGGCCTTGTTGCCGTTGGTTTCACGCAAAACTCGCACGAGCAAGGACCTCTCGGACATCGCCAGTGTGGGAAAATCATCGGAGCCGACCGGAGCATGCAAACCGAGCACGGCGGCTCGAATCCCTTCAGGCAAATTGGCAACGGTCAGTTTCTCGCTCTCGGAGAGAACGTAGGCGTACTCGATCGCGTTGGTCAACTCGCGAATGTTGCCCGGCCAGTGGTAAACCCGCATCGCATCGAGGATGTCATCGGCAAAGAACTTGGGCGGCTCTTTGTAAAGCCGACTCAACTCATCGAGAAAATGCCTGGCCAGGAGGATGATATCCTCGCCACGGTCGCGCAGTGGCGGGATGAC
>Ga0310121_10006170_pt1 | contig 10117 bp, 1 predicted proteins | sample CB27_Tmax_986_MG_FD_203504 | JGI IMG/M metagenome (GOLD analysis project Ga0310121, IMG submission 203504) | Marine microbial communities from Western Arctic Ocean, Canada - CB27_Tmax_986 | ecosystem: Environmental > Aquatic > Marine > Oceanic | place: Canada: Western Arctic Ocean | collected... | reverse complement strand
TCCTTCCCACTTAACGACGCGTTTAACTGTTCACAGAGGGTTTGGATCTCCGTCGCCTCTCCGACCGGCGAAGACGTTCCATCGGAGAGTCCAACGTGGAGGGCGGCTTGCAGCATTCGGTTAAGCTCGGCCACTGGCAGCAAACCGGCCAAGAGGTGGGGGGGGAGAAAATAGGTCATGACTTTGCCCAACTCAAAACGCAACTTCTTGCCGCGCAGATGTTCCAATACGTCGTGCCCGGCCACAAGAACGGGAGGGTAGAGCGGCCCCTTGCAGACCCCCATGACGGTACTGGATCGGAAAAGCGTCGGTATGGGAACCCCCAATATCTTCGAGACGGTGCCAAGCATTCGTACAAATCGGGTCTTCTCCGACGCATCGATTTGGTCGGTTGGCGCCACACCAAGCTGTTTCAAGCGCCCCGTCACCACCTGTTCGCCCAATACACGAGCGAGCAACTCGAAGAGTTGTCCAATGGCCACGGATTGGTCCCGATGAAAGAGCAGGCGGTGCCACTGATTGTTCCCCTCTACGCCTTTTCGGAGCGCGAGCGCAGGTTTGCAGTACCGATTGTAATAGTCCTGTTCTTTCGAATCCGCGTGGCCCAAGAGCGTCATCACGCCACAGACACACCAAACCGCATCTCGGTTCCGACGTTTCGCAAAAATTCGCCCCAGCGCATGCCAGGCTGTCAGGTCGTTCGGATCCACATCAAGGATGGCTCGATACTGCGAAAGAACCGCATCACTGCCGGGATCCTGTTCTTCCAGGAGTTGAGCGAGATGGGTGCGCGACTCCAGATCGTCCGGCGCCCGGTCGATGGCGGCCGCCAACACCGTAATGGCCTCGGTGGCATTGGGAATGACGGTTCGATAGATTTGCCCCAAGTTTCGGTACAGGCGGTGCTCAAGCTCTGTCTGCTCTTTGCCCTCGATCCGCTGGAGCATCTTCCGATAGCTCGTGGCCTGTTCTTCCCAATCCTCCGCGTCCACGAGGATCTGATCCAAGGCTTCAAACGCTTCCAACTTCTCCGAACAGAGGTCCAGCGTCTCATTAAACAGGTCTATGGCTGCGGTCCGATCATTCATGTGATCGCGATGAATCAACCCGAGGGTGTACGTAAAGGTGGCCAGACGCTCCGGCTCGTCTTCCCGCTCGATCAAGCTCTGCAGTGTCTCCACGGCGGCCTGAAAATCGCCAAGCAACATGTTGACTTCAAGCAGCTGCACGGGAACCACGATCGAATCGGGGCGAATCCCCTGTGCTTCCACCAACACCGCGCGGGCTTGTTCGGGATCGTTCAAGTCGCTACTCAACACTTGGGCCAATTCGACCAAGATCGTGAATTTCTCCAGCGGATCCGACAACAATGCAGTCAATTGGCGTCGCGCCTGGACACGAGCCGGCCCATCGTCCATCCGATCATAGACGGCCACCAATTCGCGGAGCGCCGAGGTGTTCTCGTTGTCCAACTTCATCAGCCGTTCCAGGCGCAGTCGTTTGTGCTCATCGTCGGCTGGGTCCAGCGTGGCGTCGATCAAGGGTGCAAATCTCGCCAATTCCGCCCCCGTCAACACCTCGCCATGATGCATGAGTATCCTTCGATAATATTCTTCAGCCTGGTCGTGCTCTTTTCGGTCCCAGGAGAGGCGCATTAAACGACGAAGAGCCGAGAGATTATGCGCGTCCAAATCCAGCACCGCTTGAAAGGTGGACTGGGCCTTTTCGGATAGGCCCAAACCTACCCATGTTTGACCGAGTTGATTCAGTCGTCGCACCTTCATCGGTCGATGGTTGAGGTCGCTGTTCGACAGCAAGGGAAGCAACCCTTCCAACACCCGCTTGGCATCGTCCCAGGCGCCGGCTTCCACATGTTCGTCGGCCAGAAATGCCAATGCATCCACATTCTCGGGATCGCAGGCGGCAGCGCGCTCCATCCACTCTGAAGCCGCATCAGAATCGTGGAGATGATTGGCGTATAGGGTCCCCAAACGGACCAAGAGAGAGGCGCGTTCGCTCACCTCTTCACTACGCTCGGCCACGTCGTTCAACGCTTCGGCAAGCTCGGCGTACTGTCCCACCCCTTCCAACGCTCCAAGCCACATGCGCTGCGCTTCCGAGTCGTTGGGATCCTCGTCGAGGACCCGTCGAATGGCGTCCAATGCACCCTTGAAGTTCGCCTTTTGTTCCAACTGAATCTTGGCGATGCGTTTGTATACGAGTGCCTGGCCATCAAATCCAACCACATCCAGTTGAGTTTGCAGCACTGCGAGCACTCGATCCCAATCCGCTCGACGTCTGTGCAGCGCCTCCAAACCCTCCAACGCCAATCGATTGCTGCCGTCCAAGGACAGAATTTGTTCGTGGTATTCCAATTGCTCGTCTTCGGTCATCTCTACGCTGTCGGTGAGGGAAACGATGGATTCGAGAAGGCCCAAGCGCTCGTCCGGCTCAGAACACTGTGCAGCAAATTGTCGGAGTGTACGAAGGCGTGCTCGGAGCGTTCGACCCGCCACCGGCCCCAATGCGGCCAGCGCGCGGAGAGCCTCCAGATCGTCCGGGACCAACTCCAATATGGTCTCGCACACCATGGCTGCGCGATGAGAATCCAGCAAACGGTCCCGAACGGTCTCCATCAAATGGTAGAGCCGTACCACCCGGCCTTCAATGGTGGTTTCCAGCGCGGCGAGCCGCTCCAATGCATCCGCTTGTGATTGCCAATCTCCCACTCGCTCGGCGGATTGCGCCAAGCCTTCCAGCGTGGGGATGTCCGTAGGTTCTTCCTCGGCAGCACGCTGAAACGCCACCAACACGGTGGACACGGTATCGCCGTATTCCAGACCACTGGTGGCGATGCGTTCACGCCACATTTTTGCATCCACCGCCTCAAGCTGTGGCAGCGTCTGCTCGATCAGCGCAGCGGCTTCCGTCGCTGAGTCGGTGGAAGCCACCAAATCCAAGTAGCGTTCCAACACGGCTCCGTCTGTTGGATCCACACGCAACAGACGCGCCAATGTGCGGCTCGCGCCTTCCAAATCCTGCAGCCGCTGCTCCTGAACATCGGCCAACTTGCCGAGGACCCGCTTTACTTCCCGCGACGGTCCCCCAGCACCGGCTCGGTTTTGGAGAATCCGTGCGAGGTCGTCCCACTGTCCAGCTTCGGAGTGGCGCGTCTCAAGGTAGCGCAATGCGTCGGGATCCGTGGCGTCTGTATCGAGAATGGCCTCATACAAGGCGGTGGCACGGTCCGGATCATCGCCATGCTCATCGACGATCGGCGCAAGCAATCGAAGACCACGCGTCAGACTCCAGGGGTTTTCCTCCGCTGCAATCCAGCCCTCGAGCGCCTCCACGGCCTCGGTCCAACGTTGGGCCCGCACCAGGATCAATGCCCGAGTACTGAGCGCACGCGTGTCGTTTGGAGAAGCACTTCCCAGTTTTTCGAGTACGGCCAACGCTGTGTCCGGGCGGTCTCCTCGCAGTCCGAGAGCATTGGCCCGTTCGACCGCCACCGAGAAGCGCTCTTGCTCCGTCAAGTCCTCGCAATGTGACAGGCCTTCCAAGGCCTCGTTGAGCAAGGCGTCGTCATGCAATTCACGAGCAATATCTCGGAGCACCTCCCAGGGGCCGGACGCAGAGGAATCGGTCTTGAGCACTTCTCGCAGCGGCTCGATCGCTCCTTTGGGATCATTCATCGGCCCGGCACGAAGAACAGCGAGTTCACGCGACGCATTCAAGCGCTCCTCGGGATCGTCACAAAGAACACGGTACTGCTCCAATGCGTAGGCCAAAGCCCGTTCGTCGCGGTTGGCGCGCGCCAAACTGCACAGACTGCACCACGCCTCAGGATTCTCGGGCTGGACCGACACCAGTCGGCGCCACCAGGAGCCCGCTGTCTCGGGATCACCCCGCTCCCCCGCCAATTGGGCCAATCCGGTCAGCGCGAAGACCTCCTGGTCCACGTCTTCCGCGGTATGCAAAACCTGCTGAAACAGTCGTATCAGATCATCGCTTCGCAACGCTTCCCGATATCTGGAGGCCACAAATCGCAACGTCGGCGTGTGGTCGCCCGCCAATTCGACACTGCGACGGTAGAGCGCAAGCAATCGTTCCTCGGCACCGTCCTCCCGTCCAAGGATCTCCGCCACGCGAACAATCCAGCCCAAGCGAGCGTTTGGATCCCAAATCGCCTCGATCAAATCATTGATCGACTCCGTGAGCGCGCGCACATCCTCGGAATTTTCGTGTTCGGCGATAGCAGTGGAGCGTTGTTCCACATCGTCGTTAACCAAACGCTGAAGGTGGGAGAACGTTCGCTGTATGGCCGCACGAGCAATGGCTTCGGGAGCCTCCGGCCTGAGATCGCCGCTCACCCGTTGCAACGCGACAAGCATCGATTCCTCATCAAGATACCCACCCCGCAAGCCGGTCATCACCACACCGTCCAGGGCTACTGGCACGGAACGCCGCTCCAAGCTGGGTGCCACAACATGGTCGCCGGCCTCGTTGCCGGTGAGCATCCGGTACAACAATCTGGCGAGTGATGTCGTGGCCCGATCTCGCCGGGAACTCAGTCTGGGAAAGGGTGGCTCCAGACGAACGACTCCGTCCTCCTCCACCACCACCTGATGGCTTGTGATCGTCCCCACCGAGAGCCCGCTGCGACCCACCTCCACCAACGCCATGAGCATCGATTGGATGGTGTCCACGCTCCATTGAACCGGGAGAACGCCACCCGGAGGAAGCCGATCGGACAAGCGACCATTGGCAGGATAGGGGACCGAAAAAATGAATCGACCCGTTTCTGAATCCAGAGCCACACAGATCGGTCCCACCAGATTGGGGTGATGCAAATTCTGCACCGTCTCGACCATCTCCAGAACCGTTCGCATATACGTCGAATTGCGCGACATGTGTTCGTTCAATATCGCCACCGAGTGCAACGAATTGGTTTCTTCGCAGACCGCGCGAAAACGTTGTGCCACTTCATCGGAGCCGGTGAAGATCACATCACGAAATCCGGGCATGGAACGAACTGTCGTTGAGTATTCAGCCGACAAGCGCTCCAACGAATCAATGTCCAGTGGCAAAGGGGTATAACCCACCGTCGCTCTCCGTTCGGCCAGCACACGCTCGAACGAACCGTCGCGCTCCACCACACTGCCACTGAGGTAGTGCTCATAGTGGAGTCGGTGAGTCCCACCCAAGCGCATCAAACTCAACAACTGATGCTGGTCATTGCTGATGTAAAAGGGATCCATGCGTAAAGCACGGCGGTCACCGGGTCGTATCAGCAACGTGGACGAATGTTCCAATCCCTTGCTGCTGGAGTATCCCAGCGGAATCGGCAGTTCGCATCCGACGCCACGCCAGGGATGCAAATACGCCATTTTCTGGGTGTCATTGGACACGGCCTCGACCCGAACCAACACAATGTCTTCCAACCAGCGCAGCTTCGTTAATACGTCTGAGACTTGAGGTGCCAACTCTTCAAACAAGCTTCCTGCGGTGTCCAAATCCAGCTTGTTGCGAGCGATGGGAATTTCTAGCGCGCGGGACACCAACGTTTGAAGCTGGTCGCCCGCTTCCCCCAAAAGAGATTCTCTCATCGCCGGTATCAGCGGCTCGGTGGGCAATTCCAATGCGAGCAGTGCCTGGCAGAGAGTCCTCAACCAAGCCGTAGACGATACGTCAAAGTTTCGGAGCAACAATTCGATGTCATCATCCCGAACATCGGCCGCGATGTATTCACTCAGCAGCACCCAAGTCGAAAACCGAACAGTCTGGTCGAGGACAGCCATCGTATGGCCCAGCCGAAGCGCAGGTGTACGGGCAATGCGAGAGATTCGATAGGGTGCCGCGATCGGTGTGGGAAACCGATACCGAATCCGGCCATCATTCAGGTGCTCGTGGGACTTCACGTTACAAACAGCGTACGCCAGCGTACGCCGTTCACGCAAGCGGTTGACGTTGCATCCGGCCGGTCACCCAAGTTGCTATGGATGACGAGGGTGCTCCCGACCCCACCGGAGCATTTGTGCTTCAAACGATTCGGGGGGCTCTACAACGACATCTACGACCGTCCCCTGCGCGTCCTTCACACGTTTCAATGTGGGCATTATGAACGCATAGCGTGACGGCAGTCCGATGGCTTTCGCTCGGGTGTGCACGTTGGTACGCAAAGCGGAATCCACAACCATTCCATGCGTTTCAAAGAGCACCTTGGCCGCTTCATAATCCCCTTCGGCTTTGGCGCGCATCACTTGACGCAATAGATCGCTGACAGCCCTCCGCATGCCCACCAGATCGCTCACCACCTGAAAAATCTTGCCGTCGACAGTGACCCGTTCAACCGCCCCCTTCGACGCGGCATAATGAACAATGAGATGGACAGCGCGACGATGAGCATCTTCAATACGGTCGCGGTGCACCCAGCGCAACATCATCAAATCGTGCGTCACCAGACCTTGATACGCCGCCGCCGCGCATTCGTCAGGACACTCCGGGGCGATTGTCCGCACCTTCGGGTCCCACAAGTGATGCAGGGTGACCAACATGGCTCTCGCTTCCTCCAGAGCGGCGGCAAATTCCTTGAGACGAACCGCTGGCTGCTGGTGCTCAAATCGAGGGGCAACACGGCCCGAACCATGCCCCAACACCTCGTGAAGGACCACTTCTAGTTCGTCGATGATGCGACCGTACTTCCGGATAGCAGCCCGTGCGTGTGGTGGAGTAAATTCACCCACGCTGCGCTCACGCACCGCCCCATCGATGGCTCGCATGACATTGGTCAACAGGAGCGTGCGTGAGCCATGCGCACCTCGAAGGGCCACCTTGTTGGGCAAATGGATCGTCACGGGCAAGATTGGGCCGGTCGCCCCACTCCCCATCACCACTTCCATGGGCACAGGGACAGAGGGCGTTTTCCACGTCTTCTTGTACGCATCGGCCCAGGGAGAACGGTCCTCAAAATACTGCACTTGGTCCACCACGCGCTCCATCCAGCGATGAACCCGTTCATCACGAACCATCACCGTCGCTTCCCACTCCCCTTTCGCGCCGCGCACATCGCTTCCGGTTTCAATGAAGCCCGCCATCACCTGTACCGGAGACTCGTCTTGCAGCCAAGCCACGTTGAAGCGATCAAACGCCTTGGAACGGCCCGTTTCCAGATGGTCGATCAAGTGCTGGATGGCCACCCGCTGACCTGCCGAGGCAAAGGGCAACGCGGAGCGCAAGTGCAAACAAACACGACGCAACGAGGACGCATAGCGGCCCGGCGGGGCGGGGCGTTGATCCGACGTGGCGGACCGACCCGCTCGGTACACCTCCTCCACCAAAACACCGTTGCGCTTTACAAGACGCGAATTGGACGGATACTGCTCGTCAAATTTCGACAAATCGCGCATGGTGACGCCCACATAAAGATTGTTGCCGCTCGCCAGCAGTCGATCCGTACCAGCCTGGGGCTTTCTTGCGGTTAACAAGGGTTCGAAGTGCGGATCAAAGAGGAGTTTCTCCACGTCGGGCCGGTCCAATAACGTCACTTTTTTTCCGGCTTCTTCCAGCGCTTTCAACGCGCCTCGCCAAGCAATCACATTAAATTCCGGCCGGATCTTCTCTCCTGTGGAGGGTTCATAGGGTCCATTGGCAATCCAAAAACGATGCGCATAGGTCTGGAAGGCTTCCCGCGCGGGCAGCGTCTTTGGAGGCACAACGCGCAACACCATTTCCAGAGCCTGTCGAATCGCCAAGCCATGGCGATGACGCTGGTCTACCGTAATGTCCCGCCCGGCCAAAGCCGCCTGTGCCAGGTGATACGCAAAGCGTTTCTCCCGCAGCGTGCGGTCTCCAAATCCCGGAATATCCAAGCGGATGAGTCCGTAGGGTCCTGTCGAGGCGCTCCATCGGGGATCGGTGGATGGGGGATCGGTACGAGGGGCGGGAATCGGTGGATCCGACGTCGCGTTTGGCGACGATTCGACTTTCGTCGGCGTCGCGCTCGTCGACGGGGCACTTGAGATGGCAGTCGGCGGCGCCGCAGTTGGGGTGGTCGACCGTTCCGTACAGCCTGGCGCGAGGCACAACGCCAGTACAGTAACCATCGCTCGTGAATGGAAGCCCATTGAGGTCAGACTGTATGGCCGTCGCGTGTCTGGCGCAAGCCCGTGGGAGTCCCGCATGCCCGCACTCATTGTCAAAACTGTTCAAGATTTACTGCAAAGTAGCCGATTAAGACCATAACCACGGCACTGGAGGCCTTTGAATGCACCGACCCACCCGGCTCTTCTCCCTGCTCACTATGGCCGTTTTCCTCTCCTCCGCCTCAGCCTGGGCTCTTCAAACGGCATCCATCGGCAGCGACCAAATCCAGGCCACAACGGTCACGTCCCGTGTTTCCATCCCCCGAACGACGACAAAACCTCTTCAAGAGACGCTCCTGACCGATGGAATTAAGTGGACATCATGGACCGCTTCTCCCACAGACACGACGCCCACGATCGCCCTCCAATTTCGGGGAACTCGGTACTTAACTTCGTTGGCAATCACGGGTGGATGCGCAGCCACCGTCAAGAAATTCCAAAGCTTTTCCCGCCCACGCACCATCACGGTTGAAGGCAATGGGCGCTCGGTGACGATATCGTTGGCCGACCGGATGAAAACCCAACGAATTGCCATTGACCCCCCCATGCCCACCGACGCCGTTCGCCTGCACATCACCTCCTCCTATGTGGGACGAGACAAGGCCCTTTGCGTGAGTGAACTCCAGTTCGAAGAAATGACGCTGCCCTCCACGGTCGACGAAGCGACCATCGCACAAGTCACCGCGCTCGTTGAGCAGTTGAATGCGCCCGGAGCAGACGATGCCATTCGTTCGCTGACCGTCATGGGGCCAACCGCCATTCCAATGGTGTTGATCGCCCTGCACAACAATCGGCTCACCCAACAACTTCAGCTGCTTGAAACCCTGCGCCGCGTGGGCTCGCCGATTGCGGCAGCATCCCTTGCTTCGTTGGCCAAGTCCCACAAAGAAGGCCCATTGACCGTCGCTATCATGCACGCCCTGGCTGCCACCGGCCATGAGACCGCCATTCCCGTACTGAACCAGACGCTGCTCAGCACCCACGACGACCACGCCATAGCCGCTTCCACGGCCCTGCGCTCGTTCGGCTCCCAAGCCCGACCGGGTTTGCGCGCTGCCCTCCAGCACAAACGCAGTAAAAGAGTAACCATCGCTCTGTTGGAAAGTCTCCACCACGTGGATGACCCTCATGCTCTCCGCACCGTACAACATCTCCTTCGGGCCCAATCCCCACGCGTTCGAGGGTTGGCTACGACGGTTCTGAATCACGGATCGACCCAGGAACTCGCCGTATTGAATCGCCAATCCAACGACCGACATCCGGACGTCCGTCACGCTGTGGCGACCACACTTCGCTCGGTCGTTCACAACATCCACACGGTCAAGATGCTCGTTGTGCTGCTCCACGACCCCAATGGATGGGTCGCACGGGCTGCCATTGATACGATGGCACAAAGCAACCAGCCGGAAGCCATCAACGCCTTGGCTCAGTACCTGGAGCAGTTGCATGCGCCAATGGGCTTGGCGGCGGTCCAAGGACTGGGCAAAGCCAACGCCCGCTATGCGCTGCCCCATTTGATTCAGTTGCTTCGACGCGGAGAAGTTCGTTATCGTCGCGCGGCTCAGCGTGCCGTCACTGCGCACGGGCTGTTGGGATTGACAACCATGTTCAATGCGGCCCTGGAAGATCCATCCCTTCATGACGACGCCGTGGAGATTCTGGGACACCATCCTCAATGGACGATCCCCTTGTTGAGTCGAGTGATCCACAATCAGCCGCAACAACTTCCAGCCTTCGTCGTCGCGACGCTGGGTGCCACCGGTGACGCAGCCGTTCTTCCGCTCTTGAACCAACTCTGGGCCCAACGAGTTCACCGAACGACCATCGTGAGGAGTCTGGCGCAAATCAAGACAGCGCAAGTCCAGGAGCAATTGGCTCACATTTTGGCCGATACCGATGAAGAAGCCATTCGCCAGGCTGCCATTCGCGCATGCGGCACAGCAAACGTCCGTCAAGCCATCCCACAATTGCAC
>Ga0310121_10006169_pt1 | contig 10117 bp, 8 predicted proteins | sample CB27_Tmax_986_MG_FD_203504 | JGI IMG/M metagenome (GOLD analysis project Ga0310121, IMG submission 203504) | Marine microbial communities from Western Arctic Ocean, Canada - CB27_Tmax_986 | ecosystem: Environmental > Aquatic > Marine > Oceanic | place: Canada: Western Arctic Ocean | collected... | reverse complement strand
TTTTCGTGGCAGAAACAGCGGGGAAATCCACCTGAAATTTCACGACTGGCCCGCCAGGATCGTGGCCAAGCGACTCAATCAAACCAGGTGTTTCAAATAACTTGCATTCATTGATGCCATTTGGTGGTGATCGACGCTTTTACGCGCAAGTGCCTGGTGATCAGGGCCGGCCGACCCTTCACCTCTAATCGTTGAGCCATCGGCTGGCACCGGGCACTTTCTCGAGGATGCCCATCTCGTGCGCGATGGCCATGAACGGGAACGGGCCGCGCAGCATGCGTGATGAAAACGTCCCGTCGTTCTCTGGGTCGTTCATCCAGTTCACCGCCTGGCACAGCGCGCCGTGCCCGGCTTCGATGAACTTGCGATCGCCCGTGAGCCGGTAGGCGTAGGCCAGCGATTCGAGGTTGGCAAAACCCTGGGAGGCAACGGTCGGGTAGCGCGCATCGGGGGTCGAACCGGCGTAGGGCAGGCCCTCCTCGAGAAAGCCGCGCTTCACGTAGCTTTCCATGATCGCCATGATCAGTTTTCGGCAGCGCTCGTCGCCGGTCACCTGGTGCCAGCGGATCAGCCCGCGCATGCCGAGATTGACGCTCCGATCGCTGATCAACTCGCCGGCGAATGGATCACCTGTTCCGTCGGGACCGAGATTGAGTTTGTCGTACAGCCGGTCCAACACCGCCTCGGCACCCTTGCGCATCTCTTCGTTCGGCTCGATCGCGTAACCGCTGCCGACCACGAGCATGCCCCAGCCGGTGTTGCGCTCGAGATCCCAGTCGTAGAACTGGCACATGTGGCCCAGCCCCGTCGCCGTCTTGACCGCGATATCGCGCGCCCGGCGGTCGCCGGTCAGGTGGTAGTAGTCGATCACGCCCTGCAGAAACGTGTGGCTCCCGTGCGCGTGCCTTTGTTGCGTGTCACCCACCCGCTGGGCGCCGCCAACGTGCTGGATGCAATGGCTGTACTGGCAGAACTGCATGAAACGGATGTCGGGCATGTGCTCCATCTCGACGGCGTGGTGGCAGGTATCGATGTCCATGGTGTGCAACGCGATCGACTCGGCCGCCCACCACTGCGCTATCTCGCGATGACGCAGAAACATCATCGCGTACACGTGGGCCGTGTCGTACTCGTTGTTGAGGTAGTAGACGTCGGGCGCATCCGGGTCGTTCGAGCCTTCAAAGAAGTACAGCAGGAAATCGCCGAAGTGCCTGAGGCCGAATGCCTTGCACGAGGACTCGCGGGCGATCTTGTGGAACATGTTCTCTTCGTAGAAGAGTTTGCGCAGCGCCGTTTCGAGCCTCGGGTATTTCTTCGGTTCGTAGGGAAAGTAGTCCCAAAGTTCGCCGGTCTGGTGGTAGTAGTGTGAATCGGCGACGGGCATCGGCCACTCGCGCAGCACCAGTGACATCTGCTCGCGCTGCCGCGCCTCCTGCCGGCCTTGATGAAAGTGGAGATGGAACGTGTGCGTCTTGGCCATGCCGCGCGGGATCGGAAACGGCTTTCCCAACAGGCATGACGGCGGGCCCATATCCCCGAAGAAATCGCTGCGGTCCGGGTTTGGCATCTCGATCGACGCGGGCTGCTCGGGAACCAGGTGATACTCGATCGCGTCGCCATTGACCGCCAGCACCTTGGGGTAATTCTGCCAGAAATCCTTGGCGGCCAGCAGCACGCCGCGATCGGCGCCGCTGAGGTCGGCCCAGCCCTTCGAGTGCTGCCATCGGGCGCGCACGGGCGAGCGGTTCTCCAGCATCTTGCCGGCGCTGTCGAGGATCTTAAAATTCCGAACGTGAAACTGCTGCAAGCGCAGCGGCTGATCCGATACGAGTTGCGCATGGCCCTGGTTCTCGTCGGTGTCCGCGACGGCGTACGAGGGCTTATCGCCGGCGTCGATCGGCAGGCGAGCCACGATCGACTTGACGAGCGCCTCCTCCGGGTCCATGCGATTGGTGAAAACGTGATCGACCCGCACGAACGGCTTGCCGGCATAAACCGCCAGCCGCACGAAAAAGCCGAGGTGACTTTGTCCCGTATCGTCCTGGTGATCGCCCTCCCAGCTCACGAGCAGTCGCTGCGTGCCCTGCTCCTCGATCTCGAAGCGCGGCGACGCGTCGTTGCGGGCGCTGAACGTAAGCCCGTTCTCGTCGGTGACGGTAAAGTCGAGTCCCGCGCTGTCGGCCGGACTGATCCGCTGGCCGTCGAGCCACACGCGATCGAGCGGCCGGCATCGCTTCGTATCCAGTTCGAGCTTCAGCACGCCGTTGTCGACGATTAGCGTGTCGCCCTGCTGTTTCGTTTCGATGCTCGGCCCGGCCGGCGCCTTGCCCTCTTGGGCGACCGTCAGCTGGTGCACGGTCTTCTCGCCGGCGGACAGGTCGGCCTGGTAGTCGAGCAGCATCCAGCGGGTACTGCTGTCGTCGTGCTGCTCCATGACGCGGGTTTGCAACGCCACCGGCTTGCCCGAGGCATCCGCCATGGACAACGGGGCACCGTCGGGAAGCGCACCCTTGGCAAACGGCAGGCCGACCGTCAACGGAAACGCCTCCCGATCGATGATTGACGGCTCGGTGGTTGTCATCTCTATTGGCTTCGTCTCAGACATCGCAGCGTTCCTTTCGCGTGGTAACACCTTGTTTTACATCTAATACCCGGAGATCACAAACCGTATGTGCCCAGTTCCGGCCAGAGATTGCCGGCGGCGACCGGGGCAGGACGAAGCATATTGGCGACAGGAAGAACCCTGGCATTTGCTTGCTCATGCAGGGCGCTCTGGGGCGTCGAGGGCGGGGCGGTATCATGTGGGTGTATGGGAAAAGTCGTCGATGAATCAGAGCGTTGGATGCGACGCGCGTTGGGGTTGGCGCGACGGGGGCAGGGTCGGGTCGAGCCGAATCCGATGGTCGGGTGCGTGCTGGTGCGATCGGGTCAAATCGTCGGCGTGGGCTGGCACCGTCGGATCGGCGGCGCGCACGCAGAGGTCGCGGCGATCGACGATTGTCGCAAACGTGGCGGTGATGCGCGGGGATGCACGGCCTTTGTCACTCTCGAGCCGTGCGCCCATCAGGGCAAGACACCGCCTTGTACCGATGCGTTGATCGCGGCCGGGGTGGCACAGGTGTGTGTCGCCATGCTCGATCCGTCTGCGCTGGTCGACGGACGCGGCACTGCGGCGCTGCGCGATGCGGGCATTGACGTCACCGTCGGCGTGTGCGGCGACGAGGCGCGACAGCTCAACGAGCCGTATATCAAGCGGGTTACCACCGGGCTGCCGTGGGTGATCGCCAAGTGGGCGCAGACCCTCGACGGCGCAATCGCGGCGGCGGACGGTGCCAGCAAATGGATCAGTAGTCGTGAGAGCCGGCGGATTGCGCATCGCCTGCGAGCCCGGGTGGACGTGGTCATCGTTGGAATCGGCACCGCAATTGCAGACGATCCGATGCTGACCGCCCGTGGCGTTCCGTTGCGCCGCCGGGCCCGCCGCGTGGTGGTCGATCCGCAACTACGCCTCACCGGCCGGGCGCGCCTGATCACCACTCTCGACGAATCGCATCCCGTCACGCTCGGCGTGGATCAGCGGGTGCTGGCCGACTCGCCCGAGCGAATGCAAGAGTTTGCCGCGCGGGGCGTCGAGTTCGTCGGTCTGCCCGCTGTCCCGCAGAACGACCAGCAACTCGATCTTCGTCCGCTTTTGCAGCATCTGGCCGAGGGGAGGTCGGCGACAAACGTGCTCGTCGAGGGTGGTGGCAGGTTGCTCGGCACGCTTTTCGAGCAACAACTTGTTGATCAGGTTGTCACGTTCGTTGCGCCGAAGTTGTTGGCTGATGAAAACGCGGTGTCGGGAGTGCAGGGCCGGACGCCTCGCTCGCTTGGTGGGGCGCACCGGCTTGAGCTGCGCAGTGTGAAGCGCGTCGAGGGTGACGTGATGCTGGATTACCGTGTTATCGCGGAAGAGGCACGGGTCAAGGCCCGTCGCTAAACGATGGGATTCATGCCGGCTCGACGACGATGCGGTTGCCGTGTACCTCGACGACGCGCACCTGTTGGCCGGCTTCGATCCAGTCGCCGATGCTGACCACGTCGATCAGCCGGCCATCAACCTCGGCTCGTCCACTGGGCCGAAGCTGGGCCACAACGCTGCCGGTCGCGCCGACGGTCACGCCGCCGCTGCCGACCGCCTCGCTGCCGCTGACCGACGGCTTGGCACTGGTCGACATCCCGGCCTGTTGACGCGTCTGCAGCACGAGCTTGTTGAACATTGGCAACTTGCCGGAGCATGTGAACATCAACATTATCGAGATAATGCCGATCCCGCCGGCCACCATCACCGCCACCGCCTGCTGGGCGACATCATCCCACAATCTTGCGGGTGGCAGGAACTTTCCCGGATCCGTCGGCACGACGGCCAGCACAAGCGACGCGAACATCAGAAGCAGCCCCGTGATGCCAAACACGCCGAACCCGGGCGTAACGAATACCTCGACGACCAACAGCGCAAAACCGATGAAAAATACCGCCACGTGCCACCACTTGGACAGATCGATCAGGAACGGTGAGCCCAGCACCACCACCAGGCAACCCGCCGCCACCGCGCCTGGCAGACCCAGCCCCGGCGATTGAAACTCCATGTACGCGCCGACCATCAGGCCCAAAATCAACACGCCACGCACCACCGGGTGCGTCAGCCAGCCAGCCAAGTCTTCCGACCAACTCTGATCGATCCGCACTACCGAGGCCGCGCCCAGCCAATCCTTCAGCTCCACGTCGTTCTTGATCATGGCCCTGGACAAACCAATATCCAGGGCCTCAGTCTGGGTCATGGTCAACAACGTCGAACCCCCGTGTACGTGCTTGACCAACTTCCACTGGCTGATGTCCGCGTCCGTCGCCACCTCGATGATGACGGGCGATTTTTTGTTCGTGGCATCCTCGCCCTTTAGGTTGAGTGTTTCCTCCACCTGTGCGCGGGTCTTGCCGGTGACCATCATCATGTAATCGGCCTGGTTGACCAGCATCCGCCGACCTGTCTGCTCGTGCTCGACCTGGTATACCTCGACTCCCAGTTCGCACATTGCGTGGAACAGGACATTGTCGTACCCGTTACGCTGCGCCGAGTCGCGCACCTCTGCAAGGATCGGCGACAGGGCCTTGGCTCGCTCGGTTGGTGACAGGTCCCGACCCAGCATGATCGGGGCCGAGTCACCCGTCACTGACACGGGCGTCATGACGATCGCCTTGCACGCTGCGGAGATGATGATGCCCGCCGAGTAGGCGCGTGGGTTGATCCACGCCACGGTGGGCATGTCGAGTGTCTTGATGTAATGGCAGATATCGAGAGCGGTGAGCACCCCGCCGCCCGGCGTGTCGAACTCGAACACGATCAGATTGGCGCCCTGTTCCTTTGCTCGTTCGACGCGTCGCTGCATGCTCTTGAGCACGAACTCATAGATTTGGCTGTCGATGCGGATGATTGCGACCTGGGAGTCCTTGGGAAACTTGTACGGCTCGGGCACACGCGCCAGCGGCGAAAGTGTGGCGTCGGTCAAAAGTTGTTCGGCAGACGCGACCTCGGCCTCGGTTGACTTCGATTGTGCCGGCGACGCCACGGTCGCCAACAACACCACGGCGCCGGGCAGCATCCACAGATTCGGGCAAATGCGACGTATCATTCCTTCATTATAGAACCACTGCGCCCGCGTGCGCGACCGATACCCGGACCCGATCTGTCGATTCGCGGCTTATGGGACCCCGATCGCCCCAGGAGCCCATCACCCGCAGACCTCGCCGATGTCCACGCGACGGGTGGATCTGATCCAAGATGCCGGTTCATGTTGCCGAAGAATCACATGGGCAAGGCCTGCCAGGAGATACGACGATGAAGATCATGCTCGTGGATGACTCTCGGACAATGCGCAATATCCAAAAAGGCGTGCTGCGACAATTGGGCTACAAGGACTTCATCGAAGCGATCGACGGTCAGGACGCGTTACGCCAGGTTTTCTCGGCCTAACCTGACCTGATCCTGCTCGATTGGGACATGCCGATCATGGACGGCCATGGCTTTGTCAAGGTGTTTCGTCAGAATGATACGAGTACGCCGGTGATTATGGTCGCTGCGGAAGTCGAGCGGCAGCGGATCGTGGATGCGATGAAATCGGGTGTCAACAACTACGTCGTCAAACCGTTCACCGCCGATACGCTCAGTGCCACGATCAAACAGACGTCCGATGAGATCGCCGTGTGACCTGCAGGTCCTGCGTACCAATGAGCGGCATCACAAGTTGCCGATCATCGTCCCTCTCGAGCCCGACGCGGCCAACCGGATTGTCGTCGTTGCCGGTCCCAGTTGATACAATAGCACCCGCCTGCTGAACGTTTGGCGATGATCTGATTCATACGCACGGGGCGGATGATCGGCCATGACATGCAAGATCGACAATTCGTTGCACTGGACAGATCACTATGTGAAATATGGATTTGCGGTGCTCAAGAGCGCCGTCGATCGATCGTTCTGCGAGCAGGCGTTGGCCGAGATCCGCAAGATCGTGGGCGATGACCGGCCGCTGACCGAATGGGTCAATGACAATCCGGGCAAACTCAACGAGCCGGGCGGCAAGCCCGGGCGATGGCATTACCCGTTTTTCCAGGACCCGGGCCGCACGGGCTGGACTCCGCAGAGTCCGGTGCTGGAGAGGGTCTACGACCAACCTCGTCTTCGTGCCGCACTCGACGAGATGCACGGCAGCAGCGATGCGTGGGACGGTGTGCGTAACTACTACATCTTTCTTCACCCGTACGATCCGACGGCCCAAGCCGGGCTCGAACCGACAGGGCACATCGATTTCAAGACGCCGGTGCCGGTGCTGTACCGCGGATTCACGTTTCAGCTCGCGCTGGTGGACACTGATCCGTTCGGTGGCAATACGACAATCTTCCCGGGTACTCACATGCTGGTGCAGAGGGCGCTGATGGACGACCCGGATCGTCACATGAATGCGGTAGGTGGCAACCTGTCGGGCGGGGTCGAACCGTTCGAGTTTATCGCCGAGGCGGGCGATGTGCTGTTGATGCACCACCTGGTGTATCACGCGGGCAGTTCATCGCAGTCTGCCAATCGCAAGCCCCGCGTGGCGTTGCACGCTGAGTCATTTCGCAAGGCCTGGCTGACGGAGATAGATCCGTCGAAGAGCGGGCTCAGCCCGTGGCATCGCAGCTTGGCGATCAACGGGTATTACAAGGCGAGCGATGAAGCCACGCACCAACGCGAGCAACGCGATAAGTATATTGCCCGTATCGAAAGCGAGAAGGGCGTCACGATCAGCCAGAAGTGGAAGCGCTACTCGGACTGGCCGACGCCGGCAGTCGCCTGATCGGGCGGCGTGTGGTGGTTAGTCATCGTTGCGGTGCCAGATGTCAACTAGATCCTTCGAGTATTGAAAACGAATACCGTTGTCCTCGAGGATTTCCTCCGTTGAACTGGCAATCTCGGCGCGGCGGAACACCAGTGTGACCTGGTGGTTGCCAGCGAACCGAAACTCGACAAACTCGCCGCCGGCGTCACGCAGCGTCTCGACCAAGTGCGCCAGGTTTCTGGTAGGCACGCCGTTGATCTCCTTGACCACTTGGAGCACCGGGTCGTCGTAGCCCTTGGTAATCCGGTGTGGGAAGAAACGCGATGGTACGACGACGATCTGCTCGCCTTCGAAGGCCGTCTCCTGCTGATTGCGGGTCAGCAGCGGGCTGCCCCGGGCACGCAGCAGGGCATTGAGCGCCTGGTGCGGCGTGACGATTTCCTGAGTCGCTTGTGAGAAGACCAAAGGTCCGTAGATGAAGTAACGCGGGTAATCATTATGCAGGTATGGCAGCACCAGATCACGGCGGACCTTGACCGGCAGATCCACCTCGACCGTCTTGCCGTCGCGTAGCACGGTCAGGTTCACCTTACCGTCACGTGCGAGTTTGGGGACAAGATAGAGAAATGACAGCCGCAGGTCGTCGCGGATCTGCACGTTGCCCTCGCGGTCGAGCGGGTGGCTGGCGATCTTGGTGATCACGTCCCACTGCTTGAGCGGGTAGTCTTCGTGGCTGCGGTAGGGCGACTGAACCATCAGGCCGCTCACGTCGTCGGGTAGGCCGAGGCGCCGGCGCATGGCGGTGTTCTCCGTTTTCTGGACGCCATCGAACATGTGCGGCTTGCCGTCGTAGCGGCCGTCCTTGATGTCATCGAGAAACATCCGAACCTCGTCGGCGGGAATGAGATAACCGATATTATCCGCCGACGGGATACCGGAGTACACGATGCCAACGATCTTGCCGTCGACGATCGCCGGCCCGCCGCTATTGCCCGGATTCAACGCTGCATCCACCTGAATGCGCAAGCCCACCGTTTCCTGATAGTACGCGGCCATCTCGATACGCGAGATGATGCCTTCCGTGACTGACAATTCATTGCCGCCGACCGGGTAGCCGTAGGCGTTGACCGGGTCCTTGATACTGGGGAGGTTCTCGGTCAGCGACAGTGCCGGGCGTTGAGTAAAGAACTTGTCGTCCTGTAACTCGAGCACGGCAAGGTCCATCTCGGACGAGATCGCGGTGACCGTTGCGGCGATCCGGTCATCGCTCTGATAGCCCTGCACATAGATCTGGCGAGCGTACCTCACCACGTGAGCGTTGGTGAGGATTAGGTTGCCTTCAATGATGACGCCGGAGCCTTGGCTCTTGCGTGGTTGGCTCTTGGTCCACGGGCGGAACAGATCGGGGAACTTGTGGGTCGATTCGATCTTGACGACCGACGACCGCAGGTTGTCCTGCGCCGTCAACGTCGAGGGGATCGATCCGCTGATCGCCGTGGCGATCATGAGCTTAGTCAGGTTGTTCATGGTTGAATCTGCCGGCAGGACGGGATGGATCAGGATTGGGTTCCGGTACGTGTGTGTGGTGCTACAGCTTGCGGCTTGCACCTTCAGCGGTCGTCGACTGGGCATTGGGACGGCTGCTAGGCGGCGCCAGCCCGAGCATCGCCGGTTTGCGGATCGCCAGGTACAGCAAAGCGCCGAACAGCGAGGCTATCACGAATGGCGAAGCCATCATGAACATGATTGAATAGTTATAGCCACGCCCCATGGATGCCGACAGCGACTCGACGGTGATATCGCGAGGTTGGCTGGCGGCGGCATCTTCGGTGGGCACCGCAAGCTTGCATGCGGGGCAGGCCTCGGTCGGTCTGGGCAGGTGCAAGGTGATCGCCATGGCCAGGCTCGCCGCCCAGATAAGCAAGGCTGTACGCCTGCCCGGCAAGTCGTGTCGCACCGATCGATGCATTGCGATTGGTCCTGTGTGTGGGTCCGCCTACATTATTGAGCAAATTCGCTGTGGATCAACAGGTACGCTATTCGGTGTTGCGCCTCTGGTCGTCGAAGCGGATGGCAACCGGTTGGGCGGCCAGGTCGCTTCGAGGCGGCCCCTGTGCTTCCAGCCGGGTTCGCAGTTTTGCCCATTGGCCGGCAAACGGCTCGGCGAGGGCCTGGTTGAAATCGCGTGGGTACATCTTGGTCAGCGCCGTTGAACTGGCCAACGGCACGTCCAACGTGATCACGTGGCGATCGCGATAGACCTTTAACCGAACCGTACCCCCCGCACCACGCTTCTGAATATAGAGATTAAACAGGTCCGTGGTTGATACGCCTTGGCGGTGACTGGTAAATGGAGCCTCGCCCACGACGGCTAAGATCACGTCGCCGCTGCGCAGCACCTCGTGTGCCGGGAAGCCGGGCAGTGTCTTGATCACTAGGATCGCTGACTCGTTGAGCAGCGGGAGTTGCGTGGGGCTTACCACCTCGTGGGCCACGCCGATTGACCCGGGACCTCGCTTGTTGGCGAAGACCTGTTGGCGCAACCGGCGAAGCAACTGATGCCGCGCCACGGTCATGAGGCGGTGTCGTTGCTCATGTGTCTGGGCGGCGGCGTACATGGTGATGATTGCCTGTTCGGTACGTGGCTGATCTGCAAGCAGCAGCTCGGTGGCGGCCTGCCGGTCGGTGTAGTCGGTCGACCCGAGCCGGCCGAGCCATTCATCAGCTGGCGTGGCCGCCGAGTCGGCCGCCGCGGTCAATACCAC
>Ga0310121_10006168_pt1 | contig 10117 bp, 14 predicted proteins | sample CB27_Tmax_986_MG_FD_203504 | JGI IMG/M metagenome (GOLD analysis project Ga0310121, IMG submission 203504) | Marine microbial communities from Western Arctic Ocean, Canada - CB27_Tmax_986 | ecosystem: Environmental > Aquatic > Marine > Oceanic | place: Canada: Western Arctic Ocean | collected... | reverse complement strand
AAAGTTAATATAAATATTATTATTAAAATCAAGAAATATAAAACTGCTTTTTGTAAAGATATATTAGACATAAAATATTTTTGGCGCGCCTGCTAGGACTTGAACCCAGAACCTCCTGGTCCGTAGTACAGTGGATTCACAAATGTCCTTGAGTACGCTACAATTCTATATAATGATTTTAAGACTTCAAAGCAATGTTATCAACGGTCCATTGAGCCACGTTCAATGCTTAAGTATTACTTTAAGACTTCAGATTCTATGTACCCTAACATGTACCCTAATTCCATATACCCTCGCTCACTTCGTTCGCTCGGTGTTTCTTGTGGTGAGGTCAACATGGCGTAGGTGCGGAGACGTACTTCTTATTTATGATGAGGATAAAAATATTTCAAAGGACTCATTTTGTTCCATTGATAAAAAAATAAAAAACAATACACAGAGGTTAGTTGAATTAATATGCCAAAGAATAAAAAAATAGTTATCACTGATAAGTTTTTAATCACGCACAAAAAACCATTAAGCACACGAGAAGAAGTGTGGGATTCCCGAGCCCAGATTAAAGTACGAATTTATAAGTCTGGCGGCAATATATTTTGGGCCTACTCATGGTTTGGACCATTACACAAAACTATTCTTTGGAAGTTAGGTAAGTGGGACCAGAACACATTTAATTGTTCAGATGCCAGAGCCAAGTATAGAGCAGATAAATCAACCTTCATTGACAATGGAATCGATCCTAGAGTTGAAAAGAAACAAAGAAAATTACTAAATCACCAGAAGCAATTACGAGAAGCAGACCGCTCAATATTTCAACAGCTTATACAAAAGTATGTTGAGGCAGAGTTCCCGAGAGTGAAAGATATTGGGAACACAACGCATCGTTCAGCACAATCGATGTCATATAAATTGATTGGGAGAAAAAGAACATCGAAGCTTAAATTCTATGATGATGACAAAGGTTGCGGACATATACTTCGTAAAGATGAAAATTTAAGAAGCTGGAATGAATTCTGGGCTAACAATAAAAACGAAAGAACTGATTGTGTTTACGATTCAGCGTTAGGACATAGCTTTATTGAAGAAGTAAATACCGCTCGTTGCAAAGCTTACATAAACAAAGGAACAACAATAGGAAACAGAAAGTTTTGTAGGCAAACTATTAGTGTTGTTATTACATGGGGAATTGACAAAGGATTCTTCGGTGAAAGTCCACCCGCTAATCCATGCTTCAATGTTTCAATTAAAAGGTCAAAAACACCAAAGACCCGCGGCAAGAATTTAGTTTATACGCAAGAAGAATTAAAACGCATTTGGGCGGCGTGCGATAAGCTTGTAGATGAATACCCATTTCAAACGTCAGCGGTTAAATTACTTTCGGTGACAAGTTTAAGAAAGGAAGAAGCTCTCGAATTAAAATGGGAATACATTCAAGAGAGTACGGGATTAATAGACTTACCTTCTTGGGTCACTAAAATTAATGAAAACCAAGACATTGATATTAATGCTCATATTCAATTCGTTATTGATGAGATTAAAGCTTTACGTAAAAAATATAGCTGGGCGATGTTCCTACCATGGCTTTTCCCAAGTTTCCGAGTTAAGCACAAAAATACTAGACCACACTTTTCAAAGAAGTTTCCACATAAGAGTCATTTACAAGACATAAGGAATTGCTGGGACGCAGTTAAACTTGAAGCGAAGGTGGACGGTAAAACAAATAGAATGAAGAAAACACACCACAATCTTTCGAACGAAGTCGTGTCAGACCCATATGATTTAATTGCTCTAACGCGGCATACAAACACGGGAGTGTTGGAAAAACATTACTTGAGACATGATGCAGACAAGAGAAGGCAACAAAGCAAGTTGCTGGATTCAAAATTTAAGTTAATAAAATGATAAATATTTATTACGAAATTTCTTGTTTTGTTCTATTGACTATTGAGTCTAAAAGAATCATATAAGGATTAGTAAATATTATTAAGTCCAGAAAAGGACCGTTTAGAAAGTAGAAAGCGATTGAGGAAAGTCCTCGTCGCTTTTTGTCGTTTAAGGGGTATCTGGGATTTTATAGGAAGGACCAAACTAAATATGAAACAAGAAAAACTAAAACACGCTAGTTATGACGAGATATTAAATTTTGATTTCAACCAGCCATTAATGACGGTGAAAGCAACTTGTGAGAAGTTTTCGTTGCCCGTTAAAACATTCAAGACATGGCAGTACAGAGACGAGTTAAAGCATCCAATCATCATTAAGGTGAAAGGTAGCCGCCGCATTGTTGTTCAGCCGCAGTTATTTGCAGAGTGGTTTGTTAAAAATAAATGTGGAAGCGCACCTACTGTTGGTGAAAACAGAATCATTTACAGTAAGCAAATTAATGCCATGACGGAAGGTAGAGCAAGATGATGGCTGTTCTAAACGTACCAGAGAAAGAGATATCAAAGATGTTTTCTTTTCCTCTCAAAACTTTGAAGCGTTTAAGAAGCAACCGCAAATTTAATAAAGATATTTGTTTTACCCTGCCGAGTTCTACGAGAATTCTTTACAACATTGATAAATTCAAAGCGTGGTTTGATGATAATAAGTTCGAAGCCCATATTGACTTCAATGCAATGATTAAGGAAAGCAGAGCAAGATTCCTAATATCAAATCCACAATTCACTAGGAAAGGAACACCAAGGAAACGTTATGGCTAAAAACCAAGAAGAAGAAAAAAGACAGAAAAGAAAATGCGGCACAACAGTGATTCTTGAGATGATTGTTCAAGGCAGAGGAATTTATAGCAAATGTGAAAACATTGGGGAAATGATTGATGTGCTTACAGAGGAAATTGAAAACTTAAAATCTATGCAGAGACTTGAAGTGAAAATGAAGCCAAATGATGATGACCGCATCGTTCTAACTAAAGATGTCGAAGTAGGTACTAAAGCTTACGACGAATTAAAGGACCATCATTGCTTTTATGACATTACAGAAAGAGATTTGGAGATTCCCTATTAATGACAAGCGAATTAAAAATTAAACCAATGAATATGTTGCTTGGTCTGGATGATGAACAGATAGGCATTGAAAATGTAGTTGTTGATTTTCAAGGTACACCAACGGGACAGACAACAAGTAAAAGATATAATTTCAAAGATGCCGCCAAGATGAATGAACGCTATGACAAGCTTTCAGAGGACCAGAGAAAGAATCTAAAACATGTACATAGAACATTGTGGAAGTATGAAAATGCATTTGACCAGAAGCCGCTATTTATAGAATCAGAAGAAAAGGCAGCGGAAAAAATAATTAAAGATAGAAAACTTAATAAAATAAAAGCGAAGAAAAGCGCTAGTGATATTGTTAAGATTATAGACGAAACAGTTAAGAAAAACATTAAACCAACAGACATTGAATCAGTTAGCGTGGTTGTAAAAAAACCAAAACCATTTCTATGGTGGGAAGCACCTTGGCAAGATTACCCGCAAGACGATGATGTGCCAGCACCAAAGCCAGATGATGAACCGAAAGGATTAGAATCTTTTAAGAAAACGATAGGAAAACAATTAAGAGCCGAAAACAGTAAGCGTGATTGGGAAATAACAAACCGAACAATCTACAAGGATAATTCAGATGGCTAAAGTTTATGGATTAAAATTCTACACAAGAACCACACACGAAAAAGTTGGGGAAACTTATATTCCAAAGATGCTTGGTGTGATTGAGGGGTCAGTAAATAAGATGATTAAAGCTTACCCAAGTGAGTTTAGTTTTATGCGGCACCAAACCAAAAGAGATTTAAGACCTAGTGCAAGAGGTAAGGGGACTAAAAATTAACATTAACAAAAGAAGGTTCACACATGAGTACAACAAAAGCGCCAAAGAAGGACAAGCCAATATCAGACAATTGGGAAATTATAAAAGGGGGTCGAAATGAACAACCAGATTCATTTGATTTCACAGACGAAAAGAAACATCGTGTTAAACAACAACAAGGATATGAAGGACATTGGTTATTCCTTGACGAAAAGGGAAATACTAATTTTATTGTTGAAAGGTACTACTCTACAAAAGAAGGGAAAAAATTATTTCGGCTTCATAGCAAATGGAAAAATAAGGTTAGTGGTCAAATGCGATGGATGGCTAGAAAACATCCTACACCAAGACCAATATATAATTTAGATAAACTCCACAACGCAATTTCAAATGAATTAATTATTGCTGAAGGTGAAAAATCAGCCGATAGTTATAAACATCCAAAACCAATTACAACATGGGCATGCGGAACGTATTGTGTCTTGCAAAATGATTGGTCTCCCGCCGCTGGTTTTAATACAATTTATTTAGTTCCAGATAACGACGACAAGGGCAGAGAAGCGATGCATAAACTTGCTATGCATTTGCATGACGACTTGGACGTAGACATGGATAGTTTGAAGTGGGTGGATATCCCCGAAGATTTTCCAGAAGGTTGGGACATTGCAGACCCTACGCCAGAATCTTTCAAAGGCGATGCAAACACCGTAATTCATAGTGCTACTCATTATGACGAAGCAGTACCAAATTATAAAAGTATCTGGAATGAATTAAAATTGGGTACGGTTAAAAAAGAAGTTCATCGAGACAGAGAAATTAGATTAAGGGAACTCGGAGATGATTGTATTTATATTCGTGAGTTAAATGAAATTCTACATTTAGTCTCGGACCAATTGGTTCCCCTAGTTCATTTCAATAATAACTATGCTTATTTAAAGATTGGACAAACAGCACCAGCACAGATTCTTTTAAAAGATGAAAATTTTAAAAGGGCAGATAAATTTTGTCATAACCCAAAGTATAAAAGCGGATTAGTTTCTATTGACGGAATGACATATGCAAACCGATACAGACCCACAACATTAATTCCAAAAGAAGGCGACATTACACATTGGGAAGAACAAGGTTGTGCTATGTTTGGTCCAGACGATTGGGATGTTGTTGAACAATACTTTGCGTGGTGTTTGCAGAATTTAGGTGAGAAAGCAATGTGGGTGATGCTTTGGATATCTGAACAACGAGGAATCGGAAAAGGATGGCTCACATACATGTTAGCAAAGATGTATGGAATTAAAAATACCAGACCCAATTTAAAATATAAAAATGTCACTGGAAAATTTAGTGATTGGATTATTGGCTGCCAATTTGCAGTTATCAATGAAGTCTTTATTGCTAACCGACATGATAAGAAAATGGAAATGTCAGAGGATGTCAAAGATTTGATTACCGAACCTTATATTCATATTGAGCAGAAATTTAGAAGGTCGTTTGACTACATGAACAACACGAATCTTTTACTAATCTCGAACCATCTAAACTGTATGCACATAAACAATTCTGAACGGAGATATTGGATTAAGAAGTTAGTGGTACAAGAACAAGGCGCCGACTATTGGGGAATAAAATGGAAGTGGCTGGAATCTGGCGAAGGACCCAGAGCAGTTTTACATTATCTACTAACCCTAAAAATAAAAGACCCGAGTCTGTACAAATTCAGAGCACCAATTACTTCTGACTTTAATGAAATGGCAGAGGCAAGTGAACACCCAATTTTTAAATGGTTAGACGAACATTGCGAAGCTGAAACGGGACCATTTCAAAGGTCCAATTGGTTCCGTGATTTTAATTTCATGTATTCAAGAATTGATTTGCATAGAACGTGTTCTAGCATGAATCAAACAGCATCCATGGATGTGGTTCAAGATTGGTTAAGACGTAGATGTTTTAAATGGCAGAACAACGAACTTACAAAACAAATTACTTTGTCTGGTGGACAACGACCAAGAGTTTATATGTTGCCGCCAAAAGAACCAAAATCAGCAAGACAATATTGGGTTGAGTTGATGCACAGCAAAACTGAAAAAGATTTAGGAATATTATATGAAAAGAAAACGGGCGAAAAACCGCAAGAGCCGAAAGAGTACCACACGAACTCGGATTACGCGGCGGCAAAACAAGGCGAATAATTTAGTTAATTTATTCGCGCAGCTGGTTGATTATCTATTGGATGAGAACAATAGATTGAAACGTGCCTTGAATGTTAAGAATTTGACTAGGCATACGGGACTAACATTTGGGGGAACAGCTTCTCACCACTCACGAACTCATGACAAATAAATTCATTTGCCCGATTAATTTTATGCCGCGGCATAAGGCATAATTAGGTCGCCACCCAAACAGCTTTTAATATTTACTTGAGAAAGGTGAGATGAGTGAGTTGTTGGCGTTTTTCTTTTTGTTTTTTATTCTCAACGTTCTCACAGCGGCAATAACTTTAAGGGTTTAAATTTTGCGTTCGTTTGCTAGCCACGTAGAGTTAGAGTGCATCCCAACATAAACTGAACGTACGAGAGAGGCGCGTTATCATAGGTTGGACCACCGACAATTCTCACAGACGATAATTCAAAAGTTTGAAAAAAAGGAAAAATGCATTATATTGTTTTTATTAATTCAACTTAATATTTTAGCGCTGGATGTGATTGTGAACCTTCATGTCCAGCGTTAGCTTCTCAAATTCTCGTTGCCAGAGCCCAGCTAAATTATCCTTGGTTAATAGATTCCTGATGCAAATGCTTCGCCCTGCATCTTTAATCACTCTACAAAATACAAAATAAATTATTAACGGCTCAAGAAACTCTGATGACTTTGGCGGACCCGCAGGGATTCGAACCCCGATTATCCAAGTCCGTAGCTTGGCGCCTTATCCAATTGGGCCACGGGTCCATAATTATTTTATATAGGATATTCCATTATGAATCGATTTTAAAATTTTAAAATTTCAGCAGAATCAGCATTCATTAACGCAGAAACTCGTGGACAGACTCGACAATAGTTTTGGTGTAGGATTTATTTATGTGGAATATTTTTTATTTATTAGTGCTTTGTTATGATGTTTATTTAACTCTTGCATTTTATAAATTCACGAAAGATGACAAAAGCAAGGTCTCTTGGCTAATAACAATTAATCATGGATTAGGTACGCTCTTAATTATTTTGGGTTTCTTTATTTTTAAGTGGTACCTAGCAATAGCTATAGTTCTAATCACAATTGTTTTAATGGGATTTTTAAGTTCATCTATTGGAGACAAGATAGATGAGATGCTGTTTAAGAATCAAAAGGCAGCAATAATATTAAATTTTATTTTGGTGACCGTGATAGGAAATTTTGCGGCGTTTTAACAAATGCAAAAATTAATGGAAAATATTGTTGTTTTCTTCGGAGCGCTAAATGCACTTCTAGATTTAATTCTTAGAACCATTAAAGCTGTTTTTTTTCAAGTTTTCATTGGAGCGATAATAATAATCTTAATTATAAAGTTCGTAGACACTACTTGGCTTAGATGGCTATTGTTAATTATGTTTGGTGGAGCTTTATACTATTCGGTTCAAGAAGATATTGCTTTACATGTTCAAAAAGAAGCAATGAAAGCCGTTGAAAAAAGAGAAAAACAAAAAGCTGAAATAGCCAAAGGTACATACAAAGGAGGCATGTTTTTAAAAATTCCGACAAAAAAAGAAGCCATATGGAATTGGGCTAAAGCAATTTTTTGGACATGCTTATGTGTGGGTGTATGGATTTATTATTTTTCTAAATGAAAAAACTATCTCTATACGCGTCTCTATTAATTTTTATTTTGGCTAGTTGTGGTCAAACATACAATACAACAGCCAAATCTAAATATATGTGTGGCAAGGCAACATTGGTGGTTGAGAAAATAGGCGAAAATGACAAAGAAGAACATTTATTAATAAGTTATGAAGGCGATCCAACAGGAAAAGTTCTATTTGGAAAGTTTTCTAAAAAGGCTGAAGCGATACTTATTCTTGAAGCTACTAATATTGGAGATAAACCAACTCTAATGTATGAAAAAATTGAATCTAATAAAAATAATATAAAATATTGGTACATTAGCAAATTCCAGTGGGAATACGTGGAGTCATACATAAATAGTGCTAAAGAAAAAAGACTATCGGAGAAAGGAAGTGAGGAGCATATTTATGCTGAAAGAATTGTGTTTGATACCTTATGGAAGTTTAAGGATGTTTTTATAGAAAGAGATATCAAACCTAATGTTAAAGCAGAATATGACTGCAAATAAATATTCAAAATGAGAGAGTTCCTAGGCGTAAAGTTAGAAGTAATGTTTTTAAGTAAATACCAATTAAAGAAACTTAATCGTAAAGAGAAACAAGAATATTTAACGGTTAAAAAAAGGTATATTAGATTTCAAGAAGCTTTAAAGACAGGGATGATTAAGCATGTAGAGAATGCTCACGAGTTTAATAAGTTTCAACATGAACAAGACGAGCACTATTTAGACGATACCTATGATAAAGTTATAAATACAAATTATTCTAAAATTAAGAAAAACGAAAAATAAAAAGAGAAAAAAAGAAGAAATGATAGATTTACAAAATGATTGATGAACACGGAGAAGAACAAGATGAAAAGACCGAGCGTGACTTGGAGATTTTGAAGAAGTACCACGAAAAAGAAACTAAGGGTGTAAAGAAAATATTTATAGCACTTTTTTTATTAGGTGTGTTGATTTACATAGTGAAATTACTTATGGGGTTTTTTTAACAGGAAAGGAAAATATTATGCCAAAAAGAATTAAACCTAAAAAAAAATTAAAAAGAAAAAAACAAAGACAACAGAAGAAGAATAAGCGCCACCTACTTTCTGTTGTACATGGTTCGTGATTGTGTTGACAAAAATTGAAAAAATCAGTTGAAATAAATCCTGATAACCAAAGATTCCTCTGGAGGGCTAGGAGATTAGAGCTCTATATAGCTCAAAGACTTGAGGAATATAAAAAAGGACTATTAGGAGAAAAAGCTGAAAGTGCGCGAAGAGTTATGGAAAAAGATAACTATAAAAGACTGGTTAAATCTTTCCAATTAAGAGGAAGAGCTGGAAGAGCGTTTAAGAATTTTAATCATCTAATTACAGACCCGAAACAACAACATTGCTTTAAACTTAAGAACTTTAATATTAAAGGACTAACGGAGGACCTTTTAAAGAAGATTAAATAACTACCTGGAAAAAGAGAAAAGAAGAAGAAGGCCTAACAATTTGTTTTTCATGGTCCGTGATTAAGAGATTCTTGTTGCTTACTCAGAGTGATCTAGCCTCTGCTTTCGGGGTGCTTGGTTAAGAGTATAGGGTAACTAAACCACGATCACTAAAATTTTTTTAACTATTTATCTTTAATTACTGAATGAACAATTTTTTTCCAATTGTAATTTCTATAAAGTGAATTAACGACAATTATTCTTTTATTGTCTAAATCAATTAATATTTGCTGACCTGCGAATCCACTCAATCCTAAAATTTTTCTTTTTTTATTAATCCCAAAAATATCAAAATGGATTTGGCCCCCATATGATTTTGTATAAAGACCCACGTCAGTCGCGTGTTTCGTATTGTCTTTCTTTTGAACTCTATTTTCATAGATTGTTTTTAAATATTTTCCAGCACAAGTATCATTATGCCAATCATCCATCATTGTTTTTGCTATTCTTAAATAGTCATATCTAGTTGCATAAAAAGAATATCTTGCAGAAACGAAATCTTCACCAAAAAATTTTTTGGATCTTTGAAATTGAACACTATTTTTAACTTTAACATGTTCATTAAAAACTTTATGTAATAATTTTTCCCAATCAGCGCCAGCCTTATGTTTTACATAATTCATAATTACATTAGTCGTCAAAGCACTATAGTTATAATTTAATTTACTTTTTTCCGTACCTCTTAATTTATTCATTACTCTCACTAGACCAATGACATTTACATTTTCTTTATCTTTTTTTAAAATATTATCTCTTCGCGGTTTAAGTCTTTCACCTATATATTTTTGGTCCCCTGCTTTCATATTTAAAAGATCAAGCAATATAGAATCTTCATAAAGAGTATTTTCAATTAATGGCCAATCATTTAATTTTACATTTACGCTATCAATGTAGCCTTCACAAATTGCGTGCCCTGTTACATAAGACACTAAACTTTTACCCATTGAATGTGATGGTAATAAACCATCGAGTATTGTATGTCCGCTGCTAACTTTTTTAGGAATATCAGACACATCAATAA
>Ga0310121_10006166_pt1 | contig 10121 bp, 6 predicted proteins | sample CB27_Tmax_986_MG_FD_203504 | JGI IMG/M metagenome (GOLD analysis project Ga0310121, IMG submission 203504) | Marine microbial communities from Western Arctic Ocean, Canada - CB27_Tmax_986 | ecosystem: Environmental > Aquatic > Marine > Oceanic | place: Canada: Western Arctic Ocean | collected... | reverse complement strand
ACCTGGTCATCGACGCCAACCCATCGATTGGCCAAGGGGGCGCGGGGCCGAGTGTCTATATCAGTGATCCGGTCACGACAACACATTCGTGGGAGACCGCGGCCGCCAGTGGAGATTGGGTGACGGCCGGCAATTGGTCCGCAGTTGGCGTACCGGATGTGCTTTGGGACGCAACCGTGGAGAACGTGAGCGGCAGCGATCAGGAAGCGGTGCTGTCGGCCAGTTCGACTGTCTTTCGCGCCACGGTTTCTGGTACGCCGACCGCCGAAATGAGCGTGCGAGTGGCCGACGGAGGGAAACTCATCGTGTTTGCTGACCTGGAAATTGACGACGGTGGACGAGTGCACCTCGACGGAGGGGGACTGGATGCCCAATTCGTGCAGATGCCGGGCGGGGCGTTGACCGGAAGTGGTACCATTTTTGTGGGTAGTGGGCCTGTCAACGGTGCTGTCCGAAATGAGGGTGGAGTTATTGATCCAGGCGATGCGTCGATCAATTTGGCTGGAACGATTGACGTGATTGGCGATTTTGGCAATGGTGCTCAGGGCAAGATGATCTTTGATCTGGGTGGTACGGAGGCCGGTGTCAACTACGACCAAATCACGGTCGAGCGCTTTGTGTTTCTGGATGGAGCATTGGTAGTGCAACTCGCCGATCTCGGGAACGGACTGTTTACCCCACAGGCTGGCGACTCGTTTACGCTCGTTACCGCTGGAGATGAATTACAGGGTACTTTCGACACGATGTTGCTGCCGGCTGGTTTTGCGTGGGATGTCGATTACACCAATACTTCTCTCGTGCTTTCGCTAGGCGGGTCGGCTCTCAACGGCGATTTTGACGGCAGTGGTGATGTTGAGTTGAACGATTTGAATTTGGTCTTGTTCGATTGGAACAGTGACGGCGCCGTCGTCTCCGCGAGTTGGGTGAATCAGCGTCCTGCTTCCGAAGCGATGGTGGGGCTAAATTACTTGAACAAGGTGTTGTTCAATTGGGGTGCGACCAGTTCATCCGGCGTGCTCCCAGAACCGGCTGGGGCCCTGCTTATCACCTTGGGCTGGCTGGGATCTCTTGCTGGGGTCCGCCGGTATTCCGATCGAGCGGGCTAAGACCCAGACGTCATGACGACGATGGCGGCCACCACGGCGACGATCACCAAGACGACTCCTCCTACCAGCCCAGGCCAGGCCTTCGGCCAGAAGGATTCGCGGCGCCAGCCACTGAGTTGTGCGGTCGGTATTTGGATCCGTTTCGCGAAGTTGGGATCCTTTAAGAGTTCGTCTAGCGGGCGGCTGCTGCTGGACTTGATGGGCAAATCGTCTTCAATACTACTACCGGAACCAGAGGTCACTACAGAACTTCCGGCGCTCGGCCGGTCGCTAATGACGGACGACGACCCGGTGGGGCCCAGTCCCGAACCGACCGATTTGCGCTTGGTTCCGCGCACGGTTGTATCGTCCGAAGGTGAATCGTCATCCAGCGGAGCCAATGTGAGATCGTCGTTTAGCGAAGAATCCGTGGTGCCGATGCGAGAGGTATCGTCATTGGCTGAGGAAATCGTTTCGCCTGGATTTTTGGACCCGCCACCTGGCCTGGTCGCAGGCGCGGGGCCGGGCGCAGTCGCTACGTTACGGCCAAATCGCCCCCCCTGGTCATTGCCATCGGCCGCGTTGGCACTGGCCTTTTGCCGATTGTACGCATCAAGCACATTTTCACCGTGGAAGACGACACCGCGTCGTTTCAGCCATCCGGCGATTTCCTGGGCGACCAGGTGCGCGGATTGGATCCGTTCATCGGCAGACTTGGTCATCATCCGCCGACAGAGATCGACGAGAGCTGGAGGGGCGTCCCGCCGCAACTCGTAAATACTTTGAGGTTCTTCTTTTTGATGTTTCAGCAACCGCTCGGTGATCGAGCCCTGCGGAAAGGGAGGCTGGCCGGTTAATAGAAAATACAACGTACAACCGAGGCTGTAGATGTCAGCCCGGGAATCCACGGTTTGACTGTTACGTGCTTGCTCGGGAGCCAAATAGTCGGCCGTTCCCACGACCGAGTCGTTGAAAATTTCACTCAGCGAACCGGTGACCGTTTCGGAGAACTTGGCCAATCCCATGTCGAGCAGCTTAATTTGGTGTTGCAGGTCCACGAGACAGTTGGCTGGCTTGACGTCGCGGTGGATTAGTCCAGCCTCATGAGAATGTTGCAGCCCCAGCGCGGCTTGGGCGATACAGTCGGCTGCGTCGTCGGCTGAAAGGGGGCCATCCTCCTTGACGATCCGTTGCAGATCGCGCCCATCGATATATTCCATAACGATATAATGCGAATCGTCATCTTGGTCGACGTCGTAGGCACGCACGATGTTCGGGTGGTCCAAAGCGGCGGCCGCCTTCGCCTCGCGCTTGAAACGTGCGACGTAGTTTTCGTTCTTGACGAACTTTTGAGGAAGCACCTTGATCGCCACCAACCGTTCCATCACCGGGTGCCGGGCAAGGTAAACGCTGCTCATGCCGCCCGTGCCCAGATGCCCCTGCAGGCGGTATTTGCCTAGCATGAACCCTTTGTGCTTGCCCTTCAGCAGATTGTCGGCCTGCCATTGATTAAGCAGGCCGGCCTCGACCAACAGATTGGCCAGTTGTTGGGCGTCTTCCGGCGGTGGTTCATTCGAGCGATCGGCGAAGTCCGAGAAGAATTGCGAGAATTCCTCTTCGGTGGCCAATCCGCTGCGTTTGACCAACGTGACGAATTTTTCGGTGTTAACCTTTGACATAATTAAGAATTCTTCGTTGCCGTCACCCGAAGCCTTTTGTTGACACTGTTCCCATATCAAGTGACGTCGGACTTCGTGTCCTTAAGGCAACGCGAGTGTTGATATGTTTCCCAGAGCATCACCCGCATCATGACATTCTATTCCAACCCAAAAAATGCAGCAATCAGTTTGTGGAAGAAGTGGAAATTTGGCTGAAGAATATCTGTAACAGCCACTTGACGATTGCGTACTCGCCCGCTATGACCACCTCCAGCCAAGGCCAGTTTGCGGTAAATAAGGGAGTATCTGACTTTACCAGTGCCGCTTCACCAGCCCTTGGAGTCGTTGTCCGCCAATTGTCGGTTTATATGACTGGTTGCCAAATAGTTCCCAGGCTTGCAAAGTAGGGTGGCGGCTGGCGGGAGGATTGGTTGCGCTGGCCAGCGAAGCGAACCTTACATGGATAATCACTGCGATGACTTCACTGCCCGGACCAGCACTGGACGGTACGCACGCGATTCGCCATCCGCTGGCCGGTGTTTTCATTGCGCTGGCCAGTGGCATTGCCGCCGATCATCTGTTTGATGTGCCGTTGCCGATTTGGTGTGGCGCCTTGGGGCTGGCCTGCCTGGGCTGGTCGCTCTTGTTTTGGCTAGGGCGAGTCAGAGCTTCTGGATTTGTCTTATGGTTGGCCCTGCTCGCCATGGGGGGCTCGTGGCACCATTTTCAGTGGAACTACTTTCGCTACGACAACATTGTCTTTTGCGCCGCCCCAAACGGCTCGCCGGTTCGACTGCAGGCCGTCGCGTTGGAGGTTCCACGGCTGATTCCGGCGGCTCGCTTTGATCCGCTCAGCCCTTTTCCACGTGGTGAGCAGACCCGCATGAATGTTGCCGTTACCGGCATAGCGGCAGGGACAAGCTGGAAACCTGCCTCAGGAAAAACCAGGCTGTTCATAGGAGGAACACTTACCGGCGTGCGACCCGGTGATCGGCTGACTGTGAACGGTAGTTTGCAAGGCTCCAGCCAGCCTGGCAATCCAGGCGAGTTTTCATTCTATGATCATCGGCGCGGGCAGAGATCCATGGCGCGAGTTTCCGTGCCGCTGGTCGAATGTGTGACGGTCGGACAGAGTTCGAGCAGGTGGAATCCGCGCTGGTGGCTGCCACGATTCCGGGGCCAGTTGGCAGCGAATTTGCGAAGGTTCGTCGGGTCCGAAAACTTGGGTCTGGCAACGGCGCTGTTGCTAGGCCAACGAGACTTGCTCGAACGCAGCCAGGTGAATGCTTTCTTCGTTACGGGAACCATTCACCTGCTGGCGATTTCGGGACTGCACGTGGGCATCTTGGCGTCGATATTTGTTTGGGCCGCTCGTTGCCGCGTGCTGCCGGACCGTACGATGATTTGGACGGTCATCTTGTTGGCAATTACCTACGCCTTGATCACGGTTGCCAGAGCGCCCATCTTGCGGGCGGCCGTGCTGCTGGAGATCTTCTGTCTCGGCTGGCTAATACGGCGGCAAGCCGCGCCATTGAACTCGCTGGCAGCGGCTGGCACTTTGGTGCTATGTATTAATCCGAGCCAATTGTTCAACGCCGGGGCCCAATTGTCATTTTTGGCGGTCGCATCTTTGGTCTGGAGCGCACCCTGGCTACGTAGAGACAAGTCGCTGGATCCATTGCAGAGACTCATCGTCAACAGTCGCAGTCACTGGCAACAGAAGCTGAGCGCATGGGGAAGAGGCATTAAAGAAATGTTGGTGCTTAGCCTCATCATTTGGACCGTCACATTACCTTTAGTGATGTACCGGTTCAACATCGTCAGTCCTTGGGCCATCGTATTGAATCTCGTGCTCTGGGTACCCCTCTGTCTGGCGCTGCTTTCGGGATTTTTAACGATGCTCCTCGGCCCACTTGTGCCAGCGCTAGGTGAACTTGGCGGCCGGTTTTGCGAATACAACTTGAATCTTCTCCAGACTTGCGTGGTCGCTGCCGCCGATCTTCCCGCCAGTCATTTTTGGGTCGCCGGGCTCGGCACGGTCGCTGTGATCGTATTTTATTTCACGCTGGCACTGGTCGCTTCGTACAAGCCGGCCCGACCGTATTGGTGGGTTTGGTTGCCACTGACCTTCAGCGGCTTGGCCTTGTCGGTTTGGGGCCATCAACAACTTTCCAATGAGGTGACCGGCGAAACGACAGCTCGATTCACTTTTCTTTCGGTTGGACATGGGACCTGTGTCGTCTGTGAGTTTCCAAATCGACGGACATTTCTCTACGACGCTGGCTGTCTGGGATCACCTCAACGCTGCGCCAATTCGGTCTCACGTTTTTTGTGGGCGCGGGGCATCCGGAAATTGGACAAGGTGGTCCTATCACACGCCGATGCCGACCATTACAACGCGCTGCCGGCGTTGGCACGCCGTTTTTCGATCGCCGAAGTGTGTGTTTCGCCAGTCATGTTTGAAAATCCGGATTGGGGCGTAGAGCAATTACACGAGGCCTGCGTCGCTGCCAAAATCACCCTGCGAGAAATTCAAGTCGGAGATATCCTTTTCCAAACGGATCGGTCCGTGGTGAGGGTGCTGCATCCTTCACGCGAAGGAGTCCCCGGAAGCGACAATGCAAACAGCATCGTATTGAGAATCGATTCTGATGATGTTCGCTTGTTGCTGCCAGGCGATATCGAGGGAGCCGGCCTGGAATCGTTGCTCAGCCAACAACCTTTGGATTGCGATCTGGTGCTCGCCCCACATCATGGAAGCCTAGGAAGCAGGCCTCGTGAGTTCGTCAAGTGGTGCACACCTGAGTGGGTTGTGATCAGCGGCGGAAGTCATCGAAATATCGATAAAGTTTGCGGAGTGTATCAGGAGAATGGACTGCGTGTTTTGCACACGGCGCGTCACGGCGCCGTCTCCGTATCTGTCGACGCTCGGGGAATGTCCGTGGAAAGCTGGTGGGCCGAACCGGCGCGGCCGACAAACTTTCAGCATTCCGCACAACCAAATCCTCAAACGGACAAAAATTCTGGATTCGCCCACGTGCCATGACGTTGGCCGTTGATGCGATTGACTTGGGCTGCTAGGTTGCAAAATGATGTCGTTTAATTAGGAACGGTTCAAAATTAACTTCACCTTCGTCCCTCTCCCCTGGGGTGAGGGGACAGGAAACGCGGAAGTTAAATTTGAACCGTTGCTTAGCTGGCCCCGAAGTCCCCGTTTTCAGTCAATAGCTACCAATCGTGGAGAATCGTGATGACGCCTAGTGAAGGGTTAACCGTCGTGACCCTGGTGGTGGCCATTATCTCGATGATGCTTTCGGTGATCGCATTATGGCCACATTGGAAGGACAGCATGGCGGTAGTACGCGACGGTGTTTTGTGGATCGCCTTGATCGCCGTGGTGATCGGGGTTGTCACAGGTGCTTTTAAACGGAATCAAACCAGCCCGGGCCAATCGATGAAAACGCGTACGTCGCTGGAAGAGAACGCCGGCCCGCTTCGTGAAATGCCTAATTGATTCTTCCCTCATGGCTCGTGCTAGATGTCCCCTTTCTCGGACAATCTGCTGGAAAAATCAGCTGACTGCGCGCTATGGCAGCGCAGGCGTTGCCGGCATTGCGAGCTGGTTCAAGTTGGCAAGGGCTCTATTCCGATGACCAGTACAGGTGCGCGCCATCATGGCGTCAGTCGGAATCACCCAGCAACGCCAACCACGAAGGGAACCCGTCATGGGTGAGGCTGTCGGACAATTCGCGCAGTTTTCCGAGCCCGTCCAGGCCTGGGTTAACGCTGTGTTGATGTATGTGGGGTTCGGCACGTCCATTGGGTTGTTGGCTAAGGCCATTATGCCGGGTCGCGATCCTGGTGGGGCGGTTGCTACTTTGGTCATGGGGATCGGGGGTGCGATCATCGGCTGCGGGACTTACGCTTTGGTAACTGGAGAGCGGGTCCCTCTTGTCAGCCCCCTTGGGCTGTTGGCAGCCACAGCGGGTGCTTTTAGCCTGTTGTTCTTCTACCGCTTGCTCGGTGGATACTGGTTTGTCGAAGGCGAAGTGCCTTTGCATCGCCGCGCTCCACGTCGCCGTCGACAGCGGAATTATGCACCCGCAAATTATTACGACGACTGAGTCGGACGTTGGCAGGGCGCGTCGTCGGTATCTGATAGGGGCTAGGGCTGGCTACGTGATGTCCATGAGCCGCAGGGCCACGAGTCGGCCACGGACCCTGCGGTCGGACCCAGCGGCTATTCAATGCGATGTTTTTTCGTTAGGCTCATCGAGATCCGTGATTCCTCTTCGAGGTGCCAACTGCCGGCGGATTGGCAAGGTGGTGGCGCGCAAATCAAAGTGAGCAGCCATGTCCGGAGTTGTCCAAGTTGAGCATCCGTTGATTCAGCATCACCTCGTGCGGCTGCGTGATAAATCGACACCGCCGTTTGAATTTCGATTGCTCATTGGCCGCTTGGCGGTCTTGTTGGCTTACGAAGCGACCAAGGACCTGGAGGTGGAGAGGACGGCAGTGACCACGCCTCTCACCCAGACGGAAGGATACCGGCTTAAGCAGCGCATTGGCCTCGTTCCGATCCTGAGAGCTGGTTTAGGAATGGTCGACCCGGTGCTGAACCTCATTCCCACCGCCGAGGTTTGGCATTTAGGTTTGTATCGTGACGAAGAGACCGCCAAGCCGGTGGAATACTATAGCAAGATACCCCCCCAACGATTTGTCGATGTGGCGTTGATTTTGGATCCAATGTTGGCGACGGGCGGTTCGGCCACGTTGGCCTTGGAGACCTTGGAAGCTCGCAACGTCCCCGACGTCAAGTTGCTCTCGGTCATTGCCGCGCAGGACGGCATCGACCTAGTGGCGAAGCATCATCCTCAGACCGACGTGTTTGTTTGCGAGATCGATCCGGAACTCAACGGCCAGAAGTTCATCGTGCCGGGGCTAGGCGACGCCGGCGACCGGATATTCAATACGCTCAAGCATTAGGCCAAAGGATCCACTCGGACGTAATCAAAAAGGTCTGCGGCAACGTTCATGATGCGTGCGTTCAGCCGATCTTTGAGCCGCGGTAGTTCCTCCGAGCCAGGCGGACAGAACGCGAAGAAATAGAATTTGATCTTCGGTTCGGTGCCCGAAGGGCGCACGGCAAAGTACATGCCGGGATCGTCGAGTTCGATGATCAAGAGGTCGTCGCGAGGTGCGTCCAACCGTTCGAGTGTGCCGTCCGCATAGCGAACTTGCTGGTCTTGGAAGTCCCGGGTTTTGTGCCATGACGATCCGCCAACTTCGGCGGGCGGGGCCTCGCGCAGTCGCTGCATGATCTGCTGCATTCGCTCCCTGCCGTCGGCGCCTGGCATGGTGATCGGGACCGTTCGTTCCACATGGCACCCCACTCGACGGTAAAGCTCATTCATTTTTTGGTGGACGGACAGGCCAGCCGATTTGGCCTGGTCAGCCAATTCGGCCAGCAATAGGGCGGCGACGGCACCATCCTTGTCGCGGCAATGCGTGCCGGCCAGATATCCATGGGCTTCTTCGAATCCAAACACAAAATGGTCGGGCCCTAGCTCGTCAATCAAAGCGCCAATCCATTTGAAGCCCGTAAACACGTCACCGTAGGCCCGGACGCCATACTCGGCTGCGACACGAATCACCATATTGCTCGTGACCAGGGTCTTGATCACGTAATGGTCGGGTGTCAGTGCGCCGGATTGTTTGTGTTGGTCCAACAGATAGTCGGCGATCAGGACGCCTATCTCGTTTCCGCTGAGCGTTCGCCAATCGTCGCCGCCCAACACGAGTGGGGTAGCGCATCCCAACCGGTCTGCATCTGGGTCGCTGGCCAGGATGAGATCCGCACCGGTTGTCTTGGCGTATTGAATAATGTCTTGAAACACCTGGGGATCTTCGGGATTGGCAATGCCACCGGGGACATTAGGGAAATCGGCGCTAGGCTCCGCATGGGGACCGAAGACTTCGACGTTTTCAAAACCAGCGTCGGCAAGCACAACCGGGACGGAGGTGCCGCCAACTCCATGGAGAGGCGAATAGACGACCCCCAGGTGGCGAGTACCTCGCTGGCTTCGACGACCGACGCTGAGGACTTTTCGTCGATAGACTTCATCCATCTCCTCGCGGCAGAACTCGATCTCTCCATCGGCCACGGCCTGGTCAAAAGGCTTTGTTCGAATGTGCCCAACTTTCTGGATTCGTTGCCAAACGGCTTCGGCCTGTTCGGCAAGCAGTTGTCCAGAGTTGGACCAGAAAACTTTGATGGCATTGTCCGTGGGAGGATTGTGGCTGGCCGTGATCATGATGCCACAGTCGCATTGTTTGTGGAGGACCGTGGTGGCCAGACAGGGTGTGCTGCGAGGTTGGTCAAAGAAGTAGATTACAAAACCAGCGGCCGCCATAATCTCCGCGCTTAGCCTGGCGAATTCGGCTGAATTGTGCCTGGTATCAAAGGCAACCGCGCATCGACGTGGTTCTGATCCTTGGCTAACATCCAACAGGTAATTCGCCAAAGCCTGGACGGTCTCACCGATCGTTCTTGTGTTGATGGCCTGGGTGCCGAAGGGATATATGGTTCCACGGCGCCCAGCCGTACCGAAAGGAATCGTGGACCAAAAAACTTCCTCAATCCTTCGCCAATTTGCATCGGCAATATGTTGAAGAATGCTGGATCTGTATTGTTCGTAGTTGCCGTCGGATATCCACCTTTGCGCGTTTTCGACAGTCGTGGATGAGATCGTGCCGTCGCGATGAGCCTGGGCGATCAGATCCAGTGCTTGATCGACAGAGGGCGGACCACCTTGTACCATATCCAGTTCGCTTTTGCACAAATTGTAACGATTGTTAAATCCGCGTTGCATTATAGACGCTTATTGTAACGCGGCGACAACGGCATCGATTGATTTCAACCATTGGGTTCCAGCACAAGCTCTGAGGTTTTTGGTGGCGGCTATGTATCGACTTGTCAGTCTCTTCGGTCTATTTGTTATGATTGGCCTGGCGTGGTTGATGAGTTCCCACAAGGGTCGGGTCAGTTGGCGATTGGTCGGTGGAGGAATGCTTTTGCAGTTCGCCTTAGGCGTAGTGATTCTGAAGACGGTGCAGGGACGAGTACTCTTCGAGTACGTGGATCGCATCTTCGTCAAGTTATTGTCGTTCGTGGACGTTGGTTCGGAGTTTCTGTTCGGACCCGAATTCCGCGAGCACTTCATTGCTTTTTCGGTTCTGCCGACCATCATTTTTTTTTCCGCTTTCATGTCGATCTTTTATTACTACGGCGTCATGCAGTGGATTGTCGGGCTATTCGCCAGGTTGATGCAAATAACTTTGGGTACTTCTGGCGCTGAAACGCTATCGGCGGCAGCTA
>Ga0310121_10006165_pt1 | contig 10123 bp, 9 predicted proteins | sample CB27_Tmax_986_MG_FD_203504 | JGI IMG/M metagenome (GOLD analysis project Ga0310121, IMG submission 203504) | Marine microbial communities from Western Arctic Ocean, Canada - CB27_Tmax_986 | ecosystem: Environmental > Aquatic > Marine > Oceanic | place: Canada: Western Arctic Ocean | collected... | reverse complement strand
AACGTCGTGGCCGCGCTGTTGCAGCCCCTCGGCGAGCGCGGCGACGTGCGTCTCGGCCCCGCCCGGCGCCGGGGGGTAGCGAACACAGCCCTGCAGGACGCGCATGCGGCGGGATGCAGCCCCGGATTAAAGCGGCGCTCTGTGCTTATTAGGCGGGCGCTGCGCTCGCGACGCGTGCCCGCGGACCGCCCGCAGCCGCTGCCGACGCACCTGCGCGAATTGCGCAGCGCGCTGCTGGGGCCGCTGCTGCTCTTCGGCCTGCTGCTCGCCGCGACTTTCGCCGGGAGCGGCGCCATCCTGCGGGCGATGCTTGACTACCACGGCCTGACGGGGAGCGTGAGCCTCTACGCGCCGGCGGAGTTCCTGCGCGTGCGGCTCGGCCTTGCGGCGCTGGCCGCGCTCTTCGGCGCGCTGCCGCTGGCGCTGCTGCAATCCTACCGCTTCGCGCGCCCAGGCCTGACCGCTGGCGAGCGCGCTTTCGCGCAGCGCGCCATCCCGCTCTCGCTAGCGCTGTTTGTCGGCGGGACGGCGCTGGGCTGGGGAGTGCTGCTGCCACGGCTGCTGCCGCTGCTCGCCGGCGGGCCGGCGGAAGCGCAATTCTCGCTGGCGCAGACCGTCGGGCTGCTGCTCTCGCTCTCGCTCGGGGCCGGCATCGCGCTGCAGCTACCGCTGCTGGCGTTCATGGCAAAGCGCAGCGGCGTCTGGAATGGCGGGCTCGCGCAAGCCCGCAAGCTGGCGTGGGGACTGCTGCTGGCGCTGGCGTTGTTCGTAACGCCTGACCCGAGCACCATCGGGCTGCTGCTTGCGACCGCACTGCTGGTGCTACTCTTCGAAACGGGCAACTGGCTGGCAGGAGGCGCGCGTGGCTGACCGGCAACGGGCATTGTTGCTCGGCGCCATCACGCTGGGCGCGCTGGCGCTACGGCTCTCGCACCAGTGGCGCTGGGCGCTGTGGGGCAGCGATTCGGGCGAATACCTCTTTCTCACAGCGGCGCTGGTCGGCGACGGCGCGCTGCTGCAGGACGGCTACCTCGGCTGGGGGCGCGCGTATTCATGGTTCCAGGGGATGCAAATATTGGCCGCCAGCACAGCGCTGCTCTGCGGAACGCCGCTGCCGGCGACCCTCTTCTGGCTCATCCCCGCCGCGGGTGCGCTGGCGGTGCCGGCACTCTTCCTCGCGGGGCGGCGCTTCGTCAGCAGCGACGCGGCGCTGGTCGGCTGCGGCTGCTACGCGGTCACGTTCCCGGTCGTCTACGCTAACTCGCATGCGATGCCGGGCGGCCTCGCCGACCCACTCGGGCTGCTGCTGGTCTACGCCTTCGCTGGCGTGCTGGTGGCACCGCGCCGCTGGGCGCCGCCCTTCGGCGTGCTGCTGCTGGGGCTGCTGCTGGTGCACCACTTTACGCTGCTGCTCGCCGTGGCCGGCTGCACCGGAATGCTGGCGCTGGAAGCGGCGGCCGGCAGCCGCCGTCGCGCCCCCTACTTCGCGCTGGCAACTGCGGCGGCGCTGACCACGCTCTACTGGGTCGGCTACGCCGCCGGCTTCCGCACGGCTATCCTCGGCGATACCGGGCTGCCGCTGGGAGCGCTGCTGGCAGCGCCTCTCCTTGCGCTGGGCGCGGTGCGTCTGCTGGCGCCACGCCTGCCGCTCCCGTCGCTCCCGGCACCACGACGGCCGGCGCGACTCTTCCTCGGCGCGTTCCTCGCATCGCTGCTAATTATCGGCTACGGCATCGTCTACGACGTGCCCGGCACCTCCATCCCGGTCGGGCCCGAAGCGGTGCCATTCCTGCTGCCGCCGCTCGGCTGGCTCGCGCTGGCGGCGGCGCCGGGGCTGGTACTGGCACAGCGCGGCGGCTGGCTGCTCTATGGCTGGGCACTGCCGATTGTGGGCCTCGCGGCCGTCGGTGGCCTGACGGGGTCGCACCTGTTGATTGCCTACCGCCACACCCCCTACCTGATGGCGCCGCTGGCGCTGATGGCCGGCGCCGGCTTCATGGCGCTGCTGCGGATGCAGGCGTGCCCGCGCCGGCCGCGGTTCGCCGCCGGCCTCACCGCCATCCTGCTCTGCGGCGCGCTGACCGCCTACCCGCCGGTGACTGTGATGGGCGGCTTCCAGGAAGGCACGACCAACGCCGAGCTGGGATGCGTGCTCTGGACGGGGCAGGTCGAGCCGGGGGCGCTCATCGTCAGCGACCACCGGCTCTCCTCGCTGGTGTTCGGCCTCGGCGAGCGGAACGCGTCGTGGGAGAATGGCGCCGACGTCATCACCGCGGCCGGAGTCGTGCGCGAGGTCGGGACGCCTGCGGCCGGGACGCAACCGGTCGGCTACGTGCTGCTGAGCGACGAAGTGCGCGCCGGCATAGCGCTGCTGCAATGGGAGGCGGCGCAGCCGCTGTCAGCGGAAGCGGCGGCGAAATTCGGTGGGGAAAACTACCCTGTCGTTTATGATTCCGGGGGATGCCGGCTATATCACCAAGCACCCGTTTCCCTTATTTAGGGAAGTTTGTGTCGGAAGTCCCAGAAGCCGTGTTACCGGTCTCTGGCGCCCCTTGCCAACTGTCCGGGAAACGGTTTCAAAAAGGGGTGAAAAAAATGTCAGACATTGAACAACAGATGGAAGAACTTTTCGATCTAAACGAAAACAAGACGAACATCAATACCGAGCTCATTGCCGGTCTAACAACGTTCTTGGCAACAGCGTACATCATCTTCGTGAATCCAGGCATTCTAGGCGAAGCTTTCGGCTATTATGACTTGGACAAAACTAATGGACTCGTGACCGCAACGGTCCTGGTAAGCGCCTTCAGTAGCATTGCAATGGGGGTCTACGCAAAGAACCCGATAGTCCTAGCGCCAGGCATGGGGCTTAATGCCTTCTTCACCTACACAGTCTGTGCACCATGGGGCATGGGAATACACCCCTACGTCGCGCTGGGTGCAGTTTTCTGGTCAGGCGTGATTTTCATACTATTGTCTGTTTTCAATATACGCACAGAGATAATGAGGGCAATTCCTTCACAACTCAGGTACGGCGTAGCGATAGGAATTGGACTGTTCTTGGCACTGCTTGGTTTTGCGGACCACTCAAATTTCATCCAGCACACTCCCGATGAACTTGGTGGTGTACCTATTGTCGTGCTGGGTAATCTGTTCCCTGATGATGGAACTATAGTTGAGCGACTATTGCTCGTTGACCATGGAATGCTGGTATTCATATTTGGACTTATGTTCACTAGTGCACTGGTCGCCAGAAAACAGACTGGCGCCTTGATTATAGGCATTTTTGGAACTACAGCCTTTGCTGGACTTTTTGGAAGGGTAGTGGCTGGACCAGTTATGGTAACCATGCCGAGTACTTTTATTGAAGCTCCCGATGTGAGTCTTCTGTTTGCAATATTTCAGGACCAAGGCGGAGATATTGGACTACCCATAGTTGAATCGCTCAAATTCGCCGTTTTACCTGCAATGTTCGCCTTCCTTTTCACGGACATGTTTGACAGTATATCCACTTTTGTGGGTGTTTGCGAAGTTGGAGGACTGAACGACGAGAATGGTGAACCCCGCAATATCAAGGAATCACTCATAGTCGATGGAGGTTCTACCTTCCTGTCTGGACTTTTCGGAACAAGCTCCGGGACTAGCTATATCGAATCTGCAGCAGGTATCGAAGCAGGGGGTAGAAGTGGCCTGACAGCGGTGACTGCAGGCGTCCTCTTCCTGCCGTTCCTGTTCCTTTCACCCGTGATTGGAATGGTACCACTTGCAGCCTCGGCACCCATACTTGTACTGATAGGGCTGTTCATGTGCAAGCCAATTAGTAAAATTAACTGGGACAATTTCGAGGATGCCTTCCCGGCATTCATGGCGATGATTCTGATTCCACTGACCTACTCAATTACCCAGGGAATTATCTGGGGATTCCTTACGTGGACAGCAATCAAGGTAGTCACCGGCAAGGCAGACCAGATTTCCATACCGCTCTGGGCCATCAACATATTCGCATTCCTGGCCCTGATATACGCGGACTGAACGCATAGAGCGGGTAACCCGGGCTCCCGGCCCGGGACTCGCCACTCCAACATAGCTTGAGCCATGAACCCTGACGAGCGCCTGAGCCTGATTGCCGACCGCATCCGCGACGTGCCGGACTTCCCCCGGCCGGGAATCCTGTTCAAGGACATCACCCCCCTGCTGGCCGACCCGCTGGCGTTCCACGCCGCGACCGAGGCGCTGGCAGCGCCGTACCGCGACAGCCGCATCGACCTGGTCATCGGTATCGAGGCGCGCGGCTTCATCTTCGGGACGCCGGTCGCCGGGTTGCTCGACGTCGGTTTCGTCCCGATTCGCAAGCCGGGCAAGCTGCCGTGGGAGACGCACAGCGTCAGCTACGATCTGGAATACGGCAGCGACGCGCTCGAAATCCACGCCGACGCTGTCGCGGAGGGGCAGCGGGTGCTGGTGGTCGACGACTTGCTCGCGACTGGGGGTACCTCGCGCGCGGCGTGCGACCTGCTGGCGGGGATGGGCGCCAAGATCATGGAAGTTGCGGTGCTGATAGAGCTGGAGTTCCTCAAGGGCCGCGCCAGACTGGCACCGTTCGAGGTGCGGTCGGTACTGAAGTTCTGACCCGAAGCGCTTAAGTGGTGCCTGTACGTACACGCACGTATCCTGCCCGAAAGAAGGACTGATTATGGACGATAAACAGAAATTTCTGATTGGCATGTATCTCGGCGCAATCATTGTCGCTAATCTGGTGGTCGCCAAGTGGGGACTCGACGTGGTAGTAGACCTCGGCGGCTCCATCGGGCAAATCCAGGTAATATTCTTCACCGCGCTGTTGCTCATCGGCCTCGACCTGACCGCGCGTGACTTCCTGCACGATCTCTGGAAAGAAAAGCTGTGGGAAAACATGCTCAAGCTGATTGTCGCGGGCTCGCTGCTCTCGCTGGTCGTTAACTACGTGCTGGCGCAAGCCGGCTGGGGCGCGCCGTGGGTAATTGTACAGAACATCGCGATAGCGAGCACCATCGCCTTCTTCTGCGCAGGGCTGGCCGACACCCTCGCCTACCAGTTGCTGGGTGAGCAGGAGCGACTGCTGCGCATCAACGGCAGCAATGTCGCCTCCGGTTTCGTCGACAGTCTGGTTTTCCCCACCCTCGCCTTTGGTATCCTAGCCGGTGCGCCGATCGGTAGCGCCATCCTGTGGGGCGTCACGGCGCAGATGACTATCGCCAAAATTCTGGGCGGCTTTCTCTGGGCCTTCGGCATCGTCGCGCTGGCGAAGCGCTTCGGGTTCGAGGACTAACCGACTCGCCCGGCGAGTAGCTCTTCGTAGACCCGGCGCATGTGAAACACCGCCTGCCGTGCTTCGTCGCTCAAATCGCAACCACACTTGGCACAGTCGCTACACTTCAGGAAACCGCACTTGGCACATGTCTCTCGCTCGGTGACGTCCAGCGCAACGCCGCAGCTGAAGCAGTAGAGCCGCGCCTCACTGTAGAATTGCAGAAAATTTTCGACCAGCCCCGAAATCGAGGTGTGCTGCGACTGCGCCTTGGCCTTCGCCTCCGCCAGCACGTCGGGGTCAACCGTCAGCGTCAGCTTGGTGCGCGCCACACGTGCCCATACGTACCAGTCTTAAGGAGTGCGCTCCAGCCGCTGGACGCCCCCGGCACTTGCACTGTAAACAATATCTGCCATGCCGAGAAAAAAGCCGGTGTCGATAACGCCCGGGGTTGCCTTGAGTTGCGCATCCAGCGCAGCCGGTTCAGAAATGCCATGGGCGAAGCTGAGGTGCACAATCCAGTTGCCGTTGTCGGTCACGAACGGAGCTGAAGCCACGTGCCGCAGCTCCGCCTCGCAGCCAAACGCGCGTAGCGCCGTCAGAGTCGCGTCGGCTTCCGCGGTCGCGACCTCGACCGGTAGCGGGCCGCGGCCGAGCCGCTCGACCAGCTTCGAGTCGTCAATGATAATCACCAGTCGCTCCGCGCACGACTCGACCTGCTTCTCGCGCAGCAGCGCGCCGCCCAGTCCCTTGATGAGGTCGAGTTGCGGCGAAACCTCGTCGGCACCGTCAATCGCCAAGTCGAGCCGCAGGCCGGGCTCGAACTGCTGCAGCGGGATTCCCAGCTCCCGCGCACGGACGGCGGTACGCTCGGAGGTCGGCACGCCCGTTATCGCCAGCCCCTCAGCGACGCGGTCGCCCAGTAGCGCCAGCGCGTGGTCGGCAGTCGAACCGGTGCCGAGGCCAAGGAGCATTCCGTCGCAGACAAGTTCGACCGCCGCTGCGGCCGCTGCGCGTTTCAGGCTGTCGCCCACGCTAGTAGTAGAGCGGCTGCTCGGGCTCGTCCAGCTCTGCCTCGGTGAGGCGACTGCGCAGTTTCTGGAGCGCCTGCCGGAAGTCGCTGGCGCGCACCTTGGTCCGGTCGCCCTGGATAGCGGCCATGCCTGCCTCGACGCAGAGCGCCCGCAGGTCGGCGCCGGACATCCCCTCGGTTTCCTTCACCAGCTTCTTCAGGCTGAGGCCGCGGGTCAATGACATCAACCGCGAATGAATCTTCAGGATTTTCAGCCGCGCCTCGGCATCGGGCTGCGGGATGCGAATGATGCGGTCGAAACGTCCCGGTCGCAGCAACGCTTCGTCGAGAATGTCGGGCCGGTTCGAGGCAGCCATGATGGCGATATCGCCACGCGGGGTGAAGCCGTCCAGCTCTCCGAGCAATTGTATCAGCGTCCGCTGCACCTCGCGGTCGCCGGTGGTGCCGACGTCCATGCGCTTTGCACCCACGGCGTCGAGTTCGTCGATGAAGATGATGCTCGGCGCCTTCTCGTGCGCGAGCTGGAATAGCTCGCGCACTAGCCGCGCGCCTTCGCCGATGTATTTCTGCACCAGCTCGCTGCCAATCAGCCGGAGGAAGCTGGCGTTGGTCGCGTTGGCGACCGTCTTGGCGAGCAATGTCTTACCGGTGCCGGGGGGCCCGATGAGCAGGATGCCTTTCGGGGGTTCGACGCCGACCTTGAGGAACAGCTCCGGCTTGGTGAGCGGAAGCTCAACCGTGCTACGCAGTTCCTCCAGTTCCTTCTTCAGTCCGCCGATATCCTTGTAGGTCTCGGTCGGCTTCTCGAGCACCTCGGCGCCCATCACTAGCTGGTCCCGCACGGTGGGCAGCAGCTCCAGCACCGCCAGCGTCTGTCGGTGCAGCGCGACACGGTCACCGGCAAGCAGCGTCCCGCGGTCGATATTCTCCGAAAGGTGCACCACGAAGTCCGGTCCGGAGCTAGACTTGATTGAAACACGCCCGTCCTCGAGCAGGTCGCGCACGGTGCCGATGACCTGCGGCGGCGCGCGCAATCGCGCCAGCTCGCCCTTGAGGTGCGCGTTCTCGCGCTTGAGCCGCGAAAGCTCCGATTCATACTGCCGCTTCTCGGATTCGAACCGCTCGGTCTCCTCCATCAGCCAGCGATGCCAGTCCTGCGTATCGACACCGGGGCTGGCTACGACATCCTCATCCGGGGGGGCCATTCTGGAAGGTTTATCTGCCGGCTTTTATATATGAGTTTCGAATCATGCAATGCGAGCTCTGCGGAAGGGAAGCGGCGCTGGTCGCGACACAGGTTGCAGGCACGGTACTGCGCGCCTGTTCCGCCTGCACTGACTCGGGCCGCAAGGCGACCGCGCGCGAGGCCATGGGGCAGGAAGCGTGGGTCGCACAGGCGCTGGCAAAACGAGCGCGCCGGCAGCAGGTCAACGACGAGGCACCGGGCGACGTGCTGGTCGCCGACTGCGGCGCCCGCGTGCGGCAGGCACGGCAGCAACGCGGCTGGGACCACGCCCAGCTAGCGCAGAAGGCGGCTGAGAAGAAGTCAATTATCGCTTCGGTCGAGGCAGGCCACCACCATCCAGCCGAAAAGCTGGTGCGCAAGCTGGAGCGACTGCTCGGAATCAGGCTGACCGAGGACGCCGAGGGGCAGGGGCCGGCGAGCGCCGGCGGCCGCAAGGCGGAGGCGCTCACCATGGGCGACCTGTTGAAACAGGCGCTCGACAAAGGCTGAAACAGAAGCTATTTGTAGAACAAGCAGGCGTGCGCGCCGTGGGCGTTCTTAACCGGCATTTCGGAATGGAGCGCGAGAACGAGACGCTGGCGCTGCTCGCGCTGGCGTGCAGCTCGTTCCTGGTTTCACTCTACGCCGGCTACCACCTCAACGGAATCGGGCGCACGGTCGAGCTGCCGCTCTTCGGCATCGAGTTCCACCTCATCTCGACCCCGCTCTGGGTGCTGGCGGGGCTGGCGACGCTACTCTGCCTGCAGCAGTTATTCCACGAAATCTGGCACCACGGCGTCTGGCTCTTCGGCATCTACGTCCTGAGCGGGCTCGGGACGACACTCTTCTACGTGATGTTCGACCAGGGCTACCTCTGGTACCTCGTGGCGCTGGTGCTAATCCTGCTGGCGCTTTTCCTGATTTACTGGATGATACTCGAAATCTACGCGCTGCGCAGCCACATCCAGCACGAGCTGCCCGACGAGGAAATCGTGCTGAGCGACTGGCTCCCGGCGCTGCCAGCATTCATGCTCTTCACCATGCTAAGCTACTACTGCTATACAAAATGGTACCTCGGCGACCCCGGCTGGACCTTCGGCTACGCCCAGGAAGGGTACATCCTGTTCCAGCTGCTCGCTTTCGGGACCGCGCTATACGCGCTCTGGGTACCGCAGGTGCTGCTTGGCCGCCACCTAGAGGAAGAAATCCTGGAGGGGAAAGTACTACGCGACCTGCTGCCGGGCTCCGGCGGCCACTGCCCTGCCTGCGACGGCGAGATGCACGCGAGCGGGATGACCTGCCCAGAGTGCAGCCACCGGGAATCGGCTGCCTACTGTAGCGGCTGCGAGACCTACGTCGCGGCGTGCCCCACCTGCAGTCAGGGCGCGCAGGTCGGCACGACCTGCGGCGGCTGTGGCGAGGATTTAACAGGGCTGACCTGTGACGAATGCAACCACACGGGACCAGTCCGTTTCTGGGCCAGCGGGCTGAAAACGGCTCTCACAAAGGCTTAAAAAGCAAAAACTTGCGTCCCCACCCCAGCCCCGGCGGAAATTCCATCTTACGGGGCCAAAGATGCAACTGGAGATAACATGACAAACGAACAGAAGTCCGAATGGACAGCCCAGGCGCTGGTCGCAGGCGGAGCCGTACTCCTCCTACTCGCAGCGTTCTGGATGGGAGTCTACGCGCCTAACGCGAAGATGATCTCAGATGACTTCGAGACCACCTACGAGTATGAGGGAACCCTCAAAGTACTCGACTCGGGCAACAAGACCGGACAGGGCGAGCCGGGAGCATTCCAGACAATGCAGTTCGATAACGAAGGCTGCGCCTGCGACACCTACGGTGGAGCAGCACTCTGGCATATCCTGACGGCAGATCCCAAACAGTCGACGGATGACGAGACCTTCTACCACGAAGCGGTGAACGTCTACGCCACTCCGGATGACGGTGACGCTGACGGACTGCCCGATGCCTACATGTTTTCGCTCAAGGACAGCAACAGCTGGCTGGACCGCACGACCTATGAGTCGCGCGGCGAGGGAACCTCGGCCGACGACTACAGCTACAGCACTTGGAGCCCAAACAACCTTCCCGTGAAGGAGACCACGACCGCACCGAACCCGTTCGTGGCGGGCCACACCAACACTTACCTGTTCGAGGGCACCGAGGACGTTGACGGGCTCGAGGCGTACGTCTACGTTGCTGACGAAACCGGCACTAACATCGAATATATGCCGGCGACTACCAGCCCGCTCCACGCACTCAGCACCGAGCTCGGGGCGACTTTCTATATCTCCTATTACGAGCGAGTCAAGGTTGACTCGGAGAGCGGCACGACGCTTGACCGCGACCTGGACATCACGGTCTACGCCACCTTCCCGGACTTCTACGCGGCAGGTAACTATGGCCTGCTCTACCTGACCGACGGAGCGCACTTCCCGTCCGAGACTACCTATACTGGTACGCTTTTCGACCTAGCCAACGGCCTTGACGTGAACGTCACTGCCATCCAGACCACTTCCGTAATCAGCGCGATGCCGGGCCCGGATAACACCACGGTTGACCCAACTAC
>Ga0310121_10006162_pt1 | contig 10125 bp, 7 predicted proteins | sample CB27_Tmax_986_MG_FD_203504 | JGI IMG/M metagenome (GOLD analysis project Ga0310121, IMG submission 203504) | Marine microbial communities from Western Arctic Ocean, Canada - CB27_Tmax_986 | ecosystem: Environmental > Aquatic > Marine > Oceanic | place: Canada: Western Arctic Ocean | collected... | reverse complement strand
ACCTTCAGCGATCGTTCACCAATCCTGCTCGGCGAAAACCCGAACCCACAAGTTCCAAATAAATCTCATCGATCAAAACCCAATCTCCAAAGTCGGTGGATGATTTCAAGATTGGAAATTGATCCTGAAATTTATTTGGAAATTGGTCCGTGAAGTTTTCGCTGCACGTGTTCGAACATCGAATCTATCTCCCCACCCCGAACAACGTTCACCGTTATTTCCCAATCTATTTCTCACCCCGGACCTCAGTATCCTGCCGCTTGTCCATCCTTCCGCGACTCGGATGCCCCGTAGTACACATCCTGCGCTGCATCGTAGAGAATGGCCTGGTATCCCCCGTAGTAGCCCAGACCCCACGCCACCTTGTGACGGCGATGCATCAACTCCCGCACCGACTCGATCGGGAAACCGGACTCGAGGTGGACTGTTCCCCCGCCCTCCTCCTGCTTCGCGCCGGTGGGTTGCGACGAGCCGCTGTGAATCAGCCGCGGCGCGTCGCCCGCCTCCTGCAGGTTCATGTCGAAGTCGACCAGGTTCATCATGATCTGGGCGTGGGCCTGCGGCTGGGTGGCGCCGCCCATGACGCCGAAGCTGACGTAAGGCTTCCCGTTTTTCGTGATGAAGGCCGGAATGATGGTGTGGAAAGGCCGCTTCCCGGGAGCATAGGTGTTGAATCGCCCCTCCTTCAGGTCGAAGAGCTCCCCCCGGCTCTGCAGGCAGAATCCCAGGCCGGTCGGGCACAGCCCCGATCCAAAACCGCGAAAATTACTCTGGATCAACGAAACCATATTGCGGTCCTGGTCCGCGACCGTGAGGTAGATCGTATCCCCTGCTTCCACGGCCGGATTCCCTGCCTCAACGTGGTCTGCAGCCCGCATTGGATCAATCAGCGCCCGTCGCCTGGCGGCGTACTCCCTTGAGATCAACTCCGCGACCGGAATCTTGTGGAAGGCGGGATCGGCGTAAAACCTGGCGCGATCTTCAAATGCCAGCTTCTTGGCCTCCACGAAAAAATGCAGATGGTTCGCACTCCCAAATCCCGCGCCGCGCAGGTTGTAGCCTTCCAGGATGTTCAGCATCTGGAGGGCTGCGATTCCCTGCCCGTTGGGCGGCAATTCCCACAGCGTGTGCCCGCGGTAGTCGGTCGAGACCGGTTGCACCCACTCCGATTTGTGCTTAGCGAAATCATTGTTGCTCAGGTATCCGCCGTGTTCGCGTACGAACCCGCTCGCAACGCGGGCAATCTCCCCCCGGTAAAACGCCTCCCGCCCGCCCTGGGCAATGTCCCGCAGGGTCTTGGCCAGGCCCGGGTTTCGAAAGATCTCCCCTTTTCCCGGCGCACGCCCGTTGACCAGGAATGTTTCCGCAAACCCGGGTTCCTCACCTATGGCCGCGATGGCCTGTCCCCAGTAGTGCGCAATCAACTCACTGACCGGAAATCCGTCCTCCGCCGATTGAATGGCCGGGCTCAGGATTTTGTTCATGGGCAGCTTGCCGAATCTCTCATGGAGTTCGAACCAGCCATCGACGCATCCCGGAACCGAGATCGTCAACGGTCCAGCCTTCGGGATCTCATTCAGCCCCTCTTTCTTCAAGCGTGCGCGCAGCTCCTCCAACGACAGCTTCTCCGGCGACCGACCACTGGCATTCAAGCCATACAACATCTTCGTCTTCGCATCCCACACTATTGCAAACAGGTCGCCCCCAATTCCGCAGCCGGTCGGCTCCATCAATCCCAGGGCGGCATTGGCCGCGATGGCGGCATCCACCGCGTTGCCGCCATCCTTCAAGATATCCAGGGCAATCTGCGTGGCGAGAGGCTGGCTGGTGGCCGCCATCCCGTGACGGGCAATCAATTCGGATCGTGTCGCAAATGCTTTTCCCGTGATGCGGTCGGCCATGCTCGTCGAGAGAAACAGCAGCTGAAGCGCCAGGACACAAGCAAACGGTGATGAAGGGTAATTCATCATGACCATTAGCCTAACGTCCTTCGTCACCCGGGCGCAACTCTGCTGAATTCGCACCGTGGCCTGCCCGAGCCGCGCGGCATCCGAAAGCCTTGTAGACCGTTCAACTCTCGGGTTAGTTGATCACCGGAAAAAGATCCCGGCAATCTCTACCCTCATCTTCGAAGTCTTACCCACCATGACCGCTAAGATACGCCAGGAGGTCCGCCATCTCTTGCAAACTTAACCCGGCTTCAAGCCCGGCCGGCATCAGGGAACGGTTCAGGTTGATGAGCCGGTCGATCTCCTTTCGCGCCAGTTCCCGCCGGGTTCCATCGGCGCGATAAAGCGTCATCCCCGCCGCGGATTCCTCCGCAATCATGCCTGTCTCGCTCTTTCCGTTCTTCATCCTGATCTCCCACAGGAGAAACTGCGGAGCCACCTCGCGGTCCGGGACGACGATATTCTCGAGGAGCATCGGCGCGCCCTTGTTGCGCAGGGAAGCGGTGTCCGGTCCAATCGGCGCCTGCGCTTCCAGCCGCTCGTGGCAAAGGGCACAGCGCTGGGTGAAGACCAGCTTTCCCCGCTCCGACTCTCCCTTCATGAGCAACGCCTTGCGAAAGTGAGCCAGCGCCTCGCTTCGCTCCGGAACCTGCAACGCTCCCAGCACGGCCTCCGCCCTCTTCCGGACCGACGCCTCGGAGTGCTTCAGCAAGCCCCGCCGTCGCTGAAAGCTCAGTTCGCTGGGGCGGATCGCGCCTTCCTCCAGGCCCGCCAGCAAGGCGGTGGGGCTCATCTGACCGAGAAACTTTTCCCGCAGGCCCGGCGCCATGCGCTTCCAGCGCGTAAAGACCCCCGTTTCCCATTCCTTGGGCTTGCGCCTCGCCAACGACTCCGCGGCGACCTGCGCCAAGGCGCGATCCTCTCCATCGACCCAGTTCCAGAGGGTCTCTTCGGAGGTGGCAGCATCGACTCCCAGGAGCCACTGCGCGGCCTTGCGCTCGTCCGCGGAGGAGGTTCCATCGGCTGCCACCTTTGCGGCCCGTGCAAAAAGCGGACGCAGCGCGGCATCACCCGTTCCTGCTTTCGCTTCCCGAAGCATCGTCACGGCAGTTTCCAAATCCTCCATCCGCAAAACGACGTCAGTCAAAACTTCGCGGCGCCTGGCGGCCAGCGCCACGGTTCGCAGAATCCAGGGATCCCCTCCCGAGGTCCGCGCCAGGGTCGCGAAGATCTCGCGGTCGACTTCGAGCTTTGGGTCCAGCAATCGCAGGGCCAGCTCGAAGCGGACGCGCGGATCGGGGTCCGACGCCCTGGGCGGAAGGAGAGCAAGGTGAGCCGGAGGGATCAGTCGCACCGCGTGCCTTCTCAACTCCGGATTCCGTTCGTGCAGGAGCGCCGGTCCGAGCCGGCCCAACGCACGCGTGCGCTCGAACAACCGCATGGCCTGCAGACGGCCCCGCGGGTCGTTCGTATTTCTGCCAATGAAGCCGGGAAGGAGGGCGCCAACCTCCTTTTCCTGGCGTTGCAGAACGAGGCGCGAGACCGTATCGCGTTCCCAGCCGTTGCCACTATTCAGCCCCCCCAGCAACTGCCCCATGTCGTGATTCGATCGATCCACCAGCGCCGGCCGCTCGAACTTCTCCGGCACCACCCGCCAGATCCGTCCTCTGTCGTTCCCGCTATAGAGATCGAGATGTTTTTTGATCGATTCCGGGAGCGACCACGGGTGCTCGATCGTCTCGCGATACATGTCGACGATGTAGAGCGCGCCGTCCGGACCGTTCGCGCACTGTACCGGCCGAAACCAGTTGTCGGTGGAAGCGAGGAACTCGCGCTTCTCCTCCCCTTTGGCCCGCCGCGCCACCGGCTGCACCCGGTCCTTCGGAAACTCGATCACCTTCCGGTGCACGAGATTGCTCCCCACGTCGCCCACGAACACGTTGCCGAGGAAATCCTTGGCAAAAGCGTCGCCGCGATAGACCGTGAGTCCGCTCGCGGATGTGAAGTAACCGGCCGCGCGGCCCCCGCCCTCCACCGGTCCTCGCACCAGCCCCTGCACGCGCCACCGGGTCCGCACCACCCGCCACGGTTCCACCTCGCTGATTCGATACACTTCCGCCGCTCCGCCATCGACCGCGATGTCGACCAACGGATGTGGCAATCCGGCCACTCCATTCCAGGGCCACGAATACATCACCGCTATCAAGTGCCGGCTGTTGCTACACAGGTAGCGGCGCCCGTAGTCGTCGAAGGTGAGCCCGAACTGCGCCGTCCCCGACTCATTGCGCAGATCGAGTTTTTCGGGATCGAATGAAAAATCCGAGCCCCGCAATTCGATGGGTTTCGCTTTCGGATCGGCCGCCTTTACCAGGCCGCCATTGGAGGCGGTGGACCCGTAGATGCGTCCGTCCGGCCCCCACTGCAGTCCGTTCACGAGCGCCTGCATGTTCAGCCGCTTCAGTCCCGCTCCGAATCCGGTAATGACCACGCGCCGCTGGTCGGATACTCCGTCGCCATCCGTATCGCCAAAGTAGAGAATGTCGGGCGAGGCCGAGACGAACACGCCCCCTTTCCAACACACCACCCCCGTCGGCCACTTCAATCCCTCTGCAAATACGGTCGCCTTCTCGTAGCGTCCGTCTCCGTCGCGATCCTCCAGCAACTTGATCCGTCCCAAGGCCTGCTCGCGCCGCTCCGGGTAGCCGCGCATCTCCGCCACAAACATCCGGCCCCGCTCGTCAAAGGCGATCGCCACCGGGTCGATGACCTCCGGTTCAGCCGCCGCCACCTCGACGCGAAACCCTTCCCGAACCTGGAAGGCCTTCTGCGCCTGCGCCAGGTCCTTGGGCGGAACTCGCGGCAGTTCGGCGGGATCGGCCTCTGGCTCGGCAACGGCCATCGCGTGCAAGGCAACCCACGCGCCAATCGCAACCGCCCGTCGTAGCGGGGGGATCAGTGCCGACCGGTGGCTTTCCGTGCTCATCTGTGCAGGCTCCACTAGGGTTGGAATGATTCAACACAGATTGGCCGGAATCTCCACAGATAATCATGAATTCGAGACCCGTTTGCCATTTCCCGTTGCCCCGCACACCTTCCTCTGGAAGCCTGCCCCACTGTCAATGAAGACTCCCACTCGCCGCCGCTTCCTCCACACTGCCGCCCTCGCCGGCGCCGGCGCCACCCTCGGCAGTTGTTCCCGCAACGAGGGACCCGAGAAACCGGAGCCCTTCAAGGGAATCGTCGATATTCACCAGCACTCCGGTTATCTCGATCGCCTCGACGATCAGCTCATTGTGCACCAGGAGATCATGGGTATCACGCAGACCGTCATGCTTCCCGCCGCCACGGCCGTCTCACGTCCTTCCACCCACGATGGAAAGTCGAACGGACTCGCGGCGCGGACCCTGGGGAACGAGCACTGCCTGCGGCTGGTCGAAGCGCATCCCGAGCACTACCGCTTTTTTGCCAACGAAGTCCCCGACCTTCCCGCCACCCGCCAGGAATTGGAGAAGTACCTGAAGAAAGGTGCGATCGGGATCGGCGAGCAGAAATTCGCAGTCGATTGCGATTCAAAACACATCGAACTCATCGCCTCTATCGCCGGGGAGTTCGACGTCCCCGTTCTTCTTCATTTCCAGCACGCAACCTACAACCTGCACATCGAGCGCTTCCACCGGATCCTCGAGATGTTTCCCACCGTAAATTTCATCGGCCACGCCCAGACCTGGTGGGGAAACATCGACAAGAATCACGAGCAGCCCGTGATGTACCCAAAAAACCCCGTCACCGCCGGCGGTCTGACGGACCGCTACCTCTCCGACTATCCGAACATGTTCGGCGACCTCTCGGCCGGCTCGGGACAAAACTCCCTCACCCGAGACGAAGATCACGCGCGCGACTTTCTGCGGAGACACCAGGACAAGCTTCTCTTCGGGAGCGACTGTCCCGACCGCTTCGGCCAGGGCTCAAACTGCATCGGCGCAGGCACCCTCGACATCCTGCAACGCCTCGTGGACGACGAGCCGATACTCGAAAAAATTCTCGGCCGCAATGCCCGCCGCATCATGCGGATTTGACCCGGGGGGCGGGAAGAGTCTCCTCATCCCGATCGTTGGGCCCTGATCCGTTACTCCCCCGCCTTGAAATTGGTGTCCGGCTTCTCCAGTGCGATCTCCTTGATCCACACGTTGCGATAGCACACGTCGTGACCTTCGGCCTGCAGCTTGAGTCCCTGCGGCGTATCAGTGAGTCCCTTCCCGCCGTCGTTCCCACCATCGACACCCGAATTCGGGCCACCCCACACTTTTTTGATCACCACATTCGTGTGCACTTTCTTGCCGTTGAAAAACATGCTTACCAGCGGCTGCTCCACTATCTTGCCATCCTTGAATCGTGCCGCACGGAACACGATGTCGTAGGCGTTCCACTTCCCGATCCCGTTATAGGCGTGGTAAGGCGACTCCGTTTGGTTGATGACCGCCCCCATGCCGTGCTTGGTCTTGTCCCCGTCGAGAATCTGGATTTCGAAACGATTCTGCAGATACACTCCGCTGTTCCCGCCCTTTTTCGGGACCAGAAATTCGATATGCAGCCGGAAGTCCTTGTAGGCCTTTTTGGTCACGATATCGGCCGCGCCGTACTTTCCGCCCTTCGCGGCGGGATCAAAGGTGCTCATGCACGTCCCGTCGTCGACCGGATCGTCCACGATCTTCCACTTGATCGGCAGCGAGGAAGCAAAGCGAGGTCCCTTCCAGTAGGTCCATTTCTCATCCAGCATCTTGCGGCCCCCATCGAAGACGACTTCCGCACCGTCCAGGGGCTTGGCCCCCACTCCCACCTCGGCCCGGGCCGGGGAGGCCAATCCACCCACCATGCCCGCTGTCAGCAATACAAAGCAAATGCGCATGACCCCTGACTACCGCCCCCCCCTCCCCGTTCTTTCGCCCCTCGCCCCGCCCGCCCCGAACCATCAAACCCCGAAAACCGAATACTGACCTTTGACCTTCGACCATCCGACCTCTAGACCTTCCGACCTTCCGACCCTTCAGCCGCCCCTCTCCATGCATCCACCCACCGTCCAGATCTCCCTCGACCTCACGGACCTCGACGAAGCGCTGCAAACTGCTGCCCTCGCCATGCGGGCCGGCGTGGATTGGCTGGAGGCCGGCACCCCCCTTCTCCTTGCCCACGGTCTGCACGCCGTCGAAGAGCTGCGAAAGAACTTTCCCGAGACCCCCATCGTGGCCGACCTCAAGACCATGGACGGTGGCTACCTGGAGGCCGAAATGATGGCGAAGGCCGGCGCCACCCACGTGGTCGTCATGGCGCGGGCCCACGAGGAGACCGTGAAGTGCGTGATGCAGGCCGGTCGCGACTACGGCATCAAAGTGATGGGAGACAATCTCGCCTGTCCCGACATGGTGGCCGGAGCGCGTCATCTTCAGGATCTCGGCTGCGACTTCATCGTGCACCACATCGGCTACGACGAGCGCCGCGGTATCGCGGCTGCGGGGAATCGCATGCCCAGCCCCCTCGATGAGTTGAGGAATGTCGTGGCAGCCGTTAATGTGCCGGTCCAGGCCGTGGGGGGACTCTCCATCGAGCAGGCGGTGGCCTGCCCCTCCTACGGGGCCCCCCTCGTGGTCCTGGGCGCTCCTCTCACCATCGATGCGGATTCCTTCCAGACTGCCTCCGGGGATCTGGAGTCGTCGCTGAAGCTCATCTGCGACGCCGTGCATACAGCCAATTAACTGGTCAACACTCCACCACTTCAACACTCCAACACTTCAACATGCCGGCAGGGACGCCGGCATCCACCAATCCGCCATGCGACTCAAAGGCAAACGCATCCTCGTGACCGGCTCCACGACCGGCATCGGCAAGGCCATCGCCCAACGCTGTCACGAGGAGGGCGCCATGGTGGTGGTGCACGGCCTCGAGGAGGAACTCGGCAAGGAAACTTCGCAAGAGTTGGGCGGAGCGCCGCTGCACCTCAGCGATCTCTCCGATCCTGCCACTCCAGCCCGGCTCATTGACTTCACGATTTCCGAACTGGGCGGTCTCGACGGACTGGTCAACAACGCGGGGGTGGTGACGCGATACCAGATCGATGAGATGACCCTCGAGATCTGGGACTGGACCTTCGCCATCAACGTCCGGGCTCCCTACTTCCTCATCAAGGCCGCCCTGCCGCACCTCGCCGAGACGCGGGGGCGCGTCGTCAATATTGGTTCCGTGAATGCTCACGGCGGGGAGTCCTATTTCGCGGCCTACGCCAGTTCGAAGGGGGCCTTGCAGACTCTCACTCGCAATCTCGGCGACACCTTGCACCGCACCCACGGGGTGGTTGTCAACCAGATCAACCCCGGCTGGGTCCTCACCGAGAACGAAGCCCGGCGCAAGCAGGAAGACGGCCTCGATCCCGATTGGTATACCAAGGTGCCCAGGATCTACGCTCCTTCCGGCCGCATCCTCAAGCCGGAGGAGATCGCTGCGGGTGTCCTCTATTGGCTCGAAGAAGCATCCGGCCCCGTCAGTGGCTGCGTGGTCGAACTGGAACAGTTTCCCGCTCACGGAAGAAACCCGGACAAGGTGGATCTCTAGACCGCCGGGGCGATCTGGATAAACAGTATTCAGTGTACAGACTTTGTCCGCCACCCTCTTCCAGTCTGAACACTGAAAACTGAACACTTTACACTGAAAAAAAATGCCCAAACTCGCCGCATTCCCCAAAGCCTGCCTCCACGAGCTGTGCGACGGCTCGATGCGCCTTTCGGACTGGATCGACCTGGCGGCCAGCCTCGATATCGACGGGACGGAACTCTACCCGCTCATCGTTGATCTCGAGGACCCCGCCGGCTGGACCCGCTATCGGGAGGAAGCGGCTGCGAAGGGTCTCGCCATCCCGATGCTGTGCTGCTCTCCGGATTTCACCCACCCCGATCCCGCTTTCCGGGCCGCGGAAATCGAGAAGGAGAAAAGCTGGATCGACATGTCGGCCACCCTCGGCGCGCAATACTGCCGCGTCCTCAGCGGCCAGCGCCGGCCGGAACTCTCGCGCGCTGAGGGAATCGAACTCGCCGCCACCTCCATCCAGGCCTGCCTCCCCTATGCCGCCGATCATGGCGTCATCCTCATCCTCGAGAACCACTACAAGGACAACTTCTGGGAATACCCCGAGTTCGCCCAGCACACGGACGTCTTCTGCGACCTGGTCGAGGCCGTCGGCGAGCACCCCAACTTCGGCGTCAACTACGATCCTTCCAACACCATCCTGGCCGGTGAGGATCCGCTCGAACTCCTGGAGCGCGTCGCACCCCGCGTGGTCACCATGCACGCCAGCGACCGCTATCTGAAGCACGGTACACTCGAGGACCTCGCCCGCGAAGAGGGTGTCGCCGGCTACGCCGACCGCCTCGCCCACGGCGAGATCGGCCAGGGGCTCAACGACTACGATGCCATCTTCTCGATCCTCGGCTCAGCCGGGTTCGACAGCTGGATCTCGATCGAAGACGGCGTGGACGGCTTCGACCAGCTCCAGCGCTCCGTTGCCTTCCTGCGCCGGAAAATCTCGGAGCATTTCGGGACATAGCGCCGCGCGCCGCGCATTGAACGTCGCCCGGCGCGAAGACGGGCCGCGGGCGGCTCATGATTCACGGAGCGGCGCTCACCGCCGGCGACGCAATACGCACAGCCCCCCCAGCGAGAGGAGCAGGAGGCTGGAGGGTTCGGGAACCAGTCGATACACTTCGTATTCGACGCTGAGCGTCACGGCTCCGTTTGCGTTCGCACCTGCAGCAGCGACCTGATTCGGCGAAGCCGGAGCATCGGACGCCAGGTCCAGCAGGGCTGAACCGTCGAAGTTGAATACCAGGTCGGACCCATCGGCAGGTGCGGCGCCCGAGGCGGCGAGATTCTGCGAGACCAACGTGTCCCCCGAACTTGCGTCCTGAAAATTGCCCACGTCCAATTGGATAACGACGACTCCCGGTGAAGCGTTGCTGAGCGCACTCGAGACGGGGCCCAGTGAAGCCGGTCCAGAGATCTGCCAATCGTTCAGACCAAAGGTGCCAGTGTAGTTATACTTCTCGGCATTAGGATTTCGGAATCTCAAAGGTCTGGAAATTCTCTGTCACCAAGCTCTGCAAGTATGGGCGGTTCTCCCCAGCGAGCGAAT
>Ga0310121_10006161_pt1 | contig 10125 bp, 6 predicted proteins | sample CB27_Tmax_986_MG_FD_203504 | JGI IMG/M metagenome (GOLD analysis project Ga0310121, IMG submission 203504) | Marine microbial communities from Western Arctic Ocean, Canada - CB27_Tmax_986 | ecosystem: Environmental > Aquatic > Marine > Oceanic | place: Canada: Western Arctic Ocean | collected... | reverse complement strand
GATCGGCCCGTTTGCGATCGGCACGGATACGGACAACGGCGCGTTGTTGGCAGACGTGACAAATACAATCGTCAAGGCGCTGTTCAAATCGATCGTACAGGACCTGGGCAACGTGCTGCCGGACCTTGTGGATGATCTGGGCAAGCAGCTCGACGCCCTGTCAAACATCGGGGATATAGGCGTCAAAATCGCCGACCAGGTGCTCGAGAAAAAGTGGGACCTGAAGAAGCACGTCGAAGGCATCAAGGAGGCGAGCAAGCACCTCGATGACGCCGGCAAAAACCTTGGCGATATGGCGGACGGCCTCGGCGACCTGTTCAAGAACGACCGGGGGGGAAAGTAGGGAAACGATCGGATCGGCGCCGCGTGGGCTGGTGCGGGGACGTATCAGGCCAAGCGGATGAGCTTGCGCCCGATCCATTCGACCGTCAGCAGGATGAGCACGATGGCCAATGCCAACGGTGAGTTCCAGAGCGGCTCGATCTGATCGTTTGACATCGAGCGAGCTCGGCTCTGGACGGCGGCGGCCAGGCTGCCCAGATCATCGAGCGCAATGCTCCTGCCGCCGGTCTGGACGGCGAGTCGCTCGAGCCGGGCGTGATCCGGCTGCGTTTGCCGCATCTCGGTATCGAAGCGGTCAACCGTAATAGTGTGGGTGGCGTTGAACGCGTCGAGCGCCGGCTCGATTACGCGCAACACGAGCCGACCGGTGGCGCGAGGCTTCCAGTTGGCGCGGTACCTGGCGCCACCGTGGGCCAGCGAATTCGCATCCGCGTTGGCGTCAGGCAACAACTCGAACCGGTCGATCGGGGCCTGCTGATCATCACCCTCACGGTAGACCGCCACGGCGATGCGCCGCAGGCGGCGGTCGAGCAACTCATCCGCGACGTGCAGCGACACGTACACGCTGCTGCCCGCCTCGACACGCTCGTGGGGAACATCCAGCCGCACGCCCTGCGTGTCGTGCTGCAGGCGGTGGTGGCCGAGCATCCGGATCAGCCCCGTCCAGAACTGGCCGAAATACCGCGACCCCCGCCCGTAGCGCCAGCGCCAAGTCTCGTCCGTGGCGACATAGATCGACTGGCCCGCGCCAAACCGCATCCTCACAACCAGCGGCGCCGCACCTGGTTCGTCTGCGCTGGGCGTGGTGGCGGCGAGCACCTCGGCGCTCTGCTTGAGCGGGCCCAAGCCCTGCGCCCAATACAGAACGGGCAGTTGCCGCGGCCAGGTCGATGCCGTGCCGTCGCTGCGTGGGTCACGAAGCTGCAAAACCTTAAGCCTCTCGGCCTGGGGCCAGCGATACATGTTCACCGGGCCGGGCTGATCAAGCGGCTGCACGCCGCCGGCACGGCGCATGGGCAACAGGTCGGCCAGCACGGAGCCTTCGTAGCGATGCGGCGTGTGATACATGCCACCGATCCACAACAGCCCGGCTCCCTGCACCGCCACGTGATCGCGAAGCAGGGTCGCCTGATCCACGCCTAAATAATCCGGCGGTACGTCGCCGAAGATAATCACGTCATACAACGCGTATTCCTGCGGACTGATCGGTAATCGGGTGATCGGCTCGTCGCCTTCCTGGGCGAACCCGCGATCGGCGCTGAGCAGCATGATGCTGCTGATGATGCCTTTTTCGCTGAGCAACATGTTTTTTAGGTAACGGTACTGCCAGCGGGGATAGCCTTCGACATAGAGTACGCGAATCGGATCGTCAATCATCTGCACGTGAACCACGTGCTGATTGTTGCGTGGATTCGGATCGGCGAGTGCTGCCTGATCAGCCGCGTCGTACTGCACCTCAACGCGCCAGTCGACCATCTGCGCGACGTCAGACCTGCCCACCAGCACCACGTGTTCGCCCATGGCGGCACCGGGCTGTTCGTCTATCAGCACGCCGCTGTTGGCGTCGATGAGCCTGACGCGCAGCCGGGCCGGGTCGATCGCCCTGTCGGATGGCGAGTGGCCGACCCAGACGCGCACGGGCACGTCATCATTGATAAACGCCCTGGGCGGCGCCTCGACGACTCGGACGGCAACATCCATCCGGCTGATATCGCCGCCGAGCGGCACGACAAACACCTGCACGCCCATCTGTTGCAGCCGAAGCGCCAGGTGTGGCCCCGTGTTCTGTGTGCTTTGGCCATCGGTCATCAACACGATCCCGGCGATCGGATGGCCCGCGGCGCGTTGCAACACCTGCTCGATCGCCGTGCGCAGCGAGGTCGCCTTGCCAGCCGGGTCGTCCCAGGCCACGCCGCCCACCTGGGGGTTGGTCAACGGGTAGGTCGTTTCGTCGAAGCCCAGCCACTCGATGCGCCGATCACGGTTAAACGCCGGGTCGTCAAACAGCGCCGCCTGCTGCGCCAGCGCATCACGCAGCGCGCGATCCCGGCTGATCGGTTGACGATTCGTGCCCGTTGATCCGGCTGGCATTGCATCTTCCAGCATCATCGACTCGCTGCGATCAACGAGCATAAACAGCCGATCGTCCACGGTCAGCGGATCCTGCACGACGATCATCGGGCCCGCCAGCAGTGCGACGACAACGATGAGCAACACGGCGCGGATCACGGCCAGCGCGGCTCGTGGCGCCCGGCCTCCCAGCAGCCGTCGGTAGCTTAGCGTCCCCGCGAGTGTCACCCCCACCACGGCCGACGCCCACTGCCACGGCTCGAGCCCGTGCGTCCAGCTGAGCATCGCGGTGGGGTCAGACCATTGGACACGATCAAGCCCAAGCCACCAATCGATGGCGTCGCCGACGGCGAGCGTGCAAGTGCAAGCCTGCATCATCCCTTGACCCATCCGCTGACACGGCTGCGCCATGAAACCGCAGCGCCGCTGCGGGCATGGCTGAACCAGCGCGACAGTAACATCTCGAGCAACAGAAGCGCAAGCACGGCCCACAACAACGGCCAGCCCAACGCGACGCCGCTGAGCTGCCGCGCCAATGCCTCGGCCGGACTCTGATTGTCCAACCACCGCCAGTCACCCATCTCGTCGAGCCAGGCCTCGAGCGACCCGGCTGGCATCGCGGTGGTGTTGCCGGCAATCGGATCGATATTGACCGCCAACCGTTGACCCGAAACCGGCACCGTGCGATACACGCCGGGTCGCTCCAGTGGCCAGCCCGAAACCAATCCGGTATCGCTGTACCTTACCGGCACACGCGTGTTGTCAGTTTCGATCGCGGCGACACCCCGCCAAGGCGGATCGAGCAGCAACGGATCGCCACAGACAAACTGGCTGAGCCGGCGCGTCGATTGGGCGGCGCCCACGATGCTGCGTAGTGGCTCGTGCAACAACGGTATAAACAGCGGCTTCTTCGGCAGGTTGGTCCACCGCTCGTCAATGGCGGCCGCCAACAACATGACACGCCCGGTGCCGACGGCGGCGCTGGCCAAAAGCGGCCGACCGTCCTGCGCCTCGATCCATACCTGCTGCGACCCGGCGGGCACCGTCAATGGATAACGCCGGAAAAATCGCACTGGCCGGAGCATGGAAGACCAGTCCGACGCCAGCAGATCCAACTCCGCCGGCACAGGCGTGTCGGCGGCCAGTGACCAGCCTCGATCTGGCTCGTGCGCCGACACCTGTTGAGGCTCGAGCCCGACCCTCCAATCGAGATCGAAGTGATTTGCCAGCGCTTCAGTCCACACGGCGGGAGCGTCCGTTGCGGGCATGAACAGCCACACCAATCCGCCGCGGTCGGCCAGCCGGCGCAACGCCCGCCATGCGGCGCCGTCCAGCCTGTCAGGCCTCAGCACCAGCGCCCCGTCGAGCGTGTCGACAGTCTGATCGCTGACATTGGCCGGCTCGAGGTCCACCTTTTCGATCCGTGACTCGACCGCCGACGGGCCCCACTCGGGGCGAGCCGGCTGTAGCGCGAAACTGATAAGGTCGTGCGGCGTGTACACCGTCTCGTCGCCACCGGCATGGCCCTGTAACGTGTCGATGACGGCCACGCGAAGATACTGGCGGACCTTGATCAGCGCCCAGCGTTGATTATCCGCGGCAAGGGCGTCGCCGAACCGCCGCGAGCCAATGCTCGCCTCAACGGTTAAAGTCACCTCGCCCGATGCGCGATCGGCCCCGGCGGACTGCGCTTCGATGGTATCCGCGTCGAGGTGCAATTCAACGTGTACCGTCGCAAGGGCCTGGCCCACCACCCAGTTGTGTGAACGCTCCACGACCTGGCCCAGCCGGCTGCCGTCAGCGCCGTGTACAGCCACTCGCAGTTGTGTCTGTGCCACGCCGCGATCGACACCGAAGCGCCGCAGTTTCATGTCCACGGCGAGGATGGCCGACCCGTCTGACTCGGCCAGCAGCAGAGGCCGCCTCGCCTCAACTGCCAGCACCTGCACGTTGTCTGCTGACGGCGCCGGCCGCGCAACAAACAATCGACAGCGGTCGCCCAGTTTCGCCAGTTGGGCCGGCATCGGCCGATCCGGCTCGACGGCGTCGCCGGCCCAATCGGTCAACAGGACCACAACCGTGCGATCGACCGGCCGAGACCGCTTGGATACCACCGCGTTGACTGACTCGAGCGTACCGACCATATCCGCTCGGCTGAATCGCGGTCGCAACGCTTCGACCCGGCGGCGTACCTCAAGATGATCAGTGCTGGCCGTCGGCTGCACCGGCTCAGGCGGGCGGGCGGCGCGCCACACGGCGATCCGGTCGGATGGTTGTAGCGCATCGATTATCGCGATCGCGGTCTTGCGCAGCCGATCGAATCTCTGCTCGCCATTGAGGCCCGCAGCCTGCGTGGTCAGCGAGTCGTCGAGCACGATGCAGACCAGCCCCCCCGCGCTCGCCCCCAGGCGCGCACAACCGGTAAGAATCGGGCCGGCCAATGCCGCGCCCAGCACCGCCAAGATCAGACACCGTACGAGCAATAGCAGTAATTGCTCCAGGCGCAGCTGGCTGCGATGGCGGTGATACGCTTCGATCAAAAATCGCATTGCGCCCCACGGCTGAGGTCGGCGACGCAACCGGGTCAACAAATGGATCGCGACCGGCACGGCCATCGCGGCCAAGCCCCCCCACAAAAGGCCGCCACCGATTGGAAAACTCACTTGTGACAGGCTCAACTGCATGCTGCTCGGTACCGCCTGCGAGTATTGCGTTTATCCCGGCCGCCCCGACCCCTTATGCCCGGCTTTGCCGGCCTCTGCTGATCAACGCTGCCCGGCGCGCCAGAAACTTGCTCAGCGGCGGACCGAGTGACTGGGACGAATCCAGGCGCAAAAAGTCGAACTGAAACCGCCTGACGATCCGTGCGACCTTTTCAAGGTGCGCCTCGAATGTTTGCAGGTACAGTCGCCGCAATGCCGCTGGGTCCAGCCGCAGCCGCCCCTCGTCCTCGAGCCCTTGGAACTCGACAGGTGAACGAAACGGAAACGTCAACTCCGCGGGATCGAGTGTCTGAAACACGATGGTATCGTGTCGGCGGTGGTACAGCCGCGCCAACCCCCGCTCCAGTGCCGCGGCGTCGTCAAACAGATCGCTGACCACGGCGATCAAACTGCGGTGGGTGAGCTTGGCCGTCACCTGATCGAATAGTCGGGCCAGGTCAGTCGCTCTCACTTCGGGGTCGTGCTCGTCGTCGGACACCGGCTCGGCCACGGTGGCGAGCAACCCGACGATCGCGCGCCAATGGTCGTGTGCATTGGACAGGCCCGTCTCCGCCAGCAACTCGTGGGCAAACAGGCCGACGCTGACACGATCCTGCTGCTTGAGTGCCAGATATGCCAGCGCTGCGGCCAGCGTGGCGGCAAAGTCGTACTTGCTCCAACCATCCACCTGGCCCGAGCCGTAGCCCATCGAGCCGGAGACATCAACCAGCACGATCAGCCGCAGATTCGTCTCCTCCTGATACTGCTTGAGGTACAGCTTGTCCGTCCGGCCGAACACTTTCCAGTCGATGTGGCGGATGTCGTCGCCGGGGCTGTACTGGCGGTGCTCGGCAAACTCGGTTGAAAGGCCGCGATAAGGCGATCGGTGCATTCCTATCATCAAACCCTCGACTGCCAGCCGTGCCCGCAACTCGAGCGACCCGATCCCGGCAAGGGTCTGCGGGTCAAGGTAGTTGGTATCGGCGGTGGTTGTTTGAGCCATGGAATGGGCCGCCGGCGCCAGGTCAGCGCATGACCGCATCCATCTGGGTGGCGGTGCGGATGTCGGAGGCGTCGGGGGCGATGGTGCCAAGTAGTTGGTCGATCAGGTCGTCGGTGTTAATACCGTCGGCTTCAGCGTTGAAGTTGGCAATCAGGCGGTGGCGCAGCACCGGGTGCGCCACCGCGTGGATGTCGTCGGGGGTGACATGGGTGCGGCCTTCGAGCAGGGCCTGCGCCTTGCCGCCGAGGACCAGGTACTGGCTGGCGCGCGGCCCGGCACCCCAGGCCAGGTATTGACGCACGAAGTCGGGCCGAGCGTCGTCGGTGCCGCGCTGCGGCTTGCGGGTAGCGCGTACCAATCGCAATGCGTAACGGATCACGTGGTCGGCCACGGGCACGTCGCGGACAAGTTGCTGGATCTGCTGCACCCGCAGGCCGTCAAGCACGTGGGCGACTTCGATCTGATGGCGAGCGGTGGTGCGCTTGACGATTTCCAGCTCCTCCTGCTCATCGGGGTAATCCACGTGGATCATGAACATGAACCGGTCGAGTTGGGCTTCGGGCAGCGGGTAGGTGCCCTCCTGCTCTATCGGGTTCTGGGTCGCGAGCACAAAGAACGGTTCTGCCAACGCGTGCTGGGTACCACTGGCAGTCACGTGGTGCTCCTGCATCGCCTCAAGCAGTGCAGCCTGCGTCTTGGGCGGGGTGCGGTTGATCTCATCAGCGAGGATCACGTTGGCAAACACCGGGCCATGCACGAACCGAAACTGCCGCTTGCCCGTGGCGTGGTCCTCCTCGATCACTTCGGTGCCGGTGATATCCGCGGGCATCAGGTCGGGCGTGAATTGGATTCTGTTGAACTCGAGGCTCATCGCCCGCGCCAGCGTCGAGATTAGCAGCGTCTTGGCAAGACCCGGCACGCCGACCAGCAACGCGTGCCCCTGGCAGAACAGGCTCATCAGAAGCTCGCGGACCACCTTGTGTTGGCCGACAATCACCTTGTCGATCTGGGCGCGAAGTTGCTCGAATGCCTCGCGTACCTCGCAGGCCAATTCAGTGGCGGCGGGTTGGGCCTCGTTCATGGTTTGATTCTGCCTATCGATGTCTGACAAGTATAGCCGCCCCGCCATACAATCGCGGCCATGCCTGAGCTGCCCGAGGTCGAATCGGTTCGCCGCACGCTTGAGCCCCTGTTGACTGGCCGTATCGTGCAGCATGTGCGCGTCTGCCGCCGGGATGTCGTCCATGGCCCCGCCCGCGGGCGCGACCTGCTCCGCGGCGCCCGGATCAGCAGCATCGAACGCCACGGCAAACAGCTTGCCCTGCACGCCGATGGCGGCGTGGGGCCCTGCATCTGCGTACACCTGGGCATGACCGGTTCGCTGCGATACATGCCCGGTGATCAGGCCCGGCAGCGCCACAATCGTGCTCACCAGCACGTACGGTGGAGCTTAGATGACGGAGGCGTGCTTGTATTCCGCGATCCACGCCGGTTCGGCGGTATCTGGACGCTTCCCAACGCTGAAGCTTTGTGGCATCAGCGTTGGCGGCGGCTCGGTCCAGACGCCATGCGCATCACGCCCGCACGGCTTCACGGCGTTTTCCAAGGCACCACCCGCAATCTCAAGCCACTCTTGCTCGATCAGCATGCAATAGCCGGATTGGGGAATATTTATGTCGACGAACTGCTCTTTGGCTGCCAGCTTAATCCGCTGGCTCCCTGCCAAAGCGTTGACATGCAGACCACCCGCTTGCTGGTTCGCCAAATGCGTCGGCTGTTGCGTCGCGCGATCCGCGGTGGCGGGTCAAGCGTGCGGGACTACACGGACGGCAACGGCAAGGCGGGACGATTTCAGAGGCAGCATCGCGTCTACGGTCGAGCGGGTCAGCCCTGCTTGGCGTGTTGCCAAGCATTGTGTTCGGTCGTCGTGGCCGGCAGAACCACCGTGTTCTGCCCATGCTGCCAGGCCGCACCCGGCACCCGGAGGGTATTGGCATGATCGGATAGAGCGCTATTGGTTGTGCGATCATATATACCTATTGATTAGATATACAAGATAAATAATCGACTTAGTAGGAGTGGCTGACGATATCTGGATAATCCTCTACACATATCCTTAAGGCAGTATGGGAAAATACTTTAGGCGCATGCAGGAATGTGGAAAACCTTTCGGTTAACTGGTGTTGGCCTTGTCTGTTTTGTCGGCATGTCGACTGCGGTAATCAAGATGCGATTGGCCGCGGCATGTTTCTCGCGGTCAAGGCGGTGCGCTCCGAGGCCTGGCGCCGGCATCGGTCATCTTTTCCACTGGTTTTCAAGGTCGTTGTTGACAGGGCCGGCGATGCCTTGCAAGCCGCTACGGTTGGTCAGGTCGATCGCTCAGGCCGCTGACCTTGGCTTCGATCTGCGCGACCTGGGTGGCGAATGATTCGTCGGCCTGAATATATTGATCGACGATCTTGATCGCATGCATGACGGTGGTATGGTCTCGCCCGCCGAAGTAGCCGCCTATTTCCTCAAGGCTGAACCGCGTGTGCCGCCGCGCCAGCCACATGCAGACCTGGCGGGGCCTGGTAATCGATTTGTGTCGTCGCTTCGACTGGAGGTCGCTGAGTCGAACGCTGTAAAACCCGGTAACGGCGTTGATCAATTGCTGCAGCGTCACCTCTGCACCGCTGCCGGCGACGGCCGGTTCACCCAATGCCTCCTGCGCTAGCTTCAGGTCCATCGGTCGGCCTTGCAGGGCGATGTGTCCCTGCAGGGTGGTGATCGCGCCCTCAAGCTCGCGGGCATTCGAGTCGATGCGCGTGGCCACGTAGGACACGACGTCGTCGGGCATCTCCACGCCGCGCAATGCCAACTTGGCGCGCACAATGGCGACACGGGTTTCGTATTTCGGATTGGAGACCGGTGCCACCAATCCCCATTGAAATCGGCTTACCAATCGTTCTTCCAGTGAAGGGATTTCGCTCGGCGGCGAGTCGCTGGACAGCACGATCTGGCGATTCAACTGATAAAGCTCGTTGAATGTGTGAAAGAACTCCTCCTGCGTTCGCTCGCGGTTGGCCAGGAAATGAATATCGTCGATGACCAGCAAATCAACATGACGGTAGCTGTGGCGAAACTGGCTCATCCGGCCTTGTTGCACGCAGTCGAGGAACTGATTGACGAACGCATCGCAGGAGAGGTAGCAGATTTGCATGTCTTCGCGCGCGTCGATGATCGTCTGGCAGATGGCTTGGAGCAGGTGCGTCTTGCCCAGTCCGACGCCGCCATGGATGAACAGCGGGTTGTACGCAGTGCCCGGCTGGTTGGCAACCGCCACGGCGGCGGAGTACGCCAGCGCGTTCTCCGGTCCCTGCACGAAATTGTCGAAGCTGTAGTCTGGGCTGATAACGGTTTGCTCGAACGGCGGTGACTCGCGATCGCCATGGCGGCTGGGGAGAGGTACGATCCGGGGCGGCGCAGCCGGTCGTGGCAGTGGCGGCGCCGTGGTCTTTTTGGCCACTTCGCCGTCGATGAAGCGTACGCCCACCAACGCGCCCGTGGCCGCCTGGGCCGCCTCGGTGAACGATTGGAGGCAACGCTTCTGAAGATAATTTTTCTGGATGCTGTTGCTCGTGTGGATCGTCAGCAAACCGGCGCTCAGGTCAATCGGTTTCAGTTCGTTGAACCACTGCCTGCACATCGGCGGGTGTTGGCGGCGCAGATAACCCATCATGTCACGCCAGAGGGCGCTATCGATATGGCCCATGATCGTCAGCTGGACGTTAGAGATCGAGAATCAATCGTGCCCGTGACCGCGATAGCCGCCGGCCGGAGCCCACCACCTAGTGTTCGATGGACAGAAGCTAAACAGTTGCGTTGCTCGTGTCAATCATTTTTTTCGAGTAATGGGGGCGGGCGTGCCGGTTGATTTCCGGGAGGATCGCAGCTTGGGCCGGCGGCGACACGAGGACCGGGCGTGTTTTGTAAATCATTGTGACACAGTGGTTCATAATTGATGAT
>Ga0310121_10006160_pt1 | contig 10125 bp, 10 predicted proteins | sample CB27_Tmax_986_MG_FD_203504 | JGI IMG/M metagenome (GOLD analysis project Ga0310121, IMG submission 203504) | Marine microbial communities from Western Arctic Ocean, Canada - CB27_Tmax_986 | ecosystem: Environmental > Aquatic > Marine > Oceanic | place: Canada: Western Arctic Ocean | collected... | reverse complement strand
TTGCCAATACCCTTCGTAATCTTTATCCATCCAATTAAGAGCAACCGCACCTCTTGGACACCACTGACACCAAGTACCTGTGGCTTCTTCTCCAATTACAAGTTTACCCACAGCTGGAGTAATAGAGATAATTTGAGTGGTCATTACATCATCATTTGGATTGTCGTCTTGTCCTAATCCATTTACATTATAAACTGTTGCTGTTCCTGTGTTTGTTCCTGCCACTAACATAATCGAATTTAAAAAATCAACTTGATAAATATCAAGAGTGGCCATATTTACTACTGTAATGTTTTCGGTAATTGTGATGCTGTTGTACTCAAAATCAACATCAAAAGAGGTAATATTAGTTAATCCTAAATTTCTAATCTCTACTGAAGGATTTCTTAATTGTCCATTTAAACCGGCAATAGGAGTGATTGTTGTTACTTGCGCGTTCAAAGTATCTAATTGTGCGGGTATATAATCATAACAAACATCATCTACATAAAATTCATGACCACCTAAAGGATATAAATCTAATGATGCTATTTTATTAACCGTATTAGCAAAACTCCCCTGAGATACCCCATCAATAAACATTTCCCAATTATTATTAGTTAAATCAACTACAGCTTTCATTTCAAACCAAACCCCCATAGGATAGGTTGATGTTAAAAAAACAGACGCTCCTCCTCCATTTTCAAATGACACATTTCCTACATTATCCATTTGAACATCCATACTCCATGTTGTTCCTGGAATTGTTTCTGCTTGAAAATTAAAATATGCTCCCGTACCGTTTTTAACATAAAAATTTGCTGAAAACTCAAAAGTTCCAATAGTATATGGGGCTCCTGCTCCAAAAGGAAGTACTACATCTTGTGGTCCTCCAACTCCAACTCCAACAAAATATAGAGAATTAGTACCACTTGATGCTAGTGTACTTACAACGTCAGCATCATCAGTAAAAGGAGCTGTTGCTCCATTCATAAGTTCATCCCAACTATTCCAAGAGGAAGAAGTTTCTGCAATAGGATTTCCAATATTATACCCTTCAAAATCGTCACAAAAAGGAACTTGTTGTGCTTTTACACTTAACACTAGTAATAAAGCAATATATAAAGTAAATATTTTTTTCATAATTATAAATTTTAATTGAAGGGTAAAAGTATTAAAATTAATTTAAATTATAAATTATTCATAGTTTATAATAATATATATAATTGTTTTTATTTAAAAAATTAAAATAAATATTATTAATATATATAATTGTTAGTTTGGTTGAAAATTATTTTATTTAAAAATAGGATTAATAATTTATTAAAATAACTTAACAACTAATAAAGAGTAATGTTAATTTTTAAGTTTTATAAATCAATAATTTATATATTTAATTAACCAAATAATAAAGTTGTTAATAAACTTAACTAACCACAAAATATTAATAAATAATTATAAATTTACAATTAAATAAAGTTAATAAGTATATTTAAAAATAAAAGATAAAAAATAATAAAATTACTTGACTTTAACTTTTATTGTTGGCTTAGTTTTTAAAATTAAAAATTAATATTTATTTATTATTTTTGATTAACTATTTATAAACAATTTAAAAACTAAATTTATTAATAACTTAATATTAATAACTAGAGTATAAAAAACAACTATTAACACACTGTTAAAATCATAAATTATGAAAATAGGTTTAGCATGCGATCACGCAGGACACGAATTTAAAGAACAATTAAAAACATATTTATCTAGTAAAGGTAATAAAATAAATGACTATGGATGTTATTCTTTAGAGAGTGTGGATTACCCAGATTTTGCACACAAACTAGCTGAAAGTGTTGAAAAAAAAGAAAACGAATTGGGTATTCAGTTTTGTGGAACGGGTAATGGAATTAATATGTCGGCCAATAAACACCAAGGAATTAGGGCGGCACTTTGTTGGAATAGTCACATTGCAGAACAAGCAAGACTACATAATAATGCGAACGTATTAACTATGCCCGCTCGCCACTTAGAATGGGAAGAAGTAGAAAAAATTGTAGATATATTTCTTATCACAAAATTTGAAGGAGGAAGACATGAAAATAGAGTAAATAAAATTAAAATTAACTAAAAAATAAAATTATGGCTTTTATAATAGGAATAAAATGCGTAAGTGAATGTGATACAGCATGTGTAGATGTGTGTCCCGTAGATTGTATTCATGGACCAATAGATATAAAAGGAGCGGGCGCAGAGGTAGAGGAGCTAAGAGCGTCAGGTAAAATAGAAGGATTACAACTTTATATAGACCCAGACGAGTGTATCGACTGTGATGCCTGTATACCAGCCTGTCCACCAGATGCAATATATGAAGATGAAGATCGGTGTATAGAAGAAGAGGGAAATGATGAAAGTGTTAAAAAGAACTATGAATTTTTTGGACATGAATGGACTGGAGAACCACTAAATTGAAAATTAAAATAAAATAAAACACACAATCATGAAAAAACTATTATTTGTATTAGTATTTACTTTTATTGGACAGCAAGCATTTTCTCAAATGTATATAGTTACACTTTCATTTGTATCAGCTTCACACCCTTCAGGATGTGATTCTGATAATACTGGTGAACTATGTCTTACTAAAACAGAACCAAGCGGAGCCCAAACATATACTTGTATCCAAGAAAATATTTCTCATTCATCCACACCAGTATCAATTTTAAATCAAGAACTTAATAATATTATAACTCAAGGGTATAAATTAATTGAAACAAATAATGGGCATAGTGATAGTAATGGATTGATTGATGCTAATGGGTTGAACTATGGAACAACTTGGTATTTTGCTGTTCCTTGAACTTCAAGTGGTCTAGAAGAAGTTCCTGTAAATTCTACGACCTTAAAGAACTTTATCCTAAGCCCTAACCCTGCAAATACCTTTGTAGATATTTCTTTAGACTATTCCTTAAAAGGAGAAAGTGAAGTCGTATTTATAAGTGAAGCGGGTTATATATTTTATAAGCAAAGTCTTGGAGAAATTCTTAAAAACGAAAAATACAATATTGATATTTCTAAAATTCCTGGAGGTAAATATTTGGTAACAATCGTTAATGGTAAAACCTACACCACTCCACAAAAACTTATAGTTTTGTAAAATGAGAAAACAACTTATTTTACTTTTATTTTTACCTTCAATTTTATTTGGGCAAGAAAATGTAAAATTCTCAGAAACAATTATTGTAGAAGATTTAAAAACACACCTTACCATCCTTTCTTCTGATTATTTCGAAGGCAGAGAAACTGGTAAAAAGGGGCAAAAAATGGCGGCTGACTATATTGCAAACCATTTTAGAAACATAGGGATACCTCCTTATAAAAAAGACACATATTATCAAAAATTCAAAGTAAAATCAGGCAGGCATATTTGTAAATGTGATGATTGTGATGTGAATTTTGCAAAAAAATTATTTGGCAATAAAAAGAAAATAAAAGGAGAAAATGTATTGGGTTATATTGAAGGAACCGATTTAAAAGACGAGCTTATTATTATTACCGCTCATTACGATCATTTAGGAAAACATGACAGCTTAATCTTCAATGGGGCGGATGATGACGGATCAGGAACAGTGGCAACACTGGAAATTGCAGAAGCATTTATGTTAGCTAAAAAAGCAGGAAAAGGACCAAGAAGGTCAGTGCTTATTATGCCAGTTTCAGGAGAAGAAAAAGGGCTTTTGGGAAGCAAGTATTATACTAAAAACCCTATTTATCCTTTAGAAAATACGGTTGCAAACCTAAACATTGACATGATTGGAAGGCTTGATGATTGGCATGATACCGCCAACTATGTGTATTTGATTGGTGCGGACAGATTAAGCCAAGAGCTACACGATATAAGCGAACAAGTAAACAAAGAACATATTGGTTTAAATTTGGATTATACGTTTAATGAAGAGGATGACCCCAATAGATATTATTACCGCTCAGATCATTATAATTTTGCTAAAAACAATATTCCAGTAATCTTTTACTTTAATGGAGTACATGAGGATTATCATAAAGTAACCGATACGGTTGAAAAAATTGATTTTGAAAAAATACAGACCATTACACGTTTGGTATTTTTAACCGCATGGGAACTAGCAAATAGAGATGAGAGAATTGTAGTGGATAAACCTACTAAAAAGTAGGCGTGATTGAAATTATTAAAAAAAGCCAGCAGGCTTATGGAGAATTTAATAATGGAGAGATAGTTGAAAACAAACCTATTGGATTTCCTCTTGAGGGAGGAAAACTAAAACCCTATTCGAATATTTTTTATTGGGCCCATGTAAAAGCAAATCTTGATAGTGTTATTGGTTTACACCTCCACAAAGGATTTGAAATAATTTCCATAGTTTTAAAAGGAGGGATTAAGCATTATGACACCTTAATTAAAAAGTGGATTGATTTAAAAAGGGGGATATTCAAATAATACAATCAGGATCAGGAATTTCACATTCAGAGGCGATAAACAAAGATGCTGCTATTTTTCAAATATAGCTAGACCCTAATCTTGAAAAATCTCTTTACCAGCCAGCTACCCATAAAGACTATTCGGAAGAAGATTTTCCCACTATAGGAAATAAGAAAGTATTAATAGGAAAGAAATCTCCTTTAAAAGTAAAAACAGAAGGGATTGAAATGTTTGAATTGAATTTAAAAGAAACATTTACCATGAAGCTGAATAAAGAAAACTATTATTCTATTTATGTTTTATCAGGAGCTCCAACCATTAATAACAATAGTGTAGAGCAGGATGATTTTATAAGAATTAAGCATGAGCAGGAATTAGTAATTGGCTCAGAAGGAAAAAAACTGTTTTGTATGATCTCCCCAGTAGATGTTTCTTACCCTATTTATGCAGGATAAAAAATAAAAGAGCTATTTAAGCCCTGACTTACCAAAAGTATTATTTAAAACAACCATAAATTGAATTAATGCAAAAACAAAACAATCATATTGTCTCATAAAAAATCCAGGAATTTCTCTTTTTATATCTAACAATAAAGCAACCCTATCTTCTGTAGTGTTGTTCATTACTTCATGAGTATAGGTGTCGTCAAACAACACGCTTTTGCCCTCTGTCCAAAAATAAGGAACGTTATCTACAAAAATTTTACACTCTCCATTTTTAGGAACCTTTAAAGCAAGCTGATACCGGATTATTCCTTTATAAGGGCCTTTGTGCGCAGGAATATGTTTGCCAGGAGCCAAAACAGAAAAGTAAGCGCCGGTAACACCCTTCATTCTTTTCAATAAAGAGGTTGTTTTTGGACAAAGCTTAGCATTCTTCTTGTGCCAAACATTATACATCATCAAATTTAATAAACTCCAAGCTAAACCATCATTATCCGAAATATACTCTTGTCCATCATCTATTTCGTGAAATTTTGGCAACACACTACCAGAATCCATCACGCCTAATATTTCTTTTCGTATTTCCTTCCAATTATCTTCTAAAATAGAGTGTTCAGGAAAGTAGGTTTTTAAATCTAAATAAACCTCTGTTTTTATTTTAGAGTTGTATAATTTTAGATTATTGTCTCTAAAATATTTAAACAAACCACTTCTATTATTCTGCATAGCTTAATTTTTTTTGCAAAATTAAATAATTGAAAATTAAATACTATGCTTGGCATAGTAAACAAGAAACACTTGAGTAGAGCTTTAAAATAATTTCACACTCTATAAATCAAACTTAATGCCCTGTGCTAAAGGTAGTTCTGGGGTATAGTTAATTGTATTTGTTTGTCTTCTCATGTAAATTTTCCAAGCATCTGAGCCACTTTCTCTTCCTCCACCAGTTTCTTTTTCACCACCAAAAGCCCCTCCAATTTCAGCACCAGAAGTCCCAATATTTACATTTGCAATACCACAATCACTTCCTGCAGTTGATAAGAATATTTCAGCCTCACGTAGATTAGTTGTCATAATTGCAGAAGACAAACCTTGTTTTACACCATTTTGCATTTCAATAGCTTCATCCAAATCAGAATACTTCATAATATAAAGTATTGGAGCAAATGTTTCGTGTTGAACTATTTCAAAGTGGTTTTCAGCCTCAATAATTACAGGTTTTACATAACAACCACTCTCGTAGCCCTTACCATCTAAAACACCACCCTCAACCAAAACATTACCACCCTCTTGTTTCGCTTTTTCAATAGCGGCCAAGTACATGTTTACCGCATCTTTATCAATTAAAGGACCAACATGATTACTTTCATCTAAAGGATTGCCAATACTTAATTGCGCGTAGGCTTTTGCTAATTTATTTTTCACCTCATCATAAACTGATTCGTGAATAATTAACCTTCTTGTAGAGGTACATCTTTGGCCACAAGTACCAACAGCGCCAAATAATGCGCCAATAACGGTAATTTTCAAATCCGCATCAGGTGTAATAATAATTGCATTGTTTCCGCCAAGTTCTAATAGTGATTTTCCGAAACGCTCAGCCACTGTAGCCCCAACAACACGCCCCATTCTAGTTGATCCTGTAGCAGAAATTAATGGTAATCTATCATCAGTAGTCATCATTTCACCGACTTTATAATCTCCATTTATAACACAAGAAATCCCTTCTGGCAAATCATTTTCTTTCGCCACTTCATTCCAAATATTTTGACAAGCAATACCACATAAAGGAGTTTTTTCAGATGCCTTCCAAACACAAGTATCACCAGCAATCCAAGCCAAAGCAGTGTTCCAATTCCAAACCGCAACCGGGAAATTGAAAGCAGAAATAATACCAACCACACCAAGCGGATGGTATTGTTCGTACATTCTATGTCCTGGACGCTCAGAGTGCATAGTAAGTCCATGAAGCTGGCGAGATAATCCGACAGCAAAATCACAAATATCAATCATTTCTTGCACCTCACCCAAACCTTCTTGTAAACTTTTACCCATTTCGTAAGAAACTAATTTTCCCAACGACTGTTTATAAACCCTTAACTTTTCTCCATATTGACGAACAATCTCTCCTCTTAATGGAGCCGGTTTTAATTGCCAGTCTTTAAAAGCGGCAGCAGCTGATTGTATTACTTTTTCATACTCCTCAGGGGTGGTTGAAGTCACTTTCCCAATCAACATTCCGTCTACTGGCGAGTAAGAGTCAATTTCCACTCCTTCCCCAAAAGAAATAGATCCTGTTGAAGTCCCATTGTTAGACGATTTAATACCCAATACGTCCAATGTTTTTTTAATATCAATCATATGATTTTTTAATAAAATTTAAGATACAAAATTATAAAAGAAAGTGAGAAAAACTATGAAAATAAAAAAGACTGATGGCTAATATTATTCTGATATGATATCAGTCGAATCATCTTTATTGATTTTATCATTAACTTCTGTTTTAAATTCTTCTTCCAGTTTTGAAAGTATTGTATTGGTCCTGATGGTAATATCAATCGCATCATCTTCTTCCATTTGAGCTAGTTTCTTTTTATGAGCAACTAAAGACCATGTCATAATAAGGCAGCTTCCTAAAATCACAAACAAAAGCACTCCTTGAAATTCCGACCCAACACTTAATTTGTCAGGAATAGCGAAAAACAACAATATAGTAATCAATCCTCTTGGCGCTAAAAATAGTTGAGGAATAATATCTTTTCCGTTAAAAACGAATAAAATGATTCCCCTTACAGTATAAATAATAGCAAGAATAATTAAGCCAATTCCGATTACTTTAAAACTAAGCAGAGAGCCTAAGTATACCGACCAACCAAAAATAATAAAAAAGAATGTTCTTACAACAAAAGCAGATTCTGCGGTAATTATTTTAAAATCACTCAAGATTTCTTCCACTCTCTCCTCATCTAATAATTTTTTCAACCCTCCCTTGAAAAATATTTTATAGTTGTTCAAAATCACGCCAAAAATTAGAATTATAATAAGGGATGGCAAATGGAACATTCCTCCCACCGCATACAATAATAAAAGGATAGCAATTAGTAAAAATAATTTCACATGCCCTTTTATGTTTTGAAGCACACATATAAGAATATAAGAAATGATAACAGAAAAAACAACCGTTAGCACCAGACTACTCAACATATCACTATATACGCTTTCGCTTGTATCGGGACCAACCACAGTCAATACGCTATAAAAACTAATTATCCCAATTATGTCAGAGAAAGTACTTTCATAAATCATGAATTCACGCTTAACCTCCTTAAACTCATCAATGCTAGGTAAGATGATGGCAGAACTTAAAACAGACAATGGGATGGCATATAATAACCCATTCAACACCTCAACTCCCATCAGATAATTTAATGCCAATGCGGCTAAATAAGCAGTTCCCCCCAACCCTAATAATGCTACCAAAAAAGATTTTATAATAAGACCTATTTTTTCTTTTTTCAGCTTTAAATCCAAAGCCGCCTCCAATACAATTAAGATAAGACCAATAACACCCAAAACCTCAAGCGGCCGCGCTAAATCAAGCGATTCTTCCCCAAACAACAAAAGCCCATAATGAATAATTACACCCAAACCAATCAGCATTAAAACCGCAGGGATCCCTGATTTTTTAGCAAAAAGATTAAAGAAATAAGAAAGGATAATTGTTAGTGAAAAGACAATAATTAACGCATATGAATTTAAAAAATCCACCTAAAAAAGTTTTATAATATCATTTCCATTAGCAAAAACTAAAAGCCCTAAAAGTAAAATCATGCCAATCCCTTGCGCGTATTCCATCACTTTATCTGGAGCGGGTTTACCTACAGTTATTTCATAAAGCAAGAAGACAACATGCCCACCATCTAGCGCTGGAATAGGAAGTAAATTCATAAAAGCCAACATTAAAGAAAGAAAAGCGGTTAAACTCCAGAAAGAACGCCAATCCCAAACAGAAGGAAACATACTACCAATAGCCCCAAAACCACCCAATTCACCCGCCAAATCATTATCCGAATTAAAAATAAGAGCAAATTGAGAAATATATCCCCCTAGCTTATTCACAGCTAAATTATATCCGGCAGGAAAAGAAGACATTAAACTAAACTGCTCAACAGAAAAATCCAAACGAGAAGAATTAACAAAACCAATCTCTCCTTCTGCAGAAACCTCAACAGGAAAAACTAATTTTGTATCATTTCTTAAAACAGTAAACCCCACAGTTTTAGATTTATGATTTTGTAGTTCGCGCCGAACCTCATCAAAGTATTTAACCTCAACATCACCTACAGAAAGCAAAATATCACCTTTTAATAAACCAGCTTTTTCTGCGTTATCTATATCTGTATAACCCCCTATTTCAACAATTACTGCAGGAGAAAATAGCAGTTTCTTCCCACTATTTTTCCAATCTTTTATAAAATTATCTCCAATCGAAATATCTATAAAATCATCATCTCTTTCCACCACAACAACAAATGATTCGTCTCTTAGAACCATGTCCTGAAATATATCAGAAAATCGTTCTATCTCCTCTGCATCTATAGTAATAATTTTATCCCCATTTTGAAAGCCAATCTCTTTTGCAAAATCAGAACAAACCACACCATCAACGACATTTTTATTAGGCAAATAAGTGTCCCCCCAGGTAAATAAAACCATAGAATAAATAAAAACACCCAAAAGTAAATTTACCGTAACTCCACCAAGCATGATGATTAGTCTTTGCCAAGCTGGTTTTGCTCTAAACTCCCAAGGTTCGGCAGGTTTTTGCATTTGTTCCTTGTCCATGGACTCATCTATCATTCCAGAGATTTTTACATATCCACCAAGCGGCAGCCAGCCTATTCCGTATTCAGTATCTCCAATTTTCTTTTTTACCACCGAAAACCAAGGATCAAAAAATAAATAGAATTTTTCTACTCTAGTTTTAAATAATTTTGCGGGTATAAAATGTCCTAGTTCGTGTAGTATAACTAGGATTGATAAACTCATTAAGAGCTGTGCCGCTTTGATTAAAAATTCCATCTATAATAATTCGTTTGCTAATATTCTTGTTGCCGTGTTTGTTGACACATAATCATCCAATGTAGGATTGGAGACAAAAGTAATTTTTTCCATACAATCCGCAATTAAATCAGACATATTTAAAAAGCCAATTTTATCTTTAAGAAAAGCGGCTACTGCAATTTC
>Ga0310121_10006159_pt1 | contig 10125 bp, 8 predicted proteins | sample CB27_Tmax_986_MG_FD_203504 | JGI IMG/M metagenome (GOLD analysis project Ga0310121, IMG submission 203504) | Marine microbial communities from Western Arctic Ocean, Canada - CB27_Tmax_986 | ecosystem: Environmental > Aquatic > Marine > Oceanic | place: Canada: Western Arctic Ocean | collected... | reverse complement strand
AAACAGAACAGGCTTCCGTGACGTTAACGGCCAAAAGCGTGAATCACCGCTACTTAGATATTCAGATTAGAGCTCCTAAAGTTCTTGACGAGCTTGAACAGCGTCTTCGAACTGTGGTGCAGGGACAGTTGTCGCGTGGCCGGATCGACCTTAGTCTTTCGGTTGCACAAAAGGGACCTGGAAAAGTGGTGCTCGAGATTAACGATTCACTAGTTGCTGCGCTTTCGGAAGCGGCAGAGGCCGCCCGGCAGAAAGAGGTTGTTAAGGAAGGATTGACTGCAGGTGAACTGTTCAGGTTTCCTCAGGTTGTCTCTGTCAAGGAGGAACCTCTTGATCGAGTCGCTTGGCGTGAACTTTGTGAAAGTGTCGTGGAGTTAACGGAGGACACATTGGTGCAGTTAGACGCGATGCGACAAAAGGAAGGGGAGTTCCTGCAACGTGACCTAGAAGAACGTGCAAAGGCATTGAGCGTGTTGATTGATGGGTTTGTGAATGAGTCAGATGCTGGAGAAGAGGCGTTACGTGAACGGTTGGTTGCTCGAGTTGCGGAGATTGAAGAACGTGTTGAGGTGGATCCAATTCTAGTTGCGCAAGAAGTTGTTCGCTGGGCGGCACGGTCTGATATTCATGAGGAAGTGTCCCGATTGCGAGGCCATCTGGAACACATGAAAGAACTGATGAGTGAGGCCGCGGCATGTGGCAGGAAGCTGGACTTTCTAATTCAAGAAATGAATCGAGAAGTTAATACTATTGGTTCTAAGGCTGAAGGCGGCACGATGTCTGAACTGGTAGTTGCGGCAAAGTCAGAGATCGAGAAGCTGCGCGAACAGGTTCAAAACGCGGAGTAAGAGCAGGAGATTCAACCGGAACCATGCGACTTGGCATTCTGTTTGTAGTGTCTGCGCCCTCAGGAACGGGAAAGACTACGGTGGTCGAAGGATTGGTGGGCACCGTTCCGGATGTGGTTGTGTCCCGTTCCTACACTTCCCGCCTACCCCGGGAGGGTGAGGTTGACGGTGTGGACTACCATTTCGTAGGTTCTGAGACATTTGAAGAGATGATTAAGGCTGGCAAATTTCTGGAGTCAGCGACTGTGTTCGGACATCGTTACGGAACAAGTGTTGGCGACACCGAGAATTATCTGAGGCAGGGAAAAGATGTAGTACTAGTGATTGATGTTCAGGGGGTCGTTCAGATCAGGCAACAGGGTAATGAAATGAAGAGCATCTTCGTGATGCCACCCTCGTTTGATGAACTGGAGAAACGCCTTCGTGGCCGCAGCGGCTCAGGCGCCAGCGAAGAGGACTTGCGGTGGCGGATCGAGACCGCTCGGCGTGAGATTGAGTTTCGAGGCAGTTACGATTACATCGTGGTAAATGATGACGTCAAGCAATGTGTAGAGTGTTTACGTTGTATTGTGTTGGCTGAGCGGTTGAGAGCCCGAGCTATGAAGAGTGCGGGCAGCGCAATCGTTGACTCGTTTATCCAGAACGAGATGAAATCGTCCTAATCTTTCAAATAGACAATGTCACTTGTAGTGCTAGGTGTTACCGGGGGTATAGGCGCCTATAAATCGGTTGAAGTCGTTCGTGGTCTACAAAGGGCTGGTCATGAGGTAGCAGTAGTGATGACCGAGTCTGCAACTAAATTTGTTGGTCCCCTGACTTTTGAGGCGATAACACAAAGAAGAGTTGTCACCGACCAATATGCGGCTGGTGCTAATGCCGACATCAAACACATTGCGCTGGCTTCTCAGGCAGACTTATTGTTGGTTGCTCCGGCGACGGCCAATATGGTGGGAAAATTTGCTCATGGTATTGCTGACGACTTTCTATCGGCACTTTATCTCGCCACTACGGCTCCGGTCTTGATGGCGCCCGCGATGAACACGAAAATGCTGAGCCATCCCGCGGTTCAGGAAAATCTCAGAGTGCTTAGTGAGCGTGGTGTTCAGTGGGTAGAGCCTGGTGAGGGCTATCTGGCATGTGGCTGGATCGGCAAGGGTCGACTGGCTGAGCCTGACACAATTGTTGAGGCGGTTGAGCAGATTCTTCGCCCTAGCGGCGACTTGATTGGTCGATGTGTTCTGGTGACGGCCGGTCCGACTGAGGAAAATATCGACCCGGTACGGTATCTGGGAAATCGTTCCTCCGGACGGATGGGGTTTGCGATTGCCGCTGAAGCGATGGCACGGGGCGCCCGAGTCATTCTAATTGCCGGTCCGACGACAGTTCAGCCACCTGCAGCGGCTGAACTCAAGCGCGTGAGATCGTCTGAGGAAATGTTTCAGTCCGTCAGTGAACATGTTGACCAAGCTGACGTGGTTGTTATGGTCGCCGCGGTGGCTGATTACACACCAAGCCGGGGTGAGGCAGACCAGAAGATCTCGAAGGAGAAGAATGAACTTACACTCCATCTTCGGCGGACTCCGGATATTCTTGGTGTCGTTAGTAAACGTCGAGGCTCGCGAGGATACCCGGTTTTAGTGGGCTTTGCTGCTGAGACAATTGACGTCGTCGAAAAGGCGCGAGTCAAACTCAGAACTAAGAATCTTGATTTAATCGTTGCTAATGATGTGTCGAAGCCGAATGGCGGTTTTGGTGTCGAGACCAATGCGGCCACTATCGTAGCGAAGGATCCAGACGTACCAGATGAAGTTGTCGAGTTGGGCCCGAAGCGGTCGCTTGCGAGAGTCGTTATGACGCGTGTTTCACAATTATTGGCCAAATCTGGCGAGCGACCGACACCGAAAAGATCTGAAAAAGTTTAATTTTTGGCATCCCATGAATCAACATGACCAACTCAAGGAACATGTAATGTTCTTTCGCGAGCTTGGAGTTGAAGGCGTCAGTCAAGATCGCGCGTGGATTACTCGCCCAGTCGACGTGGTCAGACCTGAGGAGGCTGTTGGCCAAATACGAGAACAGCTAGGCGACTGTACCCGTTGCAAGCTACATTCTACCCGCTCCAATATCGTGTACGGTGTTGGAGACCCATGCGCGGAGTTGATGTTTGTAGGAGAGGCACCTGGTCGCGATGAAGACCAACAAGGTGTGCCGTTCGTTGGTCGAGCGGGTCAGCTCCTGACAAAGATTATTGAAGCAATTGATCTGCGTCGAGAGGATGTGTATATCGCTAACGTGATCAAGTGTCGTCCTCCAAAGAATCGAAATCCTGAACCGGATGAAATTGAGACGTGCCAACCGTATCTTTTCGCTCAAATTGACGCTATCCAGCCTAAGGTTATTGTTGCCCTAGGTGCGTTTGCGGTCAAAACGTTACTTCAGAGAGACGAATCGATTTCGAAGCTTCGTGGACGAACCTTCGATTATCGAGGTGCAAAATTGATCCCGACTTTTCACCCTGCCTATCTTTTCCGGAGTCCGGATAAGAAGGCTGACGTGTGGGAGGACATGAAGAGGGTTCGCTCTTTATTGAGGGAGGGGTGAGCGAGGTCGACCCAAGACCAGGGTCTTTTGTTCGCGTTGCCGTTCCAGTTCCTTTGCTGTCGGCATTGGTTTACCGTGTGCCCGATGGGAAAATGCCTCCGTTTCGGGGCGCAAGAGTTCGGGTTCCCCTAGGTAGACGTGTAGTTACGGGTTGTGTAATTAGTGTCCATCACTACAATCAGTCGCCGGGGGAAAGAGAGAGTTTCGACGACACGATCAAGGAGGTAGTTGATTATGTTGACGAAGAGGCGTTCTTGTCTGGACCAATTCTTGATTTGGCTCTGTGGGTCTCCGAGTACTACGCGTGCGGTCCCGGTGACGCTATAGGTGCGGCCATGCCACCGCTCTCGTGGACGCGTAAGGGGCGAGTCGTACCTCTTCAGTCGGCCTTCAAGACTGAACGATTCGTCCAACTTGCGGAGAAAGGACGACTGGTAGTCGAAGAGGGAGACTTAACAGCGCTAGGCCCACGTCAGAAGCAGGCGTTGTCTGTGCTGACCACTGAAGGGGGTGGAATGGGGATACGCCGTCTCGCCCAATGCGGAGTTAGTTCCGACACGTTGCAACGACTTTCAACGCGAGGTCTAGTCGAGTTCGAGACGCGACGCTTCGAGAGAGACCCTTTTTGTCCGGGTCTTGATCCTGAAGTAAAGATTATTCAACAGCAGCTTCACAGATTAACCCCGGATCAGGAAGCTGCGATCACTTCTCTGTCTCGCATGGTTCGAGAGAGACGCTTCCGGGTCGCGATGTTGCATGGTGTCACGGGAAGTGGCAAGACGGAACTGTATTTACGCCTGGCAAAGTTGGTAAATCAACAGGGTCGGCGGTCACTGGTACTTGTTCCTGAAATTGTGCTTGCCCCTGCTTTAGCCGAACGATTTCGCTACGTCTTTGGCAATCGTGTTGCCATTCAACACAGCGGGCTGACGACTGGCGAACGTCATGATCAGTGGCATCGGATTAGGCGAGGCGAGGTGGACGTAGTCGTAGGCACTCGTTCGGCGGTGTTCTCACCGATTGAAGACCTCGGATTGATCGTTATTGATGAAGAGCACGACGCTTCGTATAAACAGGAGGAGAGTCCGCGGTATCACGGACGTGATGCCGCTATTGTGCGTGGTCGACACGCTAATGCTCTGGTGGTACTGGGGTCCGCGACACCGTCAATGGAGACGTACAATAACGCGAAGATCGGAAAGTATGAGCAGGTTGTGTTGCCACAGCGGGTACTTCAGCGGTCGTTACCTGAGGTGAAGATAGTCGATATGCGTAATGAACTGGCTGCCACCGGTCCGGATACTGTGATCAGTAATGAGCTATTACGCGGACTTGAGGACCGGTTGCAACGGAAACAGCAAGCGTTACTCTTGTTGAATCGACGTGGGTTCGCGGCATCGGTGCTATGTCGGAAGTGTGGACAAACGCTCGAGTGTCCAAACTGTAGCGTTACTCTTACTTTCCATCGAGGTGTAGATCGAGTGCGCTGTCACTATTGCAATTATTCCAAGTCTCGACCTGAACGATGTTCCAATTGTACCAGTCCGTTTCTTGAGGAAATCGGTTTTGGTACAGAGCGGATAGAGTCAGAAGTGTCGATGAAGCTTCCCCTCGCGAGGGTGGCACGCCTGGATCGAGACACTACTCGTCGAAAAGGGGCTGCGACGAGAATTCTCTCCGGCTTTGCAGCCGGGGCGGTGGATATCCTGATCGGCACGCAGATGATCGCGAAAGGCCATGATTTTCCTGCCGTGACGTTGGTTGGTGTTATTTCTGCCGACGTAGGCTTGGGCTTGGCAGATTTTCGTGCGGCGGAGCGCACGTTTCAGCTATTGACGCAAGTCGCAGGCAGGTCTGGCCGGGGAGAGTGGCCTGGTGAAGCAGTTATTCAAACGTTTTTTCCGGATCACTACAGTATTGGATTCTCTTGTCAACAAGAGTACGAGCAATTCTTCAATGCGGAAATGAAATACCGTCGAAGTATGCAGTATCCACCGGTAGTTGCGATGGTCAACGTGTTGGTGAGGGCAGGAAAGCATGAAGATGCGATGGTCGATGCTACCGTGTTGGCTAAGGCTCTTCGTCAGAATCGACGATTTGACGTGCTCGGACCCGCGCCGGCCGCACTTCCCAAACTGAGAGGTGAATATCGAGTACAAATGTTTCTGAAGGGGACGGACCGTCCTGCGATGAGGGTGGCGATTCAAGAGGTGCTGGGGCGATATCCAAAATTGCAGCGACGGGTGACGGTGGATGTCGATCCTCAGAACGTGCTCTGAGACTCTGATGAAGCACGTTAACTGGCGGCAGCTGAGGGAGGTGGCGAGAATACGTATTTATCTTGATGGTCGGTGGATCGGATCGTTGTTACGATTCTATTCTGAGCCTGTAGAAAGTCCGATTAGTTCAATTGGTACCGGTGTGAAACACAGTATGAAGATTACGAGTGTTCCCAACGCTACCCAATACCGTCGTTTGTCCAAGGGTATATGATCGTCGACTGTCCTAGGATGTCGCACACCAGATGTCAGCAACATTAAGATCAAAATTATAGCCCATACTGCCCAACTGAGCGACACAACAATAGCTAATGTCACTATCAAGAACGCGGAGCCAAGTGTCACTATGGTTGATCGTGATGCAAGAGTGGCGTATGAAATATGGCCACCGTCAAGTTGGCCAACGGGAAACAGGTTAAGGGAGGTCATTAGCAGGCCGATCCACGCCGCGAATGCCATGGGATGTAGATTCAGCGTGTATCCCTCTGGAATAGTTCCCCAGATGTCCCATTCAACGAATTGATATAGCAGTGGTTCTCCAAGAGACATACCGACAAAGTCGGTTGGGAGTGGTACGACCCTTGAAAGTAGAACGCCGATATAGAGCGCCGGTACGGCAACCACGAATCCGGCAATTGGACCAGCTGCTGCGATATCAAACAGCATGCGCTTGGTAGGGACGCGCTCGTGGATTCGGATTACCGCACCAAATGTTCCTGCTAGAAAGAAGGGAGGTGCAGGAATGAAATATGGCAACGAGGCATCGACGCCGTAATAACGACAAGCCAGATAGTGTCCCATCTCATGAGTTCCGAGGATCGCGAGAATGGTTAAGCTGTACCAGGCTCCTTGGAGGAATGAGACTGTTGGAATCGTTTCGACGAAATCGGTCGAAAACCCGGCATAGTGCAAACTTCCGACATACATCGTTGAAAGCACAGTGATGAGAAATAAAGCGACATGTATCAACGGGCGATTGCGCCGTGGAGCCACCTGTTCGACAGGGAGGGTATAAGACGACTCTTCATAAAAATCGGATGCGGGGATGTCAGGCCTCGAGAGGCGATCGATTGGACGTTCGGACACAGTGTATTTCGAAAGACTGGAGGATATGTTGGAGGCGTTAGTCGCCGATGTTTTGAAGTTCTTTGCCAGGGCGGAATCGAATCGTTCGACCCGGAGGAATACGGACTTCTTGTCCGGTTCGCGGATTTCGGCCGATTCCTCGTTTTCGTGGTTTCACCTGGAACACCCCGAAGCCGCGAAGTTCTATACGCTTACCTCGTTGCATCGAGGTTCTCATGGCATCGAAAATCGCATCCACCGCCACTTCAGCTTTGACCTTAGTGATACTCGCCGCCGTTGAGACTTCATTGACGATATGGCATTTAATCATGGTCAGTGGACTCCAAGATGATCATAAATATAATAGGTACTATAATTTAGAGGTGTCAAGACCCCAGGTAACTTCACTTGCTCGTAGGTCGAAAAGATGATGGCACGAAAGCCTGCGCCTTCCCCGAGTGTCGTGCTCGTTGGTCGACCCAATGTAGGTAAATCCACTCTGTTCAATCGACTTGTTGGGGAACGATCAGCAATTGTGAATCCACTTCCTGGAACAACACGTGACGTTCTCAGGCGACCCGTCGAGTGGCAAGGAAATGTATTTGAACTTGTGGATACTGGCGGAATATTTGGAGCGAGTGCTGACCCATTACAAGTTGAAGTATCGATTCAGGGACTGAAGGCGTTGAAAGGAGCGACTGTTGTCTTGATGTTGGTTGACTGCCAGCAAGGACTCGTTCCTGCGGACCAAGAGGTTGCTGAGCGGATTCGCCAAACAGGCCTGCCAGTAGTCCTAGTAGTAAACAAGGTTGACAATTCTCATATTGCGAAGGAAGTCGATGAATTTCATGCACTGGGCTTCGAACGTTTCTCAAGCGTGGCTGCGGAACATGGACTTGGAGTTGGAGATCTTCTGGATGAGGTTGTCGCAACACTGCCAGGACGAAAAGGTGACCAGGCGGCCAGTCCACTTGATGACCGAGAAGAGATTTCGATAGCGGTCGTGGGACGTCCGAATGTTGGGAAGTCTTCACTTGTGAATCTGTTGGCTCGGGCGGATCGGGTTCTGGTCAACGACCTCGCTGGCACCACCCGCGACGCTGTAGACACTGTCGTTAAGTGGCACGGCCGTCGTATTCGACTAGTTGACACAGCGGGTATCCGACGACCCGGTCAGGTGGTCGATTCGGGACGACTTGAGTCTGTTAGCGTAGCATTGGCCAGAAGGGCAATGAGACGATCAGATGTGGCCGTGGTCATGATTGATGCGTCTGATGGAGTTACAAAACGTGATGCTGCAATCGCTGGGGAAGCAGAGCGTGCTGGCTGTGGAGTGATTTTGGCGGCGAATAAATGGGATTTAGTCAAAGGTCGCGAAAGCGGCTTTGCGAAGCAATTCGATCGTCAGATTCGTGACGGTTTGAAGTTCGCCGATTATGCGCCGATCATTCACTTGTCTGCCTTGACTGGACATCGGGCATCCAAACTTATGGAAATGGTGGCCGAAGTGGACGCCGCCCGTGCTGGGCATATTTCTACCGGAGAACTGAATCGATTCTTGGAACGAGTCACGAGACGAAAACCTCCGTCTGCTGGCGCTGGTGGTCGAGAGGTAAAGCTACAGTACGTAACTCAAGTTGGCGTTAAGCCACCGAGATTTGTGATTTTTAGTAACAGAGCCACGTCGCTTCATTTTTCATATGAACGATATCTAAAGAATAGATTGCGAGAGTCATTCAACTTTACTGGGAGCCCGATCAATATTCAGGTTCGATCTAGCCACAAATCTACTCGAAAACGCTAGGCCGAATTTGGCGGTGATATACTCGCGTTGACTTTTAGTTGTTATGCAGTCCGGCATTGAATATGGCAGTTGACCTGTCGACTTCGGAGAAGGAGGTCTTCAAGGCCGCCCACGTGTGCAGTCTCGCAGGTATCCAGCCGTATATCCTCCGATCATGGGAAGCCGAGTTTCCGGCGCTGGCACAGGCAGAGACAACGGGTGGTACTCGCGTCTATCGTCGTGCGGACGTCGAGATGGTTCTTCGAATCAAGTCACTGGTTTTTGGAGAAGGGCTCACGCTCGGAGCGGCTCGTCGGAAACTGCTGAGTGTAGAGGATGGGGCCCAGAATGAACCCCAGGATGTTGGGTTTGTCTGGTTATTGGATTCAACAACCCGTGAAATGATCGATGGGGCCAAACAGGGTCTTCGAGAGATTCTTGACCTATTGACAGCAGAGGCTGACCCTCACGAAACTGACGGGGTGGTCCCAACCACTAATGCTGTGAAGCAGGAACCTGGAGAGCCTTTCGAATCATCAGGCCCATCAAAGCGGACCAAGACTATGAAGGTTGTTCGATCTAAGAAGGTTGCCAAGGGAAAACGTTCCGCTTGAGGAGAGACAGACGGATCGCCTAGGGCCCCATTCCTTAATCTCCGAGCCTTAACGCTCAAACACAATCACCTATCTGTTCCAGACTACTGCCATGTTTCCTCCTCCTTGATTGACGCCAAACGGACCGAGACTCTCGCTCCGCTCTGCGGTCTTCTGCGGTATTCTTAGGACTGCTTGTCTCGTCTTGCGGATCCATCTGAACGGATTCATGCCCCTATTTTCACCGATATATCCGTTGTAATGGCGAGTGCGAGCAGGTTTAGCGAGTAAAAACGGGATGTGGCGCAGCTTGGTAGCGCACCTGACTGGGGGTCAGGGGGTCGCTGGTTCGAATCCAGTCATCCCGACCAATAAATATAGGGCTCAATCGACTTTGTCGGTTGGGCCTTTTCTTTTTGGGTAACACATGGGTAACACCGCGACGAGTCCTCACGCTGGTCAGGAGTGACCAATAACGGCGTTGATGATTTGGGTCTTGACGAGACAACGCAGCCACGCTATCTTCTTGTAACCGCACGCGAATGCGTGCGTCACGTAGCGACGGACGATGTCGTCGGGTGCCTCGGAGAGGCACATAAAGGGGGCTCCCTGGGGGGGCTAAACACCCATCGTCTGATCTAAGTTGCGGTCGTCACCTGCCTCGGGGAGGTGGGACGGCGATGCCGCGGGGCGGCTCAACAGAAATCTCATTTTTTCTGAGGAGCTGCGCCCTATGTCAAATTCCACACCGACCTCCCCGTCCCCGTCAGAGTCTTTCCGCTCATCCAGGTTGCTTCGGCTTCCGGTGGTTGCCGCTCGCGTCGGGCTGTCCGCGACGACGATTTGGCGGCAGCGCCGCCGTGGACAGTTTCCCGATCCTGTTCGGATCTCTCCCGGCTGTGTAGCCTGGCGAGAAGCCGACGTCGAGTCGTGGATCGCGTCTCGGCTAGAGGCGA
>Ga0310121_10006158_pt1 | contig 10127 bp, 4 predicted proteins | sample CB27_Tmax_986_MG_FD_203504 | JGI IMG/M metagenome (GOLD analysis project Ga0310121, IMG submission 203504) | Marine microbial communities from Western Arctic Ocean, Canada - CB27_Tmax_986 | ecosystem: Environmental > Aquatic > Marine > Oceanic | place: Canada: Western Arctic Ocean | collected... | reverse complement strand
ACACCGCACCGTTACACCGCACCGTTACACCGCACCGTTACACCGCACCGTTACACCGCACCGTTACACCGCACCGTTACACCGCACCGTTACACCGCACCGTTACACCGCACCGTTACACCGCACCATTCCATCACGCTACCAACTGGCAAGGGCAGTCGACAATTTCTCTAGGTAGATCGTCACGACAGCGATAGAATGCCGACGGTGCGTCTGGTTCTCAACGAGCAATGGGCGCGAGACTGACTTTGCACCTTCCCACGTCGAACTTTTTTCGAATGGAATCGTCAAGATGCATCCCTTCAAGTTTTCCCTGGTCTTCGTCGTTTTTGCCATCGTTTATCGTCCCACCGTGACTGCGGAGACTCCCCCTCACGAACCAGACCTGGTACCCGTAAAGCCTGTTCAGCAGGCGCCGCTTCAGCAAACGACGTATCAGCAACTCACCGGAGGCTGGAGCGGGAACCCCGCCGCCGGTCGATACGATACCGCCGGCGGGGTGATCCCCAGCGCCGCTATTCCACCAGTGAATCCGGCCACCGGCAGACCGTCTACTTTGCAACCGGCAATACCGACTGCAGGACAACAACTCCCAAGTAGAGGATCAGGCCTGGGCAATGCAGTGAACAATGCCGCTCGAGAAACGGGTCACAAGTTAGAACGGGCATACGATCGAACGTTTAGTACTTCATCGCCCGGCCCCCTCAAAACGATTCAACAGGTCACCGCCGACTTCATCGGAGATACCAGCAAGCAACTCCGTAGCGCAGGCGCAGCCGTAACCAAAACTACCGAACGATTGGTGAATCCTCCTCCGTACCCGCCGCAGACTCCCCCGGCAATAGCCGCCGGGCAGCCGTTGGCGACCTCACCTGCCACTGCCGCCGGACAGTCCGCGATCCCCACGTTGAACACCCAGCCAACTCTCTCCACCAGTGGTCTGGGCGACGCGGGCTTCAACCCGTTTGCAAATCGGCGCCCGGCAACCAACTCTCAAATGGCTACCACGGAATGGAACATGGGTGCTGGGGGCGCCGCGTTCACGGCCAATGGGCAGCCAGGCAATATCGGTCAAGCAGGCGAACTTCGCACCGTCCCCACCCTGCCAGCAGCCGCATCCCCTACGGCTCCGCAGTTGGCCCCGACCGGGCTGGTGAACGTCATTCCCGTCGATCGGCAAAACGAAATGGTCGCTGGCGGTAATTCCTCCACGGACGGTAGCCGCTGGCCTGCGACCGCTGGCAACAAATATTCCAACGGCGCAGCAACCAACAATCTGTTCCCCATTGCACCGACGGCTTCACCCTGGCCAAACCAACCTGGCCAACCACGACCCAGCAGTTCCATCGCGGCGCAAACACCTTCTGTCCCGGCGCTGAACAACGCACCTCCGTTGGTTGGTTTCAACAACGCTTTACGGAATTATGGGAACGGGCAACCAACACTTCCACCCACCTTCAATCCGGGCCAAACCCAGAATGCCCCAATGATTCAACCGGCAGGTTTGAGTCCCGCCGGACCGCCAACCCTGCTCCCACAACAAAACTGGATCTCGCTGGTCATGACGGGCATCGGCCTGATGGGGTCGCTGGGGGCCAATCTCTTTCTGGGCTTCAGTTACCTTGATGTACGGTACAAATACCTGTCGGCAATTCGCCGGGGAACACGGTCATTGGGGCGGGCCGAGAAGAGTCAAGGCTGATTGACCTCGCCAGTGGACATCGAGACAGGTGTCCACAAGCAATCCAGGCCACGCACGTTGCACCCCCGGCAAGCGATCAGAATCCCGTGGGCAAAACCGAACTGGCCCGCCGATCGGCTCGAGAACCGCTTCGGTGTGCTCTACGTCAGCGGTACCACCTTGAGAGTCTCAGATCAACTCCACCGCCCTAGCGGCCTGAATCGGAGCCCACCCGCTTCTGCTCCCCGACCGCCGATGAGCCAACGCCTACGAGTGGCTCGACGATTGGACCGACGTTTGGTGCCCCAGAATGATCGTCCTGCGGTGTCGGGTGGGGACCAATCGACGCGGCGGTATCCAGCCGACTGCGCCATGTATACTCCACTTCGGTCGGCTGACCCTCTTCTTGACCTGGATCTTCGAATTCATATTCGAACTCCGTAACGGGGGGGGGCTCAAGGTCGAGCGTTTCGTCGTACAAATGATCGGGCAGCGGCTCGGTGGATTCGACGACTTCAATTCGGCTGATTTTCCGCCGTTGTTTGTGCGGGAGATCAAGTTCAGTTTGCGGCTCGCCGATCTCCACCACTTCCTCTTCCCAGGGTGCCGGAACGGGGCTTGAGGATTGAATCGCCCTGGCTTCCACAGGTTCTACCGAGGTAAGGGTTTCGCACCGATCTGGCAAGTGACGCGCATCGGCTTTGATCTCCTGGAACATCCGCCACACATGTTCGTGGCATGTAAAAAACAACACCTGGTGTCCGTCCTTGGAAAAATCGTGCAGAACCTGCACAGCAATCCTGGTACGATCGGCGTCAAAGTTCACAAGGACATCGTCCAGGACCATGGGTAGCTGAATACCGCGCCGCCCGTACATTGCCACCATGGCCATCCTCAGACTTACAAACAATTGCTCGCGCGTACCGGTACTGAGCACTTCGACAGGTAGCGACTCGTGGTCAGCGGTTTCTACAAACAGGACATCCATGGCCAGGGGAGTCCAAACACGCGTGTAACGCCCAGCGGTAAGCTTTCGCAGGTAACCGGAGGCTTCCAATAGCGTTTCGGGTTGCCTGTTCTTTTCATATTCTTCCCGAATCCTCTCCAGCATGCAGTAAACAACCGCTCGCTGGCGCCACGCTTTCCGGGCGCTGGAAATCTGTTGATCTATTTCGTCGATCTCCAGCTGTTTATGTGCGAGGGAGCGATCTTCGGCGCGGTAACGTTGCTGTTCTACAAGTTGACCTCTCCGTTCCAAGAGCCCTTTAAGTTCGACGTCGATCTGCTCGTCGCGGGCTGTAATTGTTTCGAAGTCTTGTTGCAAGGACTCGATCTTTTCCGGGGCCAGGGAGGCGGCAAAGTCTTTTTCCGAGCCCCGCCGCCCGATCGCAGCAACGATTTCTCGACAGACACCTTTGCGTTTTTCGCGGAGCTTGTCGCATTTCGCATGTTCGTCGGCCAATTGACGCAACGCCGGCTCATCCTCCACACTCCACTGCTCGAACATTGCCTCGCGACGGCGTGTCAGTCCCACGACCACCCGGGCGTGCCGTGCTTCCTCCGCTTTGAGTTCCCTGGCTCTTGTTTTCAATTCATCGCGGTGCTTGAGCTGCACTTGTTGGTGCCGATGGACTTCCAGCATGTGGGCCAGTTGCTCCAGGGGCGACATCTCTTCCTCGACCAGGTTCGTCTCCATGGCCAGGTTGTGAACCCGCTTGACGACGGTCTCGAACTCACGACGGCGGCGATCACACTCCTCACGACGACCGGCTCTCCGCTCTTGAAGGTTTTCCAACTGCCGTGAGAAGCGGGCAATCCCATCGATGTCCACCGGTTTGACCGTCTCGGCCAGCCCCAGAGACCGCACTTTGTTTTGCCAGTTGCCCAGGGCAACCTCATGTTTTTTACGGGCTTGCTCAAGCCGCGACTTGGCCGTGGCAATCTCTTGCTGGGCAACACGACGTTCATTTTCCACGGGCAGGGTCTTTTCGAGTTCGCTCAAATGGTGTTCTGCCTGCTCCAGCTTCAGTGCTGCGGACCCATCAGCAAGCGGAGTCTCCTCAGCCAGCTTTTTTTGTTCTTCCTGGGCTTGCTTGAGTCCGTCTTCTGCGTGCTCCCGTTCCAGTTCCCAGGCATCGAGTCGATCCCCTGCTATCCACTCACGGACGAACTTTCCCACAACGGCGGCGATGCAACCGACAATTCCCAACGGCCCGACCCAGCCAGCCAACGCATGCAGAATCGAGCCTGCCGGAAGCCACCCAATCAAACGCGAACCAACCAGGACACAACTGACGACGAAGGCGACCAACAGAAATGAAAACCAGTCGAGTGACAACAGTTGGCTTTCGGCAAACTCATAATTCTTTTGCCGCAGGTCGCGCAGGTCGCGCCGGGCCCGCCCAACGTGCTGCTCGACCTCAAGCCGGTTACGCAAAGTGGCCACCAGGTTGGTGGTCGCCTCGATATCGCCAGGCAAGCCCCTTTTGTCGCTGTTGGCTGCAGTCGCTGTCAACTGGTCACCGCAGTTGCGTTCGCTATGATGCCGCGTAGCCAACTCGGCCTCAGCCCTCTCGACAAGTGTTTCGGCCGACTCGATCGCCCGTGCCTGGGGCTGTAGTTGGTCCAACAAGTCGGGTGAGACAGGCTCCGCGTGAACACCGTCCCCCAGCCAGCGATCTGCCAGTCGGGTGTGTTCAGCTTCGTATCGGTCATCCAGTGTGGCGATTTCTTCGTCCAGTTCTCCCCTTTGCCGCTCAAGTCCCTCGATCCATTCTTGCTGCTCTTCGAGCCCCGTGAGTCGGGAAGTGTTCATCTCGAGCATTTGGTTGATATTGAGCGATTCGACCTCGTCGCGGAGTTGCTTCCGCTGTGCCTTGCAAACGTCGCGTTCTCGTTGGTGCCCGGCGATGCGCTCGTTCAATTCTTTAAGTTCGGCAATGGCGGAATCGGGAAGTGGTACCAGATGATCGTACGAGGCAATCTGTTCGTCCAATTGCTCTCGTTGAATCCAAAGTGGCTTGAGGTTGATAGCCGTCTCCAGCTGGCGGCCCTGCTTGCCAAGGTGTTTCGATTCGTCTTGCAGCGATTGAATCTCGTCTGCCAACTCGCGCAGCTTGACCGCCGACTGGGCCCAACGCCGCCCTTTCTCGATCAATTCATGGAGTTCCCCCTGCAACAGTTCGCGACGCCCCACCAATTCCCGAACCGTGGATTTCGTATCCGGCACGTTAAGCAATCGCGTCAAAGACCCTCGCAAAAGATGAATTACGTCGTACAGGGAAACGCGATCCACGCCCGACGCAAGCCGGTAAAGCCACTGCGCTGCAGCCGTTCCGCTCAAGGTCCCTAACTCTTGGATCTCGCGCAACCCGACTGCAAAGACGTTGTTGTACGTTAGCTCGTCAACGTGCTCGAGCGCCTCGAGGAGTTGTCGATCGCCGTGCTCGGTACCGTCCGGGGTAAAAATGGTCACCTTTCCTACATCGTTCGGCCCCCGGTCAGCAATCCGCTGGATCTTGACCTCACCCGCCCCACCGTCCACCTTGAGCCATCCGCCTGGAAGCCCGCCCGCCAGGGGCGGGAGGTACAGCTTGCGCCGCTCTGCCGAAATCCCATACAACACGGACCGCAAAAACTGCAGGAGGGTGGTCTTACCCGCTTCGTTAGGGCCGTAAAAGGCGGTCATGTCGGGCGATAATCTACGAAGTGTCAGGTCGTGCCAGACACCAAAGCCATCAATATGAAGGTCAGTAATACGCATGGTCGTTTCCAGGGTTGGCAAGCGGTGGGCGTTTGTTGTGACAACAGGTTGGCAGCAGAGTGGGACCAACCGGGATGCTAGGCAACCTCTTCCTGCTGCTGGTCGAGGGCTTCGTCCACCGGAATATCGATCAAGTCGACGCCGAGTTTGAGGGCTGACTGCAGGAGGCAATTCCGCATGTCGCGCGAATTGACTTTGGCAATTCCAGCCAGGGGATCGTTTTCCATTCCTGCCGGCAGGAAGCGGGCCAGTTCGAGAGACAAAGACTCGTCCTTTTCAAACTGGTCAAATTCCCGCAACAAATCGCCGATAACCGTTTGTTCGTCGTACCATTCGGCAGGTACACTCAGCGGCGAATCGCTCTCGATCGTTGCGGTGTAAGCAGCGGGGGACCGCTCGCCATAGGTGCGTCGCAAGCGTTCGACGATTTCATCGGCTAACCCACCAGCTCGTAAGCGGTGTACCAGAGGACCCACCCCGAAAACACGCCAGCAAATCAACAGTTCGATCCCGCGATGCCTGGCCTGGAGCTTTTCAAGACTCGCTTCCAGACGTTTTTCGAGTTCTTCGCTGCGGGTCGAAGCCGTAATCTCCACCGTTTCTTCAATCCAACGAACCGTGTCGGTGGCAATAAATTGATTTTTGGTGTGCCCGGTTTCATCGATCTGAACCAGTGTGCAACCGTGGGGCCCGATCTCACGGGGCCCCCGCCCCTGAGGCGTTCCCGAGTAGTGTGCAGTTCCCGGCTCGCAGTCGACGGTGCCCCGCTGGTGTCTGCCGCCAAGGGCCATGTAGTGGACTCGATCCCCTTCGCGGCCTGGCAAAGCATCGGTGCCATAGGCCACCCCAACGGTGAATAATCCCTTTGGATCACGGTGGAATTGGGCCGCTTCGGCAACACGCGATTGCCCCGCACTCGTCCCCTGTACCCGCGCAACAACACGACCCTTGCGGCGCAGTTCAAAGTCTTCGACGTGGCCAACCGGAAACAGGTGAACGTTTTCGGGTAACGTGGCACTCGGAGGCCAGCCATGGGGAGGATCGATCGAGCCGCCTGCCCAAAAGACCGGAATACCACGGTCGGCGAGGCGGGAAAACTGCTCGATCAGAAATACAATGGACGGCGGTCCGGCACGGGCAACGTCAACGACATCGCCCGCCAGGATCAGCGCGTCGGCTCCTTCCGAGAGTGCCGTTTCAAAAACTTGCTCAGCCGCCTGGTAAGGGGCTTCGACAAAAACATCCCGTAGTGCGGGAGGGACTTTGTTCAAGCCGAACGGGGGTCGCTCCAGGTGCAAATCGCTGGCATGCACCAGACGTAGGGGAGTCTGAGCCATCAACGCCTCCTTGCGTGGGACAATGTTCGGCGCCCGCAGGTGGGTTTGGCACAAGCGGCCGAACAGAAACACGGGAACGGACCCGACAGTTTATCGTGCAGCATCGATTCCACCAACTTCAGCATCCCGTCGTTGCTAGCAGAGAATCGCCGCGAATTTGGGGTGTGGAGAAGAGCGATTACCCACCCAGCGGATGCTGTTTGCCAGGGAAGCCGTTTACCCGCCAGCCGACTGACGCCTCCGCCGCGACTTGGAGGTGGTCTTGCGACCAGGTGAACGCGGGTTGTCGGCCTGGCCGGTCATTTCAAAGAGAAACCGGCTCGGCACCGACTCGCGCGGCTTACCCCATTTCCGTCGCGTCAGCGCCAGCGTCATTGTGAGCCGTGTCTGGGCTCGAGTGACGCCCACGTAACAAAGTCTCCGCTCCTCGTCGACCGCTTCGCCATCGTCTTCCAAGGCCCGTTTGTGCGGCAAGATTCCCTCCTCCATGCCAACCAGATAAACCTGCGGGAATTCCAGGCCCTTGGCGCTGTGGAGCGTCATCAAGGCCACGGCATTGCGGGAAAGCTGGGCGTCCTTGTCATTGCTGTCTTCCTGTTGCGAAAGCATGATGTCGTCGAGGAACGCACCGAGGGGAGAAGTTCCCGCGGGTGCTTTTGATGTTCGAGCCCGCGGCTGCTGCCCTGCCCCACCGTGGTTTGCTTGCCAGTTAGCCGCCGCGTTGACGATTTCTTCCACCGCTGCCAGTCGTGAATCCCGTTCTTCGGGATTGGGATATTGTCGCACAAGTTCGTCGCGATATCCGATCCGCTCAATCACCTCAGAGATGAACAGGTGGACCGGGCACTCTTTGCTGCGGCGGCGCAACTCGACAATGGTTTGATAAAACCTGGTGACCGCCTCAGCCGCCTTGGTACTGACACCATCCACCGAACCTGCTTCCGGCAGGAAATCCCAGAACGGTTTCGCCACGGCGATGGCACCATCGACAAGTTTTTTTCGCGCAGCATCACTAATTCCCCGCGGTGGCTGATTGAGAATGCGGCGTAGCGAAGGCTCGTCAAGCGGGTTCTGAATGACGCGCAAATAGGCAAAAATGTCGCGGACCTCGCGGCGATCAAAAAACGACATTCCCCCAACCAAGACATACGGGACGTCGGCCTGCCTGAGTTCCGCTTCAAAGGCCCGCGGCTGCTCATTTGTTCGGAACAGGATCGCGATATCCTCTGGCTCGGTTTTAGTCTCACTCAAGCGGGCCTTGATATCAGCAACGACCTGTTCGGCCTCTTCCGTTTCATGGTTGCATTGCACGATCCGTGGCCGCTCACCACCCGGGCGGACTGCCACGAGTTGTTTTTCATGCCGCTTCCGATTGAACCCAATCAGCGTGTTGGCAAAGTGCAAAATGGCCGCCGTGGAACGGTAATTGTCAACGAGCCGAACAATCTTGGCATCGGGCCAGTCGTGTTGAAACCGCAAAATATGGGTCACTTCGGCTCCCCGCCAGGCATAGATCGATTGGTCATCATCGCCAACCACACACAGGTTGCGATGCCCCATCGCCAAACCACGCACAATCTGATACTGGCTTTGGTTGGTATCCTGATACTCGTCGATCAACACATGGTCGAAACGGGCTGCCTCTTCACGACGGACACTCGGCCATCTCGTGAAGGCTTCCTCGGTCAACAGCAACAAGTCATCGAAGTCGACCGAGCCAATGGCTTTCAAGCTGTCCTGGTAACGCCGATAGGCAATAGCCGCCACGTGCTCGCGATCGGTCTCGGCCAGACCGATCGCTTGCTGGGGCCATATCGACCTCATTTTCCAACGGCCCATGATGGCGATCAGGTCTCTCGGTTGGAGCGAGTCGGTTGGGGTTTTCAACGCGCGCAATGCCGCCCTGGCAACACTTTCCTGCTCGCCGCGGTCACAAATGGTAAATGAATCGGGATACCCCAACCGGCTAATGTGACGGCGCAGAATGCGCATGCAAAGCGAGTGGAACGTGGAGATTTCGGGATGCTTATCCGGTGCGGGGCGCCTCCTGCCGCCGGACAAGAGTTTGGCCGTACGTTCCCGCATTTCGGCCGCTGCCTTCTTGGTGAACGTGACGGCCAAAATTCGCTCGGGAGCCGTCCCGGTGCGAATCAACTCTGCCACGCGATAGGTGACCACGCGGGTCTTGCCAGTACCCGCCCCAGCAAGCACCAGGAGCGGGCCGCTGAGCGTGTGAACCGCATCATCTTGTGGAGGGTTGAGGTCGGACATGGCAAGCGGGACATTTTGCCACGATCCGTTCCAATCTACCAGGAGTAACTCACCCTTGACGTTAAACGGTGCACAGGCCTACACTTGTGGAGGGTGGCTCAGGCCACCACCCGCGCGGGCACATACCCTGACGAGTGCCGTTCGTACGGAATCACGTCGCATCCCATGGCCAGTCATCGCACTGGATCGATCCACTATGAAAACGGAACGTCGCCACAACCTGGAAACCAACGCCCTGGCCGGGTATCTCACCAAGTTCATTCAACGGGTCCGACCTTACTCAACCACACTGTTGGTAGCCGTAATTGTGGCCGCGGGACTGATCGCACTTTTCTTCTACTTGCAAAAGTCCAGGGCCGCTCGACAGAGCGAAGCCTGGAACGCCTACAACCTGGCAATCGAACAACCGCAAGTCGACCTTGATGCCCTCAAACAGGCTGCTGAAGAAAACACCGGGGCTTCGATGGCAAACTGGGCGAACATCACCTGGGCCGATGGACAACTTTTTCGGGCAACGCGACTCTTCATTCAGTTCCGTAATGCAGCCGACGACAGCCTGCAAAAAGCCGAAAACGCCTATCAGAGCCTGCTCAATTCCAGCGATGATCCGGTAGTCAAGGACCGGGCAAATTTTGGTCTGGGCCGCATTTACGAAATGCGTAACGACATCGATGCTGCCCGGCAATACTACCTCGCCGTCGGGGGTGGCTTTTCCGAGCTGGCCCAAAAACGAGCCGAGGCCCTTGAACAAAACCGAACGCTTAAAGCTATCGATTGGTTGGCGAAAGCCGAGCCGCCATCACTACCCGATTTGGGCGAAATCAATCCCAGTGCTGGCGGCCAACCCCCCCCGTTTGAGGTCGACGAGTTCGGCGTCACTGACGATGGCGCTAGCGATGAAGCTCTGCTCGGTGACATCATCAAGGGATTCTCAAAGATTGAAGACGGCGACGAAAACGATCGCTATGATGGCAATCCCGATACAGAACCCGATACAGAACCCGATACAGAACCCGATACAGAACCCGATACAGAACCCGATACAGAACCCGATACAGAACCCGATACAGAACCC
>Ga0310121_10006157_pt1 | contig 10128 bp, 4 predicted proteins | sample CB27_Tmax_986_MG_FD_203504 | JGI IMG/M metagenome (GOLD analysis project Ga0310121, IMG submission 203504) | Marine microbial communities from Western Arctic Ocean, Canada - CB27_Tmax_986 | ecosystem: Environmental > Aquatic > Marine > Oceanic | place: Canada: Western Arctic Ocean | collected... | reverse complement strand
CGGGGTGGCAGACGGCGAATTTTTCCATCCCTCTTCCGGCCGGGGAGCACACCATGACGCTGGGAGCATTCAACAACGCGACCTCCCGCGGAAATGAGGTCATCGATGTGTATTTCGACGACGTGGTGATGACGAGGGTGGGAGGTTCGGAGGGGGGCGTCCTGTCAAACGACACGGTGGAGGCGGGTGCCACCGCGGTGCTCGTTTCCGGTCCCGCCCATGGCAGCCTCATTTTCCCTGAAGACGGGGTATTCCTCTATACGCCCGAGGAGAATTTCTTCGGCGAGGATACCTTCACTTACCATGCCGTGGACGGCACCGGCACGTCCAGTCCGGCCACCGTGACCATCAACGTGACCCCGCAAAACGATCCGCCGGTGGCCGTGGACAACAGTTACGACGCGCAGGAGGACATCGAGTTGGTCGTCACCCGGGCGGGCGGGGTCCTGTTGAACGACAGCGATGTCGAGAGAGATGTGCTCATTGCAGTTCTCGAAGAGACGGTCTCTCACGGTTCGCTGACGCTCGATCGGAGCGGGCGAATCAATTACATGTCCGATCCGAACTTCTTCGGCACCGATTCCTTCACCTACCGGGCCAGCGACGGCACGGACCAGTCAGAGCCGGCCACCGTGACGATTACGGTGGCGAACACCCCCGATCCGCCCGATGCGCAGGCTGACTTCTACACTGCGGAAGAAAACCAGCCCCTCGCCATCACAGCGGCCAGCGGCCAATCGGGGCCCGTGAGCGAGATCATCGTCGATTACGGCGCCGTGTGGAGGTACGACGACACGGGCACCGACCTGAGGGCGGCCTGGCGCCAACCGGGATATGACGACCGGAGATGGGGGTCGGGACCTGCCGAACTCGGGTATGGAGACGACGACGAGGCCACCGTGGTGGCCTCCGGGCCGGCCGACAACCGTCAGCCCACCACCTATTTCCGGCGCACCTTCAACGTCCCGGGAGTCGCTTCCATCGTTGGAGCCACCATCTCGATCCGGCGCGACGACGGCTGCGTCGTCTACCTCAACGGCACGCAGGTAGGGATCGACCACATCGAGGACAATCCTGGCTACGCGACCTTTGCCGAAAATGCGGGAGACGACGGCAATAGTGTGATTGAGTTCACAGGGATCGATCTGGCGCTCTTTGTCGAGGGCGACAACCTGCTCGCGGTGGAGATTCACCAGGCCGACGCCTCCAGCAGCGACATCAGCTTTGATCTCCGCCTGGAGATTGAGCGTCTTGGCCTGGTCGGAGTGCTTGCGAACGACTCCGACCTCGACGGACTGTCCCTCACCGCCGTGCTTGAATCGGGCCCCTCTCACGGCACCGTCGACCTGAGTCCGGACGGCACCTTCGTCTATCGGCCGGGATTGAACTATGAAGGCACGGACAGCTTCACCTATCTCGCTGACAATGGGGTGATCGCATCGGAAGGCACTGCCACGATGACGGTGATAGGCGGCCCGAACAACATTCCGGAGAGCCCGCCCGACAATTACGCGCCCACCGAGGACGTGCTGTATTTCCGCGCGGCCGTGATCGGGGTGCTTTCCAACGACGAAGATCCGGACGGCGATGCTCTGACGGCTCTGCTAAAGACGCCTCCCTCGCACGGGTTCCTGCTGTTGTTTCCCGACGGGCGCTTTACCTATATCCCGTCGTCGAACTTCTTCGGGACCGACACCTTCACGTACGCCGCCTTCGACGGAGTGGCGGAGTCTCCGGAGCAGCTTGTCACGCTGGAGGTTGCCAACACGCCGGATCCGCCCGTCGCGCAAGCGGATACCTATTACACCAGTCCCGGGCAGAGGATTTTCGTTCCCGTCGGGGGCGGCGTGCTATCCAACGACTTCGATCCTGATCAGACGCCCCTCACTGCACAGCTTGTCACGCAGGTGACATCCGGCACCCTCAGTTTTTTCGGTCCGGGGTTCTTTTTATATACGCCCGCGAACAACAACCCGGGAAGCGTCACTTTCACCTACGTGGCCAGCGATGGAGCGCTGATCTCGGAGCAGACCACCGTCACGATCCACCTGGATACGGCCCCTGCCGCCTCGGTCGATGAGTACGAGGTCACGGAAGACGCCGTGCTCGCAGTGGCGGATTCAAACGGGCTTCTCGAAAACGACGACGATGTCGAGGATGACCCTCTCGAGGCAGTGCTGGTGACCCCTCCGGTCCACGGCAGCGTGACGGTCAATCCCAACGGATCTTTCCGCTACGCGCCCGAGACCAATTACAACGGCGCGGACTCCTTCACTTACCTCGCAAGAGGCGGAGTGCGCAGTTCTCCGCCCGCGCTGGTTTCGCTTACGATCACACCGGTGAACGATCCCCCCACGGCCCTTGCAGACTCCTACCTGGCGACGACGGAGCAGGTTCTGGTGGTGGGAGCGACCGCCGGGGTTCTCGCCAACGATTTCGACGTGGACAACGCCTCGCTCGCGGCTTCGTTATTCAGCCCGCCCGGCAATGGCACGCTTGGCCTGAATCCGGACGGATCCTTCAGCTACGAGCCGTCACCCGGATTCACGGGGCGCGACACGTTTTCGTACCGGGCGAGCGACGGCAGCCTGAATTCCCTGCCTGTCACGGCGGAGATCGTGGTCGGGGGAGCGTCGGATTCCGTCGTGATCAACGAGATCATGTATCATCCCCCGAGCGGGGATGACGCTGACGAGTACATCGAGCTTGCAAACATCTCCGATGGAGCGTTGAACCTGAGGGGATGGAGCTTTTCGGCCGGGCTTGGATTCACCTTTCCGGACGTGAGCGTCCCTCCCGGCGGCTACCTGGTGGTGGCATCCGATCCGGCGCAATTTATCGTGACCTACGGGCCCGTCGAGAACCTCGTCGGTGGCTGGACCGGGTCCCTCAGCAACCGCGGCGAGCGCATCGGGTTGGTGGATCTCCGGGGCGATCCGGTTGATGAACTGGAATACTCCGACCAGGGGGATTGGGCGACCCGGACTCGCGTGCTGGATACCGGAGAGCCCGGCTGGGTTTGGGAGAGCCCGCACGACGGAGGCGGCTCTTCTCTCGAACTGGTCCAGGCCCTTCTGACCAACAAGGCCGGACAGAACTGGCTGCCCAGTGCCGGGGGGCCCACGCCGGGGGCTTCCAATTCGGTGGCGGCTCCGGCCGACGCGGTGGCCCCGCTCATTCTGGACGTCGGGCACGCACCCAGGGTCCCGCGCTCCACCGACACCGTGACGATTCGCGCCGCCCTGCGGTCCGCCGGCACTGGTTCATTGTCGGCTGCCGTACATTACCGGATCTCCTCCCCCAATCCGCCCGGATTTTCCACCACCGCGATGGCCGATGACGGGCTTCACGATGACGGCGAACCAGGCGACGGGTTGTTCGGGGCGGCGCTGCCCTCCATGCCGGTAGGAACCATCGTCGAGTTTTTCATTGCCGCCACCGATGGGACAAACGCGAGGACCTGGCCGGCGCCCACCACGGAAGGACAGGTTGCCAACGCTCTCTACCAGGTGGATGACGAGGTGCACACCGGGCGTGAGGGGATCTATCGCCTGATTCTTTCGGTCCCGGAGAATGCCGCCTTCAATGGAATCGATCGCGATTCGAATGCGCAAATGAACTGCACCCTCGTGGCAGACGACTGCTCCGGTCCGGTCGTTCGCTACCTTTGCGGAATGCGGGTCCGTGGCGCGAGCAGCCGGGCGGACAATCCGCCGCCGATGCGGGTGAACATTCCACGCGACCGGCCATGGAACGGGACCACCTCGATGAACCTGAATTCCCAGTTTACCTGGCTCCAGTTCATCGGGATGACACTTTTCCAGGCCAGTGATCTAGCGGCACCGGACAGCAAACGGGTGGCGGTTCGCAGAAATGGGCAGGACTTCGCCACCGGTGACCAGGAGGACTACGGAAGCTGGGTGCACGTCGAGCCTCTCGACGAGAATCTGGTCGATGATAAGTTTCCCGAAGACCGGCAAGGCAACCTCTACAAGAAGGTGCGTCCCGATGTCGACTGGGCCTATCGAAATGGAAATTTCGGCCGCTACCCGCAGGACGGCTGGGGAAAGGAGACCAACGCCTCCGAGAACGACTGGGTGGACCTCGATGAGTTTCTCCGTGTCATGAACCAGGCCCCCGGGGCGCCGGACTACATTGCGCAGGTCGAGGCGGTCGCCGACCTCGACCAGTGGATGCGCTGGTTTGCGGTCCAGGCCCTGATCACGAACGGCGAGACCAATGCCGGCAACGGCGCGGACGACGACTACAGCATTTACCGGGGCGTTGCCGATCCCCGCTTTCAGTTCCTGCCGCATGACCTCGATACGATTCTAGGGCACGGGGACGCATCACGGATCACCAACCCGCAGCGGACGATCTTCGACATGATGCAAACGGGTGACGTTCTCGACCCGCTGGTGCCCCTCTTTACGAACCCGACGATCCGGACGCGGTACTTCCAGGCCTTCCGCGACCTGATCCGGACGAGTTTCGCGAAGGACCGCTTTGACGCCTTGCTCAACAATCACCTCGCCGGGTGGGTGCCGCAAAACGTGATCGACGATGTGATTGTGTTCATGGATGCGCGCCGTGCCCACATTGCCGCCATCGTTGAAGCCAATCTCGGGCCGCCTCCGGCCACCGTTGATCCGGTCACCGTCGACTCCCTGGCGGGGCCCCACGGCTCGCTCTATCTCAGCGAGGTGCTGGCGGTGAACGAGAGTGCTCATTCCAGCGGTGGATACTTTTCGGATTACATCGAGCTTCACAACGCCGGGTCTGCCCTCGGGCTGGCGGGGTACTCGATCAGCGATGATCCGGCCTTGCCGCGGAAGTATGTATTCTCCACGGGAAGCGTGATTGCGTCCGGCCAACGCCTGTTGCTTTACGCCGATTCGATTTTGGGAGCACCCGGGATTCAGCTCGGGTTCGGGCTCAGCCGTGACGGCGAAGGGGTCTACCTCTACGACCCGGCCGGCACGCTGGTGGACTCGGTGGTCTTCGGGCTCCAGGTTCCGGATCGTTCCATCGGGCGGACCGGGGCCGCGACCGATGCCTGGAGCCTGAACCGGCCGACGCCCGGCGCTGTCAATGTGGCGCAATCCCTTGGGAGTCCGTCCACCCTGCGCATCAACGAGTGGCTCTCGAAGCCCGATCTCGTCTTCAACGAGGATTTCATCGAACTCTACAATCCGGACCCGCGGCCGGTATCGCTCGGGGGGCTCGCCATCACCGACGATCCGCGCAACTATCCGCAGCGAGCGGTTCTTCCCGCACTCAGCTTCATCGAGGCAGGCGGGTTTGCGGTGATGGAGGCGGTGGGGAGCAACAACGCGAGGCCCGGCAACAGCGCGGAGCTGCCGTTCAAGCTGGGCGCCGACCACGGATGGATAGCGATCTACGGATCGAACGCGGTGGAGATCGACCGCGTGCACACACTCTGCGAATCCCGTGACCAGTCGCGGGGGCGCGTCACGGATGGCGCGGCATCCTACGCCGATTTCGTCCTGCCCACGCCCGGAATATCGAACTCCACCGACACGAGCGCGGCCAGCGCGGTTCTGCAGTCCCTGCGCGTTACGGAGATCATGTATCATCCCGCCAACGGGGGCAGCGACGCCGAGTTTATCGAGCTGCGCAATGTGGGCGGCGCGCCGATCGACCTGGAGGGGGTCAGTTTCACGATGGGGATTTCCTTCGGCTTTCCGGCGATGACGCTGGGACCGGGCGAGTCCGTGGTGGTGGTCGCGAATCGGGCGGTGTTCGAATCCATCTATGGCCAGGGCGTCAACATCGCGGGGGTTTATTCCGGCAAGCTCGACAACGACCAGGATCGCGTGCGTCTCGAGGTCCGGAGCCTCAATGCCGCCATCCTCGACTTCACCTACCTGGACGCCTGGTACCCGGAGACCGATGGCGGGGGGTTCTCCCTGCTGATCGTCGACGAGACGGCGGCGCCCAGCGCCTGGGGCCGGAAAGAGAACTGGACGGCCGGGGGTGTCGAGAACGGGACACCGGGCGCCGATGACGGGTTCTTTGTCTTTGCCGGGGCCGACCAGGTGGTGAGCCTGCCGGCCGCCGCCACCTTGAATGCCACCGTCCATTACGGCTCTCTGGATCCGCAAAGCGTCACGCTGGCCTGGTCCCTGGAGAACGGTCCCGCCGTCGCGGTGTTCGGAAGCGGGGCGAACGAGGACACCACTGTCAGCGTGGCGACCGCCGGCCGATACACCTTTGAGCTGATCGCGACCCCCCAGGTCGGACCGGTGATGAGAGGACAAGTCACGGTCACCTTCCGCGACACCTTCGCCAATTGGGCGACGACTCACTTCGGCTCCCCGCTGGCGCTGGCCGCCGACAAGCTGGCGGACGGTGATCGCGATGGCTACGTCAACCTGATCGAATTTGTTCTCGGTCTCGACCCGAATCTTCCCGATCCGGCCGGATTGCTGAAGCCGACGGTAGAGGAGGGGGTCCTGGCTTTGACCTACTTCCGCCCCTACTTCGATCACGGCGCGATCCGTGTCATTCCGGAAGTCTCCTCCGACTTGCTCCTCTGGCAGGACGGGCCCGGCATCGTCTCCGAGACCGTTCTGGCCTCGATGGCGGATGGTGAGTTCGTCCGCGCGGTCGATCTCTCCCCGCTGTCCAACTTCGTTTCGCGCTTCCTGCGCCTGCGCGTGGTCTGCGCGGAGTGATGAGCGGGGAGCCGGCAAGACCCCGCCCGGCCGAAAATCCGGTGCATGGGCGATCCGGAAAATTACGGGTAAGCGCCTCGTGCTGAGATTGGGAGTGGCCCGGGGTAATGGCGCAGCAGGCCTCCGGCGTCGTGCCTCGACCGCGGGAGGCGGTTTTCGGGGCGCGGCTGCCCGGCCTTGCCGGGAGGGAGGGAGCTGGAGGCCCGGATGGAGCGAGGGGACGGGGAGATTCGGGCGGCGGGATGGGGCCATCCCCGGCATTGCTGTGCGGCCCTGGGTGGGCTAAGGTCCGGAACTCTCCGCCATGACTGTCCTTCGCAATCTGCTCCCCGTGCTGGCGCTTCCTGGCCTCCTCTGCGGCCAGCAAGTAGCCAAGGTGGACCCCGCCGCCGGCGAACGCATCGGCCCCCCGGAGCGCGGCGCCGCCGACGCCTCCGTGACGACGCGAATCGACGCGCGGACCATCACGCTCACCATCCCGGCCCCGCGCGGCCTCGTGACTGATCGCTACGGGAAGCCCCTGGCGCAGAACAAGGTCGGCTACCAGTTCGCACTGAACTTCGACCACTTGAAGAATCCGACCGACGAAGTGATCCTGGAGTGGGCGCGAAAACGCGTCGGCCATGCCGAGGCACTCGCCGGGGTGGAGTGGTCGGTGAGTGACACCCTCCTGCTGGAGCACTACCGGAACCGGCGCTGGCTGCCGCTTCCTTTCTCCTCCCTGCTCGAGGAGGCCAAGCTGACGCAGTTTCGGACGAAGCTGCTGCCGGGAATGATTCTGCATCCCTTTTACTACCGGGTCTACCCGCAGCACAGGTCGGCGGCGCATATCATCGGCTATGTGCGGAGCAAGGGGAAGCTGCCGACGGATCCGATCGTGCACGGCGACCTGCTATTCGAAGACACCTCCGGTGAGGCAGGACTGGAGCAAACGCTGGACACGGAACTTACCGGCCAGCCGGGGGAGCGGAAGATCATCTTCGATTCGGGGGGGAAGAAGCTCTTCGACAAGCAGACCAGACGCCCGCGGATCGGCAACACGGTGGTGACGACCCTGAACCTCAAATGGCAGAAGCACGCCGAGAGCGTGTTGCAGCGCTCGTGCAAGCGGGGAGCTTTCGTGGTCATCGATATTCAGACCGGGGAGGTCCTGGTCCTTGCTTCGCGTCCCAGTTACGATGTCAACGTTTGGATTCCGCGCATTAGCCAGGAAGATCTCACCGCCCTCGACGAGGACGAATCCAAACCGATGTTCGCCCGCGCCTACCAGGGCCAGTATCCACCCGCTTCGAGTTTCAAACCGGTGGTGGCCCTGACTGCGATGACAAACAACGTGGTTCGGGAGTGGACCAAGATCAATTGTCCCGCAAAGATCAAGATCGGCGACAAGTGGTTCAGGAACCACTCCCGGTATCCGGAAGGCAGGATCGATGTCGCAAAAGCCCTGGCCCGTTCCAACAACTGCTGGTTCTACCAGGTCGGGATGAAGACGGGTCCCAACGCCTTCCTCTCCGTGGCGAGCCGCCTGGGATTCGGATCGCGGACCGGCCTTCCGCTCTTTGCGGAGGCACCGGGGCGCATTCCGACCGACGAGTACGTGCGGAAGAAGTTTGGCCGCCCCTTCACGGACGGGGACACCGCAAACTACTCGATCGGCCAGGCCTGGGAAGCGACCCCCTTGCAGGTGGCGCAGGCCATGGCGGGAATCGCGAATGGCTCGGTGCTCCCACGCCTGCACCTCATCAAGCAGGTGCAGGACCCCGCCGGAGGGGTGCTCCGGGTCGCGGAACCGGAAGCGCGTAACACCCTGACGCTCGATCCGGACGCCGTGGAGGTCGTTCACAAGGGCATGATGCAGGTCGTGCATGCCGGGTACGGAACCGGAAAACGTGGAGCCTTGAGCTTTACGAGAATCGCGGCCAAGACCGGCACGGCGCAGTGGATCGCCAACCGGGAGCTGGCATGGTTTGCGGGGTTCTTCCCCTACGAGAATCCCCGCCTGGCCTTTGCAGTGCTCTACGAGGGCTCGAAGGGCGAGAGTGTCTCCGGTGGCAAGAAGGCCGCCCCGATGGTACCCCGCTTTTTCCAGCCGCTGAAACAGGAAATCAAGGATATGATCAAGCCGGCCGCGAAGGCCTTGATTGTCGAGGAAGATCCGATCGTGGTTCCGGAAGTGGTTCCCCCGGAGGATCTTGCCACCGATCCGGACGGGAAACTGGTCAAGCCCAGCGGGAAAATCCTGCGCGCTCTTCCGGTAGAGCCCCTGGCGGGCGAGAAGGAGCCCGGGGAAGAGGATGAGGAATCGCCCGAGGAAACCCCGCCCGACATTGCGGGGGACGACATTATTGTGGATGATGCCCCGGTGGCGATCCCGGTGGAGGAAGACCCGGCGCCCGATCCAGAAGAAAGCGACGGGGAGAAAGACGAGGTCGAGGAGCAGGAGAAGGACAAAAACCAGGAGGAGGACCCGGAGGAGTGAAGCCGGGGCCGGCCGGCCCCGCCAGTTCGTGCTGGACGTTCCCGCCGAGCCGGGCCAGACCCGGGTTTGTTCGCTGACGTTTCATGGATATTCAGATTGCCACGCTGTGCGACTTTGCAGTCGACTATAACGGAAAAATGGTCATTTCCGGGACCTTTGACGCCCTCGCGGCGAAGTCGGTGCCGGTCGTGCACCCACAATGCGCGCTCGCCATGCGGATCTGCATCCTCCCCGAAGACACCGGAAATCATACCCTGACGATCAATATCATCGACGAGGACGGAAAGCCGATTGATCCACAGAAGATGCCCATCAAGGCCGAAATGCCCGTGCAGGTTCCCGAGGAGGTGCCCTTCCTGACCCGCAACCTGGTGCTCAACTTCCAGGGACTGCGATTTCCTTCCGCCGGGATTTACTCCGTGGACGTGACGGTGGACGACGAATTGGTAACGCGGTTACCGTTGCGCATCGTGCAAGTCGAGGCCCAGCCCACTCCTCCGGTGTAGGAAGCAGGAGCCGCCGCGATGCCTGATCCGCTGCAGTATGATTGTGCCTTGATAACCGGCGCCTCGGCCGGGCTGGGGGAAGAGTTTGCCAGGCAGCTTGCGCCGCGGTGCAGGCGCATGGTTCTGGTGGCGCGGCGAGAAGAGGTTCTGAATCAGTTGGAGACCCGCCTGCGGATCGACCACCCGGATCTCGAAGTGGGGAGCCTGGCTCTGGATCTCTCGAAGGAGACCGGGCGGCGCGAAGTCATCGAACGGGTCGCGGGGACGAAGTGGGCTCCGAGTCTCCTCGTCAATAACGCCGGGATGGGGGATTACGGGGAGCGCGGATTCAATTTGCTAAAGAATAATCTGGAACCGCAGAACAGGACGGCATTTTTGTTCTGAACGAAGCCCTCCAACCCTTGGAATCACGGGGGTTTGGTCAGAACGAAAATGCGTAAAACGT
>Ga0310121_10006156_pt1 | contig 10129 bp, 9 predicted proteins | sample CB27_Tmax_986_MG_FD_203504 | JGI IMG/M metagenome (GOLD analysis project Ga0310121, IMG submission 203504) | Marine microbial communities from Western Arctic Ocean, Canada - CB27_Tmax_986 | ecosystem: Environmental > Aquatic > Marine > Oceanic | place: Canada: Western Arctic Ocean | collected... | reverse complement strand
AATGGCCGCGCGCTTGACGCCCGGGGGCACGCGATGCGGAAACCCAAGATTCATGACGCACCTGAACGAGCCACTCTGAAACGGCATCGCCGTGATGTCCGACTGCAGACAACCCAGCAGCCGACCTAGCGGATACTCGCACCTGCCAAGCAGCATCATCTCACGCGAGATGTCGCTGACGACAATGCGCGACGGCAGTGTTCCGAGCAGATGCCCGAGAATGCCTGTTCCGCTAGGCATGTCGAGGATCCGATCCGCCGGTGCCCAGGCGTACGATCGGAGCACCCTCGCGAGACAGTACTGCTCGCGCCAGGTCGCGATGCGTCCCCAACTCCAGTCCCTGGTGTGATACCGCTGGTATTCTGCCGCGCGGCCTTCGGAGCGATAGGCCTGCTTCGTATCCGCTTCGTAGTTCATGCGAGCAAACGCTCCAGTCCGACCGCCAACTGTCGTTCGTAGAATCGGTCTATGTACGCCGCTGCCACCAGCCGCTTCACGGGCGCCGGCCAGGTCTTAAGCCTGAGCGACGCGTGAGCCGTATGCCAGTGTTTGAGCGCTTCCTTCACCAGGTAGAACTCGAGGAGTCGGCCCGACGCGGGTTCGCTGCTGGCATAGTACGATTCCAGGAATTGCCCCTCAGCGGCCGGATCGGGCTCACACCCCAGGGCGAAAAGCCCGTGACCCCAGTACAAAATACGATAGGTTAGCAGGAATCGCGCGAGATCCGCTTCACGACACGTTCGCTTCATCCGCCCGGGATCGAGTAGAAAGACGCCGTCGCTCCCATCGATCAGCAGGTTGCGAAGGTCGATACCCTTGAGCGTGGATGCTTCGTACCCCGCGACCGGCGACCAGTCGTGCGCGGAGAGCGCCCCGGCGGCCCGGCCCGACAGCTCGCTCCGGGTCATCGTGGCCAACTCCTGGCAATACCGAAGCAACTTCGGGACGGCGCGCGATGGGTCGAATTCCCGAGCGGCCGCGGCCCGTTTGTGGAAGCGCCCCAAGGCCGAGCCCAGCCGCCCCAAGAGGCTGATGAGCCGTCGACCGTCGACCGCTCGACCAGTGCGGCGTCGCAAATCGAGACGTCTCAGAACGTTCAGCGCTTCGGCCGCATAGACTCGCTCGGTCACGATTGCGTTGTAGTCGGGATTGAACCCTCGAATCGTCACGAACCTCACGCCGAGTTCGTCCAGAGGCCAATCGGTGGCGAGTGCGCGAAGGCTGCGCACTTCGTCGTCGGCCATCTGCCGGTCCGCGGCCGTCACCGGGAGAATCGTATGGCCACTGAGTCGGAGATCGGCCTTCGGGATCTTCACAAAGACGCCATTTCGGCCTCCCGCGCTGATGACGTCGACCGGAAATGTGAACGAAAAGTAGTTCGCCGACAAGGCGCCCACATCGAGGCGCTCGTTGGCATGGAGTCGCGGAAGGTAGGTCGCGGCCACGATCTCCGCGAGGGCGTGTTGGACGTCCAGGTTCGGCCCTGCAGCGCTAGCGGGAACCATTGTCGCCGGCAAAAGAAACCAGGATCAAACTGCTGAGTCCGCCTGGCGAATGAGTAGGCGGTGTCGAGGCTCGAACGCCACGAACAGCGGCGTCAGAGCGAAGCCGGCTACGAACCAAAAGAACACGGACGCCAGAAACGACGAGATCACTGGCACCACCAGCACGGTTAGCAGCATGACCTTCACCGGCTGCAGACGCGCCCGTGCGTTACGCCGTAGCCAACGGCAGCCCCACCAGAAGAATGGCGCGAGAAGCGCGACCGCCGCGAGCAGGTAGCCAGCCGTCGCGGCGAGCATCGCATAGCCAGATTGATTTGGTCGCGCGGGATCATCCAGTTCAAGCTTGCTCGATAGGTCGAGCATCCCGACCCGCGCCTGGTCGGCGAGTTCCGGAATGCCCGTCGCAAACAAGAGGTCGTACCAGCGGAGATAAAAATTGAGCAAGGCGGCGTCGAATGACGCGACGAAGGCGAACACGCCGGGGAAGAGTCTGGCATACAGCGCAACAAGACCCGTAACCACGATCGCCATCTTGAGCACGTACAGTCGCTTGCCCCAGTTGCCGACGACGAGCAGCCACAGGCTGACGACCAGTAGCACCAGGAACGCTCCTTTGGACATCACAAGGACAATCGCGAGACCCAGACCGACGTCCCGCCATCCCAGCCGGCGCCGGTCGCGCTGGCCGAAGTGCAGACCGATCCCGCACATGAGCACCATCGACAACAGGTTGTTCGACGAAAAGAACCCGGCCGGCCGGGCCTGGACGGTGGTGAGCACAACCTCGCCCGCGGGGAGCAGAAAGGTCGGAAACTGGGCGGTCAGGCCAAGCCCGCCGTCGTGCCAGTCCGTCCGCATGAACTGCGTCCATTCACCCACGCCCATCAGCTGCAGAACCATGAGCGGCACCCCAAGGATGCAGGCGGTGGTTACCTGCCTCGCGATCACGCGGGGACATCGGACAGCAGCGATCGCCCCCGCGGCGCACCACAACAAAGCTGTCGTGAGCTCATAGCCGAGCACGAGACCCTCGCTCCCGGGAAACATGAGTCGAGCGAGCTTGAGCAGGACCGTCACGCCGATGACGAGCGGTGCCCACATCGACTGGCGGAACGATAGCAACACGACATAGCCGGCCAGCACGATGCCAGTCGTGGATGCGACCTGACCGATTGCGCTCAGCACGACTGACTCCAACTGCTGGTTGCAGATGGCGCTCGTGATCAGGAGCGGCACCAAGAAGCGCAGCGCACGGCCTCCCAGTTCCCTGTCGCCCCTCATCCGACGGGTTCCCTGGAGCCCTCGATCACGGTCGTCAAACTCCGGCCGTGGGCCAGCGCCCACAGCCCCTGAGACACCGCCAGCGCCTGACCCAGCGCGAACTCGAGATGCCGCCGCTCGAGAGTCGCCGCGCCGACCACGATCCGTCCCAGAACGGTGCCGACAATCATCCACAGAAAAGCGGCGCGCGACAGATCTTCGTTCGCCTCGACGAAGTGCATCACGAAAAGAGCTTGCGTCCATCCGTGGAACCGATGCGGGTGCGCGACGCGATAGTCGGATTCGTGCTCGTGTCGCACCTGCGCGGCTGCACAGACGTAGAGCGGATGCTGCTTGCCGATCGGGTAACTGAACACGACGTCCTCGGCGATGGCCCAGGGGGTGGCGACAGGCTTGTGCGAAAACCGCCGTAGGAGGTCGAGCCGCCAGGAAGTCGCTCCACCGCAGAGCCATTCGACGCGAATGTCCCTCTTGACCTGGCAATTCGACGTCGTCGCCCCTGACTTCAGGACGCGGCCAGGGACGGAGGCACTCAGGAAGAACAGATCCCGGACCCACGTCCGGGGCTCTGGCGGCGTATTCGTGATGTTGAATCCGACACCGGCCGTCGCCGGCTCGCATCTATTCCAGAAAGCGATCATCGATTCGATCGCGGCTGGCTCAAGGACAATATCATCGTCGAGTAGCGCGACGAGTGGCGTCCGTTCGTCAAGGAGCCTGATACCCATATTTCGCTGGCGAATCTGGCCCGGAGGCTGGCACACGTGATGCTCAACGGCTACCTGGTCCTCGTAGCCCTGCACAAGCTCTCGAATGCTCTCGCCGCCATCGATGAACACGATGCGGCCTGGGCGCGCTGATTGCGCGGCAATACTGTCGAGCAATTTCCGGACCTTCCCAGGGCGGTCCTTTGTGGGAACCAGCACGGCGAGATCCACAGCGGCATAGCCGCGGGTGCAGGGTTGGGTCATCCGGCCGATTTCTGCTTCTTGGCCGCCCCGTTGCGGTCGTCGTTGATGGCGAAGATACCTCCATTCTATGCCAGCCCTGTCCCGCGCGATCAGAAAATCATACCCGGCGAGGCCACTCTGCCAGAATTCGTCCCAATCGTCGGAAATCTCGGATATCTCTTCGACGGAGACTGAGCGGCTAAAAACCTTGTGCACCGTCAAACGCAAAAGCGAAAGCGTGGCGGCGATAGCGCCAGCCTAGCTGGCAAGGAGCCAATGGGCCGTGCCCTGAACCCTTATCGCTGCTTCTTGAATCGTACGCTCGGCGCCATATCTTGAATGATATTGACTTTGATCGGAACTTTAAAGGGTTTCAAAATGCTGCCACAGTGTGTCTTGAGGCGGGTTACAAATTTATCTTCATCTTCGTCTTCCACTAAACCGACGTTGGCGCAAACGATGTTTCCGGTGATCATGTTCTTTTCACCGTAGACGGTGGCGTCCGCCACGTTGTCTATTTCCAAGATCGTGCTTTCCACTTCAGCCGGATAGACCTTTTCGCCCCCGACATTGATCACCTCCGACTTACGGCCAAGAATTTTAAAATACTCGCCATCGGTTTCCACCGAGTCGCCGGTCATGTACCAGCCGTCTTCCGAGAAAGGACTGGGTTCATTTAGATAGCCCAACATCGCGGATTTTGCTTTGATCTCCAGCAATCCTTCTACGACTCTAGTTTCAAACCCTTCTCCGCCAATCTTCATCCAGAGAGAGTCGGAACTTTTTGATTTCGATCTCAAAACTCCTAATTCGATGAGGCCGTAGGTTTGCTGAAGTCTTACATCAGGGAAAACCACTCTCATTCGATTCAATGTGCTGATTGGCATCGGTTCCGTGCCGTATGAAATCAATTTCAAACTGCTCAAGTCATAACGTTCGTTGGCCCTGCTCAACAACAATAAATTTAAAAAAGTGGGAGAGGTCGGTAAAATCTCGACCTTATGTCTTTCGATGAATTCGCAGATGGCGTCAGGGGACCGCTCCTCTACCGTGAGTACGGTGCCACCGCTCGAAAGCGTGTGCAACATTGTATTCAAACCGCCCCAGTGGTCGAACAAAAGAAAGTTTAAAAGATTGAGCGGTTTGCGTCTCTGTTTGAATTTCTCCAGCAAGCAAACAAAATCGTGTACTGCTGCTTTCGGCTGACCGGAAGTCCCTGAACTGAACAAGACCAAACCTGGTGTATGACGCTTTCTAAGCAGTTGGTAAAATTCATGATCTGCCAATCGATCACAAGACTCCAAACTGATTTCATCTTTTTCATTAACACGCAAAATAAATTGAACCGCTGCGATTTCCAAAACTTGAGTTTTGTTTGCAGTCGAATAATGGATCGGAACAATGATGCATGCTTTTTGAGTGAGTGCTAAAAACAACGCGATAGAATTGGGTGAAAAGTCACCTTCTAAAACAACAACACTTCCCGACTTTAGACCCTTGTCATCGATGTATGATTCCCAATATGTAATTCGGTCGGTCAACCATTGATTTTCAACGCTTTTATCTTTCCAAACGATGGCGGGTTGATCGGGTTTTTCTTTTAAAACTTTCGTTAAAAAATCAATGTGCATCGCTTTTCCGTTTCTTTTGTTTTCAAATTTCCATGATCGCGGTTGCCCACGACAGCCCGACTCCGAAACCGGATAACAGAACTTTGCCTCCGGCTTTCAGGCGTCCTTGAGCTTTAGCTTCCTCAAGGGCAATGGGGATGGAAGAAGAAACGGTATTTCCAACTGTATTTAAGTTTTGAAAAACCTTTTCCGGTTCGATGTTCAATATCCTCGTCAACGAATCCAGGGCCATTTTACTGGCCTGATGAAATACAAAAAGATCTATATCTTCAATTTTTAATTGATTCCGTCCCAGTATGTCTAAAATCTGTTTGGGAGTTTTTGAATTCACAAACACCAAAATGCCGGTCCCGTCCATATGGATATTCTCCAAGGAACGAGCGCTTCCGCTGTAGTCTGTATTGACAATCTTGGTTTCCTTACAAAAAGGAGCTCGATTGCCTCCGGCGGGTATGATGAATTTTTCAAAGTCTTTCCCGGAAGTCGAACACTGTATGTCTAAAATCCCCGCCGATGAATCCGAAGCGGTTATCCACGAAACGGCAGCTCCGTCTCCAAATAAAACTTTTGCAGAACGGTCATCGTCGTGAATATATTTTGAATACGTGTCTCCCGTTACAAATAAGATGTCATTCAACATCCCGGAACTGATCAACCCTTGAGCTAGAGCCAAACCGTAAACATAACCGGAACAGGCTAAATTAAAATCAAAGGCAAAAATGTCGTCTTTTAATTCTAATTCTTTATGGAGCACACAAGCATTTGGCGGCATGATGTAGTCAGCGCTTTGTGTACAAAAGATCACGCCGTCAATTTTTTCTGCCAATCCTTCGTTATTGTCAAAAATTCGTCGACATGCTCCCACTGCTAAATCCAAAGCAGTCTCATCTTTTTGTGCAATGTGCCGCTGCTCCACACCTGTGCGGAAACCCACCAAATCCATATTCCATTCAGGATGTGACTTGTGCAAGTCCTGATTGGTGACAATTTGCTCCGGCAAATTGCTAGCAATGTCTTTGATGATGATTTTCATTTTATGGATTGTATGAATTCTTGATTATTTTCAAATTCGTGCCCGAGCGTGCTGGATTTTCCGTGTCCCGGATAAATGTTGATTTCGGGAGACAGCCTTTTCAATCTTTTGAGTGAAACGCTGAGGTCTTCTTGATTTCCACCGGGAAGGTCCGTTCGTCCCACCTTTCCGCAAAAAAGCGTGTCTCCCGTGAACAAATGCTGATCGACCAATAAACAAACACCCCCTTCGGTATGTCCTGGAGTCGGAACGACTTCCACCGAAAACTCTTCTAGGTTGATCGGCGTCTCTATCTCGTCTATCAAAAAATCTATTTCCGGGATCTTAATAGACGCTTGACCGTTAAATATTTTTCTATAGAGATTGGCGTGTTTCAACAACGTCGAATCTTTTGAATTTAAGTAAAAGGGGATGGAATAACGGTTTTTCAAATAATCAACCGACGTAACGTGATCGTAATGTGCGTGTGTGTTGACAATCGCCAACACCTTTAATTTTCGGGTCTCTACATAGTCGACAATCGCTTCTGTATCTTCACCCGGATCGATAATGAGGGCGTTTCGAGAGGCAATGTGAACAATGTAACAATTTTGTTTCCATTTACCGCTGGTGATTTTTTGAATCGTCAATGAAGTTCAGACCCCGCCGAGATAAATGACCTGTCCGGTGATCGCTTGGCTTTCGGGCTTAATGAGCCAGTCGATTGTGTTGCTGACGTCTGCCATTTCTCCAAAAGATTGAACTGCGTTGCGTTTCAAGACTTCAGCAAGTGCGTCTGCATCGACTGCGGCCGATAGATCTGTTTCAATGGCAGCAGGTGCTACGACATTGCAGGTGATTCCCAATCGATGGATTTCTTTCGCGAAAACTCTCGAAAATGAAATGACTGCGGCTTTGGTTGCCGTATAAATGGATTCTCCGGGGACTTCTAATCTAACCGCCATGGAAGCAAAATTGATGATTCTGCCAAACTGCCCCCGCATCATCAATTTGGCAGCTTCTCTCGAAACTAAGAATGTGCCTAGAAAATTAACTTGAAAACTGCTGTTCAGTGAACTTGTTGGCATCAAAATAGCAGGGATGATTGATGGATTAATAGCAGCATTGTTGATCACGACATCCAGCTTTTCGTAGGATTCTCTGATTTCCACAAACATTTGGACTATCTTGGATTCATCGGAAATATCCAAGCAAAAATGACGATAATTTTCTAACTCATATTCCACCGGACTTCGGCTGCATCCAATGACCCGAAATCCACGTTTTACATAATATTCTGCCAGATACTTACCGATCCCTTTTCTAGTGCCGGTAATGAGCATCACCCTGGACTCAGCCATTGGACTTTTCCGCTAACAATTTGGTTATGTATTCAGAAAGCGTTCCAATTGTTTTGAAGGGACTGACTTTTTCAGACATTGCTTTTTCGTCGACCAAGGTGACATTTACTCCAAATTCCTTAGTCACTCTTTGTTCTGCGGTGACGATCAAATTGACGAGTCCCAATGAGTCTAAAACTCCGCCTTTGCCGAACAAAACCGTCTCTTCAGATTGTTTCAGTGTCTTACCGTCTTTTAATTGTTTATTGATTTCGTCGATGACTTCAAAAACAACACGACTTACTTTTTCTTGATCTGCCATTTATATTCTTTAATTTAATGTTCTATTTTAAATGTTTGCAAATGTAATTATCCGACGAAATAACCTCGGTCTCCGTCTAGTGGAGTTGCATAATGGTTATTTGAAAGGGAGTTTTGGATCGCTTCATCTTCATCCCCAATATATTTATAAATGAAACTCGGATTCTTGTAAGACATTGTGAAACCGATCTTAGAAAGATGTTTTTTTATTCCGATATCAAATGGAACGACTCTGATTAGGATGACCTTTTGAGTTTGGTCTTTTGCGACTCGAATCAGCTCGTTGAAAATTGCTTGGTAATGTGAAGGTCGCTCGTCGATTACGACCAGATCGACCACGTCAAAATACTGAAACTCCTTGCCGATGCTTTTAGCTTTCGGGAGGTTCACCGCAATATAAGCAATCAATTTGCCATTCAGTTTCATTTCGATCACAATTCTTTTTGTGCGCAGATCGGGTGATCCGAAATAAAACCAATTCAACGTCTTTTGATCTCTCACACTCATGACGTCATATCTTTGCTTAAACGATTTCCACAAATCGTTATAGGCTACGTCAAATTCAGTAAGCTCCTTAAATTGATAATTGGGTTCGGACTTCGCAAAAATGAATTGTCGGATATTTTGGAGACACTCAATCACCCAACCGACCGGATATTTTAGACGCGCTAAGAAAGGTCTAAGTGGGTTATCGGAAAACTTTTTTCTAACTAAAAAGTCCCAAAGTTCTGCACCGTTGATCGGAAACATCAACACTTCATTATGCCAAGGCTGTTTCAGTATTTGAAAGCGAAACATGTTGTAAATTGCCTCCGCGTGGGGAGAAGGCGTGGTATTGAGCAATAAACATGCACTCTCTTGTTGAAATAAATGTCGGAAAAGATCCAGACTGTGGGATCGATATTCCTCTTCAACGTACCAACTGGTACCGCTATAGGCATTGACGTTGTTGCCGTTTAAATAATATACAGTTTGGATGTATCCGTAAAACCCTTTAATTTCATGTTCGTCGTACAAGATCCATCCGAATGCCTTGTCTTTTGTGGCTGTGGGATTGTCTTGCCACCAAAACTTAAATCGATCGACCCATAGCGCTCTGGGATACTTTTCATCCGTCATTGTTTCTAAAAATATCGAAACATCTTGAAAAAGACCGGGATCGATTTGTTTAATATAGGGTTCCATTATCGTTGGCAAGTGTACGTCGTCAAATCAATCCGGACCAATGGGTCTGTTTCGTAAGAAAGACGTCCTGCCGGTTAACAGCACTCCGCAGTGTGCATAGGTTCTCTCGTTTGCGTTGCGCCAGTGTCCTCCGTTTGACCTGTTCCCGTCGTGCGAGGGTCGCCGGTCGTCGCCCTGCGTAGACGTCGTCCGGGGTCACGTTGTCGAGCGCCTCGTGCGGACGCCGATGGTGGTAATAGTCGACGAAGCGTGCGACGGCCCGCTCGAGTGCCCAGGGGCTGTAGTACTTCTCGAGCTTCACGACGTTCTTCATCGACCGGTGATAGCGCTCGATCTTGCCCTGCGTCATCGGGTGATAGGGCGCCCCGCGGGTGTGTGTGATCTGGTGGGTCTCGAGAGACGTGGCCAGCTCGGCCGACACGTAGCACGGCCCGTTGTCGCTCAGGAGCCTGGGCCGATGCTCGACCCGGACCTGGTCGACGCCGGTCGCCGCCCGAGCCAGGTCCAGCGTCTCCGTCACGTCAGACGCCTGCATCGAGGTGCGCAGGGTCCAGGCCACGATGTAGCGTGAGTAGTCATCGAGGACCGTCGACAGGTAGTACCAGCCCCAGCTGACGACCTGCAGATACGTGAAGTCGGTCTGCCAGAGTTCGTGCGGTCGCTGGGTCGGATGCTGAAACGTCTTCGCCGCCGACAGCACCACGTAGGCGGGACTCGGGATCAGGTCGTAGGCCTTGAGGATGCGATAGACGCTCGATTCCGAGAGAAAATGCCCCTCGCGGTCCGTGAAGTGCCACGCCAGCTCCCGCGGCGACTGCTCGGGGTCGGCCAAGGCGGCGTCGACGACGCGCTGGCGCATCCGCGGGGGAATCCGGTTCCACACCCGCCGACCGGCGCCAGGCTG
>Ga0310121_10006155_pt1 | contig 10130 bp, 12 predicted proteins | sample CB27_Tmax_986_MG_FD_203504 | JGI IMG/M metagenome (GOLD analysis project Ga0310121, IMG submission 203504) | Marine microbial communities from Western Arctic Ocean, Canada - CB27_Tmax_986 | ecosystem: Environmental > Aquatic > Marine > Oceanic | place: Canada: Western Arctic Ocean | collected... | reverse complement strand
TCGATGACTTCGTAAATCATTACACAGCAAATAATAGCGACCGGCGGGAATCGAACCCGTATCTACAGCTTGGAAGGCTGCGGTAATAGCCATTATACGACGGTCGCGGTCCGTACATTCCTACTACATCATTTTGTTGGCTGTCAACCGAGCTCAAATCCTCCGGCGTCACAACCGGAACGGAACCGTGTGCCGCAACTCGCGCCGGTGTCACGCTCTCAGATTCGTCGACTGGAGTTACTCGTCGAGGCCCCGACGGAAGTCCGGCCTCAGCATCTCGCATCTCCATACGGGCGAACCACTCGCACGGCGCTCTCCGACGTCGGGTCATTTTCACGCTAACCCGATCGGCGGTGCGCCGAGCGCCGGTGCTCGCGCTCCCATCTCGATGTTATACTCCGGTCTCTTACGCCGACACCCCGAACGTTGGCGACACTGAACAGATTCACCGGGAACGGAGAGCCGAAATGAAGATGAATTCCATGATGGAGTCTGCTGGGATCGAAATCGACGACGTGCGATGGCACCTCGCGACAGAAGAGGCGAAGCGGATCCTGACCTATGTCGATGAGCCAATCAAGCTCGCGAAGCTCATCCATTCCGGAGACCTCGAGTCCGATTGGTATAGAATGGAGGAACGATTCGTCGAGGATCTTGAGGAGAAACTGAAGCAGCGGCTGACCGACGTGGCTGAGATTGAAAAAGTACTGAGATCCATCGAGGCGGCACGCTCCGGAAGAAGGTAGCTGCTTGCGAGATTTGGGTCTCGTGCGATCGGAAGTGGCGGTAGCGCTAATCCAGCGGTGCGCTTCGTTCGAATGCGTGCCACGCGAGCGTCGCGCACTTGATTCGGAGCGGAAACTGAGCCACTCCACCGAGTGCTGCGAGATCGCCATATTCTTCGAGTTCGGAGACCTGACGCTCGCCTCTCATAACGCCGGTAAATTGTGCCGCGATATCGTAAGCTTCGGATCTGGTCTTGCCTCGCAGAAGATCGGTCATCATGGAAGCGGATGCCATGCTTATCGCGCACCCCGTCCCGTCGAACTTCACCGACTCGATCCGCCCGTCGTCGTCAGACTCAACCACGAGTTTCAATGAATCGCCACATGTGGGATTCTCGTGGGCGTACTCTGAAGGAAGCGCGCTGAGATCGACGCTGTTTCGCGGCCGTTTGTAGTGGTCGAGAATTATTTCCTGGTAGAGATCGTCAAATGCCACCGGCAAAGAACTCCTTCGTCTTCTCAAGAGCGGAGACCAATCTGTCGATCTCCTGCCGAGTACTATATGCACCGAAACTGGCACGAACCATAGCGACTACGTTAAGCCGACGCATGAGAGGCTGCGCACAGTGGTGTCCAGGCCGGACGGCGACGCCTTCACGGTCGAGATATTGAGCGACGTCATGAGGGTGGATGTCATCGATCACGAAGCTGATTACTGAGCCGCGAGGTGCATCGGGGCCATACATAGTGAGACCCGCGACGGTTGCGAGTGATTCCATCGCGTATCGAGTCAGCTCCTGTTCATGCGCGGCAAGAGCGTCAATTCCAATCGACTCCACATATTCGATTGCCGCTCCGAGTCCCACTGCTCCGGCGATATTGGGGGTTCCGGCCTCGAACTTTTGTGGCGCTTCGGTCCAGGTTGATCGATCGAGCCACACCGCCTCGATCATCGAACCGCCGCCCATGTAGGGCTCCATCTGATCGAGGTTGGGAGACTTCGCATAGAGAACGCCGATTCCGGTCGGACCGTAAATTTTGTGACCCGAGAAGGCGAGGAAATCGCATCCCAGGTCGTCGACACCGACGCGCTGATGTGGAACGCTCTGAGCCGCATCCACCAAGACGGGAACACCTCGCTCGTGCGCGTAGTCGGTAACGGCTCGAACATCGTTGATGGTCCCGAGGACGTTGGATACCTGCGTGAGTGCGACCATCCTGACGCGGTCGGTCCACAACTCGTCGAGGGCGGCCAACTCCAGTACGCCGCGGTCGTCAATCGGGATGAATCTGAGTTCGATCCCGGTTCGCGCGGCCAAGAGCTGCCACGGAACAAGGTTTGAGTGGTGCTCCATCTCGGTCAGGATTACGATGTCGCCGGCGGAGAATCTCTGGCCGAAGGACGATGCGACCAAATTGATCGATTCGGTTGTCCCGCGCGTGAAGACGATCTCGCGCACCGAGTTCGCGCCGATGAATTTCGCGACCGTTGATCTAGCCCGTTCGAAGCGTCCAGTCGACTCAGCTGCGAGCGAGTGGACGGCCCGATGCACGTTCGAATTGGCTTCCTCGTAGTACCCGCTGATAGCGTCGATCACGACACGCGGCTTGTGTGATGTTGCAGCCGAGTCAAGATAGGCGATGTGACCAGTCGCCGGCGCGTTGATGATCGGAAAGTCGCCCCGAATCGATTCGACGCTGCGGGCTTGCGTTGTATTCATTCCGATATCTCCACGAATATCGACCCATCCTCGACCTTGACCGGATGAGTAGTCACCGGGGAGAACGCGGGGAGGCTTCTGACCTTGCCGGAGCGAATTTCGAAGCGCGAGCCGTGCTTTGGACAATAGACCTCGTCATCCCAGATTTCACCCTCGGAGAGGAGCGAGTATTCGTGGGAGCAAATATCGTCAAGGGCGTAGACACCATCCCCGAGCCTGAAAAGCGCGACACGCTTTCCTTCAACTTCGACGGCAAGTTGCTCGTCGAGCTCGGTTTCATCGGCGACCTTGACCCATCGTGGCACGATTCAACGCTACGCTGCCCGACCGGCCAATCGCCGGGTGATCGCGCCCATCACGCTTGCGATCGCGAGCGGCCCGCCTCTCTTCGCCACGTCCTCAAAATAGCCTTCGATAATCGTGCTTTGGGCCGCATCTCGAGTAAACCCGCGGCTCATGAGATAGAAAAGCGCTGCCTGGTCTATCCGGCCGGTCGTCGATCCATGGGAGCACTTGACCTCGTTGGTTCGGATTTTCAGGCTCGGTATGGAGTCGCTTCTCGCTCCGTCGTCGAGGACGAGATTGTTGTTCGTCAAATACGCATCCGCCTGCGTCGCCTCCTCATCAATTTCGATGAGCCCCTGATAGATGGTTCGCGCGGACCCCGCCACAACGCCTTTGTACAACGAGCGACTCGTAGTGTGCGGAGCGAGATGCGTTTGAACCGATCGAATGTCCAGGTGGGCTCCATTATCTCCGAAGAATACGCCGTTCAGGTACGCTTCACTTCCGGCGCCCGCGAGCTCGGCCTCGCTTCGGCTCTTGACGAGCGAACCGCCCAGGTGCGCCTCGAATTGCGTGAAACGGGCGTCCCGGTCGACGGTCGCCCTGCGGTGTGCAAAGTGGGTCGTTTCGCTACCGAGATCGTCTATCACGAGTAACTCCAAACGCGCACCCTCGGCAACGCTCGCATGGATCCCGCTGTTGCAGAGCAGGCGATCGGATTCCGAAGTGGTAAGAGAGACGATCAGTTGGACGGACGCACCGGATTCGAGTATCACGAACACATGAGGCGCAGTGAGCGCCATCTGGCCCTTCTCCGAGAAATCGAGCAACACAGGAGTCGCGATTTCTACACCGGCTGGGACGTAGAGTACGGCTCCGTGTAGCTCCCCACGGTAGTGCCACGCCTCCACGCGATTGTCGATCCGCCCAAGCGTAGTTTCGAGCATCTTTTCGAAGGCATTCGCTCCTGGTCCGGGAAGCTCGTCGCCCAGATCGCGAACGTCTTCGTTGGAGAGTGCGAGAATAGCCCCGGATTCTCCAAGCGAATCGAGTCCGCTGGCGCCAACGCACACCCCGGCCTCGAAGCGGGCGGCTGCCGCGAACTCCGATTCGGGGAACAAATCGCGTCCCGACCAATCCTCGAGTATCGTCGTCGATGCCGACCGTTCGTCGTCGACTTGATAGTCATCAAAAGGAAATCTGCCGAGATCGGTCCGGCGCCACTCCTCCTCAGAGGGTGTGGGCCACTCCATAGCGTCGAATAGCTCGCCCGCCCTAACGCGAAGAGTCTCGACGTTGGTCTGGATCGGTCCGCTCATCCAACGGAACCCTCCATCTCCAATTCGATGAGTCGATTCAGTTCGACCGCGTACTCCATGGGTAGCTGCTTTACCAGCGGATCGAGAAAGCCATTCACGATCATGGCTGAAGCCTCTTCCTCGCTCATCCCCCGGCTCATGAGATAGAAGAGCTGATCTTCGCTTATTTGGCTGACTCGCGCTTCGTGTTCAACCGAAACGTCGTCCGAATCTATTTCCATATAGGGATACGTATTGCTCTGAGACTGATCGTCGAGTATGAGCGCGTCGCAGACGACTCGAGACTTCACGTTGCGCACGCCCTTCTCAACTTTGACTAATCCGCGATAGCTGGCAATTCCGCCACCTTTGCTGATCGACTTCGAGGTTATGACCGATGTCGTGTTATCGGCCAAGTGAACAACCTTACCGCCGGTGTCTTGCTCCTGGCCCTTTCCCGAGAAAGCGATCGAAAGCACTTCGCCGTGAGCGCCCTCCCCCATCAGGTAGATCGACGGATACTTCATCGTCCGCTTGCTACCAATATTCCCATCGACCCATTCGACCGTCGCGTCCTCATAGGCAATCGCCCGTTTGGTCACGAGGTTGTAGATGTCGCCAGACCAGTTCTGAATCGTCGAGTAGCGCACTCGCGCTCCGGGCTTCGCGATAATCTCGACCACCGCGCTGTGAAGCGAGTCGGTGGCATATACCGGCGCGGTGCATCCTTCGATGTAGTGGACGAAACTGCCTTCGTCGGCGATGATGAGGGTACGTTCGAATTGCCCAAAACTTTCGAGATTGATTCGGAAGTATGCCTGAAGAGGAATGTCGACCTCGACTCCCTTCGGAACGTAGACGAAAGAGCCGCCAGACCAGACTGCGGAGTTGAGGGCGGCAAGTTTGTTGTCGCCAAACGGAATTACCGTTCCGAAGTATTCGCGGACAAGATCCGGATGTTCACGAACTGCGGTTTCAGGATCACAAAATATGACGCCCTGCTGCTCCAGATCGGCACGGATATTGTGGTACACGACCTCTGAATCGTATTGCGCTCCGACTCCCGCGAGAAATTTTCGTTCGGCTTCAGGAACTCCGATGCGGTCGAACGTCTTCTTGATGTCGTCGGGAACGTCGTCCCAGTTGCGCTGTTGTTCGCCCTCGGGCTTTGCATAGTAATAGATGTCATCAAAGTTAACGTTGCTGAGGTCGGCGCCCCAATTCGGCATCGACTTCTTGTAGAACGTCTTGAGCGCGCGAAGTCGAAATGTCTTCATCCATTCGGGTTCGCCCTTGAGGTCGGAGATCGCCCGAACCACATCCTCGTCGAGCCCTTTTCGAGTCTTGAATACCGATCGGTCGGGATCAGAAAACCCGTGTTTGTAATCTTCAATCTCAATCGACGGCGTTTGCGTGCTCATGTTGAACCTCCATTTCATATTGCTCCTTAATCCAGTCGTAGCCCTTCAATTCTAGCTTCTCAACCAGTTCCGACCCACCCGACGTGACAATGCGGCCACGATACAAGATGTGAACAAATTGTGGCCGGATGTAGTCGAGAATCCGTTGATAGTGCGTGATAATAAGCGAGCCAAAGGAGTCGCCCTGGAGCTCGTTGACGCCTTTGGCCACGATCTTCAACGCGTCAATGTCGAGTCCGGAATCGGTCTCGTCGAGAATCGCGAACTTGGGCTCGATCATCAACATTTGGAGGATCTCCATCCGCTTCTTCTCTCCGCCAGAGAACCCCTCATTCAAGTATCTATTGATAAACTCCTGATCGATCTGAAGGAAATCCATGTTCTTTCGCAGATCGGCGACATACTTCGATAGATTCACTCGCTCGTTCTCGGTGTACTTGAGCTCGGTCGCTCTCTTGAGGAATTTTCCGATCGTAATGCCGGAGACTTCCACCGGATATTGAAAGGCGAGAAAGAGCCCCCTCCGGGCCCGCACGTCGGTTGGTTCGTCGAGAATGTTCTCACCGTCGAGGAGCACCTTCCCGCCGGTAACGACATAGTCGGGATGGCCGAGAAGGACATTCGCGAGCGTGCTCTTGCCCGAACCGTTCGGACCCATGAGCGCGTGTGTCTCGCCAGTGTTAATCGCAAGGGTAACGCCGTCGAGTATCGGCGTCCCGTCGACACTCGCCCGTAGGTCTTGAATCTCGAGCCGCATCAGCTCCCCTACACCGGGAATCCAAGCGCGATTTTCGCTTCGTCAGACATGTACTCCGGGCCCCACGGGGGATTCCACACGAGGTTTGCTTCTACCGGGATTTTGGACCTCTCCTCAAGTTTCTCGACGATCTGCTCCTCAATAAAGTCAGCCGCAGGACATCCGGGAGTTGTCAAGGTGTAATCGATCTCCACGTGGTCTTCCTTGTCTTCGATCCGGTATACAAGTCCGAGATCTACGATATTCATCATGAGTTCCGGATCTTCCACCGTCTTCAGCGCGTCGAGCAATTCCGCCTGGGTCACGACTTGGCCTCGGCGGTTGCGAACGTAGCCCCGGCATGCTTTCGGGCAAATTGCCCGAGGGTCATCGAATTGATGAACTCATCCCACATCGATTGGACTCCCTGGATGCTATCCCTGATATTACACACCCCTTCCTGAACGCAACCGGTGTCGTCGAGGCACGGGGCGACTCCCTTTCGCCCGTGAACTCCGTTGATGATCTCACCGAGCGTTATCTCTTCGGGACTCCGTTCTCGAGCCGATATCCGCCGCGGGCACCCTTCACAGACGCGATCACGCCGCTCGTGACGAGCTTCTGGAGAATCTTGCTCAGGAGATCGTACGGAATCTGAAACTCGTCGGCGATGTCGCGCGCGGAAAGGAGATCTGTTGTCTCTTCCATCGCGGTAAGTCCGATGAGCGCGTACTCGATATCCTTGTTGAATCGCATGTTCTCCCCGAAAGTCAGACTATAATGGTCGGCATTAATGTACGGCATCGGCGAATCTTGGTCAACCGGCGAGCGACATAGTGGTTATACTCTGGACAGCATGAAATGCGGATATCTCGTCTATTGTCACCCCGATCCGAACAGCTTCTCTGCATCCGTCGCGGGAAGAGTCGAGAGCGCATTCTCAGATCTCGGAATCGTCCACACCATGGTAGATCTCTATCGAGAAGGTTTCGAGCCAACAATGCCGCCTGATGAGTTTTCCAGAAAATTTAGCTTCGACGCGAAAGTACAACGGCATGTCGGGCTTATCGAGGAAGCCACGCACCTGGCTATCGTTCACCCCGACTGGTGGGGAACCCCGCCCGCGCTTCTCAAAGGATGGGTAGATCGAGTCTTTCGTCCCGGAATTGCCTATGAGTTCGAGGGAGGCGAGTTCACGCAGAAGAGGAGCTCGCCGCTACTCGGCGGGACGAGAGCGATCGTATTCGCGACGAGCAACGACGAAGAGACGGATGCGGTCCCGGTTATCGAACCGTTTTGGCGAAACCTCTTTCAATATAGCGGTATTGCACCATATTCGGTTCACGTTCTGCAAAGATTGCATTCGCTCGACTCGGCGGCTCGAGTTTCCTGGCTGGCCTCTATTTCGGAGAAGATTGACGCGTGGGTATAGATCTGAAGCTCACGCCAACTGCGATATCTGGGCCCGAATCGCCTCGATCTGCGATCGCACCTCAGTCTTTGCCTCGACGAGGCCTCTGCCCGGATCGCTCCAGCATGAGGCGTAAAATTTGATCTTTGGCTCGGTTCCTGAGGGCCGCACCGTTACGGCCCCTGTCGGAAGCCGGAATTGAAGCACGTTTGATTTCGGAAGATCCAGGTCGAATCGGCCGCCTGTGCGATTGTCGATTCGCACGCGACCCTGATAGTCGCGGATTTCGACCACTTCCAGGCCGGCAAACGTCGATGGTGGATCAGAGCGGAGCCGATCGATCAATTCGGCCATCTGAACAGCTCCCGCCTCGCCCTCGAATCGTGTCGAAGCGAGAAGTTCATCGAAGAAGCCGAACCGCTCATAGATTTCGTCCAGATAGTCGACGATTGTGATTCCCCGCGAGGCACACCATATCGCCATCTCGGCCGTCAACAGCGCGGCCGAAACGCTATCCTTATCCCGAACTTCGGTCTCAACGAGAAAACCGTAACTCTCCTCCGCTCCGAATATGTAGTGCTCGCCCGACGACTCGAACAGTCGAATTTTTTCGCCGATATACTTGAATCCGGTGAGCACATCGTACACGGTCGCGCCATACGACTCGGCGATTCGCCGTTGCAGATCCGTGGTCACGATCGTTTTTATGAGTACCGGACGCTCAGGCATCTCTCCGAATTCGACGCGCGTTCGGAGCAGATAGTCTGACAGCATCGAACCGAGCTGATTGCCGTTGATGAGTTGATACTCCCCGTCCCTCGTCCTGACGGCGATTCCGAGCCGATCGGCGTCGGGATCGGTGCCCAGCACGAGATCGGAGTGATTCCGCTTCGCCAGCTCGACCGCCATCGCGAGTGCGTCCGGCTCCTCGGGGTTCGGCGAAGCGACTGTTGGAAACTCGCCGTCGGGGTCGCGTTGGGCGGGGACGGTGGTGCAACGAATGCCTGCGTTTTGGAAGACCTTCTCGACAAGGAGCGTGCCGGCTCCGTGGAGCGGCGTGTAGATTACCGAGAAATCGACACGTTCGCCGATGAGTTCACTCCGACGAACGTAGCTTCCGACCATCGACGCGAACGCCTCGTCGATATTCGCTCCAATCACTTCGAAGAGACCGAGTGCCTTCGCCTCGGATTTCGAAATGCTCGGGATCGGACCGGAGATCTTTCGAACTTCTCTGATGATGCCTGAGTCCTGTGGCGGCACAATTTGCCCGCCGTCGCTCCAATAGACTTTGTAGCCATTGTACTCGGGGGGATTGTGGCTGGCTGTAATCACGACGCCGGCAGTGGCACCGAGGACCCTGACCGCGAACGATAGTTCCGGAGTCGGTCGCAGCGCTTCGAACACGTACGCCTTGACTCCGGCGGCGGCGCAGACAAGAGCCGCAGACTCGGCAAACTCGGGCGAGAAGCGCCGCGAATCGAATGCAAAGACAACCGCGTTGACATGGTGCATCGATGCAGTCGAATTGGAGTCGGCGGAGCCGGGAAGCGTGGAGCCTGAGACCGCGGGATCGGCGGACTGGATGTAGCGAATCAGCCCGAGCGTCGCTCGGCTAATCGTGTAGGGATTAATCCGGTTGAATCCCGCGCCGATGACGCCTCGCAAACCGCCGGTCCCAAAATCAAGGTCGCGATAGAACCTATCGGCGAGATCCGAGTCTTTGTCCGAACGCGAGGCGAGAACTCGTTCGATCTCCTGACAGAATAGCGGATGTTCTTCGAGTTCACGATAGCGCCGCGCCGCTTCGACGCAGGCTTCCGATCGGTCTCCCATGATTGGCTCCTCGCAATGTATAGTACCGCTCCGAACGTCGCCCTACAAACAAGAGGCCCATGCGAGTGCCGTTTTGACGGATTCAAGATCGAACAAGCCCGCCCGAGTTCTCTTTCTCGAGCCCTACTACGGCGGCTCACATAAGGCGTTTGCCGATGGGCTCGCAGACCATTCGATCCACGACATCACGCTGGCGGTTATGCCCGCTCGTTTTTGGAAATGGCGGATGCGGGGGGCCGCTCTTCATTTTGCAAAACAGATCGAACGCCCCGCAGAGTATGATCTGGTGATCTGCTCAGATATGATGGGCGTCGCGGATCTGAAGGCGCTCTGGGGCGTGAGCTCACCCCCGATCATTCTCTACATGCATGAGAATCAACTCTCTTACCCGGTGCCCGATGGAGAACGCCTGGACTACCACTTTGCGTTTACCAACCTCACCAGCGCGCTTGTCGCCGAGCGAGTTGTCTTCAACTCCAATGTACATTTCACAGAATTCTTTGATGCGAGTCGAAGATTCGTGCGCCGTCTCCCCGAGTTTCGCCCGTCTTGGATGGTGGACAGAATTGAGGAGAAAAGTTTGGTTCTCAGTCCCGGCTGCGAGCTCGGACCGCGAACATGTCCGAGAAACGAGATCCCGCTCATCATCTGGAATCACCGCTGGGAGTTTGATAAGGGTCCCGAACGCTTTTTTCGA
>Ga0310121_10006153_pt1 | contig 10133 bp, 12 predicted proteins | sample CB27_Tmax_986_MG_FD_203504 | JGI IMG/M metagenome (GOLD analysis project Ga0310121, IMG submission 203504) | Marine microbial communities from Western Arctic Ocean, Canada - CB27_Tmax_986 | ecosystem: Environmental > Aquatic > Marine > Oceanic | place: Canada: Western Arctic Ocean | collected... | reverse complement strand
TCTTAGTATGTATCAGCTGGTGCTTTGCTATCGTTGCCATCTTCACCATCTTTGGGAGGTTCTAAGGCAGCTTTTTCTGTTTCTATTTGTTTATCTAATACATCGATATCTTCTTCGGATTGCATTAAAACATTTTTTCTAACCCATTCGATTGAGTAATAACGTCCAATCATCTCTCCGCTTGTTATAGTATCAAGCATTTCGATTCTTGATGTCATCATCTCAAGTTTTTTGATTTCATCAAAATAACTATCGTCTTCAAAGATGAAATTAATATTCTCTTGATAGACGTTCCACTCTCCCTTATCAATAATCCCCTTCGCAAGAAGTTGAGTTCTCAATAGTGAATAAAGTAAATCAGAGAATCGTTTACGTAGTTTTACTACATATTTCGTAAACTTTACCTCATCTCTTGATATTTCACCCGATCTAGCGAAACTCCAAGACTGTTCCGTTTCCATTCGACTTACTGGAACGTGAAGTGACTGATATACTTTCTTCTGAAAATATGATACATCATCCATATCACCAAGATTTTGTCCTCCTGGTAATGTTTCTACTTCTGTCCCTCGACCACCTTCTTTTCGTGGAAGCCAAAAATCTTCCATCATTGACATTGTATCTTTACCATCAGCGACAGTACCAGTACTCGCATCATAAACCATTTTATTCTTAAACTTGTTCATAATGTTACGGAGATACTGTTCCGCTTTTGTTTTTGGTAAATTACCAACATCAATATAAAACACTCTTCTTTCAGGTGCTCTTGTAATCCGATAAATAACCATTGAGTCTTCTAACATTCTCAATTGATTAATCGGTTTCATTGCCTTATGAAGATAGGAAATAGTAACTTCTTTCTCTTTATCATATAGTCCAGAATCAGCCGTAGCGACCGCTTCCATGGCAACTTTTAGGGTTTGAGTAATTCCTTTACTCTCTTTAGTATATATCCAATATTCATCAACTCCGGTAACAACTTCGACTCCATCGGAATCTTTTTCTTTGATAATCTCTTTAATTTTCTTGATATTAGTAGAGTCAATATATCGTAACTCTTTAATACCTTTCTTGACATTATCGTTATCAAAAATAATATGATAATGAAGTGCTCCATCTACATACCATCGTCTGAATATATCAGGTCCAGATCGATTAAACTCTAATTTCTTAGAGATAACGTCAAATTCGTCTGCAATCATATCTTTGATATTCTTAGGCACTTCAACTGTGTCCAATTTATCAAGATATATTGTTACTGGATCCTTATAGGGATCCAGAACCACTGCTTCGTTAATTATATCATCAATTGCCGATTCAGCCTCTGGCTGTCTAGCAACTTGCCGATATTTAGCAATTAATTCTTGCTGTGTTTTAAATGCGGTATCGAAATTAACAGAGAAGGCGTTTATTCCTCCTCCATCAATTACAGTAGAACCATCGTCTAGGTTTGGTGCAACAAAGGATTTTGATCCTTTGTCCACCACGTTAGAGCCGATTTTCTTCTCTATCTTATAACCAAATAGTTCCATATCACCATTGTTGTTATTTAAGTTAGTATTTGAGTATATTTATACGACTCAAATAACAAACAGTATTAATCATCCAATACTATCAATTCGTCTTCAGTGGAGCCACTTTACCTTCTTCACCTGTCATTGTATCATAACCATCATCCCAAGAAATTGCAAATGTCACAGTATATTCTTGAATAGTATCAGCGGTTTCCCAAGAAAGGTCTATTGCTCCTATTTCACTAGGCCAGCCGTAGACTGTTACAGAGTGATCTGTATCTTTCCCGTTACGTTTCATTGGTTGAATCTGTATTGACCTATGAGAACCTCCCACGGTGTCTATACTTTTAAAATCTAAAAATCCAACCATTTTTCTCTGCCATTGCAGAAGAAGTGAACGAACAACGTATGCCTGATCGTTCATAATTGTTGCTGTCCAATCTGCAAATGTTCTATCACCAGGAACCTTCATCTTACGATTCTGATAAGGAACTTCGACTACCCCAACTGTGGCTGCGGGTAGAGAAGCCGTCTTACAAAGCATTTCCACTTCTATCGAAGGTTCAGTTCCTTGAATAGTAACGTGAAACAAATTAGAACGAGCATAGTCACCTGAATATTGAGTACCAAAGTCATCAACTCTGAATTTTCCTTTCGCCATTTAGTTCTCCTATACTTGTCCAATCACTTCATTAAAATCAACACCAGTCTTTGTCGCAACAAAGTTAAGCGTGATAAAATTAATTGATTTGGAAGGTTTTAGAAATATACTCGCAACGAATTGATTACCGTCAATGACTTCTGGCGTATTATTACTTGCATCACATTGAACGTAAAAATCATATACTCCTTGTGCCGCTTTAATTCCAGCGAGATACGGATTAACCATATTCAAGAAATTCTTACGGGTGAATTCGTTGTTGAATTCAAACAAGAAATATTTTGCGGATATTGATATCGCCTTTTCTAGAATAATGAACAATCTACGAACATTGATTCTATCGAAAGCACTAGGTTTAGTCAATAGAGTTCTATCTCCCCAGAGGACTGTGCCTTGACCTGGAAAAGTTACAATTGGATTGAGTCCGTTAGGAAGCATATACAATTGATCTCTATGAGCTTGAGACGGTTGATAAGCAAGTTTTACAACGCCTTTAATCTGACCACGATTCAATCCACCTGGACTCCACCAGGCATCTCTTACGCTATCAGTATGAGCCATCAATCCTGCGATATCAGCACTAAATCCAATCCAGCGATAAGTATCCGAATAAACGTCATAAACGTATTTGTAATTGCTATCAAGTGTACCGTAAGATGAAGCTGAGTTAAATGCTACATCGGTTCTCCAAGCGATTACATTGTTAACAGCGTTGGTAGCTCCACCAACATTAACAACTTCTTCTTTTGGAGGTGATACAATAGCGATACAGTCTTTACGACCTTCTGCTACTACCTCGATAATGTACTTAGAAACAGTCGCTACTTGGGCTGAATTTTCATTAGAAATTCCGCCTGCAATTGCTAGGGAAATATTAACATCGTCTCCGTTTGCTAATGTATCCCAACCAGCCATATACTCGTTAGCACCAACAGTACCTGCATCCACTTCTGGGACCCAAGTAGCGGCGTTACCTTCGCAAGTTGCTTGATCATCATTAGAACCGTCATCACAATGTGCGGGAACTCCAGCCGAAACTGCGATTCCACCACTGAAAGTGATTGAGGCTGCGCCTGAATTAGTCACATTTGCTGTGACAATCCAAACTAATTTGGACATTTGATTAAGAGTATCCATAGCCCAGATGTTTCCACCGTCGCTATTTTTGTCACCTTGTGCTAAACCCACAAGATAACTTTCTACTACTTCGGTATCAACTACTACGACTATTGCCATTTCATTGTTACCTGTATCTGGTTGCACATCGAAAGCACCAGCATATTGCCAGTCACCCCAAGTAGCAGAACCATCGTGTGTTTCAACACTAATGCCATTTCCGTAAGTACCAGGATATCGAGCATAAAATGCCTCTGTCAGGGTACCGGAGTCCAGTTGTGTTTCAAAATCTTCCTCGCCTGTGATTTGAGTTACGTTTCCAGAAGGCGCGGCATTCATCGCACCAGAATCAACGACCCGAACTACTTGAAGACTGTTTGTGTACTTCAAGAAAGAGGCAGAAGAAAGAAACGCTGGAAAAGTATCGTTGGTTGGTTTTCCAAAGACAGATACAAGGTCAGATTCTGAGGTGCATAGATAAGGCTCAAATGCAGGTCCCCAAGTAAAACGACCAACTGTACCCCCTAAGGAAGTAGCAACCGCGGGTATTGACGTAGACAAATCAATTTCTTTTGTCTGTACGCCTGGGCTTAATTGAAATCCCATCGTTTTTCTCCTATATAAAATAAGTGTTCAATAATACGTATTCTGCCCAATTGGGCAAACCGTTATGATTACCCCAATCGTTTTACCGTTATTGAATTATTATGCGATAATTCCAACGAGGTTAGGAAAAGAACTTCTTCTCCAATCATTATAACTATTTATAATTTTCTCTATTTCATCAACTTCAATGTTTCTACATATTTTGCTATAGCGTGATCTAACCCATCTGTTTCAGAAATTAATCCGTTATCATTATCTGGACCCCAATCCAAATCTTGACTGTCTATAAAAAGTCCTGTATGCCGATAAGGCCAAGGAGGAGTAAAAGGGATAGGATCGCTACGGCGAACCACCCTCCAATGAGTGGGTTGTCCTCCAGGCAAAACTTGATCAGAGACTTTTGGCGATCCGTAAGAGTAAATTTGAACATTTTTTCCTCTTTTGTGAAGCCACATTCCTATTATTTGTGCAACGGCTCCGCCTAAACTGTGGCCTGTAACGTGTACCGTATGTTCAATAGTATAACTTTCATCAAGAATTTGCATAATGGTTATAGAAGCATCTCTAAATCCTTTATGAAGACGGATTCCTGCACGAGTATCACTTACTAACCTCACATCAATATCAGATTGTACATTTTCTGTATTAGCAGTACCTCTAATAATAATTATTGATATTCCATCTACTTGTTTTACCTCAAACGCAACTTCGTCTTTTTGATCACCGCCAGAATCGTAAATAGCTTTGCAATATTCCGCGTGTTCAATAAGAGAGTCTAGAGTGACTGGTAAATTTGACTTATCACCGCTACCTAGATCATTATGTGTTTTGTCGTCTTTGTTATGTTTAGCACATCCACTAAGGACCAGTGCTACCATTAAGATTATGAGCTTCCACTTCATCTTTTTTCCTCCAAGCTGTTGCACCTAAAATAGCTCCGAATGATAAATGAAACATTGCTCCAGCCTGTAATGTTAAAGGCGCCCATCTACTTGTGTTCATTTTTATTTCATCGGTCTCCATAGACATACCTATGTTCCACATCAAAGGAGCAACAAAAAAATCAATCAGACAGATAAACAAGTAAACTAATGCCGCCCAATCTCTCCAATGTCTGTTTATAGTTTTATTTATTGACATAGACTCCTTTATCGTAGACTGTCCATACTTCCCCATCTTCCACGATATAGTTATCTTCACCAACTATACCGTCCTCGATGAACCCGAAAGGAGTCAGGTCTTCTTCTATTTGCTTCATTTGGCTATTATATAATTTGTTTCTCAAATCTATATTGTTTAATTCTTTGAATAGTTCTTGGGAAGAGAACCAAGAAAACATAACTAGACTCATTACTAGATCATCATTACTACCTACTTCAGCTTGCCAACTTTTTCCTTTAACGATAAATTGAGATATCTCAGATATTGTCTCTAAATCATTAATGATTAGTTTATTTTCTTCTACTAGGTCTTTGAAATTAGAACAACCAACCGCTTTAACTCGCTTAGTCATTTTTATGCCTAATTTTGCCTGGACACTCGATTCGTTTATTGTGCTTTCGTATTCCAAATCATAATGGAGTATATTGCAAACTTCTCCTCCAGGACCGTTAGATTCAATCAAAACTGTTGCATTATTGTATGCTGTTGCTACTCGATGAATTATGTTTGGAAGAAGAAGAGGAGATACTGTGTTTGAGCGAAATTTGGCTACTTGCTTCCACGGCATTTCTGTAATGTCAATTACATTGAATGCGGAGTAATCTTGACCTCGGCCTTCTGCTACATCTACGGCTATAAAATATTGATGTCCTTCGATAGTCTCTTCGTAGACATCAAGATTATCCCTCCGTGATAGTGGAGTTCTAACAGTAAGTTCGGAAATCTTTGCAGGTTTAATCAATGTACCTGCACTCCCTAGAAATTCAGTTTCAAATTCCTGTCTAAATTGTTCCTCACTCGTATTTGCAATTGTCTGTCGCTTCCATTCTGCATCTCGTCCTGGTACATCTCCCCAATTAACAGAAAATGATGTATAGTCGGATCTTCCTTCAATGGCATTAGTCCACATCTTATAGAAATGATTCATACCATTTGGTGTTGATACAATAATAACTTGTGATGTTTGACCAGATGATATCGTAGGATATACAGAACTAAAAAATTCTTCTGCTAGATTTTGTGGAACAAATGCAAACTCATCAAGAAAAATCAGATTAAAAGAATATCCACGAATAGATGCTGAAGACGTAGAAGAGGCGAGAATTCTGGAGCCATTCTCTAAAAAAATAGAACCTTTGTTCCATTCAGATACTCCTTGTTGAATAAACATAGGAAGTCTTTCATAAGCAAACTGAAGACGACCTAATAATTCTCTTGCGGTTGCACCCTTATTCGCTAGAATCGCTATGTTTTTCTGGTCATTAAATAATACGTAATGTAGCATATATGCCAGACTTGTCTGTGATTTACCAGACTGTCTAGGACATTTGACTATACAAAATCGATTATCAGATAATGTATTGACGAGATCCTCCTGAAATGGCCACAATTGAAATTTCATTAATCCTTGATCTACATTGACAATGGTCATATAGGTCGAAATGAAATAAATCGGGTCATCTCTACATTTGACATACTCCTGTATTTCCTCTTTAGTATAGTTTTGAGGAGTATTTAAACTTTTTAATAAGGGATTACCTAGGTAGGAATTTATGGTCATAATATAATAGCAACTTTAAATTGCTATGTACAATAGCAATAGGATTATTATAAACAACTCTATGACAAGGGCAGTATGATACCATACCCATCGAGTTTCGTATAAATTATCTCCAGATTTATCTTTACCGAAAATATTGTATATTTTAGCATCTAACCAATCTTTAATCTTTCCCATTGAATGTTTTTCCTTTTAGCATTTCCTGTAATTCTGCCGTCGAGCCAACATAAAGATTATTGACATTTGTTTTGGGCGATTCTCCATCTTTCATTTGTTTTAATTCTTTCTGCATTCTTAACAATTCCATTGTAGTTTCGGATACATTTTTGATGAGACCACTAGCTACTTCATATGCTCTCGGATGTTCCATTTCTTTTGCAAGTTCAAGAATACCTTCTAGTGCATCATTACCTCTTTCTATAAGATTATATAGATTCTCTCTTGCATATTGATAATCCTCTCCGAGATCACCTCCAATTGGATCTGATTGAACTGCCGCCCTAGGAGCAAGACCACGTTCTCTTCGGGTATTTACAATTCGTTTGTCTACAACAATAGATCCAACATCTGGACACTCAAAATCTGCTATAATATCATCAGCGACCTTCAATTCAGCATCTAATTTTTCCTTAACGCTTTTCTTCTCTGTGATCTTTTTTTCCATAATCTCTACTTTCTTCAACTGATTCAAATGATAAGATATTACCTTTTTTATCAAGTTTAATATTTTTAATACCGAATCGAGTTTTCATACTCTTCTTTTTTCGTTCATCATTTGCCATATGATCAAGGTCTTTCCAATAATTATTCATTTGTGTCACTTTCTTTGGATCAACCGACTTTTTTCCATAATCAGACCACGTCCCATCTCTTTCATCAATTTCCGGATCATAATGAGCAACTATTTGAATAAACGATTTCAATATCGTTAATTCTTTCTGCCATTTCAGAGGATCAAGCCCCTTTTGCTGTGCTTTTATAAGAGCATTAACTGCGGCATCTTTTGTAGTCTTTAGCTTTTTAGCAATAGCATTGACTATTTCTGAATATTTTGCAAAAGTAATCATTACGTGATACCTCCTACACTCACCCATCCTTGTTCAATCGGCACGCTTTCATCGTCTAGAATGTCAGGAAGCGTATAGCTGACCTCAACCTCTTCGACAATCTCTTGTTCTCGTACTGGTGGATAAAGCCATCCCTTTACTTCAAAATCTAAATTCCAATTGACTATTCGTTGTTCTGAAAAATCTCCCTCAAATTCATCGGACAAAGTCAATCCAGTCAATTCTATGGGAATATCTCTTTTTAATTCTAAAGCAGGAATTTCTTCGATTACTATGTTGAAGTCTGGTTGAAAATAAGGTAAAATTTGTTCAATGATTTGAAGTCCATCATCCATATAATCCACATAAACGTCAAGAGTGAATGAGTAGTTATATGGAATAGGAGTATACATAATAGTTGCTTTTCCGGCTACTAATGAAGTAAATTTATACTCGTTCATTTGATTCGGCGACCGAGTATAGTCTGCCGTCATACCAGTCATAATAAATCCCATTCGTGGAACTTGTCTGTTCTTTTTACTGTCTTGAATTAATCGTGCTAAATATTTCTTTCGAGACTCATAAGCCAGAGGTACTTGTATGTCTTTAATGAGTGTACCATCTGATTCTTTCCGCTGAACGTGAATATTGTTAAACACGGACCCAAAGGCAATAATTAATTTTTTTGTTGTTCCGTAATAAAAAGTTGTTCCAAACATAATCTATTCCTATGTACTTCCAAATGGGTTCATCTCTGATAGATCAAGAATATCATCATCCATAGTATCCCAATCAGGAGTTGCTAATTCAGCATTTACTGCCGCTTCTATCTCTGTCTCTACTGCGGTTATTTCTGCATCTGCTACATCAATATCTTCTCCACCATATTCCCAAGGTTTAAGCGTTAGTGTCCAAACGTATTGAGGACCTTCTGGAGCAGGATAGAATGAAGAATCGTGACCGACAAACGTCACTTCAAATAATGCTTCAGCATCAGAAAAATATAACAAGTCACCAGCAATTGGTGTATCATCATCTGTGGCTACTGTTTGTTCGGCAAAGTCTTTCTTAGTGAAAGACACTTTCATTTCATCAGTAACTTGTACACCAAATTTACCATAGAAATCTCCGACATCACCATACTCTTGATAATCATCAATGAGTACATTAAAAGTCCATACTGTATCAAAAAACGATGATGGATCTTCTCCGAAGATAGGATCGAGCGCCGTACTATATTGACGAGGAAGATATTTCGCAGTAAATCCAACTACTGCGACAACTTCTTCTACAATATCTTTAACAATTGGTGATTTGGATAAATTGTCGAACATACCCACAAGGTTACCCCACTATAAAGTTTGCTGGAAGCTCGTAATTAAGTGAAAATTCCTCTTCGAGTTTGTCAATCTCTTCTTTCGCTTCATCCCAAACTTGTTGTCCATTAATCGTTATTCCTCCAGGCAAAGGCATTCCATCAAATTGTTTTATATTTGCACCCCATTGCTGTTTAATTTGTGCAGTGGCGTACTTCTTAATCCATTCATCGTTGAATATATCTAACGCATAAGATGAAGACTCATCTGGTCGAACGGCTTGCCAAGCTCGTAAGAGCATAGAATTTCCAATTGTCCAAGTTTCTCCGGCCGCTTCACAATCCACTTGAGTTGTCTCAGCTTCATCGGAACACTTAGGTCCAATAATTTTACCTGAATGACTGTATAATCTGTTAGTTGCCTTATTAAATGTAAACGTTCTATCTAACCTGAAGTAACTCTGAATCATCTCAAGATGTTCCATCGTTATTTCAAAATACTGCAAACTGATTTTGGTCATATCGAACATTTCATCAAACATAATTCTATAGCGGACATCACTCATCGCCTCCGAACTATATCGTCCTGGTTCGTAAATTCTTGTCACCGCTATGATATCATCGTGTAATGTTAAATATCCGTTTGTTTCGTCATCTGCGGTGAATTCAACGGTGACAAATTTCTCTTCTGCACCATCAAAATGGCGCTCAACGAATAGTTGGAGAGCATCATCTATTCTGTCATATGCTTGAGTATCATCCACGTAATTTTGGATATCAATCTTTGGAGCACCAAGTTTGCGATATGCATAATCTCTTAAATTGTCTACACTTTGTAATTTAGCCATTACAACCTTTTTCTTTAATCTTTGTCTATATTGTCAATTACTTTATCAAGTTTTTTCGTAATTTTTTTCTCCAAATGGGGGAGTAATCTGATACCCATATATCCAATCATAAATGCTATTGCGAGTGCAGTATATACACCAAATTTAAATGATTCCATTAAAGCAGGTATTAAAAATTCTGCGGCAATCCATCCTGTGGCAGCCGCTAGTGCTACATTTTTTAATTCAGATTTCCATCCTGTCCAAGTGTGAACTAATCCATTAGTTACTCCTCCAGCTGTAGATGCAAATACACAACACCATTT
>Ga0310121_10006152_pt1 | contig 10133 bp, 6 predicted proteins | sample CB27_Tmax_986_MG_FD_203504 | JGI IMG/M metagenome (GOLD analysis project Ga0310121, IMG submission 203504) | Marine microbial communities from Western Arctic Ocean, Canada - CB27_Tmax_986 | ecosystem: Environmental > Aquatic > Marine > Oceanic | place: Canada: Western Arctic Ocean | collected... | reverse complement strand
AAGACTCGTTTCGGATCACCAAACACGACTTGGGCCTGGGCACAGCTCCGCGCAAACTGCTCGAAGAGATGGCCGAGGTGCGCAGCCTGGACGTGGTGCTGCCGACCCGCACGGGCCGGGAAATCCGCCTGCGGACCGTCAGCCGTCCCGAACGTATTTCCAGTTGCCGGGGCGTTTGAGCCGTTGGTTGGATTACCTTGCAGAGGGCGAGCTGGATGCAGCCCTCGCTCCCGAACCGGCGGAACTCGGCGAGGTTGAACCGGGCCGTATGCTCGCAGAGATGCAAGCCGACGAGTGGAGCACGGAGGTCACAGCTGCGCAGAACGATGTCGCTTGGTTCGAGGCGATGACCCCGGACCACAGGTCGGCGTGGGCGAGGGAGATGCTGCGGCGCGGTCGCCGGCTGCGTATATCGCTGGATCGGGAGACGAGGCGGTGGTTGAGCGCACTGATCTTGAGAAAGCAGCGATGATCCGGTTCGATCCCCACTCTCTGTATTCCCGCGCCGATCTGATCGAGATGCTCTCTCCGCTCGGAATCGACGCGGACGCCTTCATCGCGCGAATCAAGCCCGTCAAACGGTTCCGGCCGGTGTGGTGGGGGCAAGACGTAATCAACGCAATCGAGAACGCGCCGCTCCTGGGTGAGCACCAGGTCGATGCGCCTGCCCTGCCGGAGAGGAAGAACGGCAAGAGGCGAAGTCAGGGTCGGAACGATGACAGTTCGCTGGACCCCTTACGTGAAATTATGACAGGTCGTAGTCATTAAATGTGCATGTTCACCCCTATAAATGACCGTAAATGTATATGCAAATCCTTACAAACGACTGGCTAAACACCGTAAATTGATCTACTATATACTCCATCTGAGGCCACGCCCATGCAACATAACGCAGTCACTTCCTCCTCGGGCCCGCAACCGGCTCGACCCTCGTTCTCGGCAAACCGGCTCGGGAAGGAGGTGCAAAAAAACGTGAAGAAACCGGCGCGATTCAGAGTTGGGATCGTATCCGTTAAAGAAGGTAAGACGCCCAAGGCTGGACGTTCGTTCTGGGAGCTTCGTTACACGGATCCGCCGACCGGACTCGAAGTCAAGCGGCGGGTGTCGGGGCTGAGTAGGGATGAGATTCGGGCTATGGCCGAACATCTTACTGCCCAGGCGTATCAGGGTAAGGGCTACTTGGCGGGACAGACTGAGGCACCGACCATTGCGGAGGGGATCGCCCAGGCGATTAAACTTCGCAACACCCTTGATGCAACGCGGCGAGATAGGGCACAACGCGGTATGAAGTTCGTGAGGTGGCTTGGGGTGCATTACCCGGCGGTGAAGACCTGGGACCAGCTCAAGCCTGCGATGGTGCAAGCTTACGTCGTAAGCCTTGAGCAGGCAGGACTGGCCTTCGACAGCGTTCGGCTGGATGTATCGCCCATCAAGTTGGCGTGGCGTTACGTGTCCGAAAACTGGTCCGACCTGGTTCTGCCTCTGTCGAAGATCAATCAAATGCCCGCGCCAAGGCGGGAGATCGAGTGCCTTGAAGCAGGCGAAGTCATGGTGTTGCTGGACTGGATGAAGACCAATGCTCCGGATCTGTGGCCGATTGCTTGTCTTCAGGCGCTGGCGGGATTACGTGTGTATGAAGCGATGGCCTTGCGTGCTCAAGACGTCGATCTGAATGCTGGAACGGTTACGGTGACGGACACCGGGCACCATAAGCCCAAGACGCGTGATTCGTTCAGGACCATCCCGATATGCAACGAGGTCGCCCAGGCTCTGCGAGCAGCATTGACCGGTCAAGCAGTAAGACCGGCAAGCGGGGAACTGTTCACGAACAGGAAAGGGAACCTTTGGGTCAAGAACGCTATCGGATTATGTTGGCGGCGAACCTTGCGGCGGGCGGCTCGTGACCTGGGGATGGCCAGACTGACGGAAGTTCCACCCCGTAAGCTTCGAGCGGCCTTCTCAACGATGGCTGGGAGACTTAAGGTCCCGGACCGTTTGCTCAAAGCCTACCTGGGCCATTCCAGCGGGGACGTCCTGGGTGGTCACTATCGGCGGATTGATCTCGATGAATTGCGGCTGGTTTCGGAAGCTATGAATGGTTGGCGTCAGTCGTTGAAGGTGACCAATGTTCGGAAACATTCCGGAAACATTGGCTCCGTCGAAGTTCTAAACGGCTGAATTCATTGGCTTTCTTGAGGCGTGAGTGCCGGACTGTCACTCCGGAGGTCGCGAGTTCAAGTCTCGTCGGCCCCGCCATCAAAAAACCAAATAGAATCAGGGGTTTTGTGAGTATTCCACAAATTCACAAGGCACCGATTCCCTCCTTCATTCCCGTTCATTCCGGCTTGATTCCGCCTACGTTCTGGCAACATGCTGGCAACCGTTCAGGTGTGAACATTCTCCCCGGTCGGGACTGACCCTGGCCGGGGGTTTTATTTTTGGCGCGAAGGCGGGCAGGGGCGGCCATAGGCGAGTGCCACGGGCAATCGGAAGCCGGGGGCCGACGTTCGATACCCCGGCGGCCCATCGGACCGTGACGGGGCAGGAATCGCTTGACGACTGCACCCGGCCCAGGGTTCGGACGGATACGGTGTGTAGACCGTGACAAAGGCCCCAGAATCCGTTTTCTCGGCCAACCGATACAAAAGCCTAGTCACGCGGAGTCTGTTGGACCCGCTGCCCCGCGATTGATGGCAGATCAGCGAGACCAAGGGGCTGATCGATCGGACCTACGGTTCCACTCTGGCCACACTTATTGTCGGAAAACTGACTTGCACCCTTTCCGGGGTCAGGTCACAAACTCTTCTTGACATCGTGGAGGAGATAACTACTATAAATATGGGCTTTTCAAAGGCTGGCGCGAGTTACAAAAAAAGCAGATAAAAAGAGCGAATATCCAGTTATAAAAATGCATAAGAAAGATATCACACCCACTCTGTTTAATTTCCTGGTTAGTTGTCACAAACAGTTGCCGGCCATTATCAGTATCCTGGCCATGGCATGGCTTACTTTAACCTTGTCCTTAGCGATTGAGGTTGTCTCTGCTGAACCAACCTCTCCTGGTTTAATTGCGACATCGATAAGATCTGCCTCCAAAGCATTCGCGGATCCTAAACTCCTTTCTCTAAGGATCGTGCCTGAGGAACCTTCCTTATGGGGCGGCAAGACCTCTCAGCAAATACTCGTCATGGGCAAATTCGATGATGGACTTGAGCGTGACTTAACTTCACAAAGTAAGTTCACGCTTTCCAATCCCGCCTTAGTGTCGATCAACGAATCAGGTAAGCTGATTGCGTTGGGGGACGGCGAAGTGCAATTGCGTGCTGAATTTGGCGAGCAGTCGGCCAGCACACGAGTACAAATCGAAGGTTCAGAGGAAAAGCGGCCTTTTAGCTTTACTCGCGATATTGGTGGCATAATAACCAAGCATGGGTGCAACACCTCAAAATGTCATGGCAGTGTCAAGGGTCGAGGAGGATTCAAGCTGTCTCTCATCGCGTTGGACACCAAAGAGGACTACGAGTGGATTACCAAGGGCGGCACTTATCAGGTCCTGACGATGGAAGTCGAAGGAGAAAGAATTCCACGCATCAATCTGGACGAGCCCGAAAATAGTTTACTCCTCTTGAAGCCCAGTTACGAGGTGAAGCATGGAGGAGGAGAGTTATGGGAGGCAGGTTCGGAGGAGCATTCAACAATCCTCGACTGGATCCGACAAGATGCGCCGTATGAAACAGAAGGTGCAGAGCAATATCAAATTGAGCGAGTGGAAATTTTTCCCCCTCAAACGATTTTGAATTCGGGTGAAAATCAACAACTGCTGGTGACGGCGATTTTGTCGAATGGACGGACTGAGGACCTGACAGAGGACGTCCATTACGAAATGGTGAATAAAGAAGTGGCTAAAGTAAATTCAGAAGGTTTGATTAAGGCGGGAAAGAAGGGTGAAACAACGGTTATTGTGCGCGCCACCGGCCACGCGATAGGCATTCGGGTCGGCGTCATCGGTGACCCGATTCCAGACTACCCAATCATCGAAGAGCGCAACCTCATCGATAAGCATGTGTTTGCGAAACTGCGAAAATTCAACATCCCCCCATCCGGGTTGTCTACCGACGCAGAATTTCTACGGCGAGTTTGTCTCGATTTGACCGGTACGCTGCCGCCTGCGAACCGGGTGCGGGAGTTCCTGTCCAATACGAATCCCCACAAACGCGATGAGCTTATCGACATTCTCCTCGATTCCCCGGAATATACTTACTATTGGACGTATCGTTTCGCCGATATATTTCGGGTCTCCAACTTTCTTCAGAGCGGTGATAAGTATGCCGAAATGTATTGGCAGTGGATTCGAGAGTCCATCTTGCAAAACAAACCTCTTGATCAGATTGCGAAGGAGCGAATCGCCGCGCAAGGCTACGACGGACCCTCCCGACATTATTACCATATCGGCGGCGAGATGCCGAAACCTGCGAACGAGATGGCCGAGAATGTAAGGGTTTTCATGGGAAGACGACTCGACTGTGCCCAGTGCCATAACCACCCGTACGAGGCTTGGACTCAAGATCAATTCTGGGGTTTGGCTGCCTTTTTTGGAGGTCTGACTCGGCTGGGAAACCTGGGGAACGATATGGTCATCATTGATGATTCCGAGGGTCATGGGGAATATGGTCAAGGCGAAAAACTGATGCATCCGCGACGAAAGGTGGTATTCGAGCCGCGCTTTTTAGACGGTGAACCGCTTCCTGATGACGAGCGTCATGACCCACGATTGAGACTTGCGGAATGGATGATCCATCATCCTTATTTTGCCCAGGCTACCACGAATCGTATATGGGGGTACTTCTTTGGTAGGGGATTGGTTGATCCGGTCGATGACTTCAGATCCACCAATATTCCTACTCATCCGGAATTACTTCAGCAACTTGGCCAGGAATTCAGGGACAACAAATACAACTTGAAGCATTTGATGCGTTTGTTCTGTCAATCGAGAACTTACCAGATGTCTGGTATTCCAAACCGCTTGAATGAGCATGACGAATTAAACTATTCATGGGCAAGACCCAGACCTTTAGATGCCGAAGTGCTCTTTGACGCAATTTCCCAAGTGACGGATGCTTATGGAGAATTTGGAACAGCCCACTCCCAAAAACGGGCGATTAATCTAATTCGACCCGATTTTTACCCATCACGCTTTCTTGAAGTATATGGACAAGCTGACCGATTGGTGATTCCGGAAAGGAAGAATAAAAGTAATCTGGGACAAGCCACACATATGTTAGCAGGTTCGACTTACACGGGAAAGATCAGTAAAAAAGGAGGTCGCATCGACCGGCTTCTCGCTGAGGGCGCGGCGGACGGGGATGTGATTGATGAGTTTTACTTGGCAGCCCTTTCGCGCTTTCCGGTTGAGGAAGAGCGCTCACAGCTGGAGTCGATGCTAAACAAAAGAACGGATCGCAAGGAGGCTATCGAAGATATGCTCTGGGGGACTTTAACGTCTCGAGAGTTTGCGTATAATAATTAATGGACATCCCCTTGAATCCACCTTTGAAGGCAGGATTTATGGGATGTTGGATACAGTTTGCTAAACAACTATTCATGACATGACAAGGCACGCGGAAACGGATGAAAATGTCCCCTCTCACCCTAGCCCTCTCCCACGACGGGGAGAGGGGACAAAACTAATTCTCGAAGGAGAATGAACATGAGTCAATCAGGATGCATGTCGTTCAAAAAAGCCAACTTAAAACGCCGGGATTTTCTGCGTGTTGGATCCCTGAGTCTATTGGGCATCAGCCTGAGTGACTTTTTCCGGATGCAGAGTGTGATGGCGTCTCAGGGCTTGGGAAGCGAGATAGGCAAAGCCAAGGCTCAATCTTGCATCTTGATTTGGCTGAGCGGTGGACCGAGTCATATTGACATGTGGGATCCGAAGCCGAACAGCTCGTTCCGACCCATCTCAACCAATGCGGCGGGAATTCAAATCTCCGAGCTTTTACCCAAGGTGTCGAATCACATGGACAAGCTGGCCATCATCCGCTCCATGCATTCCGAAGAAATTGATCATCCGGAAGCGACTCACTATGCCATTACCGGTCATCGCCAGAACCCTGCCATGGCTTTTCCCAGCCTGGGTTCGATTATTACCAAGGAGATGAAGTCGCTCAATGGAATCCCTCCGTACGTTATGGCTCCCGAGATCACGCACCCACCTTATCGGGAATATTTTAGTTCTGCATTCCTGGGAGCTGAATATGACCCGCTGAGTGTTCCCAAGCCTAAGGAGGGAGACTTTGAACTCCCTGACCTGGCTTTGCCCAAGTCGATATCGGTAGACCGGATTGAAGAGCGAATAGCTTTTCAGGAAGTAATCGATCAGCTTTATCGTAAAAATAGGACCTTGGCTGAATTTACAAGGATGGATACATTTACGGCTAAAGCGATGGAGATGATTCTGGACCCTGCCGTTAAGGAGGCTTTCGACCTTTCGAAAGAGTCGGAAGCCACTCGGGACCTATATGGTCGCCATGGAATGGGTCAGAGTACGCTGTTGGCTTGTCGGCTGGTTGAGGCGGGCTCCCGCTTCGTAACTGTATCCGCCGATTATAGCTGGGATAGCCATAGTAAGAATGATGAAGAACTGCGAGATAAGACAACTCCCCCTCTGGATCAGGCTCTATCTGCGTTGCTCGAGGATTTAAAACAGAGAGGACTCCTGGAATCAACAATAGTCGTCACCATGGGTGAGTTTGGCCGAACTCCCCACATTAATCCGGATAACGGCCGCGATCACTGGCCCCACTGTTGGTCGATGGTTATCGGCGGAGGAGGAATCCAAGGCGGGCAAGTGGTCGGCGCCAGTGACGAAAGAGGCGCCTATGTCGCCGAACGAATGGTAACAATCGGTGATCTCTACGCGACGATTTATAAGGCTATGGGGATCGATTGGGAAAAAACTTATATGACTCCGATTGGTCGTCCTATCAAGATTGCCACTTCGATCGGCGATGAGACTGGTGTACCGATTCACGAAATAATCTGAGCAAGTAGATTTTAAAAGACTACCCTATGATGTTGATCAAAAATATTTCAATTCTGTCCGTCCTCTTTCAACTCTTTATTCTCTGTCCACTACGGGCCCAGGAGGCAACATATATCTATCCAATGGCAGGACAGAGAGGGACCGTGGTTTATGCCGAGATTGGTGGAAATGTTCTTGGAAATAAAGAAAACGCCGTTTGGTTTGCCTCTGGCCCCGAAGTTTTTTCATTGGAAACCGCATCCGATGAAGGATCAGATACACCGTCAAAAGGATCCAGAAGTTCTGATGGATTATCGTCGCATATTCATCCCGCTAAAGAAGGGACTCCGGCCAGGCTCCAAATAAGCATTGCACCCGATGCACGAGTGGGAGATCACTGGCTGCGGTTTATTACTCCGCAAGGGCTATCCAACTCGATCAAATTTATAGTTACAGAAGAACCAGTGATCGCCGAGAGCGATATCCCCCATGACACTCCTGCTGCAGCAATCATCGTTCCGGTTCCAGCTCTCATCAGTGGCAGAATCGGTGCAGCCAATCAATTGTTTTACTATTCGCTTGAAGTTTCAAAAGGCGAAGAGCTGACTTTTCATGTCGAAAGTGATGTCGATACTCAGCTATGGATTTTCGAAACGACCGGAAGCTGGTTTGACCCGAATGAAATTACGCGTCTAGCCTTTAACGATGATCCGGCATCCCACCTTGTCAACAAGCAACCACAGTTGACCTATCGATTCGAAAAAACGGGGCAATACCTGGTCCGAGTCGGATCCTTCAGGTTACTAGAGGGTAAGAAGAAAGGTTACTTGCTTCGAATCAATCAATCGAGTAAAGACGCTATGATGGCTGCTCTTTCCCGGGGTACTTTTCGTCGAAGATTACCGGCGGACAGTCTGAGAAGGTTGTGGGAGCGTACAGCTGAGAAGCCAAATTCGAATCAGTCCGACAAACCGGATGGAGCAGCGGTCGCGTCAAGCGAAGTGAGTGGGGGCCCTAATGAAGAATCGGCCGCAATCGCCGAATCTTTCCTGATGGACCCCACGGCTGATTTGCCCATCGTGTCTGAGACGGAAGGAATCAATCAATCGGCTGATCAGGCGCAGGAAGTTAATTTACCGGTTATTATTGAGGGTAAGATCGATCATCCGCATGATGTGGACTACTACAAGTTTAAAGCCAAGGCAGGTCAACATTTGGCATTCGAGATCGAAACTCCAAAGCTAGGTCCACCTTTGTTCAATCCACGCTTGGGTGTATTTGACGAGAGCGGAAACGAGTTCCTAACGAATATCCATAAGAGAATTACTCGTAACTTCACTTTCTATACCAAATCAATCATGCCGAAGACAATTTATACTTTTAAACTAGACGGTGAGTACTATCTGGAATTGCGTGATATCACCTCCCGCTTTGGAGAATCCGATTTTGAATATCGACTCTTGATTCGTCAACAGGTTCCACATATGGGTGGAATCGCAGTCCATGCAGACTGTATTAATCTTAAACCGGGGAATGCGCGCAAATTGACAGTCGTGACGCACCAGGAAGAAGGTTATAAGGGTGAGGTTGCGATCATGGTTGAAAACCTACCCACGGGCGTGCATGCGGTAACAGGAACGGACGTTGAACCGGATCGCGGCCCTCCGCTGGATGAAGGTTACAAAGAGCGGTTCATTCCCAAAAGAAAAGAAGCAACCATTTTGTTAATGGTGGACGCCGATGCGCCTTCCACAAAGTTTCCCCAATCAATTCAAATCAAATCCCGTTCCATCGTTGATGGGAACGTGGGCCCACCCCTCCACGTTCGAGACATCCCTATCATGATCGTTGGTGCTGATCCATCCGAATAATCCAAATGCAAAGGAAGGGGGTGCAAGTCAGTTTTCCGACAATAAGTGTGGCCAGAGAGTATGCCATCGGCCATTGCGGCGACGATTATCCAGTTCCAACAAGCGTTCTTCACTGTCGATGGTCCAGAGCTGACCGGGGCGTTTGAAACGCATCTGATATTGCTTGCATAACGATTCGATGGCACCCGAGCCGATGGGTTCACCCAACTCTGAGGCCGCCTCGTAATCTAAACCGTGATCAACAAGATTGCCGATTCCGTGCAGCCCGCTAAATCAACTCGCTAGAACCCAGACATCTGATCACGAGATCAGGCCGGCCCCCAAGTCAAATTGTCAGCCTTCCTACCCGGTTCGGTCAACGCCGCTCCTGGCCCGTGACGGGCTTTTCTTCCATCGGGCCGATACGCCGTCATAAAGCAAACGACCGCCTCGGCGTTGGGGCGGTCGCTGCCGGCCCTGCAAGGGGCCGCTATCAACTTGGGAGATTCAGTATAAATCGGCATCCTCAGCGACGACATCCCATCATAGATGTTGGGAGTGGAGGAGTCCTCGTTCCAGCGCCACGCCGGGTTGGTGTTGGGCGGGGCGCCCGGCAGCGCCATCACGCCGGCGGCGGCATCCGTAAAATCATCCTCAAGGATCACAACTTGAGCGGTCACGGACGCCTGATTAAAGACCGCTCCCAGCATCATCCATAACGCGACAATCGCGGATCTCGAAGAAAACAAACTTCGCATCTTCCCTACTTCCTCTCGCCGGGAGTTATTATGATTTGTGCCTCCCTCGGTCATGATTAAGGATAAAGCATCCAGAGCGGACCCGCGGCATTAGGGACGGGACCGCCGAGCTGACTCACTTGATACACGCGCAAGCGGTCAACCAGCATATCAATCCCGTCGCAATCCCAATTGCCTACCCACGGGTGCAGGTGATCCCCGCTGACGCTGCCGTGGTCTCCCGTAACCGCTCTTTCCTGAGAGCGCAGTTGTTGACCCGTAACAGGCGGTGGTTCCGAGTCCACGGGCACGATTTCCATCCATGTCCCCGCGCCCAGGACGTCGGGATTGACTTCGAAACGTCTCATCATGAATCCGGAACCCTCCGGGCCGTTTTCGTTCGGATCAATGATGATTCTAAGTCCTGCATAAACGTCATTCACATAATCAATCGGCGGGTCGGATTCCTGGCCTTGAAAGACCCATTCACCCACGGAAAAATGATTGTCCGCCTGGGCCGGG
>Ga0310121_10006151_pt1 | contig 10134 bp, 8 predicted proteins | sample CB27_Tmax_986_MG_FD_203504 | JGI IMG/M metagenome (GOLD analysis project Ga0310121, IMG submission 203504) | Marine microbial communities from Western Arctic Ocean, Canada - CB27_Tmax_986 | ecosystem: Environmental > Aquatic > Marine > Oceanic | place: Canada: Western Arctic Ocean | collected... | reverse complement strand
GAACTCTGCCAGCGAGAGCATGATTGGCTGATAGATACGACAAAAGCACTGGTGCGCTGTGAATCCTCTACTTTCGACCAGATGGACCTAGATAGGGTTCTCTACTGTCTTAATTTCCTGTCGCCAATATTCGAGAATATCTAAAAGCGTTTTCTTTAGAGGGATTTGTGGGTTCCAGCCCAGCTCAGAGCTAATTCGTTCGCGATCGCCGAGTAGGCAAGAATGGTCACTGGGGCGAAGCCGTGTAGCGTCCTGCTGAACAGAGATAGGGATTCGCGATAGTTTCAATAAGGTTCTGACTATGGTTTTTATCTCGTGCGCCCGACCAGAACAGACGTTATATGGTTTTCCAGGAATGCCAGAAATCATCAAGTCTTGATACGCGCGGACAGTATCTCTAACATCTAATAGATCTCGTCGTGCGTCGAGATTTCCCACTTGAATCACAGGCGCGGCCCTGCCCGCCTCGATCTCAGCGATTTGATAGGCAAAGCTCGAAGCAGCGTACGAGAGATCTTGTCTCGGACCAAGGTGAGTGAATGAGCGAGTAAGAAGCACAGGGAGACCATCGTCAGAGAAACGTCTGGCGAGTATTTCCTGTGCTAGTTTGCTGATTCCATACGGATTAACTGGTCCGATTGGATGATTTTCAGTTATTGCGTCGTTTGAAGGTTGATAGATGAGCGCCGAACCAGGAATTAGGATTCTCGCATCAGGGCTTTTTTTTCTGATAATTCGTAATAAATTATCGGTTCCGACAACGTTAACTTCGAGTGTCTTTAGTGCATTATTCCAAGAGCCACCGACGTTTGCTACTCCAGCTAAGTGGTAAACGTGCGATGGAGAGAAGTCGTTCATAGACCGCGTGACATTACTGCGGTCTAGAAGATCAACGTCCTGCCAGAAAATTTGCTTGAGTTGAGAGTTGTGTCTAGTTTCTTTCTTCGAGAAGCTCGTGCGCGGTCGTCGCCAAGCAACAATCTGAACAGAAGGCTTGTTCGAAATTAAGCTGGAGAGGAGGTGGCCACCTACAAATCCAGCTGCCCCAGTAACGAGAATAACATCATCATTCATCGAAAAGCATCGAGTTATGAGAGTGAGTCACCGTATTGAATGTCATAGAACTCTCTGAAAGACTTGTCTTGCCCTTTTATAGGACGCCACCACCACTCATTCTCTTGATACCACCTAACGGTCCTGCGAAGGCCGTTCTCAAATTCTTCAAGTGGAGCCCAACCCAACGCTCGGAGTTTGTCAGTGTTTAGAGAATATCTCTTATCATGACCTGGGCGATCTGTAACGGACTTAATAAGACTATTTGGACGGTCAAGAATTCTTAGAATGCGCTGGGCGAGATCAATATTTGTGACCTCGCTTCCTCCCCCGACGTTATACGTGTGACCTGGTTGACCATGTTCGATTAGCGTGTCGAGGGCTCGACAATGGTCACGCACGTGAAGCCAATCGCGCACGTTCAATCCGTCTCCATAAAGTGGCACCGATTGGTGGTCGAGCGCATTTGTGACAAACAGCGGAATAATTTTTTCCGGAAACTGATGAGGACCGTAGTTGTTTGAGGCCCGAGTAATGATGACCGGAACGTTGTAGGTGGCCCAGTAGCTAAACGCAAGTCGATCAGCACCTGCTTTGCTCGCGGAATAAGGGTTCCGTGGTCGAAGTTCGTCTGTTTCTACCGACTCCCCCTCGGCCACACTCCCATAAACTTCGTCAGTCGAAATCTGTACAAACCGTTGTAATCGTTTTGCCGAACGAGCCGCATCTAAAAGAACGAATGTCCCTAAGACGTCCGTCTTGATGAAATCGGAAGCGTTTCTAATCGAGCGATCGACGTGAGTCTCTGCAGCAAAGTGCAGCACGAAGTCTGAATCTATTACTAGTGGACCAGACACTTCTGGGTCTGTGATATCTCCTTGCACAAATCGATGCCGTTCGTCTTTCATCGCATCCTGAAGGTTCTCAAGTCGACCGGCATACGTAAGTTTGTCTAGTGTGGTCACGTGCCAATCCGGGTGAGCGTTTAGTGCGTATTTGACGAAGTTGCTTCCGATAAAGCCTGCTCCACCGGTAACGAGCACTTTTTTCATCTTATCTACCACGGGATGCTTACCTCGGAGTTATCACCGAGCATGAATCGGTACGCGGATGGCGTCATCTTTTGGCGGTAGATTTTGACGTTCTTGCCAATCAGACTTTCGGTGACACGATTGGAAAGATCGAAAATTTCGCTGTTTTCGAGAACTATGCAGTGTTCGATTTCCGAACATCTGATGGAAACATGGTTCATGATCGACGTAAAAGGCCCAACGTATGCGTTGTCTAGTTTCGCATGCGAACCAACGATGGCTGGTCCACGCACGACAGAACTCTTGACAATGGCTCCGGCCTCAATCACAACACGTCCGTCGATACGGGAGGAAGGATCGACCTGACCATCTATGCGTCGGTCTATTGTGTCAAGAATCAAGCGGTTTGCGTCGAGGAGATCTTTGAGTTTTCCAGTGTCCTTCCACCATCCCTTCACAATGTGCGGACGAACAGCCAGATTGCGATCAATGAGATCCTGAATAGCGTCAGTGATCTCTAGCTCGTTGCGGGCGCTCGGTTTTATGCTCTTGACAGAATCGAATACCTCTGGGCCAAATAGATAGACGCCAACCAATGCAAGATCGCTTTTTGGGTTTTTGGGTTTTTCTTCCAGTCTTGTGACAGTAGTGCCGGAGAGTTCGGCCACTCCGAATCTCTGGGGGTCTGGGACTCGACTTAAAAGAATTTGCGCTGCAGGTTTATGTGTTTCAAACTCTTTTACGAAGGGAAGGACACCGCGCGCCAGAAGGTTGTCACCCAAATACATTACGAATGGCTCGGTGCCAAGGTAGTTTTCGCTTATAAGAACAGCATGGGCGATACCGAGAGGAGCTTCCTGTTCGATGTATGTTATTTTTGCCCCAAATGCCGAACCGTCACCTACAGCGTTCTTGATGTCTGTTTTTGTATCTCCAACAACGATGCCAATTTGTTCGATTCCAGCGTCGACGAGTGCTTCAATGCCGTAAAAGAGAATCGGTTTGTTGGCGACCGGTACCAATTGTTTCGCACTCGTATATGTTAGCGGTCTGAGTCGGGTACCCTTTCCACCGCTTAGTATCAGACCTTTCACCGATATACTCCTCCCGGTCCTCCCGGTGTGCCGCCTCCGAATGCTCCAAACATGTTCGCAAAGGTGCCAAGCCCCGCCAAAGTGAACGAAAGATTAAAGCGTCGATCTTGAGGGATGGGAGCCCTCAGGCCGAGCCCCTCAAAGTTGTATGTTTGGTATTCAACACTGACGCCGCAACATTGCGCATTGTAATAGACCATGATTCGTTGCTGAAGGTATCTATTAAGAAGAATGTCATAGTTGAATAAGTAAACACCACCGATAGTATTGCCTGGTGATCGAACGGCGGTGAATCCGTTAATGTAGTGGTCGAGTCGACTTGGATCGTCGAATCCTGGGAGCTCCTCGATGAAGCGCCGTTGGCTCCAGCCTCCTCTTGTTTCGAGCCACCCACCGTACTCATATGTTCCTTCTGCTCCGATGGTTCGAATGGCCATGAACTGAGCGTCGTATTCGGCTCGCAGCGTTCCGCCGATGCCATCAGTAGGTTCTGCTCGTACGATCAGAGATACCGGTGAGTAGTTAGTTGGAGGTGTGTTGTTGAAGCTAGTACGAAAACTACGGTCGAAGGCAGCCGCACGCGCATCGGTGTAATAGCTTTGCATGACTGAAGCGCTGAGGATTTCTGAAGATACTGACTGACGGTTCCCGAATAGACGCTTCGCGTAAAGTCTGGTGTCGAGTCCATAGCTGATTTGCGTTACGTTTCCTACGATTGAATCAATTCCTTCCAGTGGTACTATCCGGTCAAAGTTGTTAATGGCGCTCACACGTCTGATCGAGGACCATGGCTCAATAACGTGCTTCATTCGTTCCGAGTAGCTACTGTCCGGTGTGTCCCAGATTTTGACGAACGACGGGCCGGTAGCTCGTGATTGTAGTTCGATAAAAGTACGTCCAATACCCGTTTGTATCTGATCTTGAGATTCTAGTTCTAAGCTTTCTGTCCAGTAGGTTCCACGCCATTGGATGGTTGAATCGATAGTCAAAAATGGCCATCTGGTAAATGGAATCTGAAGTACCGGGTTGACGTCCATTCGCTGTAATCCCGAGTCGATTGAGAGGCGCTGGCCGTCTTCTCGAAACTTGCGCACACTGAGTAGTTGTGTGTATTCGGAATCAAAGGAAAAATAGAACGGAAAACCAAGAACCTCTGTTTTACCTTGGCCAAAGCTGACTCGAGGCCCAGCGCCCCAAAGTGCAGAGTCGGAATCTCCGAAAAATGTCTCGTTCAAATCGTACGTCCCGCTTATTTCGTATGCGCCAACTCTACCGGCGACATTACCTGAGATGTTTCGTTCCCGACTTGAGGCGTCGTAGACGTTGTTGTGGTACGTCTGTTGCACGGTGATATCAGAGAAATAATTGACCTGTCCACGTGCGTTCCATCCGTCCGTTATGCGCTGAGTTGCCCGACCTCTGAGGTCGTAGCTTCGTCTAGCCGGAAGGCGTCGTTTTCCACCTCCGAAGGAAATTTCAGACTCACGCTCTTCGAGAAAGTACGTTCTTGCGTAGCCTTCTGAACCAGCGCCTCGAGTATACCGGTACTCCCCTCCTACACCTTGACCGGTTTGTGCAAAAAGGTCGTGAAAAACGGTTGCATCTTGACTGCGTGTTATTGCCCAGAAAAACGCGTTACTAAGACTCGTGCCTCGGTACGTCGAGGCCCCGTAAGTCGGCATCAGAAATCCCGTGGCTCGACCATCCTGTTGGATTGGGTAATACATCACAGGAAGATAAAAAATTGGAACCCCTTTCACTTCGATCACAGCGTTTCTGAGTAGCGCATAGTCATCGAGATTGAGAGTGAGAGAACTTGCCACGACTTGCCATCGAGGAGTTGGCTGAATGCAGCTTGTGAATGCGCCTTTCGTGAGTCGATAAGTTCGAGGGCCTACGCGTTCGATTTTCTCACCGTAGAAGTACATGTCAGGTTCCTGGGTCCCGAACAGGCTTCTATCAACGTCTTCTCCAAGATTTATTGAACCGGTCGCAGCATAGAAAACCGCTGTTTGGTCGTCCATGTTGAATTCAACATGGTCAGCCGCTATTCGGCTTTCTGCTGTAGTGAAGACGACATTTCCGACAGCGTTGAGAGTCGATGAGTCCATATAGATGTCGATTTCATCAGCGAAAAAATCCCATGTTTGGTCTTTTGCGTGGAGTTCGACTTCATCGATGAGGCGTAAGTGAGTCTCGCTTACGCGTTCGAATCTAAACTGTCTAGAATCAAACGGCAGGTCAGGAATAGCCTGCGCTCCGACGATACTCGGCACGAGTGTGAGCGCGGCCGCGATTAGAAGCAAGCGCGCCATTGATGAAGATTCTAGCAGTCCCAGGGAACTAGCGTCGCTTGCGGACTAGACCTTGGTGTCTGATTCAAAGGCTTGGATCAGGGAACCTATTAGATACACCGACCCCGTTGCGCAGACGAGCGGACTACGTTTCCACCCTTCAGATAGTGCCGCCATCGTGTCACTTGCGGCCTGAATAGTCAGATCAGTCCGAACGGTTCGAATTAGGCTGGCGAGTTCTGTTGAGGACCATCCCCGGCGATTTTCAATGGGTGCGCAGATTAGGTGATTAGCCGCGGTACCAAGAGCTTTCACCATTCCAATGACGTCTTTGTCGCGGAGTGCACCGAAAATGAACGGCAACCCCGCTGGTGAGAATTTAAGGATGTAGTCAGATAATGCGCCCATGGCGGCAACATTGTGAGCGGTGTCCAGCAAAATCCGTTCGGTCGGCTTTCGCTCGAACAATTCGAGACGGCCTCGCCAATGGACATCAGTTATTGCTTGTCGGATTGCTAATGTGGGAATAGAAATACCAGCGATTTGAATTTCTTCCAGTAGCCGAACAGTGACCAAGACATTTCGGATTTGATGTCGTCCCCGTAAAGACAGGGTAAGAGGTTCGTAATGTCGGCGCGGCGTCTCCAGAGTTTCGACATCGGTTAGACCCGCGCGGACTTTTACACGAAGTAGGGTTCCGCTATCTACGTCGATTAGTTTCGCATTGCATTGTTGGCTTACTCGTTGAAGGACGTTACGAGCATCTGGCTTTGTTTCAGCGGTAACAACAACCGAGTGGGAACCGATTACGCCAGCCTTTTCAAAGGCTATCTCTCCGATGGTGTTGCCAAGAAACTGTTGGTGGTCGATATCGATCGATGGAATAGCTACAGCGATGGGACTAACAACATTTGTGGCGTCAAAACGTCCGCCCATTCCTACTTCAAGAATGGCGACTTGAACTCGTTCGAGTCTGAATATTGAAAGAGCCATTGCCGTCAGCATTTCGAAAAATGTTGGTGGGCTATCGAGCTGACCTGTCCTTGAAAGGGCATCGATTTTGTTGCGAAGAACGCCTATTGTTTGGGTGAGAATTGTCATATTGACGGGGCGGCCGTTGATGGCAATTCGTTCAGAGAGATCGACAAGGTGGGGTGAGGTGAAAAGTCCGGTTCGGTAACCTGCTGCGCGCAATCCTCGTTCCAGCATTGCCGCTACAGAACCTTTACCGTTGGTGCCGGCGACGATGACGGAAGAAAATGATCGGTCTGGATAATCCATCGCCGCATTCAATATATGGATTTTTTTTAAGCCGAGTTTTATTCCATATGTTTCCAAGCTAAATAGGTAGCCGATCAGTTCTTCCGGAAGCGGTCGGTGATCTTTCATGGTTCGTTTGATCGGTTATGCCCCGCCGGTTCGAGGAACGTAGTATTGCGTTCCTCCTTCTATGGTTTTTAGTTGTTTTACAAGATCTTCAAGCGTGTGGTCTTTCCAATGCAGGCCGAGCTCTGTAGTGTCGACGACTAGTAGAGGCGTTGTCGTGTAGTGGAAGAAAAAATGATTATAGGCTTCGTTTAGCTCTACAAGATAATCGAAATCTGGGGTTGGTTCGTCAGGACGACTGCGGTGGCGAATACGGTCTCTTAATACTTCGGTTGGGGTTTGCAGATAGATGACGAGGTCGGGGTTGACCACGTCCTGGGCTAATACGTCATAGAGCCGCTGGTAGATAAAGAGTTCATTGTCGTCGAGGTTTAAGTAGGCGTAAATCTTATCTTTGTCGAATAAATAATCTGAGAGCGTCAAGCGACTGAAAAGGTCAGTCTGCCGCAAAGCGACTTGTTGACGGTGGCGAGCCAAAAGTGAGAACAGCTGTGTTTGAAAAGCAGCTCCTGCGCGGCCTTCATAAAAGTCGTCCAGGAAGGGGTTTTCAGAGTTATCTAAAACTGTATTTGCATTAAGGAGGGTCGCGAGGCGCTCCGTGAGCTCACACTTTCCGACTGCGATCGGGCCCTCGATCGCGATGTAGCGAAAGTCCAAGATTCGCCGAGTATAGCCAAAAAACAGCGTGCTATGATGTCGATGGCGATGCTGAGCGCCGAGAAGGTCTGTTTGTTTTATGCATTTTCGTTAGCGTGCCTAGTGGCCGTCTCGTTGGGTATGGCTTCTTGCGCTTCCATGCCAACGACCGTGTCCTCGCTGCGTCTACCAACGTTAGAGGAGAAGTTTGCCAGGATTTTGCAGCTTGAGGACTTGCGTATCTTGGGTGAATCTGTCCAGAAATCAGAAATAAACTTAACTGATACGGATTTAGTTTCGCCGAATGGAGGGAGGCAATCGGAGTCCCTTCAGAATCCAGAGCTTATCGAGTTACTTAACGATCCGATAGCGAATATCCGCCGTCGTGCTGCCCTTGCTCTTGGGCGAATTGGTCTTAGTGATGCGGTGGCGCCATTAGAGGATCGCCTCGGTGATTCGGAGCCGGAAGTTCGACAGATGGCCGCGTTTGCTCTTGGATTGATTGGCGATACGGTTGCGTCGCAATCATTAAGAAGATCGCTGAAGGATTCCTCCGTCAAGGTCCGAGGACGAGCGGCTCAAGCCCTTGGACGACTTGGTGATACAACATCTGCCGAAGCAATCGGGGCCTTGGTTCAGAGATACGCACCTAGTGCATATGACATTGAGCCTGATGACTTGTCTTATCCTCAACGCGACGAGGTTGAAGCTTTCAGACTTGGTATTTATGCGTTGGCTGACCTGCGTGCGTTTGACCCGCTTGCTAGTGCGATTCTTGACGGTGAGCAACCGATCGTTTGGTGGTGGCCGGTGGCTCATGCGTTGCAAAGTTTTGAGGATGTGCGTGCGCTTAATGCCCTTTTGGCATTGGTGGAAGTGCAGGGAAGTGTCGGGGTGGCTATCGCTGCAACGGGCTTGGGTATGCTTGGAGATCCGAGAGCCGTAGGGGCACTCATAGAACTTCTCGATCTAGAACGTCGTGACACGAGAGTAATTTCTAGCGCTCTTAGTGCTCTTGGAATGATAGAAGATCGTAGAGCGGCTGATGCCCTCGACCGTTTCGTCCGGAGACGAGAACTTCCACCATTGCTGCGGCTGAAAGCTGTGGAAGGATTGGAGTTTCACGGAAATACGGCGTCCGTTGAAGTATTTACTGAATTGGTGTCTCATTCGTGGCCTTCACTTCGCGCCGCTTCGTTTCGGGCATTAGCAAGGACCGACCCAGACACTTTTTTGCGAGTTCTTTCAGGTGTTGGTTCGGATGAGAATTGGATAGTACGTCAGGCTATTGCCGATGGCCTACGACACGTTGACCCGGGAATTGCTCGACAGCGCTTGAGCTTGATGTTGGATGATGAGAATAAACGCGTATTGACGAGCGTCTTGGAGGCGCTTGTAGACGTGGAGGCTCCAAATGTAGCGCACATTTTGACAACTAATCTAAAGTCTCCGGCTGTCGTTGCGCGTCGAACTGCCGCGAGGTTGATTGGACAACTTCAAGTTGAGGGAGGCGAGTCTCTGCTCGCGGAAGCATATCGACGCGGACTCTCAGATACGTCTCATCTGGCCCGTATTTCGGCTCTTGAGGCCATAGCTTCGTTTGACAGGACGCCGCTCGTAGAGGAAATATTGCGTGCTGGCCTTAAAGACCCAGATTGGGTCGTGCGTGTGCGTGCTTCGGAACTCCTCGGAGTGCTGGACCCACGCTTAAACCCCGAGCTAAATATTCGCCCGGCCCCAGAGCGCGGCATTGATTATTCTTCTCCGCACCTAGTGAGCCCGGTGTTTTCGCCGCACGTATACATAGAGACGGAGCGGGGCACGGTAGAAATTGAGTTGTCAGTTCTTGAAGCTCCCCTTACAACGGACTACTTCATGAGATTGATACGTCAGGGTTTTTACGATGGGCTAGTTTTTCTTCGATTGACACCCAATTGTTATGTGCAGGGCGTACAACTACCCGATGCCAGCGATAAGTTGCTCCGTCAGTCAGTTCTTGACGAATTAAGTCAACTGCCGTTCCAGCGTGGAACGGTTGGAATATCGAAGTATGGCTGCGATTCTGGTAGAGGGCAGTTCTTTATAACCAAACTTCCGCAGCCGGAGTTAGACGCTCATTTTACGGTGATTGGGAGGGTAGTGTCGGGAATGGACGTTGTTGATGCGCTGCTACCGGACGACCTGATTGAACGCGTGACGGTCTGGGATGGAATAGAACTTCCCTCACAATAGCTTGTTCAGAAAAAGAAGAAGGGGCCCTACTGGACCCCTTCTTTACTCTTTTCGCGCTAGCGTTTCTTAGCACCTTTTTTGACGACGGCCTTCTTCACAGCCTTTTTCTTGACGGCCTTCTTGACGGCCTTCTTGACGGCCTTCTTGACGGCCTTCTTGACGGCCTTCTTGACGGCCTTTTTCACGGCCTTCTTTTTTGCCATGTCGGTTTATCCCCCCCTTCACGTGGGCTCTGTGATCGTCAGGCGATTACCGTTGCAACAGTAGAGTTCACTGTCATTGGTCTTTCGCGTCGACGACTTCAATTACCGGAGATGCCGACAGCAGGCTGTGGACATCCCAAGAAGCGGTCCGCAGAGCCGCTTATCGCCTCCTGGCGGGTTTCTTAGCGGCCTTCTTCTTCACAGC
>Ga0310121_10006150_pt1 | contig 10136 bp, 8 predicted proteins | sample CB27_Tmax_986_MG_FD_203504 | JGI IMG/M metagenome (GOLD analysis project Ga0310121, IMG submission 203504) | Marine microbial communities from Western Arctic Ocean, Canada - CB27_Tmax_986 | ecosystem: Environmental > Aquatic > Marine > Oceanic | place: Canada: Western Arctic Ocean | collected... | reverse complement strand
AAGAATGGCGAGACGTATCATTACTGGACCCTGGTGGAGTCGGTTCGAACGTCGCGGGGACCGCGTCAGCGCACGGTGGCGACGCTGGGCAAGTTGCCGGGTCTGGACAATGAAGCGCGCGTGGGTTGGGAACACATCGCCGGCATTCTGAACGGCAAAGCGCGCCAACGGGATTTCCTCGAACCGGCCCAGTCCGATCCGCCCCAGTGGGCGACGGTCGACCTGGGTGCGATGCGCGTGGAACGTTTGCGCCGGTTCGGCGAGGTGTATCTGGGGTTGGCGTTGTGGCGGCGACGGTCGCGCAGTTTTACCAGCGCGTTTTTGGCGACCCGGACCTGGCCCCGTTTTTTCAGGGTGTCAACATGAAGTGGCTGAGGGGAAGCCAGAAGCGATTCTTCACCGAGGCGCTGATCGATGAAACCGTAGCCGCGGTGGCGCCGCTGGCCGATCAAATCTTCAACACCCGTGCCGCTTGGCGCGGCAACGGAAGCAATCCCAAGAAAGAGGAGTAACGGAAATCATGAAGAACGGCAACGCAAAATCGAGCGGTCACAGAGGGGCGGTGATGGAACGGACCGAAACCACCGAGCAGCAACTACGCAACGCCGACTTCTCCGGCCAGATCGGGGCGATCGGCAAGGCCCAGGCGGTGATCGAATTCAACCATCTTGGGCGACGCGCAGATTTTGGGTCAGATTAAGCAAGCACTCGCCATCGCCGACCAAGCCGGCAGCGTGGGGACACATCTGGGCGAGACCTTTGCCCGAGCGGTGCGCACCGGCAAACGCGCCCGGCGCTAAACAACGATAGGATGGGGGGCCGACTCGTTGGGGTCGGTTCTGGCGGCTGAGCTCCGCGAACGCCTTCCCAAGTGGCGCCCGGCTGGTATCCTTGTTATCGGCGCGGGCGAGATCGCGCGCGAAATTGCCCGCCACTTGGCCAAGGCCGACTTGGGCGAGATGACCTTTGTTAATCGCACCGAGACCCGGGCGGCCAAGCTGACCGACCATTACGGTGGCCGGACAAGACCTTGGGCCGAGTTGCACGAAGCCATGGCCGCCTCCGACGTGATCGTGGCCGCCACCGCCGCGCGGCGGCTAATCTTGAGCAAGCCGCGACTGGACGCCGTAATGAGTCAACGCGGCGAGCGTCCCCCACTGATTATCGACGCCGGCTTGCCGCGCAACGTCGAAACCGGTTGGCCGCGCCGATCATTGATATCGACTCGCTCCAGGAACGCCAGAGCGAGGCCCTGGCGCGTCGACGGGCGAACGTACCCGTCGTCGAGCGCATCATCGATCAAGAGATGGTTGGGTGGGAGCAATGGCATGGCTCTCGTCCCATCGAACACCTGATTAAATCTCTTTACCAAGAAGCCGAGGCACTGAACCTTCGGGAAGCGTTGGTAATGACGACATCCTCCGCCGTGCCCTACAAGCAAGCCAAACATTTTCTGCTTCGATCGTACAAACGTTTGCTCTACGGCCACACGCGTAAACTCCGCGGTCACGGCCGGCAGACAGCGCATCCGTGAAGACTTAATCCTAAAATCAAGGACCTGACGATTCTCAGTCGCGGACCCAAGGTTAATAAAAGCGCCGTGTTCTCTCAATCGACTGGGGGCAAGCTATGCAACAAGACTTGCGCGACCGCAAAGACGGCTTCCTCAAATGAAGTTCGCAAAACGCCCAAGATTCTCGTCATTGGGGTGTCTACCGGCGGCCCGAACGCTTTGGCCAGTCTCGTTCAGGGATCTGCCGGGTGATTTGCCCGTTCCCGTTCTCATCACGCAACACATGCCGCCTATGTTTACCCGGCTCCTTGCCGAACGGCTCAACACCCGGTGTCCCTTGCACGTCGAGGAGGCAAAGGAAGGCCAAAAGCTTGAACCTGGCCACGTCTGGGTAGCACCGGAGGATTATCACCTGCTTTTGAGGCGTGACGCGTTGAGTATAAGAACCGTACTGGACCAAGGTCCCAAGGAGAACTCCTGTCGGCCGTCCGTGGACCCGATGTTCAAGTCCGCCGTCCAACTGTGCGGCTCCCACGTTCTGGGGGTCGTCCTGACCGGGATGGGTCAGGACGGATTGAGGGGATGTGAGGCCATCAAAAACAACAATGGCCAGGTAGTCGTCCAAGACGAAACGACCAGTGTTGTGTGGGGCATGCCCGGTTACGTGGCCGAGGCGGGCCTGGCGGACCGAATTCTTCCCCTGGATTGGATCGCCGACGAAATCGTACGCAGAGTTAGAAACAGCCGGCCCATGCCCGCCACCCGATTGGCGACATTTGGCCAAAATCGGAATGAACGACAATGAGCACAACGACTTTAAACGAGACCGATTGTGAATTCATTCGAGACTTGGTCCTCAAGCAATCCGCGATCGTTCTCGGGGCGGGGAAAGGATATCTCGTAGAAATGCGTCTCAATCAGGTCGTGCGCCAGGTGGCATTGTCTGGCATTGAGAAACTGATTCAAAACCTGCCAAAGAACCCCAACGGCGATCTGAGCCGACATGTTGTGGAGGCCATGACGACCAATGAAACGAGTTTTTCCCGCGACGTAAAACCGTTTGAAGCGCTCAGGACAATCGTCCTCCCCGATGTAATGGAAAACCGTAAGATTGAGCGGAGTCTAAACATGTGGTGCGCGGCGAGCAGTTCAGGGCAAGAACCCTATAGCACCATGATGTTGATCCGTGAGCATTTCCCCACGCTCAATGACTGGGATCTGAAGTTTGTCGCGAGTGACCTGTCCACGGAGATGATCGAATACTGCAAAAATGGAAGTTATGCTCAACATGAAGTCAACCGCGGTCTGCCGGCGCTTTTTCTGGTGAAATACTTCCAAAGAAAAGGGTCGCAATGGCGAATCAAAGAAGATATGCGATCCGCGATCGACTTCATTACAGTGAATCTGATTGGTCCTTGGCCAGCCATCCCCCACTCGACATCGTGTTTCTCCGAAATGTTCTCATTTACTTCGACGTCTCTATCAAAAAGCAAATCCTCGATAAGGTCCACCGACTCCTCCGTCCGGGCGGCTATTTGTTCCTCGGCGGGGCCGAAACGACGTTCAACCTCGATAATTCATTCGAACGCATCGATTATGCATGTTCTGGATGTTATCGACTCAGAAACGAGTAAGGGGATTTGGAGATGCGAATGAAGTTCGTGATTCTTTAAGGCTTTACGCCGCGGGCGCCACTCCAAGGCGATCCGCGCACCTGCATGGCATGCCATGGCCTCGATCTCCTCTTCGCGAGACCTTGACTTTCGGCGTCACGGTGAGTTGACCGGCATCATGAAAGAGATCTCATCCTCATCCACCGCCTCCTCCTGATCCCTCGGGATGAAACGGATAGTGAGCAGTATTGGGGCTTAACCCCGTGCGAGCGGAGGTCGCGCTCCCCGACTACGAAGTTTGTTTCAGTACCAGGAACATCAGAAGAACGCCACACTCCTCTTTGTCGGGATAAGGGACATCGGCGCTTTTGAATTCATGCCTCTCTCGAACGGCCTGAGCCGTTGGAGTTTCTACTGATCGCAAACATCATCGACCGGCTCATAGCCGACCAGTTCGCGAGCATTCTCGATATCCCACCGCATCCCGGTGTTGGCCGACATCCCGTTGATGACGGCGAACCTGATCGCCGGGTCGGCCTCGATGCAGCGTTCCATGAGCTGGCAGAAATCGCGGTTCGAAAGCCACATCAACCGGAACCAGTCACCGCATTCGGCGGGGATATCGGAGCCTCGGTTTTCGCCGAATCGGGTCCAGCCGATCCGCACGGCGATGCATGAGAGCCCATGCGCCTTGGCGTAAACCTTCCCCAATCGCTCGCCCATCAACTTGGCGGCCCCGTACGGCGCGCTATTGCACAACGTCTCCCCAAGTTTCCAATCGGCGCCTGGATGGGGCGGCGTGTCGGCCGTAAGGACCTTCGGCTCTGGAATGTTCTGGTAAGCCCCCATCACGTGATTGGAGCTGGCAAAGACGACTCGTTTGACGCCGCGACTGACCGCCGCGGCAAATAGATGGAACAACGCGTCGATGTTCGGTCCGATCAGCCCGGCCCAGCTCGTGCAGGGGGAGGGGTTGGCCGCGAAGTGGACCACCGTATCCACATTTTCCATCTGGCCGACCCAATCTTCGTTCCAAGCACTTAGGTCCGCCTGCTTGACGTCCGGGTCGCCTTTAGGATCGATATCCAAAAGTCGGAGTTCGTAACGTCCCTGCAAGTGCCGCCTCAGCTTCGCGCCCAGGTTGCCGCTCGCCCCCGTGATGAGCACCGTTTTCAAATCGTTCATCGCGCTGATCCTCCCAGATTCTTCATCAGTCAGGTCCTCCCGACCCGGCCCGGTCGACTTGTCTTCCATCGTCATTTGAGCAGGCATGGTACTGGTCCGATAAGAGATCAATCGCCGGCGTTGTCAATGCTTTTCTTGAACCGAGCGCCATGGCGCCAGGGTTGTCCGGCCGCTCCTGCTCAAAAAGCTTGAACCAAAACCCGAATATGTGAGAGAATTCTTCCCGGTTCGGGCGGACCGGCTGGATTCATTTAGACGCCGGGGGCAAGTGTCGGATATTATCGGTTCCATGGTGATCCAAGAAGCCCTACTATCGCAGGCGAACTGGATAATGATGAGGCATGGATCGATTGAAGTGTTTCGGCGCTTGGCGCGATTCAAGATTTGGATTAAGGTTGATATGAAGTCCGTTTTATTCCTGGCGACTATTTTCTGCTTTATCAAGGGGCCGCTCCTTGGAGCGCAAGACGATGCCGACCGGGCCGATGCGGAACCCTGGGTATTGTCGGCTGATCCGTTGGGCGGCCGGATGGGGACTTCGTTCGAGGTTGAGATCGTGGGTCGATCTCTGGAGGGGGCGGACGCCGTTTGGTTTGATTGCGCGTCCATCGAGGGAAAGGTGCTGGCCGTCGAAGAGGTATCCGTGGAAGAACTCGAGGAGAAGGGGTATCCGGAGAGCAACGGAATCGCCGGTTATCGTGTCGTAATTGAAGTTGCCGCCGATGAGCAGGTTAAGCCCGGCGCGCATCAGTTCAGGTTGGTTTGTTCCGGCGGGGTCTCCAAGCCTTTGACCCTTCAAATCCATACAAAACCCGACATCGCGGAGACCCTCGTCCCGCATCACACACCCAGCGAACCACAACAGATCACCTATCCGGCGGTCGTCAGCGGGAGGATTGGCAAGTCGGGTGAACTGGACTATTACGCGTTCCGCGTCGCCGAGGGAGAAGCGTTGCGGTTTGAGGTCGTCACCGGCAGCGGGCTGGTGGCCATGGGTCCGCATCTGTTCAACAACCCTCAACTCAAGTTGTATGAACCGACCGGGAGCTGGTTCGATTCCCATCGAGTCACCCGTTTGGAATGCGAGGATGTCACCGAAAAGTTTTACTTCCATTACTTCACCGGGACGATCATGTATCCGACGTTTCATCGTCTGCCCCGTTTGGTCCATCGTTTCGAGCGGGAGGGCTGGTATCTGGCGGAAGTGAGTTCGGCCATTTCGATCGAGAACGGGATCAGGCATGGCACGGGCGGTCCGGATTACTGTTATCAACTCCGTATCACGCGGGAAGGCGGAGAGAGCGGCGAGGAACGTTGCGAATGGACCCCGCGCGTCTTCGCCCATGGCGTGTCTCACCAGTGGCGGGAGCGGGAATTCAGCCGCGAATTGAAGCCCGATCATCTTGAGCGGCTCGAATCAAGGTCCGGCGCCGCACGCGAGAGCGGCGCGAGTGTGACCAACGGTTCGGAGCGCGAGGGTGACGGACCGGAGCGGAAGAAGCTATCCAGCGTACGGGAACAAGAACCTAATGAATCGGTGACGCAGGCGCTGGAGATTGCCGTCCCGGCGGTCATTGAGGGAACGATCGAACGACCGGGCGACGTCGACTATTATAGATTCGATGTCACTGAAGACCAGAGCCTGGCATTTGAGATCGAGACTCCCGACGCCGGGCCTCCACATTTCAATCCGCACCTGGAGATTTTGGGCGATGACGAGGGGGAGGTTCTGAGTAACATCTTCAGAAAAGTGGGAGGCGACGGAGACGATTGGCTCAAATCGATCGAGCCCAAGACTCTCTATACGTTTGATCAAGCCGGATCGTATTATTTGCGTGTTCGCGACTTGACCACGCGCTACGGGACTCCCCGTTTCAATTATCGGATATTGCTTCGGCCTCAAGTTCCGCACGTTGGGGACGTTGAGATTGAAGAGCAGGCGAACACGCCTTTGATCGAGTCCATCGCCAACGTCTCGGTCAACCGTATCAACTTGGTCCGCGGGAAGGCGAGGAAATTCACCGTCACCGCCGGCCGGGAAGAAGGCTATCAAGGCGATATCGCAATCCTGCTCGAAAACCTGCCGCCGGGCACGCGGGCCATTCCCGCGGTCGACGTCGACCAAGTGAAGGGACCGGCTTTCGCCAGACTTGACGAAGACCGGTTTGCTCCCACGCAACAGAAGGTCAACATCGTGCTGCTTGCGAGTGAGGACGCGCCGCTGACGGACCACCCACGGTGGATCCGCTTGACCGCGCAACCCGTCGCGCGGCGAACCTTGGGCAAGCCCATTGTATTCGATGAATTGCCGTTGATGGTGGTCAGATGAGAGTCGCCGATCAGCAAAGTCGCTTTTCACGTAAGGGCTTCACGACCCTCCCCGGGTTGACGGTTGCGTGTGTCGTTCTCATCGCTGCCTTTGATGCCCCTTTGTGCCGAGCGGCGACGCCCGAAGCCGCGCAAGAGGAGCGGCCTTTCAGTTTTGAGCGGGACATCGGCGGCATCCTGACCAAGCATGGGTGCAACACGAGTGAATGTCATGGGGGCGTGAAGGGCAAGGGCGGCTTCAAGCTTTCGCTCAACGCGCTGATCCCCGCAGAGGACTACCGCTGGATTTTCCGCGGGGGAACCTTCCAGGTGCTGACCGATGAGGCCGCCGGTGAGGAAATTTCGCGGATCAACCTGGATGACCCGGAGGACAGCCTGCTGCTGCTCAAGCCAACCTTCGAGGTGGGCCACGAGGGAGGCAAACATTTCAGCAAGAGTTCGGCCGATTATCTCACGATTCTGGAATGGATTCGTCAAGGCGCGCCGTTCGCCGAGCAGGACCCTCACTTCGCCATCGAGCGGCTTGAAATCCAACCGGGCGAGATTGTGCTGGACTCGGAGGGCAGCCATCAACTTCTCGTGACGGCCCACCTGGTTAACGGCCGGCGTGAGGATGTCACCGGCCAGGCGCAGTTCCGAACGAACAATCGCGAAGTCGCCAAAGTGAACGACGCGGGTTTGGTCAAGCCTATCGCGCCCGGCGAGGCGGACATCCTGGTTCGCGTTCCTGGACACGTCGCGAGCGCGCGTGTCGGCGTCATCGCACGGCCTCTTCCGGATTTTCCCGAAGTGCCGCGTCACAATTTCATCGATGATCACGTCTTCGCCAAACTGAAGAGATATCACATCCGACCGTCGGACCTCTCCGGCGATTCGGAATTCCTGCGACGCATCTGCCTTGACCTTACCGGTACCCTGCCGCCGCCGGGGCGCGTGCGTAAGTTCCTGGCAGACAACGATCCGGACAAGCGCGACAAACTCATCAATGTTCTCCTGGATTCGCCGGAATACGTCGACTACTGGGTCTTTCGCTTTTCCGATCTGTTTAGGGTAACCGAGGATTCGTATTGGGAATGGGTCAGGGAAAGCATCGCGAGGAACAAGCCCTACGACCAAATCGCGCGTGAGCGCATCGAAGCGCAGGGCCCCGACGGTCCCTCGCGGTTTTACACCGCCACGGCCAAGGCGCGGCCCGTGGAAACGATGGTGGCCGAGGACGTCCGGGTCTTCATGGGCCGGCGCATGGATTGTTCTCAATGTCACAACCATCCTTATGACGTCTGGAGCCAGAACCAGTTTTGGGGTATCGCGGCGTTCTATGGCCGGTTGACAATCACTGAATGGGTCAATCCGATTGATAAACAAGTGGTGTACGACGATCCCGACGGCCACGAAATTGATTTTGACGGAGATGTGGTTCTCAACTTCAGAGAGCTGATCCATCCTCGCACGAAAGAGCCATTGATCCCCGCGACGTTTGATGGTGCCGCGATAGATGAGCTGAAAAGAGATGACCCGCGAAGGGCGTTGGCCCAATGGATGACCTCACATCCCTACTTCGCCGAGGCGATTGTCAACCGGATGTGGAGCTATTTCTTCGGCCGAGGCATTGTCGATCCCGTCGATGATTTCGGATCCAACAATCCGCCCACGCATCCGAAACTGCTCGAAGCGCTCGCCGAAGATTTCAGAAGCAACGGACACGACTTGAAGCGCCTGGTCAAGTTGATCGTCCGATCGAGGGCCTATCAGCTTTCCAGTATCCCCAACGATTCGAACCGAAATGATATGATCAGTTACTCCCACGCGCTGCCCCGGCCCTTGGACGCCGAGGTGCTGCTCGACGCGATCACGCGGGTCCACGATGTTCCATTCGTCTTCGAGCACAACTCGGGCGGCGAGGCCCCGCCCGGCACGCGCGCGATCCAGTTGAGAATACCGGCCAACTGGCACTCCCGGTTTCTGGAAGTCTTCGAGCGCCCTTTCCGGCAAGGCGTGCCCGAACGAACCAACAAGCCGAAACTGGCCCAAGCCCTGCACCTGTTGGCCGGCTCGACTTACACCGAGGAGTTCTCCAAGGACGGCCGCATCGCCCGCCTGCTCGACGGAGACGCTTCGAACCATGAGCTCATCGAGGAACTCTACCTGGCCGCTCTCGCGCGATTTCCGACCGATGAGGAACAGGCCGAATTGCAGGAGCTTTTTGCCAAACGCTCGTCAATCGTGAATAGCTCGTTTTTCGAAGGCAGCACCGCGCGGCGCGCGGCGGCCGAACACCTGCTCTGGGCACTTATAAGTTGCCGGGAATTTGTTCACAACCACTGAGAGGGAGGCGGGGACCGTGAAAACCAATCACTGTGGGGGATGCGCCGGAGGGCATTTCGGGCGTCGTGATTTCCTTCGAGTGGGCTCGTTGACGTTCTTGGGCGTCAACTTGGGTCAGTTCCTCGGCCTCAGACGCGCCCTGGCCGCCCAGGAAGCGGACAAGAAAGCCAAGGCGCAGGCCTGCATCCTGGTTTGGCTCGATGGCGGAGCGCCCCAGATGGATACGTTTGACCCGAAACCCGTCAGCTCGTTCAAACCGATATCCACCAACGTGCCCGGCATTCAAATCTCCGAGCTGCTGCCCCAGCTCGCCAAGCGCATGGACAAACTCGCGCTGGTCCGCTCGCTCCATACCGAAGAAAATAATCACGCGGTCGGCACCCATTACGCGGCGACGGGCCACAGGGCGAATCCCGCAATGAAGTTCCCCGGATTCGGTTCGATCATCACCAAGGAGATGGGCCCGCGCAATCACGTCCCGCCCCACGTCATGGTTCCGGGCATGCCCAAGGGCAAGGACTACGATGAGTACTTCAAGGCGCATTTCATCGGCCCCGAAAACGATCCGATGATCTTGCCCGACCCCAGCAAACCGGACTTTGAACTGCCCGACCTGAGCCTGCCGCACCACATGACGGTGGATGCGCTCGAAGACCGGCGTGCGTTCCTGAAAGCGGTTGATCGATTCTATCGCGAGAAGGTGGAGACCGCCGAGTTTGCCAGCATGGATACGTTCACCGAGCAGGCTTGGAACATGATCCTCTCGCCGCAGGTCCGCGAGGCCTTCGATCTCGCAAAGGAATCCGACAAGACCAAAGACTCCTACGGACGCGACGGATTCGGTCAGAGCGTCCTGATGGCGCGGCGGTTGGTCGAGGCCGGCAGCCGTTTCGTGACCGCCGCCGGTTATCGGGTCCAGGCATGGGACACCCACAACAATAACGATACACTGATGCGCACGGAGCTCGCGCCCACGCTGGACCGGACGCTCTCGGCGCTGCTTGATGACCTGGAACAAAGAGGGCTCCTGGAATCGACGGTCGTGCTCGTGATGGGCGAGTTCGGGCGCACGGCCCACATCAACGTAAACCTTGGCCGCGATCACTGGCCCGAGTGTTGGTCGGTCGCCGTGGCAGGCGGCGGGATCCGGGGCGGCCAGGTCGTCGGCGCAA
>Ga0310121_10006149_pt1 | contig 10137 bp, 14 predicted proteins | sample CB27_Tmax_986_MG_FD_203504 | JGI IMG/M metagenome (GOLD analysis project Ga0310121, IMG submission 203504) | Marine microbial communities from Western Arctic Ocean, Canada - CB27_Tmax_986 | ecosystem: Environmental > Aquatic > Marine > Oceanic | place: Canada: Western Arctic Ocean | collected... | reverse complement strand
ACGAGGGCCTTGTGCGGGCGAGGACGGTATCGGATGCGGACCGCCACGCGGGGGTCGGCGTCCAAGGGTAACACCTGTGGGTTCGAATCCCCCCTTCGGCACCACTCGAATGTCCGCGCTTTTGTTCAACAGCTTGCGCAACACAATGATCGCGGTGGGTCACAAATGGGTCACATCCGGTAGGCCGCATCAAAGGTCAGGAAGGCTGGGTGCGTGATCTGTTACGATGTCCACGAAGGGGTGAGCGAATGACTTTCGTCCGCGACTTTGCGGGCACCCGAGGTCATGGATGCCTCCATAACCGCGCGACCTGCATATCCTGCGCTAGATCGGAAACTGAACACGTTCCGTACGTTCTACCGCGGGATATCTCTTGGAAAGATCTCGACCGAGGTGACGCCCTCCAAAACGCCGACGACGCCGAGAGGCTGTCCCGTATCCTTCACAGTGAGCCGAATCTCGTACCAGACTTGATCTTCTCCGTGGGTGTCGACGATGAATGTGTCTTCACACACGCCTTCGATAGGGCCGAGAAACGGATGGGTGTGGCCAAGGTGGTGAAACACGATGCGCCAGGAGAACTGCTCGCACGGGACGACTCCCTCCACCGCATCGATGGCCGTGCCGCCGAAGGTGATGACCTCGCCCTCGAGAACGAGCCTTCCCTTCACCGGCTCTTGAATGACCGGCTCGGGCGCCTCGTTCCCGGAGATGATACTGAGATTGCGCACTTCCGCTGAAGCGCCGCCGGCGTCGGTGACGGTGAGGGTCGCTACATAAGCGCCCGGTGGGTAGCTCTTTCGGACGATCCTCTGCTCGCTCTGGGTGCCGTCGCCCAGATCCCAGTGGTAGGTAAGCGGGTCCCCTTCCGGGTCGAAGGAGTCCGAAGCGTCCAGAGTGACTTCCAAGGGAGCCGCGCCGTTGTTTGGTGTCACGGTGGCGTGGGCGACCGGTTGGCGGTTGACGCCTCCGACATAGGAAACGCGGAAGAGGTTTCCCCGGCCGAAAGTCAGGTAATAGAGAGCGCCGTCCGGTCCGAACTGCAGGTCTACCGGTCCCCATGTATCCGTCGTCTCGGACACGAAGACGTCAACGGACCTGGGAGTGTTGGAATCATCGAGGACCATGCGAAAAATCTCGCGGGTGATATTGTCGGCAAAGAAGTAGTTGCCCTCGTACTCGCTTGGAAAATTGGTCGCCGGCGCATGGTCACCTCCGATGATGGCCTGTCCGTCAGGGTTGGTGTGTGGATAGGAATAGATGGGATAGATGATCCCAGCCCTGCCAGAGGGTTCCGGACCTTCGGCGAGGGACCAGCCGAAATTACCACCGGGTACACCCAGGTTCAGCTCCTCGAACAAGGAGCCGCCTACATCGGTGATAAACAGAGTTTCCGATTCAGGCTGGAGGTTGAACTTCCAGGGGTTGCGGAAGCCGTAGGCCCACACCCTCGGATCACCCTCCTCACCATCGATGAACGGATTGTCGGATACCGGAGAGCCGTCACGGTGGATGTGGAGAATCTTGCCGCGGATATCCTGTTTGTTCTGCGCAGTCTCGCTTTGTTGATGATCGTCTCCGGTGGAGATGAACAGAGTCTTGTCCGCAGCGAAGCGCAAACATCCACCGTTGTGAATATTGTCGGCGAGGTCCGGTGTTTCCAGGATCACGGTTTCCTCGACGAGAAGAGAGCCGACGTTACGAAATCGCGACAACCGGTTGCGAACCGGTTCTTCCGCCGTCGTGTAGAACATCCAGACGTGGCGGTTCTCCAGATAGTCTGGATCGATGGCGATCCCGATGATGCCGCGCTCGCCCTCCGTATTGGTATCGAGATCCGCGACGTTCTCCACCTCGAAACCGTGCGCCTCCAGGTGCAGCCGCCAGACGTTTCCGCGCTGCCCAGCGATCCATAAGTGACCTTCGGGATCCCACGCCATCGTCATTGGGCCATTGAGCCCGGTGACAATTAGCTCCTGGACGAAACCCGGCGGCAGGTTTGCAGCGGACGCGGAAGAGCCGAACACCAGCGTCAAGCCAATCAGAACGAGCGGGCTATGTTTCATGGAAATTCGTCGTGGGCCGTTTGCTTTGAGTGGCAGCGTAAGTGGAAGCAAGAGTATATCCGAACGAGATGCGCTCTAGAAAGTTACAACGAGGCCGACGCTCAGCAAGCTCTGCCGATGGTCGTAGAAACCGAACGTCGGCGCAATGGGCTCGAACTGCACCGTGGTATTCGCGTACTCGGCTCGAACGCGCCAGTGGGATGCGAACCGATAGTGTCCCGCGATCCGGATCGAGCGTCCGGAGTCGAGCGAGGATCTCCCGTCGAGGCCCTGGATCTGCAGCTCGCCTGCCGTGAAACTCACGTAGGAGAAACGAGCTTCGGCTCGACCACGCTTGTCGATGGCACCGCGCAAGATGAAGCCGATTCCGGTGACGGGAAACCCGATCTTACCGAGAGGGGTGCTGCGGTCGATGCGCCGTTGCTCGAAATACAGGCCGCCCGTGAATCTCCGATACTTCGCGGCTATGTATTGATCCAAGTACAGGTCGGACTGATCGAAGACGCCGGCGCCGCTCTCGGCGCGTCCCGGCAGATCTATCGCGAAGGCTCGGACGAGGAGGTTCGCGCCGAGCACGATGCCGATAGGATGTTTCCATAAGAACGTGTAAGAGGCTCCGAGACCCATGCCGTACATCAGCGTGCCGTTGTCTTTGTCGTCGCCCACGTCCGTTGTGGCGGTACCGACTTCGTAGAGGGCGCCTCCTGAGAGCTGGGCCCACGTCCTCGGTGCTGTCACAAGGATTGTTGCCACCCAAACCAACGTTTTTAGCCAACGTCTCATTGATTCTCCTCGAGGAAGGCGCAGCAGATGGGACCGCTCGGCGCGGACAGTCTATCGCATCCTGCGGGCTTGTTTCCAGGCTCTTCGTGGGTAGCACGGCTTCCTCACGGTCGCGGACGGGGCTCAGCAAGCGCTGGAAGATTCAAGATTCGGTCCGTCTTCCCGCTGCCCTGCCAAAACCTGTGGACGACGTCTCAGCGCCCGCCGACTTCTTGACGGTTAGGCGTAACCCGCGTGCTGCACCCTCCCGCGGCGTGGACCCTTGACAGAACCAATCTGAGGTGCTTTCGTAGTTCGTGCCCTGGTGCCGAAGGCTAGGCGCTTCCCCGCCCAAGCCACGGGAAACTGGTAGTGCTTCAAAAAGGCGGCGCCTTCCTCATCGCGGCCAGAGGAAAAGGCCCGCGAGGTCTGGAGGCGTCCCAATACGAATCACCGCCAGGCCACCAACGAGCGGAAGTACCAGAAACGCTCGCAGTGGAATCCATCAAGCCGCAATCGCGATGCCGTGAGCTTCGAAGTCGGCGCGAATGCTGTCGAGCGTGAAGGCATCTTCCACACTCATGAATGAATTTCTCGGCTCCGCCGAAATGCTAAAGAGAAACCAAATGGTTTGACTCTCGGGTTTTCCAGGCGCTTCGGATGACTCCACCAAAAGCGTGAGCAACGCCACCTCGGGTGAGAGCTTGTCCGTCTGAGCTCGGCGGTCGGCCATCTCCAAGAGTTTCGCCGTCGCAAAATCCACGAGAGAGTCGCCTTTGCGCTTCTTGATTCGCTCGACGTTCGCAATCATGGAGCGGGCCGTCGGGGATTGCGCGAAGAGCTCCAGCTTCGAAGGCTCCCGTACCTATTTCGCTTTGACGGCCACCGGTCGAGCTCCCTTGTAAATTTCGTATAAACCGGAGTCCTCGCTCACGGTCCGCGTGATCGCTTCAGCTTTCGAGAGGTCGGGACATTTAGCCATCGCGAGAGCTTCAATCCGCGCGAATGCTTCAGTGCTCTCCATTCGCTTCCCGTTTTCGCCCATCGGCCGGTTGAATTCATGGCGTTTCGCGAAGCGCTCGTCCGCCCGGGTGAACCGCGTTGGAGCCGTCGTCTTCGGTGCCGTCTCGTATGCCGCGTGCGCCTAGGGAAGCTCGGCCAATAGCTTCGCGCTCGCGGCTTCGCGGGTGAGCTCGGGATACAGCTCGATCGCATGCTTCTCTATCACGGCGCCGAGCTCAGGGCGGCTCATCGCCGTTCCATCGGCTCGGTTGAACAAAAGAATGTCGGCCTCCGGATTAGCCCCTTTGTCCACAAACGCAACGGCGCTTAGCTGCAAGAATTTGAGTAGATGCTTTTTCTTTTTTGCGAGCTCTAAATCCTCTCGTTTGAAAAACACGACATGCGAGCCCTCGTCGGATTCCTTATCGTAATTTGCCCCGACATCAACGAGGTCAACTCTTTTTACCGTGAGATCCTTCAATCGATGCGAGCGTTTTTTTCTTCGCTGCTACCTCATTTCGCATTTCCCCTTTCTCCGTTGAATACCTTCGCGGCACCTAGCTTGCGGAGTGCAATCGGGAGGGCCGTTACGATTACGTCGCAATCTTTTCGGGCCTTTGCGTGCAAGGTGGCGATTCCACCGAACACGCTCGACGCTGTTTCCAGCGGGGCCACTCCCCCCCCCCAAAGTTACGGCACTTTTTGTTCAAAAAATCCCGAGACATCACTCGGCTGCTCGAGCTCAGACGCGTGCTCATCGCGCCGGGGGGGCGGGGCCGATAAATCTCACGAAGCGGCCCTCCGATGCTCTGCTCTCCAAGCCGCGTTGCGACACGAAGAGGAGCAGTACCGACGTTGAGAACCACGGGGCTGAGCTCGCGCCTCAAGAGTGGCGCCGCACCACGAACACCGCGCGGCATCGCCGTGGATAGCGTTGCCAAAGCGTTGCGCCTCTTCGGAGGGGCCCGAGTCGTTCCCTCACCTCGAAGGCTCGATAACGGCCATCGTCGCCGTCATGCCGCATCACCTTCGATGTCGAGAATGGCTGCCAAGTCCTCAGGCGCCTCTAGCCGCTCAAGACCGAGCTGCGTCATCAAATCCGCGAGTCGCTTCGCAATGGTTCCTCGCTCCCGTACCAGCGGGAGAAGTTATTTCTTCCGACCGCGTCCGATGAGTAGGCTGTCCTGCGCCATCAACCAACTGTCGGCGTGGTTCAAGTACAGCAGTTCCCTTGCTGCAAGATCCACAAGCATGAGGCGCTGCTGCTGAGATTTCTCTCGGCGCCAAAGTCGATGATGATCGCGTCACGGAACCGCTCGACTGCTTTGACGGGTCGTGTTCGGCAGTCCACCGCATCGAGACCGCGGACCGTTACCTGACGCACGGTGCGGTGCAGACCGTGTCGGGTGACGCGGTTTCGGGATCAGTCTGCACCACGAATGGCGGAACAAGCCGCGATTGGCCAGGACGTCATCGACTTTGCTAACGTGCTGGGCCTGGAAAGGTTTGCACTTGCCGGGTTCGATTGGGGAAGCCGCACCGCGTGCATCACGTCTATCCTTCATCCTGGGCGGATGCGCGCGCAGGTTGCCATCGGTGGATATTCGGTGCAGAACACGGTGGTTCCGTCAGTCCCCGGGCTGGCTGCAACCGAGGCGTGGCTCTGGTCATCCGGCCCAAAGTCTCTCTTACAAAACACGCTCACTGGTCCGGATTGGTCTGACGACGTACAACCATTTGAATCAGCGCACGGCGTAAACGGTACAGACCCGAGCCTGCACGCGTTGGGGAGTGGGGTCGGCGGCCAGTGCATAACGCTCCGCCGCGTCCACGATTTCCTGTACGGCCGAGCCGCCAGAGGTCCCCGCCACCGTGGCTGCAGGAGGAACCGGCATCGGAGGTGGCGGTATGGCGTCTGAGCGGCCGACCCTAGTGGACGGAGATCCCACACAAGGACCTCGTCCTTCTTGCACTAGGAGAAGCTCGCCGAGTTGTGCTCCGCTCAGATCCGCAGATGCTCGCGCGCGTGCGTAGGCATCCTCGATTGCGGCGGAAAAAGCGGCGCGTTGGTTCTCTGCGGTTGGCTCTAGGAAAAATCGGACTGCGCCTGCTGACGTCGGGCCGGCAGCCAGCGCGGCACCCCGCACAGCATCTGTGCGCTCGGGAGCCAACACGGTCACGTCGATCCTGACGGAAGCAACGTAGCCAAGCAACGCGTCGGGGTGCACGTTCTCGACGAGCTCGACATTGTCTTCGCTGAAGCGGCGCTCTATCTGTTGATAGTAGGGTCGCACGATCAAGTTTGCGGTTATACGAACCTGATTGTTGGCAGCCTGACGGATGGCTTTAGTCGCGACCGTTGCCACGTCGACAACGGCAGCCGTGGCGTCCGTACTCTCGGCCTCGTTATGTTCGAACGTGACATTGAAACTTGAGCGATTGGCCGAAACCTCTATAAAGGCTCGGCCTTGGGCTTCGATCACCGGGCCGCGCGCCCAGATCGGCGTTGTGTCACCAGCGTCCCCGCCACTTTGCCCAAACGCTGAAAACGGGGAAACCCAAATCATCGCTGCGATCACCTGCTTCTTCATTTTTCCTCACTCGTTTAAGCAGCTAGCCAGATTCTGAAGTCTTAGTCCAGACGGTTAGTGTACTGGAGCAGCAGATCGACGTTAACCTCCTTCAGTACACCGATGACCTCTTGGAGAGCATCTCGTTTCTTTCCCGTGACTCTGAGCTTATCAGCTTAGCGCGACCTGCACCTTGAGCTTGCTTTCCTTGGCAACCTTGACCAATTAGCGAACGAGAAAAACAGGTAGCCGTTTCTATCCGGAAGGCCAACCGTAGGAGCCAGATTGAGCAAGATTATCGTCTCGAGGCAGGCCTTTAGAATTCATCCGGACGGGTCGCGAGAGACAAAAGGTTCGACGTGGTGCCTGTAGGTGAGCATCAAAGCCTGTTGACGAGGTTCAAGACACAGCAAGAGCGTGTCCTTAACGGGTAGGCGTCAATGGAGGTTGAGGGTGGGGTTGGGAGGAGCTCTTTGACTCGAAGTGTTGTTCTTCCGGTGCGCTAGAATCCGACGGATGGATGCGGGCTCGGTGACAAACGCGACGATTTTCATCTGTGCGCCGCATCGGCATGTCAGAGGGTCAATGTTATAGATTTTGTAGATTAACTCATCGTTTTCGCATGGCGCGTTTCGCGGGGGTAGGTTCACCCTCCGCTTCCCCTTCTTGCTTGTTTCGCTCGGCGTCGCGACCATGGGGCATCGAGGAGCGAACGCGGTTGGCATAGGCCCCATAGAAATGGACGAGATGCTTGTTGGGCTCGGGGATGTGGATGAGCACGCGGGCGAGAAACTCTAGCGGTCGATGGGCTCGCTGTCGCCGCCATCATGTCCCGCTTTGGGCTCGTAAATGAGGAGGCCGTCGTTTTCTATATAGATTTTGTCAAGAGTCGGTGGAATAGCGCGGGCGGAGAGTGTTGCTCAGTGAACACGGGTCTCGTCGGGTGTGGGGGGAGCTCGTGGTCTCGAGAACTTGTGTTTGCGGTGGTCCAGGGTTTTTCGAATGACGCAGGGCTCGGTGATGAAAGATCTTGGCATATCGGGAGGTACGTCGACCTCCCGCTCATCGCCCGTGACGTCCAGGATTAGCTTGCCTTGCGTCCTCCTGATCGTTCGATCCTGGGCGCCTCACTCCGAGATGCGATAGAGATTCTTGCCGCGAAGGTAAATCTCGCCATCGACAACCACCATCGAGGCATCAAAGGCGTCGTCCAGTGAATTGGTCGCGAGGATCTTGAATTCGGGACCGGCTTCCAACACGACGGTCGTTCCCTGGCGGCCCGTGACATAGACGCGGTCAGCCGCGCCGACGGGAGACGAGAACACGTCGTTCAAGTCTCGGAGCCGCTCCTGGTAGTGACGCTCACCGCTCGCAGCGTCCACAACCGAGAGGATGTGCGAATTGACTTTCAAGAAGTAGAGCGTCCCGTCGTAGAGCAGCGGTGAGGCCGTGTAGGGCGTATCGCGATCCATCTTCCAGAGGATGGCATCGGAACTGCTGATATCGCCGTTTGCGCCATCGAGTCGGATCGCTTGGAGCGCGTTGCCCCGAAAACCGCTCATGACGTAGACGATCCCGTTGGCTTCTACGGGCATCGGAATGACATTCCGCGTCATTCCACTCGACTCCCACAGCAGCTTGCCCGTTGCCAGATCGTAGCTCCGCACGCGGTTGGTGGCGTTGGTCACCACCTGCGCCGCTCCGTTGTGTTCCACAACCCGTGGGGTCGACCAGGAGGTGGTCTCGTCTCGCTCCGCCTTCCACACTTGCTCGCCGGTAATCTTGTTTAGCGCGATTACGAAGGACTCACCGTTGTGGTCCCAAGGCACGACGAGAAAACCCTCATGTAAGACCGGCGACGCGCCCTCGCCAAAGCTCATGTGGGTTCGCATGTCGCCGAAGTCCTTCTCCCAGAGCACCCGCCCTTCCATATCGAGACAGTAGAGGCCGCGCGATCCGAAGAATGCCCAGACGTGCTCCCCGTCGGTCATCGCAGAGGCCGTCGCGAAGTTGCCGAACTCATGGGTTCCGTCGTGGGGAAGCTCTTGTTTGACCGTAGTCCCCCAGATCGTTTCTCCCGACGAACGATCGATGGCCAGCACCAGAAAGCGATGCCGGCGCGACGCGTCCGGATTCGGCGGCGGCCCCCAATCGCGTCCCCGTGGCCGTTGCGCGGCCGACGCCTGCCTCTCGCCGAAAGGAACGGCCGTGGTCACGTAGAGACGATTACCCCAGAGTACGGGGGTGCTCGAGCCGCGACCCGGCAGCGCGATCTTCCAACGGACGTTCTTCGTCTCGCTCCATTCGATAGGCGGATCGCCGGAGGGTGAGACTCCGTTGGCGGTCGGACCTCGCCACTGCGGCCAGAAGCGGTCCGCATCATCGGAGGCTGCGGCATTGCCCACGAGAAAGAACGAGACAAGCAAGCCAGCAACGGCTTTGGAGATCATTCGCGACACCCCAAACAAAGTGAAGGTCATTTTGTAAATGCGCCCCGCTGTAGCGCGGTAACCGGGATGATCCTAGCGGATCGCAGTCTTGGAAACATCAAGTCCAGGGAAGGATCCTGTTAAGAATGTAACGGGCCGCGTCCGGCCCCTTGTCGCTGAGCGCGTTCCCGAGGCCGGGGCTACCAGCCTCCTGAACCCGTGTCCGGCAACGTGTCAAGAGGTAGCTCGATGCCGTCTCGCCTGAGAACCCCGCCCGCGACGGCCTGGAGCTGCTCCTCGGTCAATTCCTGGGTAGTCCCGACTCCTTTGGTCAAAGCCATGAAGTCGTGTTCGGTGAAAGTCAGGCCCAGCGTCTTGGCATTGGCGATTTGGCCTGCAATGTCCTCGAGGCCAATCTCCTTCGCCTTTTTCCTGAGATCGGGCTCCTCTATACACCGCTTTCCGTATTCTTTGAGACCTGCAAGACTCATCCGTTACCTCCGCGACTCTTATCGAAACCCTCATAACACACTACTAGCCTAGCCTGAAAAACCGTCGGGGGCGTGGCGAACATGATGTCAGGTACCCCTAAGTGCCCCCTATACACGTTCTAGCGTACTCTCGAATCAAAGATGAACGACGCCCTGTCCGCCGCATCCCAATGTCTGGATGTACTGCCAGCGGTTCGCTAGTGTCGGTTCACTCATGTATCGCCCATCTATTCAACCAGTCGCGCTCCCTAAGTGCTCCCTATTTCCGTCTTGCTGCGCTCCCTACATCCTGTAACCTATTGGTTTAATTGGTCGGGGCGAGAGGATTCTAACCTCCGACCCCCTGATCCCGAAAGAGCGATCCTCGATTGTGGGTCGTGGCCAGTTCCCCCTCTCGTTGCCCTTCTGGCCTAGTCCCCAGACCATCCGTTGTAACTCATTGATTCTATTGGTATCCCAGAGGGGAGCTTCACCCCTAGTATCAGCAATTGGTGGCAAGCTGCGGCTGGTGGCTTGACTACGATGGACAAGCACTGTAATCCCCGATCGGCATTGAAATCCGCGATCATTGTCTTGTCGCCGGTGAGATTGCGATAAAAGAGCACTCTTCCATATAATCGCCATCATGTTCCGTCTCGTAGCGCTCGCCTCGCTGACGCTCCTCCTTCAACCGGCGCTTCGCAATCCACGCGACGAGGCCTTTGCAGAAAAAGCTCCCGAACGCTTTCATGTTCGACTCGAGACGACCCGAGGCGTCATCGTCATCGACGTCCATCGTGCGTGGTCGCCTATTGCCGATCTTCGAAGGCGGCAACGC